>Ga0209056_10003152_pt1 | contig 17694 bp, 12 predicted proteins | sample GraSoiAngelo_114_FD_185876 | JGI IMG/M metagenome (GOLD analysis project Ga0209056, IMG submission 185876) | Grasslands soil microbial communities from the Angelo Coastal Reserve, California, USA - 14_0903_13_40cm (SPAdes) (version 2) | ecosystem: Environmental > Terrestrial > Soil > Grasslands... | reverse complement strand
CGGGTGAGGCCCGCCTGGGCGAGGATGAGGGCGATCTCGCGACGCAGCGCCCCGGACGCGATGGCGAGGGGGACGCGCGCCGCGGCCGCGCGCACGAACTCCGGCACGCCCGGGAAGATGCGGACGCCGTCGCGCACGAGGTCGAGGAAGTGGCCGGCTTTCGCTCCGGCGTCACCGGTCGCCCCGCCTCGCGGAGCGCCGCCACGATCGCGTCGTGGTCATCGAAGCCGAGGTAGCGCGCGTAGTAGGCGTCGGCGGCGAGCGTGACGCCGTCCGCCGCCAGCGTGCGCTGGAAGGCCGCCAGGTGCAGCGGCTCGTCGTCGGCGATGACGCCGTCGAAGTCGAAGACGAGCGCGCGCGGCCCCGGCGACACGGGCGCCCCTTATAGCGGCTGGGCGTCGGTCCGGCCAAACCGGCTGGCGGGCGGCGGGCACGCTCTCTAGAATCGGCGGACCCATGAAGTCGACCTTCCGACCCCGGCTGCTGAACGGACAGACCGGCGACCCGGCGCTCCTCCTGAACCTCCGGTGGCAGGGGCGTGCGCTGCTCGTCGATCTCGGACGGATCGACCGGACGCCCGCGCCCGTGCTCCTGCCGATCGAGGCGGTCTTCGTGTCCCATACCCACATGGACCACTTCATGGGCTTCGATCAGCTGCTGCGCGCCTTCCTCGCGCGCGACGCGACGCTGCGGCTGTACGGACCCGCAGGCCTCGCCGACTGCGTCGAGGGCAAGCTCGCCGGCTACACCTGGAACCTGACCGAGGAATACCCCTTCGTGATCGAGGTGACCGACATCGGCGAGCGAGAGACGACCGACTGGCGCTTCGCGGCCCGCCGCCGGTTCGAGCGCGAGATGCTCGGTCCGCCCCGGCCGTTCACCGGCGTCGTGCTCGCCGACCCGGTCTTCACGGTCGAGGCCGTGCCGCTCGATCACCGCATCGTGTCGATGGCGTATGCCGTGACCGAGCGCACGCACTTGAACGTGCGCGCCGACGCGCTCGCGGCCTCGGGCCTCCGGCCGGGCCGGTGGCTCAACACGTTGAAGGACGCCGTGCGCGCCGGCGCGCCGGCCGACACGCCGATCGAGGTGGTGCCGGGGAGCCGGCGGCCCCTCGCGGCGCTGCGCGAGGAGCTGCTGGTGAAGACCCCGGGCCAGAAGATCGCCTACGTGGTGGACGCGCTCTTCTCGCCGGCCAACGTCGCCAAGGTCACGCGCCTGGCGACGGGCGCCGACGTCCTCTTCTGCGAGGCACCGTTCCTGGAGGAGGATCTCGAGCAGGCGACTCGCCGCTATCACCTGACCGCGGCGCAGGCCGGCGCGCTGGGGCGCGCCGCCGGCGTGCATCGCCTCCAGGTCTTCCACTTCTCGCCGCGATATGAGGGCCGCTACGGCGACATCGTCGCCGAGGCGCAGGCCGAGTTTGCCGGCCGGGAGCCACGCTATGGGGGTCTGGAGCGAGGAAGCGCGTCGCTTCCTTGAGACGCATCGCGTCGGGCACCTGGCCACCGCGGGCGCAGACGGCGCCCCGCATGTCGTCCCCGTCTGCTATGCGCTCGACGACGCGGCGCTCTACTTCATCGCCGACGAGAAGCCGAAGCGCCGCGCGCCCCGCGAGCTCCAGCGGCTCAAGAACCTGCGCGAGAACGCTCGCGCTGCGCTCGTCGTCGACGACTACGACGAGGACTGGTCGCGGCTCGCGTGGGTGCTGGTGCGCGGCACGGCTTTCTTCCTCACCGAACCGGCCGCGCATGACGCCGCGCTCCGTCTCCTGCGCGCACGCTACGCGCAGTACAAGGTGATGCGCCTCGATGACTCGACGCGCCATCCCGTGGTGCGCATCGATCCGGTGCGGGTCATCATGTGGCGCTCGCTGCGCGGAACGTGATGCCGGTCCTTGCGCGGCTGCCTCAGGTTTCGAACCAAAGCAGGTTTGCACGGTCGTGCCCCCGCGGCGCGGGCCGGGCGTGCTCGGACGACGCCATGTTGGCTGCGGGGAGCGGGTTCGCCATCGCGCCGTTGGCTACGACCGTCTTGCTAGTCCAACCCGGCGAGAAGATGGAGAAAGAGCGTCGCCGCCGGGCGCCGTCCGCAAACCCTTGCGAAACCCGCGCGCGGCCGCCGCGTCGAGCGTGCGGGGAACCCCTCGCTGGCACCGCTTTCGCTACTTCCCGCCCCCCGAGGGGGCTTGGAACGATGATAATCGACCGCGAGACCTTCACCGAGTTGGCCGTTCACTTGAAACTCGCTTCGGATGCGGTGCTTACGACGGCCCGCCATCTCGCGGTGCTCTCCAACGGAGACGCCGGACCGGACGAGCACTGGGCCGGCACGCTCGACAGCCTGATGTCGATGAACACCGAGATCACCGTCATGGAACGGATTCTGCGAGCTCTCATGGAAGCCAACCGTGAGGAAGAGTCCTCGCTCTCGGTGCCCGACAAGAAGTCCGAGCCGCTGCCGTCCCTAGGAGGCTGTCCGAGTAACGCTCCGGCTGCGGCGAGCTTTCGTCGGTTACTCGGACAGACTCCTATCGCGCCGCCTCCGGCGGCGCCGGGTTCACCAGGTCCATCCCGAGCGTGTGCGGGAAGACCGTCGCGATCTCCTCGGGCGTCCAGCGCCCGTCCTTCTGGATCGTCCGCACCGGGGCGGGATAGCCGAGGAGCGCGACGAGCCCCGCCATGACGAGGAAGGTCTGGCCGTTGACGTTCCGGGCCGCGTCGGTCGCCAGGTAGACCACCCACGGCGCGACATTCTCCGGCCCGAAGTTCCGGAGCGGGAAGCCGCGCTCCGCGAAGCCCGTCTCGAGCCCGCGCTCGGCCCGCGTGCGCCGCACGTCCTGCGGCACCGTCTGCGACATGCGGGTCAGCGCGCCGGGGCAGACGGCGTTCACCGTGATCCCGTAGCGGCCGAGGTCGCGGGACGCGACGCGCGTGAGGCCCGCGATGCCGTCCTTGGCGGCGCCGTAGTTCGCCTGCCCCGAGTTGCCGTATACCCCCGAGGTGGAGGAGATCGAGACGATCCGCCCGCGGCGTTGCTGCCGCATGTGAACGGCGGCGTGCCGGGTGCAGTTGAACGTCCCCTTGAGATGCACGGCGATGACCGCGTCCCACTCTTCCTCCGTCATGTTGAACAGCATGCGGTCGCGCAGGATGCCGGCGTTGTTGACGAGGACGTCGATCGCGCCGAACTCGCGGACCGCCGTGCCGACGATCCGCTCGGCCGCCTGGAAGTCGGCGACGTTCTCGTAGCTGGCGACCGCCCGGCCGCCCTTCGCGCCGATCGCGGCGACCACCTCGTCGGCGACGCTCGCCTGGCTCCCGCGGCCGTCGACCTCGGCGCCGAGGTCGTTCACCACCACGGCCGCGCCCTCGGCCGCCAGCAGCTCGGCGATCGCCCGGCCGATCCCGCGCCCCGCCCCGGTCACCACCGCCGCCTTGCCGTCGAGCCGACGCACGCTCAGGCGTCCTTCGCAGGCGCCGGGTTCACGAGGCCCTCGAGGACCGTCGCCGGCGCGAGGCGCTCGAGCTCGTCGAGCGTCCAGTTGCCGTCCGCCTTGTAGAGCGCCTTCACCGGGCGCGGCTGCGAGACCAGCGCCACCGTGTTCCCGAAGCAGAGGAAGAACTGACCGTTCACCCCGCGGGCGTGCTCGCTCGCCAGGTAGACGACGGTGGGCGCGACGTCGTCGGGGTCGAGCTCCTCGATCTGGGCGACACCCCGGTCCTCGCGCTGGATGCCTTGCTGCCTGCGCAGCTCGCGCGCGCGGCGCACCTCCTCGTTGACCGTCATCCGCGTCCCGGCGACCGGGCAGATCGCGTTGACGGTGACACCGTATTTCCCGAGGTCGCGTGCGGCCACCTTGGTGAGCCCCCCGATGGCCGACTTGGCGGCGCCGTAGTTCGCCTGGCCGGGGTTCCCGAAGAGGCCCGAGCCCGAGCTGAAGGTGATGATGCGGCCCCAGCGCCGCTCGCGCATATGGGTACAGGCGTGCCGCACGCAGTTGAAGGTGCCCTTCAGGTGCACGGCGAGGACCGCGTCCCACTCCTCCTCGCTCATGTTGAAGATCATCCGGTCGCGCAGGATGCCGGCGCAGGTGACCAGGATGTCGATGCGGCCGAAGCGCGAGAGCGCCGTGCCGATGATGCGCCGAGCACCTTCCCAGTCGGCGACGGAGTCCGTGTTGGCGACCGCCTCACCCCCGTCCCGTTCGATCTCGGCGACGACGTCGAAGGCCGGGCCGGTGGACGGCGCGCGGCCGTCGACGGCGACGCCGTAGTCGTTCACCACGACCTTCGCGCCGGCGGCCGCGAGCGCACGCGCCACGCCACGGCCGATACCTCGACCGCCTCCGGTGACGACGGCCACCCGGCCCGCCAGCATGTCCCCCATCGGGCGCGGACTCTACAACGGGTGCGCCGCGCTGGTCGAGACGGCGCAGCCGCCCGTCAGGGGAAGATCGGCAGCGTGTCGTGCCAGTAGCTGAGATCGCCCGGGCTCGAGGCGAGCACCACGACCCCGCTCTCCGGCGTGACCGGTTGCTTGGTGCCGGTCGGGTTGTTGATGTCGCGCACCCCGGTGCTGGTGATCAAGGGGATGCCGAGCCCGTCCTGGAGCGCGATCCGGTCCATGTCGGTGGTCTTGTAGTAGATCGACTCGTGGAACGGCGAGTAGAAGACGTAGACGCGGCGGTGCAGCTCGTCGAGCTGGACGAGGCCGCGCGTGCCGACCGTGGCGACGGTGGCGACGGTATACATCGGAGACCAGGTTCCGTCGGGCGAGCGGACGAGCAGGCCGACCAGCGTGTCGGATGATACGCCTCGGCTCGTCTTCATCACCACCCACAGCCGGCCGTCGGCGGCGAGCTTCATGTTGAAGTGGTCGTCGGCGGCCTTGTTGCCCGCGACTGCCACCTCGGTGCTCCACCCCGCGGCCGGGTCTGCGCCGTCGGGGTGCACGGCGAAGTAGTCCGCCTGGCTCCGCTGGTTGCTCCAGAAGACGCCGATCTGCCCGTTCATCGCGATCACGCCGGCGATGTCGTCGGCATCGATCGGGAGGCCCCGGGCGGCAGGCAGCACGAATGGCGCCGACCAGTGCATGTCGTCCTCGAGGGAGTGGGCGACGTACACCGTGCTGTTCCACGTGTAGGCCACCCAGAAGCGGCCGGTCGAGTCCTCGGCGAGCGTCATCGACTCGGTGCCGCCGCCCGGCAACGCGACCGGGAAGCCTTCGTCGAGATCGTAGGTCCCGCGCGTCGGGTCGTAGGAGTACCGGAGCAGCCGGTTGGTCCCCGGCGCCAGGTAGCCGGTGCGCGAGGCCATGTACAGCTTCTCGCCGTTCCAGAGACAGTCCTGCCGGCTCATGGGACGCTCGTCGATGAAGACCCCGGTGTCCGCCCACTGCTGCGTGGCGCGATCGAGCCGGTGGATGTGGTGCGCTCTGGCCGTCGCGCTGTAGAGCGTCGCCCACCAGGTGCCGTCGACGAACCAGAGGTGGCTCTCGGGCTTCTGGGCCGTGGCCTCGTTCGACATCCCGCTGCCGACCGCCGCCGGGTACATGAAGTCGCGAAAGCCGATGTTGCCGCTGGAGGTGACCGTCACCACCACCGTGGCACTGGCCGGCACGTTGCTCGAGTCGGTCACCGTGGCGGCGATGGTGTGGGTGCCAGGGCTCAGCACGCGGGCGAACGAGGCCCCCATGCCGAGCGGACCGTCGATGCTGGACGTCCACTGGATGCGGGCGGAGAGATCGCCGTCCCGGCGGTCGACAGCGCCGGCGCTGAAGGCCACCGCCAGCCCGAAGGAAACCTGCGCGCCGTTCTCGGGCTCGGCGATCGTCACCACGGGGTCATCGGGGCCGTGCAGCTCGAGGAGCAGCTCGGGCCCGCCGGTCGTCGCTTCGCGGCTCCGGTAGACGACCTCGTCGCTCGAGGTGGTGGCGAGCCCGAAGCTGTAGATCCCGTCGCTCTGGACCGCCGCCGTCACGTCGAAGTCGACCACCTGGTTGGGGGTGACGGCGCCCTGCGAGGCGAGCGTCGGGCCGTCGAGCGGGGGCCGCGTGGCCCAGGTGGTGGACGCTTCGGACCAGGCGAGCGTTCCGGCCACGATCGTCTGCACCCGGCCCCCGCTCCCGCTGGCGGCGGCGCTGGACGAGGCGGCCGTGAGCCGCAGGCGCGCGCGCTGCACGGTGAACGGCGGCATGATGCCGCGCACGTCGAAACGGAGGTAGGCCTGCTTGACGGGCGAGTCGTCGACGAACAGCGAGGTGGCGGACCCGAGCTTCACGCCCGGGTTGGCCGCGTCGACGTAGGTGTCGGCCACTGGCGCAAGCGTGATCGTCCGCGGGCCCACGACGACGCTCACGCTGGCGGTGCTGGTGGCTCCCGCGGCGTCGGTGACGCTCGCCGTGATCGTGTGAGCGCCGGCAGAGAGGCTCGCCATGGTCAGCATCGCCCCGGTGCCGAGCGGGCCGTCGCGGTCCGAGCTCCAGCGGATGACCCCACTCAGCTCGCCGTCCTCCTCGTCGGTCGCATGCGCGGCCACCAAGAGCGGCATGCCGGCGAAGAGCGCGGCGCCGTCGGTCGGGGCGTCGATGGCGATCGCGGGATACGTGTTCGGTGGCAGGACGACGACGGTGCGCTCCGCGACACCGGTGAGGCCGCCCGCGTCGGCCACGGTGGCGGTCACGTGGTGCGTGCCCACGCGCAGCGTGTTGGCGAAGAAGCCGGCGCCGCTGCCGATCGGGCCGTCGATGTCGGAGGTCCAGGCGAGACCGGCCGACAGATCGCCGTCGGTGGCGTCGATGGCGCTCGCCCGGAAGGTGACGCCCAGGTTGGCGAACACGAGCGCGCCTGCCACCGGTGCGTCGATCGTCACCACGGGCGGTGCGGGCGCGATGGTGAGCGTGATCGTCGCCGCCGCCGGCTCGCCGTCGGAGTCGGTCACGGTCGCCGTGAGCCGATGCGTCCCCTCGTGCAGCGTGACGGTACGCGTCGCGCCGGCGCCGAGCGCTCCGGCGACGTCCGAGCTCCACTCGATCCGGCCGCTCAGGTCGCCGTCGAAGTCGTCCGTGGCGGTGGTGGCGAGGGAGACGGGAGTGCCGGCCGGTACGGCGGTTCCGTCGGCGGGTGCGGTGATGGTCACCACCGGTGCCGCATTCGGCGCGCGGACGCGCAGCCTGATCCGCGCTTGGCTGGTGACGCCGCGCGCGTCGGTGACCGCGGCGCTGACCGTGTGGAGGCCGACGCTGAGCGCGCCGCTCACGCTTCCGCCCGTGCCGATGGGGCCGTCGAGGCTCGAGGTCCAGCCGAGGGCGCCGGCGAGGTCGCCGTCCTCCGCGTCGAGCGCCGTGGCCGCGAACGTGACCGGTCCGGCGTCGGTGAACACGACCGCGCCGTCGGCAGGCGTGTCGATCGTGACCGCCGGGGGGTGATCGACGACCACGGTCGTCTCGGCCTCGGCGGTCAGACCGCTCGGGTCGGTCACGCGCGCCGTGATCGTGTGGGGGCCGGGGCTGAGCGTCGTCACCGTGATCGCGGCGCCGCTGCCGAGCGCGCCGTCCCGGTCCGACGTCCACTGGATCCGGGCGCTCAGGTTGCCGCTCTCGGCGTCGCTGGCCGCGCCCGCGAAGGTGACCGGCGCGCCCGGGCTGCTCACGGCTGCGGGCGCCGGTGCGGTGACGATGACCGTCGGCGCCGTGTCCGGCTCGAGCGTCAGGAGGAGCTGCGGCTTCTTCGCGCCCTCGCGGCTCTGGTACCGCACCCAGTCGCGGTTCGTGTTGAGCAGGGCGAAGTCGTACACGCCGTCGGCCCCGAGCGCAGGGGTCACGTCGAGGTCCACCACCTGCCCGGGCTTGATCGCCGTCAGGCGCGTGGCGAGCGGTGTGCCCACGACCGCGGGACGGGTGTTGTAGGTGGTCTTCGCCTCCGACCAGGCGGCAGGGCTCGAAAGCGCGTAGACGGCGCCGCCGACGCGGCCGCCGTCGCTGCTGCCCTTGCCGGCCGTGAGGCGCAAGATGGCTCGCGCGACCGCGAAGGGTCCGACGCCCGTCACCTGGAAGCGCAGGAAGGCCTGGCGCACGGGAGAGCTGCCGGCCAGCAGTCCGGGCGCGGTGCCGTAGACCTTGGTGGGCGTCCCGGCATCCACATAGGTATCGGCCACGGGGACGAAGGCCAGCGCCGAGGGGCTCACGGTGACGTGGATGCTGGCGCTGGCGACGGCGCCGTCGCGGTCGATGACCGTGGCCGTGAGCGTCTGGGCGCCCGCGGGGAGCGCCGGGACGGTCGGCGTCCCTCCGGTGCCAAGCGGGCCGGCGAGACTCGAGGTCCAGCGTACCCGGCCGCCGAGGTCGCCGTCCTCGACGTCCACGGCCGTGGCGGCGAGAACCACGGGTCGGCCGGTAAGGAGCGCCGTCCCGTCCGCGGGCGCCTGGATGGTGACGACCGGGGGCACGTTCGGCGGCCGGATCACCACGGTGCGGGTCGCCTCGCCGGCGAGGCCGCCGGCGTCTTCGACGCGTGCGGTGATCACGTGCGTGCCGATCCCGAGCGTACCGGCGGTGATGCTCGCCCCCGTGCCGAGGTCGCCGTCGAGGCTCGATGTCCAATGGAGCGCGTTCGAGAGGACGCCGTCGGTGGCGTCGGTGGCCATCCCCGTGAGGACCAGAGGCGTGTCCTGGAAGACCCTCGTTCCCTCGGCGGGGACGATGATCGTCACCACCGGCGGCGTAGGGTTGACGGTGAAGGTGACGCTCGCCGTGCCCGTGGCGCCGTCGGAGTCGGTGACGGCGGCGGTGAGGACGTGGTCACCTTCGTGGCGCAGGACGACGGTGCGCGTGGCGCCGGCGCCGAGGTCGCCGTCGAGGCTCGACGACCAGCGGATCCTCGCGCTCGGGTCGGGGTCGAAGTCGTCGGTGGCGGTGGCGGCGAGGGTGACCGGCGTGCCGGCGAGGGCGGACGCGCCGTTCGCCGGCACGCTGATGGTGAGCGCCGGCGGCGTGTTCGACCCGCGCACGCGCACGCTGATCCGGGCCTGGCCCGGATGGCCGTTGGAGTCGGTCGCCGCGGCGGTGATCGTGTGCGTGCCGACCCGGAGCGACGACGTCGAGATGCGTGCGCCGATGCCGAGGTCGCCGTCGAGGCTCGACGTCCACTGGAGGCCGGTGCTGACGTCGCCGTCCTCGACGTCGGTGGCCACGCCGGTGAACGCGATCGCGGCGCCGAGCGGCAAGACCGCCTGGTTCGGCGGGGCCGTGATGGCGACGACTGGCGCGTTCCCCGAGAGCGCGAGCACGAGCTTCGGCGGGGTCAACGTCTCGCGCGAGCGGTAATCGGCGTTGTCGGCGGAGGAGCTGACCAGCGCCAGGTCGTAGGTGCCGTCGCCGGCGACGGCACCGGTCAGATCGAACTCGACCACCTGTCCCGGCTTGACGGCTCCCACGCTGCCGAAAGCGGGACCGTCGACGGGCGGCCGGTTCTTGGCGGTGATCGTCCGCTCGCCCCAGGTGCCGTTGCTGATCGTATGCACCGTGCCGCCGACCGGGCTCGCCGCCGCCGCGGAGCCGTCGGCCTGCAGGCGGAGGGCCGCCCGCACGACCTGCCGCGCGCCGATGCCGTCCACCGTGAAGCGAAGATAGGCCGCGCGCGCAGCATTCACGCTCAGGAGCGAGCTGGTGCCGAAGTTCGCGGACGCCGACGCCGCGTCGACGTACGCATCAGCGGTCGGGACGACTTGGAGGATCGTCGGCGCTTCCACCGTGATCATCACCTCGGCCGAGCCGGTGAGCGCACCTCCATCGGTGACGCTCGCGGTGATGCGATGCATGCCGGCACTCAGGGCTCTCGTGAAGCTCCCACCCGTGCCGACGGCACCGTCACGGTCGGAGGTCCAGGCGAGGCCGGCGGTCAGGTCCGCGTCCTCCAGGTCGTTCGCGGTGCCGGCGAACTGGATCGGCACGCCCGCCGCGTACGCGCGGCCGGCGAGCGGCGCGGTGATCGCCACCAGCGGCGGCGTGTCGGCCGCCGGCCGCGGGGTAACGCTCACGTGCAGCCGCGCCTCGCCCGTGAGCCCGAGGCCGTCCGTCACCGCGGCGGTGATGGTGTGGTCGCCGCGGGCGAGCGTCGGGCTGACGGTCGCACCGCCGCCGAGGTCGCCCTGGAGGTCCGAGCGCCAGGAGAGCGAGTCGGAGAGATCGCCCCCGGCCATGTCGGTGGCCGTTCCCTGGAGCGTGACCGGGTCGCCGACGAAGAAGCTCGCACCCTCGGGCGGCTGCAGGATCTGCACGCTGGGCGCAGACCCGCTGGCGACCGTCACGAGGAGGATCGGCTTCTGCCCGACGACCGAGGCCGCCGACTTGTAGCTGACGCCGTCGGGCGAGGCGCTGTCGATCGCCAGGCTGTAGGTGCCGTCGGTGGTGATGGCCGTGCCGAGGTCGAACTCGACGATATCGCCCGAGGCGACCGGGCCGAGCGTCGAGAGAGCCGGTCCGTCGATCGCGGGACGGGTGTCGTACGTGAGCGTGGCCTCGTCCCAGATGTCGTCGGTGATGCGGTGGATCGTGCCGCCGCTGTCCGCGAGCGTGCTGTTCACCTGGAGCCGGACGCGGGCCTCCACGACGGCGCGCTTGTTCAGGCCGGCGACGGTGAAGCGCAGGTAGCTGATGCGGACGGGGTCGGCATCGGCCCGTAGGTGGCCGTCGGCGTTGAAGTTGGTCGTGGGTAGCGCGGCGTCGACGTAGGTGTCGGCCGCCGCCGGGAAGACGAGTGTCTCGGTGGGCGGGGCCTGGGCTCTTCCCTGGTGCGCAAGCAGCGCCGCGGCGAGACCGAGCAGACCGAGGACGAGGTGCCGGATCGGCATCTCCTCGTGGTCGAGCAACGCGTGTACCAAGGTGGACACTTCGCGCGAGGCTCGGAGTTCTGCGTAGGTCGCGCGCGCCGCACGGAGCATCGCGAAGCGGTTGCCGAAGCGCCCGACACGCGCGGTGCGCCCGGCGCATTGCGCCGGTTGGGCGTGCTGCGCGCGTGCACGACGCACCGGCGGCCGATCGCGGCGCGCGAGCCCCCTTGCGTGAATGGAACAGTTGTTTTAAACAGATGTTCATGACCCCGACCAGTGTGCGGGCCACGAAGGACCGCCTCCTCGCCGCCGCGGCCGCGCTCTTCGCCGAGCGCGGCTTTCACGGCACGAAGATCCGCGACATCGCCGCCCGCGCCAGGGTCAACGTCGCCGCAGGGAACTACCATTACGGCTCGAAGAAGGCGCTCTACCTCGCGGTGCTCCGCGCCCAGTTCGCCGCGATCCGCGCGAGCCTTGCGGCGCGCGGCGCCACGCGCTCGCCGAGCGAGCTGGCCCGTCTCGGCCGCCGCGAGCTCGCGGACCTGCTGCGCGCCCGGGTGAAGGTCATGCTCGACATCCTGATCGGGCCACCGCCCGGCCTGCACGGCACGCTCATGCAGCGCGAGATGTGCGACCCGAGCGAGGCGCTCCCCGTCATCGTCGACGAGTTCATCCGCCCGGTCACGCGCGAGATGGAGGACATCGTCGCGCATCTCGTGCCTGGTCTGGATCGGAGGACGGTGGAGCGATGCGTGATCAGCGTCGCGGCGCAGGCCTACTTCTACCGCTCGGTGATGCCGGCGATGCTGCTCATGCTCGGTGAGCCCGCCTATCCGCGCGGCTTCAGCCGCGAGCTCGCCGAGCACGTCACGGAGTTCTCGCTGGGCGGCATGGAACGGCTCGCTGCCGGGACGCGCCGGGCGAGGCGCACGGCATGAACCGCCGGACGGGCCTCGTGATCGTCGCGGTCGTGCTCGTCGCGGCGACGGCCGCCTGGTTCGCCCGCCGCGACCAGGGCCCCGCGCACTACACCGGCTTCGTCGAGGGCGAGGAGCGCGTGCTGCGCAGCGAGGTGACCGGCCGCGTCCTCGAGGTGGCGTTTCCCGAGGGCGCCGCCATCCCGCCGAATGCGGTCGTGGCGCGCCTCGAGGAGCAGGACATCCAGGCCCGCATCGCCTCCAAGCAGCACGAGCTCGACGTGCTCGACGCCGACACCCGCACCCAGGAGGAACGCATCACGCTCGTCCAGGCCACCTGGCAGCGCGACGTGAGCGCGCGACGCGCCGAGCTCGAGCAGGCCGAAGCGGGGGCGCGGCTCGCCGAGCGGACCTACACGCGGGAGGCGGCGCTGGTCAAGACCGGCATCAGCCCCGTGCAAACGCTCGACGACCGGCGCGCGGCGCGCGACCAGGCGCGCAGCGCCGTCGACCGGGCACGCGAGATGCTCGCCCGCGCGCTGGCGGAGGAGCGCACCATCACTCTCGCCCGGCAGGAGCTCGACTCCCTGCGGGCCAAGCGCGGGCTCACCGTCGCGCAGCTCGACGAGCTCCACGTGACGCAGACGAAGTACACCATCCGTGCGCCCGCCGTGCCGACCGTGGTGCAGACGCAGTTCATCTGGCCCGGCGAGCTGGCGCAGCCGGGAGCGGCGATCGTCTCGGTCCTCGACCCGGCCGACAAGTACGTGCAGGTCTACGTCCCCGTCCCCGAGGTCGGGAGCTTCCGGATCGGCCGGCGCGTCGAGGTCGAGCTCGACAGCCAGCCCGGGCGCCGCCTGCCGGGGGAGGTCGAGTTCGTCGCCGACAAGGCCACCTTCACCCCCGAGAAGATCGAGACGCGGAGCGACCGCCTGGGCCAGGTATACCGTGCCAAGGTACGCGTCCTCCGGGACGTCGAGCGACTGCAGCCCGGGACCGAGGGCAACGTCTACCTGATGAGCGACGGCGCGGGGCCGGGATGACGGCGCCCCTCATCCGCCTCCGCCGGCTCGAGAAGCGCTACCGGCGCCGGCGCGCGCTCGCCGGGGTCGACCTCACCGTCGACGAGCGGCAGATCCTGGGCGTCGTCGGCCCGGACGGCGCCGGCAAGACGACGCTGCTGCGTGCGCTGGCGGGCCTGCTCGTGATCGAGGCCGAGGAGGCGACGGTCCTCGGCACCGACCTGCGCGGCGACGTGACCGACCTGAAGGCGCGCATCGGGTACGTCCCGCAGACCTTCAGCCTGCATCGTGACCTCACGGTCGAGGAGAACCTGCGCTTCACCGCGCGCCTCCATCGCCTGCCCGAGGCCGAGTTCGTCCGCCGCAAGACCGTGCTCCTCGAGCGCACAGGACTCGCGCCGTTCGCCGGCCGCGCCGCCGGCCAGCTCTCGGGCGGGATGAAGCAGAAGCTCGCCGTCGCCAACGCGCTGCTGCCCGAGCCCGCGCTCCTCGTCCTCGACGAGCCGACGGCGGGCGTGGATGTCGTCGCGCGGGGCGAGATCTGGACGATGCTCGCGCGCGCCCGCGAGGACGCGCTCGTCGTCCTCAGCACGAGCTATCTCGACGAGGCGGCCCGTTGCGACCGCCTCGTCTACCTCGACGGGGGCCGCGTGCGCGCCGTGGGAACGCCGGAGGAGCTCCGGGCGGGCGTGTCGCTCGCGCTCTACCGCGCCTGGGGGGACGACGTGCACGCCATCGCCCGTGCGGCGCGCACGCTGCCGTACGTGCAGGCCGCCCGGGCGACCGGACGCTTCGTGCGGGTCGAGGTGCTGGGCGCGCGCGCCCCCGATGCGGCGCGCGTGCTCCGGGACCTGGCCGCGCTGCCGGGACCCGTGCGCCTCGCCGAGCCCGTGCCCGTCGACATGGAATCCACGCTGCTCGCACTCTCGAGCCCCTGAGGGATGTCCGCGCCGATCATCCGCACCCGCGGCCTCACCAAGCGCTTCGGTGACTTCACCGCCGTCGCCGACCTCTCGATCGAGGTGATGCCGGGCACGATCTTCGCCTTCCTGGGCGCCAACGGGTCGGGCAAGAGCACGACGATCCGCATGCTGATCGGGCTGCTCAGGCCGAGCGCCGGCACGGTGGAGGTGGACGGCATCGACGTCATCCGCCGGCCGCGGCGCGTGCGCGACCACATCGGCTACATGGGCCAGAAGGTGAGCCTCTACCAGGGCCTCACGCTGCGCGAGAACGTCGAATTCTACGCCGGGCTCTACGGGCTCGCCGGGGCCGAGCTCGAGCAGCGGTGGGGCGCGCTCTGCGAGCGCTTCGCGCTCGGCGAGGCCGAGGCCGAGAAACCGGAGGACCTCCCCGCCGGCATCCGCCAGCGCGCTGGCCTGGCGCTCGCCACGCTCCACCGGCCGCGCGTGCTCTTCCTGGACGAGCCCACCGCGGGCGTCGACGTGCGGAGCCGCGGGCTCTTCTGGGAGCTCATCCAGGACGAGGCGGACGCGGGCGTCACGGTCTTCGTCACCACCCACTTCCTCGAGGAGGTCGAGTACTGCGACTGGGCCGCCTTCATCGACGCCGGACGGCTCGTCGCCAACGCGGAGCCCGAGGAGCTCCGGCAGCGCTACTCCGACGGCTACCGCATCGAGGTCACGTTGCCGCCGGCGGCGAAAGAGAGCGCCGCGCGCGCCCTCGGCGCAGTCGCCCGCGAGGTGGCCGATATCCCGCGCGGCCTCGCGATCCGCGTTCCGGCGCTCGATCCCCCCGTCCTCGCCGCACTCGACCGCCTGGTTGCTGCGGGGGCGCGGCTGGACATCAAGCAGCCGCAGATGACCGACGTCTTCCGGCGCGTGCTCGCCGCTTCGGGGACCGCCGCATGAGCTGGCGACGACTGCGGACCCTCATCCGGCGCGAGGTGCGCGCGACGCTCCGCGACCCCTTCACGGCGACCATCCTCGTCGCCGTGCCCCTCGGCGCGCTCCTGATCTTCGGCTTCGTGCTCTCGACGTCGGTCAAGCACCTCTCGCTCGCCGTCCTCGACGCGAACGGCACCGCGGCGAGCCGCCGGCTGGTGGCCGAGCTCGCGGCGACCGGCACGTTCGACCCGCGACCGGTCTCCACCCGTGCCGAGCTCGACCGGGCGCTCGTGTCGGGCCGGGCGAGCGTCGCGATCGTCGTCCCGCCCGACTTCGACCGGGCGCTCCGCCGGGCGGCGGCGGGCGGCCGGCCCCCGGAGATCCAGGTGCTCTACGACGGCGGGGAGGCCGTGCTCGCCGGCAACGCCGAGGGCTTCCTCCGGGCCCAGCTCGCACACACGGGAGCGACGCTCGCGACCGCCGAGGTCTCCCGCCAGCCCGCAGCGGGCCGTCAGGGCGGCGTCGACGTGGTCACGCGCGCGCTCTTCAACCCGACGCTCGACGGCACGCGGTTCATGGTCTCCGGCACCTTCGGCTTCGTGCTCTCCTTCCTCACCACGCTCATCACCGCCGTTTCCATCGTCAACGAGCGGCTCGCCGGCACCTTCGAGCAGCTCCAGGTGACGCCGGCCACCTCGCTCGAGATCTTTCTCGGCAAGATCCTGCCGCTCGGCGCCGTCTTCGCGCTCGACGTGCTCCTGATGGCCCTCGTCGCGGGCTTCGCGCTCGGCGTCTGGCCGCAGGGCAACATCCTCTTCTTCCTCGTCGTCTCCACGTTCTACGTGCTCGTCTCGCTCGCGCTCGGGCTCCTCTTCTCCGCCACGTCGTCGACCGCCGCCGAGGCCGTACAGAAGACCGTCGTGTTCAGCATCCCGCTCGTCCAGCTGAGCGGCTTTGCGTTCCCGATTCGCAACATGCCGGCGTTCTTCCGCTGGCTCACCGAGCTCTTCCCCGCCACCCACTACATCCGCCTCTCGCGCGCGATCTATGTGCGCGCGGAGGGACCCACCGCCCTGCTGCCCGAGATCGGCTTTCTCGTGCTCTTCGGCGCCGTGCTGATCGTCCTCGCGCTCCGTTCGCTGGAGACGCGCGCATGAGCCGGCGGTTCTGGTCCAACGTCGCGGCCGTCGCCTGGAAGGAGACCCAGGTCATGCGCCACGACAAGGCGTTCATCGGCGTCGTGCTGATCCAGCCCGTCGTGATGCTCGTCCTCTTCGGCTTCGCGCTCTCGAACAAGCCCGCCAACGTCCCCTGGGCCGTCCTCGACTGGAGCCAGAGCCCGACCTCGCGCCGCTTCGTCCAGGAGGTCATGGCGACCGGCTACTTCCTCCCGCCACGTCCCGTCGCCGGATACAACGAGGGCCGCGACCTCCTGCGCGAGGAGAAGGCGCTCGTCTTCCTCGCCATCCCCAAGAGCTTCCGCCGCGACGTCGAGCGCGGCCGCCCCGCCGTGCAGGTGCTGCTCGACGGCAGCGACCCGCTCTCCGCGGCGCGCGTCGGCGTCTACATCGGCCAGGTGGCCGCGGCGTTCGAGACCCGCGCGGCACCCGGGGACCCGCGCGACTCGGACGTGCCCGTCCGCGAGCCCGGCCCCATCCAGACCCGGCAGCGGTTCTGGTTCAACCCGACGCTCGAGGATCGCGCCTTCTTCCTCGCCGCCCTCGGGGGCATGTTGCTGACGAACCTCTGCCTGTCGGCGATGAGCCTCGGCCTCGTGGGCGAGCGGGAGAGCGGCACGTACGAGCAGATGCTCGCGCTCCCGACCACGGCGATCGAGATCGTCCTCGGCAAGCTCGTGCCGTACGTCGGCGTGGCCTACGCCCTCATGCTGATGGCCACGATCGCGGCCGGCGCCGTCTTCGGCCTCTGGCCGCACGGGAGCTGGCTCGCGCTGCTCGTCGTCACCCTCCCCTACGTGCTCGCCTCGCTCGGCATCGGCGTGTTCGTGTCGGCGCTGGCCCGCACGTCGGCGCAGGCGGTCTTCATCTCCGTCTTCTTCATCATGCCGTCGTTCGTCCTCTCGGGGGTCATGTACCCCTACCAGTTCATGCCGCACGGGGTGCGCGAGATCGGTGCGGTGTTTCCGCTGCGCTGGTACCAGATCGCGTCGCGGCGAATCATCGAGCGCGGCGCGGGGCTGGGCGAGGTGGTGGTGCCGATGCTGGCCCTGACGGTGCTCTTCGCGATGGTGCTCGCGGGCGTGCGGTGGCGGATGAAGCCGCGGCTGGGGTAGGCCCCGTTCGAGACCCTCGACGTCCTCGAGGCCAGGGCCTCATCAGCCAGGGCAAGCGCGCGAAGTCCGTATACCTGACCGACGCCGGCATCGCGAAGGCGAACGAGCTCCGGAAGAAATACTCGCGCTGAGGTGACGTCGCCGGGCGTCCGACGACCGGGACGCGACTGCGCGCGGCGCTGAGGTTCCGGCGCCCGGGCGTGGCGGCGAGGGGGAGGCGCGTGGCGAGCGTCCGGGGCTCGGCTCCATGCGTGCCTCATCGATCACCAGCCATGTGGGCACCGGGCGCACATCGGCTGCTCCAGCAGAGCGGACGGATGACCGCACAGCACTCCGCACCAAGACGTTGCATGGACAGCATACCTTGCAACTTTCTCGTCGCGCCTCGCCATGGAGCAAGGAGATCCCTGTGGCGCGGCCTTTGCTCGTCACATCAGCTCGTGACGCGGCCTATGACGCAGACGTCCGCTGACGCGTTCGCACCGTCCTCCGCCGGCTCGCCGCTCGCGCCGCGCGGCCGGCGAACCGCGCGACGGGCGAGCACCACGCTGTCCAGCCGACGGAATCGGTCCTCGAACGCTCCGGGTACCGCGCCGTGGCCCCACGAACAGCTCGGGACGCGAAGGGGGTAGAAATGTTCACCATTGCCGGCCGAACGACCTTCCGACAGCTCCATCGCCGCCTGTCTTCCATTTCACGATCGTCCTCGCTGGCAGCGCTCGGCACGTGGTGCGCAGCCGTGGCGATGCTCCTGGGAGCGGCAGGGAGTCCGACCACATCGTCTGC
>Ga0209056_10003151_pt1 | contig 17696 bp, 22 predicted proteins | sample GraSoiAngelo_114_FD_185876 | JGI IMG/M metagenome (GOLD analysis project Ga0209056, IMG submission 185876) | Grasslands soil microbial communities from the Angelo Coastal Reserve, California, USA - 14_0903_13_40cm (SPAdes) (version 2) | ecosystem: Environmental > Terrestrial > Soil > Grasslands... | reverse complement strand
TCATGCCGCGGGACGCGAGATAATTCCGGGCAGGTTCCGCCTCGGCATCCGCCAGGAGGTTCAGATGGAAGCGTTCGGCGGCTACCTTGGTCAAGGCGAGTAGACGCTCCCGAAGCTCCATTCGTTGCCGGACCGCCGGGGAGACAGGCCGGTCCTCGACAGGAACGCCTACTTTTTCACCGAGTGCGCGGACCACCGCGGGGAAGGTTGAGCCGTCAATCTTCATGAGAAACGAAAAGACGTTCCCACCTTCTCCACATCCGAAACAATGGAACGTCTGGCGTGATGGACTCACGGTAAATGAGGGGGTCTTCTCTTGATGAAACGGACAGAGACCTTTGAAGTTCTGTCCGGCTTTGGTTAGTGACAGGTGAGCTCCGACGATGTCCACGATGTCGGCCCGCTCGCGAATCCGGTTGATGACGTCTTCGGGGATCAAACCTTTTTCCACGATCGCCCCGCAATCAGCCGACCGGCATTTCTATTCAATTTCAAAGGAACCCATCATCCTAACTAATGGATTGTCGGCCTGTCAAGGAACATGCGGCCTCATCGGCGATCATCCCGGTGGCCAGTTCATGCGGCGGCCGCCGAGCACGTGAAAATGCAAATGAAAAACGGTTTGGCCTGCATCTTGTCCGTTGTTCACCACGATTCGATAACCCGATTCCGCAATCCCCTTTTTCTTTGCGATCAGGACTCCGACTTCAAGGAGATGGGCGACCACCGCGTGATCGCCATCCCGCATGTCACTGAGCGCGTCGATGTGTCGTTTGGGAATCACTAACACGTGGACCGGCGCTTGAGGATTGCCGTCCTCGAAAGCAAACACGTCCTCATCTTGATAAACCACCCGGGAAGGAATCTGCCCGGTGCCAATCTTGCAAAAGATGCAATCGCTCCTCATCGCTGTCCCTGACGTTTGGCGTTGCCGGTCCGCGCCGATGGCCGTGAGGCTTTTTCTTTGATGCCGCTCACGCCGAATCGCCTCGCCAATTCCTGATACACGTCAGTCACGGCGATGTCGTGGTACCCCAACGCGACGAGCAGGTGGAACATGAGGTCGGCTGCCTCATGGACGATTTCCTCGCGCTTGCCGCCCTTTGACGCAAGGATCACTTCACCGGCTTCTTCCGTGACCTTCTTGAGAATCTGGTCCTGTCCTGCCGTCAGCAACGCCGCCACATACGAGTCCGACGAGGCCTGGCGCTTGCGCGCCTGAATTGTTTCGGAAATTCTGTCCAGCACACCACCGCGAGCTTCTGCAGTTTTAACCGTCGAGTCCGTCGAGTCTGAAATCCGGGCGAAGAAACAGCTTCGCTCGCCGGTGTGACAGGCAGGCCCGTCCGGCGTGACGGAGATCAATACGGTATCCCGGTCACAATCCACAAACATTGCCCTCACGTGTTGGCGGTGACCGGAAGTCGCTCCCTTCTCCCATAGTTCCTGCCGAGACCGGCTCCAGAAATGCGCGATCTCGGTCTCCAGCGTCTTGTCCAACGCCTCACGGTTCATGTATGCCACCATGAGAATCGTGCCATCCCGCCAATCCTGAACGACCGCAGGGATGAGACCCTTGTCGTCGAATTTCAGAGAATCCAGATTGCCGACCTTCATGCCGACACCGGACGCATCGGGATGCCGCGCGATCGCAAATAGTCCTTCGCCTCACGGATCGTGTGCTGACGATAATGAAAAATGGATGCGGCCAAGACGGCATCCGCTTTGCCCTTCGTAAAACCCTCGTACAGGTGTTCGAGTGTCCCGGCGCCGCCCGACGCGATGACAGGAAGGCTTACCGCTTCCGATACGGCCGCCGTGAGCGCAAGATCGTAGCCTTCTTTGGTCCCATCCCGATCCATGCTGGTCAATAGGATTTCGCCCGCGCCATACCCTTCCATGGTCCGGGCCCACTCGACCGCATCAAGGCCCGTCGCCGTCCGGCCGCCGTGGGTAAAGACTTCCCATCTGTCCGATCCATGCTTCGCATCATCTGGAACATGCTTCGCGTCAATCGCAATGACAATACATTGCGTCCCGAATCGTTCCGCCGCCTCTTTCACGAATTCCGGCCGCTGAACAGCTGCCGTATTGATGCTGACCTTGTCGGCGCCGGCCTTGAGCAGGTCACGGATGTCCTCGATCGTCCGCACGCCGCCGCCCACGGTCAGGGGCATGAAGACCTGCTCTGCCGTCCGGCTCACGACGTCAAGAAGGATCTTCCGTTCTTCATGGGACGCCGTGATGTCGAGAAAGCAGAGTTCGTCCGCTCCGCCTGCATCGTATGCGCGGGCCGCTTCCACCGGATCGCCCGCGTCCTTGAGCTGAACGAAGCCGATGCCCTTGACGACGCGTCCTGCCTTCACATCCAGGCAGGGTATGATGCGCTTCGCTAACACGCGGTCTCCTTAGCGAGAATACCGTCCGCTCACACTGACGCGGCCATCGCGCTCCGGAGTTCGATGACTCCTTCGTAGAGTGCCTTGCCGACGATTGCCCCGATCACCTTTGGCCCCAGCATTCGCAGCTGTTTGAGGTCTTCCAAGCGGGTGATGCCGCCGCTGGCAATGAGCGGCACGGGGCAGGCGCGGACCATCCGCCGAAGGCCCTCCAGGTTCGGCCCTTCCATCATACCGTCCCGGGCGATGTCAGTATAGATCACAGCGTGGATGGCCAGGCCCGCAAGCCGTTCTACGAACGCAGCCGCATCCTGATCGACCACGTCAGTCCATCCCTTGACCGCGATCTTTCCTTGTTTTGCGTCTATCCCGACAATGATGCGGCCAGGAAAACACCGGCAAGCCTCCTCTAGCAGTGCGGGATCCGCCAATACCGCCGTTCCCAGGACAACGCGGGAAATGCCGGACGCAAGATAGGAGGAAAGCGTGTCCAAGCCCCTGATCCCGCCGCCGACCTGCACCGGAATCGAAACGGATTTCACTATGGATTCAATCGCGGCGTGATTGCGCGGCACACCGTCCACCGCGCCGTTCAGGTCAACGAGGTGCAGCAGCTGGGCGCCTTCGCCCTCCCAACGCCGGGCCACCTCGGCCGGGTCATGAGAGTACACGGTCTCATCCTGCATCACCCCTTGCCGCAGCCGCACGCAACGACCGTCTTTCAAGTCTATGGCCGGGATAATCATCATGGCGTGGAAGAGCCGCCTTCATTGCGTGGCATAGGCGTGCCGAACGGAAACTGTCGAAGGACGTGATCCACAGCACTGGATGCCAATTCGTCGACGGTCAGGTATCGAGGACCGCGTTCAAGAAAGCCCGTCAAATCTTCATTGGCCGGGCGCTGGCGCTCGTAATACTGGCCGGTCCAGAGCGGAATCCCTTCCTTCACACTGATCAATTTTGCGCTCAAGACCGATGCGGCTGCCGGCGCGCTCTTTATAGACTTCGACCGTACCCGTGAGAACGGCATCCACCTCCAGCTTCGCGCCGATGGTCCGAGTCTCGGCTCTGGTCAGCGGCGTGGAGGGAACGGCAGCCATAGCCTCTCGCGCGCGCTCGGGAGGAGTCACCGCCAGCCCTTCACGGGCGTTCAGTTTCACATAGAACAAATCCGCCAGTTTGTCACCTGCCGCCGGCGACGGCACAGGCGCCGCGTATCCTCTCTCCTGCCCCCGGCTCAATGGGCCTACGCTGAACGGCAGCACAGCGACCCGAAGGATTCGGTATTGGTCGATACTTGGATCGGTGACGACGTCTGAAGTCGTGCCCCCGCATCCGGAAAGGGTGAACGCAACAGACCAAGCGAGAAGCAGCAGTCGGAACATCGAAGGTCTCATGACATCGCTCCGAAATTCCGGAACAGCCGCAGACCTTCCGCCTGGCTCTTCTCGGGATGGAACTGGCAACCGAAGATGTTGTCGCGGACCACACTCGAGGCGAAGGACCCCGCATAGTCCGTCGAGGTGCACATGACGTCAGGATCGTCCGGCACGACGTAATACGAGTGAACGAAATACATGTACGAGCCGTCCGGCACTCCATCCAGCATGAAAGAGGGCTTCCTTTTGATGATGGCGTTCCAGCCCATATGGGGAATTTTCATCGTCTGAGACGGCTCCGGCGGCACGGAAAAGCGAACGACCTTGCCGGGAATGATGCCAAGGCCCCGGTGCGAACCGAACTCCGTGCTTTCGGTGAACAATAACTGAAGTCCGAGGCAGATCCCGAGGAACGGCTTGCCGGTCTTAATTGATTGCGTAATGGGTTCGACCAGCTCATACGTTTGCAGATTCCGCATGCAATCGCCGAAGGCGCCTACTCCCGGCAACACCACATGGCTGGCGTCCGCAATCGCCTGCCGATTGCGCGTGACCATGGCCTTGTGCCCGACCGCTTCGAAGGCTTTTTGCACCGACCGCAAATTGCCCATGTCGTAGTCAATGATTGCGATCATAGACTCCCCTTCGTGGAGAGGACGCCCCGAACCCGAGGATCCACCGCGATCGCCTGGTCCAGCGCCTTGGCCAGGGCCTTGAAGATTGCCTCCATGATATGGTGCGGATTTCTCCCATACGGCACATTGATGTGAAGGTTCATCGCTGCATGCGTGACGAACGCTTGAAAGAAGTCCTCGAACAGGTAGAGGTCGAACGCCTTGATGCGGCGGTTCGGGAGCTTCACGTTGTAGACGAGATAGGGCCGGCCGCTCAAATCCACGGTGACCTGGGCCAGCGTTTCATCGAGAGGCACCGACGCGGTGCCGAATCGCCGGATCCCCTCTTTCTTGCCGAGCGCCTGTTTCAGCGCATCGCCGAGCACGATCCCGATGTCCTCCACGGTATGGTGGTCGTCAATATGCGTGTCCCCTGCAGCGTCGATCTTCAGATCCAAGAAGGCGTGCTTCGCCAGGAGATCCAACATGTGATCCAGAAAGGGAATGGGGGTCTTGATCCTGCGGCGGCCCGTGCCATCCAACGCCAACGCGATCTTGATCCGGCTCTCGGACGTGTTCCGCTCGACCGAGACCCGTCGGGACCCTCGATCTGACGCAGTCTTACTCCCCCCGTTCGACTGACGCTCGTTCTTCGCGGTCTTCATTTCAGACGCACTTCCACGGATTGAGCATGGGCATCGAATCCCTCCATCTGGGCCAGCCGCAGGATATGATCCTTCGCCTTGAAGAGATCGTCCTTGGTGTAGGACACGATGTTGGACTTTCGCACGTAGGCGTCCAGAGACAGGGCCGAGTGAAATCTTGCCGTGCCGCCCGTGGGCAGAATATGGTTCGGCCCCGCGACGTAATCCGCGACCGCCGGTGCGGTGTGGCGGCCGATGAAGAGCGCGCCGGCATGACGCACCTTCTCGATATACTCGAAAGGATTCTCCACGGAGAGCGATAAATGCTCGGGTGCGATCTCGTTCGCCAACGCAATGCCGTCGTCGACCGTGGGCACCACAAACGCCATGGCGTTCCGCTGGATTGAGCGCGCCGCCACTTTCTTGCGCCCCAGGAATTTTAATTGCTCCTGGACGCGACGAACCGCTTCCTTCGCCAATGGGGCCGACGTCGTGACCAGCCATACCGAGGCGTTTTCATCATGTTCCGCCTCACACAGAAGGTCCGCGGCGACATGTGACGGATTGGCGTGCGCATCCGCCAGGACGAGCAACTCGCTGGGCCCGGCGATCATGTCGATGTCAACAAGACCGTACATCAACCGTTTTGCCGTGGCGACGTAGATATTGCCGGGTCCGATAATCTTATCAACCCGAGGGATGCTCTTCGTCCCGTACGTCATCGCCCCGATCGCCTGCACGCCTCCGATCCGGTACACTTCGTCCACGCCGGCAATGTCGGCGGCCACCAGCAAATACGGGCTGAGTTCCCCCTTCGTAGCCGGCGTGCACATCACCACACGTTTGACGCCGGCCACTTTCGCCGGAATCGCACTCATGAGAACCGAGGATGGATAGACCGCCTTGCCGCCGGGAACGTACAGGCCCACCGAGTCGAGGGGAAGAATCGCCTGACCGAGGGTGATCGTGCCGTCCTGGTACATCCACGTCCGTGCCCGCGGCTTCTCGCGCTCGTGAAAGGCCATGATGCGATGCGCGGCATAACGCAAGGCGTCTCCGTCTTCCTTGCGGATCTTGTAATACGCCTCACGGACCTGCTCCGGGCTGATACGGAATTCCCCGGGCTTGATGCGGACCTTATCGAACTTCTTGGTGTAGCGGCTGACCGCGGTGTCTCCTCCTCGCTCCACGGATTTGAGAATCGTCCTGACGGCGGATTCGATCTTGCCACCATGGAAGTTGGAGCGCGACACGACCTTCTTGACCGCTGCCTTGAATGCCCGATCTGATGCCGCGATGACTCTCATGCCCGCCCTCCCTCAAGACCCGCCCGCAACGCCTCGATCAAATCGTTCACCCGCCGGTACTTCAATTTGAGACTCGCCCGATTCACGATGAGCCGGGCTGTGGATTCCGCGATGACTTCCACCACCGCGAGATGGTGGGCACGAAGCGTCTTGCCCGTGGACACGAGGTCCACGATACAGTCCGCCAGACCCACGAGCGGTGCAAGCTCAATCGATCCGTACAGCTTGATGATTTCTATGGGCATGCCTTTTTGGGTAAAGAATTGCTCCGCCAAGTTCGGATACTTCGTCGCAACGCGCAACTTCGTCGCATGACGCCCGCGCGCCAGGTTCATCAAATTCGGGGACGGGCGTTTGGCGCTGCCGACCGCAGTCCGGCGCGTCTCGCGGGCAGATCCGTCCGGCGCGGCGACGGCAAGCCGGCAACCGCCGAATCCCAAATCTAAGGGCTCGTACACATCCGTCGTCTGCTCCATCAGCACGTCAGCGCCAACGATGCCCGCGTCAACCGCACCGTGCTCGACATAGGTGGGAACGTCGCTCGGTCGGATGATCATGATGGTGGTTCGGCTGGGCGGATGTTCGAACACCAGACGGCGGCCTTCGGACAGCGTCTTCTTAGGAATCAATCCGACCCGATAAAACAGATCGAGACTGGGCTCAAGCAGCTTCCCTTTCGAAAGCGCAATCGTCAATCGATCCCTGGCGGCGCCGTTCATGCCGCCTCCTTGACACGGCGTATTTTCGCGCCCAGGCCGGACAGCTTCTCTTCCAGACGTTCATACCCGCGATCCAGATGGTAGACCCGGCCGATGCGTGTCTCTCCTTCTGCGGCCAGTCCTGCCACCACCAGGCACGCGCTGGCCCGAAGATCAGATGCCATGACCGGCGCACCGCTCAATCGCTCGTTGCCTGTCACGACGGCATGGTTGCCTTCGATGCTGATATCGGCTCCCATGCGCTGCAGTTCGAGCACGTGAATGAACCGGCTTTCGAAGACGGATTCCGTGATGACGCTCGGACCGTCAGCGAGCGTCATCAAAGCCATCATCTGCGCTTGCATGTCGGTCGGAAATCCCGGATAAGGCAGCGTTTTAACGTCAACCGCTTTCAACCGCGCATCGCTACGGATCCGCACGGATTCCTTTTCGACCGTCAGAACAGCTCCCGCCTCACGAAGCTTGGCGAGCAACGCCTCACAGTGATCGGGGCGGCAACGCTCGATCTGCACATCGCCACGCGTAATGGCGCCGGCGATCAAATACGTGCCGGTTTCAATCCGGTCCGGGACGATTTCGTGATCGCCGCCGTGCAGTGCCGTGACCCCTTCAATCGTGATCACGTCGGTCCCGGCGCCCGAGATACGCGCACCTCGTTTGTTCAGGAACTGAGCGAGGTCTGCGACTTCAGGTTCCCTTGCGGCATTCTCAAGCACCGTCGTGCCGTCGGCGAGACAGGCCGCCATCATAATGTTCTCCGTGCCGGTGACCGTCTGGAGATCGAAACAAATTCTCGCGCCTTTGAGCCTGCCGTTAACGCGAGCCTGGACATTGCCATGTTCGATGGACACTTCGGCGCCCATCTGCTGCAGCGCGGCCAGATGCAGATTGATGGGCCGCGCACCGATCGCGCAGCCACCCGGCAGAGAGACGAGCGCTTCGCCACAGCGGGCCAGAAGCGGCCCGAGCACCAGCACGGAAGCGCGCATCGTCTTCACGAGTTCATACGGAGCGGCGAATGATTGCGCTTCCTTTACAGACACGGTAAAGCGGTCTTCTTGAATGTCGACCGCCGCTCCAAGATGCGTGAGGAGCTTGGACATGGTGAAGACATCCATGACGCGAGGAACGTTCGTCAGCGTGAAGGTGCCTTGGTTGAGCAATGTCGAAGCCAGGATCGGTAGGGCGGAGTTCTTGGCGCCGCTGATCCGCACTACGCCATCCAACCGCCGCTCGCCCTGGATGAGGATGCTGTCCATCAGGCGCGCCTTGCGACGAGAATGCGTTCGATGCCGGCGGCATCCTTCCGGCACAGAACCGAGGACCAGTCCTCTGTCGAGGCCGCCATGTTCTTCACGATCTGCGCCTGCAAATATCCGAGCTCGAGGATCAAATGCCCGCCGTGCCGTAGCCGGGAAGGCGTATCGGCCAGTAGTCGGCGATAGTACGCCAGACCATCCTCACCCCCGTTTAACGCCTGGCGAGGTTCGTAACGGGAGACTTCCGGCTGCAGCCTATCTATTTCCTCGGATGGAATGTACGGAGGATTGCAGACGATCGCATGAAACGCGCCACGAGCAAACGCGCCCAGAAGATCGGCTTGGAAAAACCGCACCCGAGAGCAAACCCCCGCAGAAATCGCATTCGCCCGTGCCACTCCCAGTGCCGGCCGCGAAATATCCGTAGCTGCCACCGTTGATCGTGGACATTCCTTGGCGATCGAGATGGCGACACATCCAGAACCGGTGCCGACGTCTGCAACGACAGGGTTCCGAACATCGAGAAGGGATTGCAGCGCCTCTTCGACCAGGAGCTCGGTCTCCGGCCGCGGGATCAAGACATCGGGCGTGACGGCGATTTCGAGGCTTCGAAACTCCTGCGTGCCGAGGACGTATTGGAGCGGTTCCCGCCTTGCGCGCCGATTGACCATCTCCAACGCGCGCTCCAGTTCTGAAGGTGGAACGTGCTGATCCCCGTCAAGAGTTAAGGCATGCCGTTTCACAGGGAGCGCTGCGATCAGCAGCCAATCAGACTCCTGCTGGGGGTTCTCGATCCCAGCCTCCGTCAGGATGAGGCAGGCTTGCTCGCGCAATGCCCGGAGCGACAACAGGGGCGCTTCAGGCGGCGCGACCATGGTCAGTCCGACTCCGTCTGGTCAGCGGCAAGCAGCCCTTCGATGATTTCATCCATGTCGCCTTGAAGCACCTGGTCCAACCGGTGCAAGCTAAGCCCCACGCGATGGTCCGTCACACGGTTCTGGGGAAAGTTATAGGTGCGGATTTTCTCGCTCCGCTCGCCGGTGCCCACTTGTGATTTGCGTTGCTGGGCGATTTCGCTCTCCTGCTTCTCCTTTTCCGCCTCCACAATCCGGGCGCGCAGGTTCCGCATCGCCTTGTTCCGGTTCTTGAGCTGGGACCGCTCATCCTGACAGCTCACGACTACACCCGTGGGAATGTGAGTGATCCGCACAGCCGAATACGTCGTGTTGACGCTCTGGCCTCCGGCCCCTGACGAACAAAACGTATCTATCTTGAGGTCCTTCGGGTCGATCTGGACGTCCACTTCCTCCACTTCCGGCATCACCGCAACGGTCACGGTCGACGTGTGAATCCGGCCGGATGCCTCGGTAGCGGGCACCCGCTGTACGCGATGGACACCGCTCTCATGCTTGAACCGGCTGTACGCGCCCTTGCCTTCGACGAGAAGCACCGCTTCCTTGACGCCTCCGATTTCGGTGATGTTTGAGTCTATGACCTCGATTCGCCACCGACGGCGTTCCGCATACCGGGTGTACATGCGCACTAACTCGACGGCGAAAAGTCCCGCCTCATCGCCGCCTGTGCCGGCCCGGACTTCTATAAAGGTATTTTTCTCGTCTCGAGGGTCTTTGTGGGTCAAGAGCGCCTTCGCCCGCGACTCCAGTTCGGCGCGCCTCCCCTGAAGCTGCTTCAACTCGTTGCGGGCAAGGTCCCTGACTTCGGGATGAGGGTCTTCGCGCAGATCCTCGGTCTCCGCAATCTGCTTCAGCAATGCGGAGAACTCGTGATAGAGCTCTCCCTGCGCGATGAGTTCCGCACGCTCTTTATTTAACCGTTGGATCTCGGAAGTCTGTCCCAGCACGGAAGGGTCGGACAACAGGCGGTTGATTTCATCCACCCGCTGGGCGGCGGCTTCCAACTTGACCAGCACCGGAGACTCTTTCACCGCCGTCATGGGCTTCTCCACGGATGCGCCCTGTGCTCAATGTTAAGCCGGTTTGGCGCTCTTCTCGGATTTTTTCTTGCTCACGTATTTCTTCTTGAACCGTTCCACACGCCCTTCAGTATCCACGATCTTTTGCGTGCCGGTGAAGAATGGGTGGCAGTTGGAGCAGATGTCCACCTTGATGTCTCCAACCGTCGACCGGGTCTTCACCTTGTTCCCGCACGCGCAACTGATCACCGCCTCCCGGTATTCGGGATGAATGCCTGATTTCATGACTCACTCCTCTTCTCGCGCAGCACTGCGCCCTGGTCGTTCGAAGACTAACGATTCATTGAGTCCAGAAACTCCTTGTTCGTTTTGGTCCCGCCGATCTTGTCCATGAGGAACTCCATGGCTTCCATGGTCCCCAGCGGGCTGAGCACCTTGCGAAGTATCCACATTTTGTTGAGCCGTTCGCGATCCACCAGCAGCTCTTCCTTGCGGGTGCCGGACGAACCGATCTCGATCGCCGGAAAGACTCGCTTGTCGGCCAGCCGGCGGTCCAGGTGCACTTCCATGTTGCCCGTGCCCTTGAACTCTTCGAAGATCACGTCATCCATGCGACTGCCGGTGTCCACCAGGGCGGTCGCCATGATCGTCAAGCTGCCGCCGTCCTCGATGTTCCGGGCCGCGCCGAAAAACCGCTTCGGCCGCTGCAAGGCATTCGAGTCGAGTCCGCCGGACAGAACCTTGCCGCTGGGAGGCGCGATCGTATTGTAGGCGCGGGCAAGACGCGTGATGCTGTCCAACAGGACCACGACATCCCGCTTATGCTCGACCAACCGCTTCGCCTTCTCGATCACCATCTCTGCAACCTGGGCATGTCGTTGGGCTGGTTCATCGAAGGTCGAGCTAATAACTTCCGCTTTGACCTGACGCTGCCAGTCCGTCACCTCTTCCGGCCGCTCGTCGATGAGCAAAACGATGAGGACGATCTCAGGATGGTTCTTAATGATGGCTCGCGCGATCGCCTGCAACATCATCGTCTTGCCGGTCCGGGGCGCGGCGACGATCAGGCCACGCTGTCCCTTGCCGATCGGCGTGATGAGGTCCATCACCCGAGTGCAATATTCCTGTGGATCGTGCTCGAGGTTGATCCGCTCCTCCGGATAGAGAGGCGTGAGATTGTCAAAGAGAATTTTATCGCGGGCCGCTTCGGGATCTTCGAAGTTGATCTTCTCAACCTTGAGAAGCGCGAAATAGCGCTCGCTTTCCTTTGGAGGCCGGATCTGTCCCGAGACGATGTCTCCGGTTCTGAGATTGAATCTACGGATTTGGGACGGAGAGATATAGATATCGTCGGGGCCGGGAAGGTAGTTGGAGTCCGGGGCCCGCAGAAACCCGAAGCCATCCGGCAGCGTTTCCAGGACACCTTCGCCGTAGATCACTCCATTCTTTTCGGTTTGAGCTTGGAGGATTGCGAAGATCAGCTCTTGCTTGCGGAGGTTTGCGGCCCCCTCAATCTTGAGGTCCCTGGCGACCTCATTGAGTTCGGTGATGTTACGCTGCTTTAACTGAGTTAAATACATGACTGTCTCCTTAGGTGCCGTCGTTTGGGACATGAGAGACCCCTTCTCCTTCCTAAGTTAGATGATAAACCGATGCGCATGGACGACTGTGTTCTATAACAACCCACTGAAGGTGCGGAGATCCCACGCGGGCAATAAACTTACTCGTGCATCACGGAGTCATGACCCTTGTCCGGGCGATCTTCAAACGGCTGAGAATTAGACCCGGGGAAGAATCACTGAGGTGGTTGGCGATAGCACACTTCGCTTAATACGCCTATAACATAACTTCGGAAAGCCCGTTTGTCAACACTCTACCCAAGATTTTCACGGGGGGTGGTCCGTGAAAGACTAGCCCTACTAATTCTCCCCTGAAACGCCCTCCGGCGCAACCCTCCTCTGCCTAGCCGTTTGACGACATCACCCGCGCTTGGCTATGATGGCAAGAATGGATGAACGGACTTTCACGCTCGCCGAAGCGAAGCAACTACTGCCGCACCTCGAGGAACAACTCCTGGCCGTAAAGCTTGAAAAAGAAGTGCTCGTGCGGAGCCATGGAGAGGTAAAGCGAGCCAGCGCCAAGGCGCAGATGAACGGCGGAAGCTTCGCCGGTCCACGCTATATCCGAGCCCTCGAACGCATAAGCGACAGTGTTGAGACTATCCAGGAGATGGGGGTACTGGTGAAGGACCTCGATATCGGCCTATGTGACTTTCCCTATCTGCTGGATGGCCGGGTGATTTACCTCTGTTGGAAATTGGGTGAGCCGGAGATCGGCTACTGGCACGAGATTGAGGACGGCTACACCGGGCGCCGTCCCATCGACACCCTAACCGAAGAGGAAGCGTGATTTTTGCCATTATCGGGTACGACGGAGCCGATGGCCAAGCCAAACGAAAAGTCCACAGACAGGCGCATCTCGATCGCATGGATCCTCTCGATCGTGCCGGAAAAGTTATCCTTGCAGGCCCACTCACCGATGGCGCCGGCAGCCTGATCCTCATCGAGGCCGACTCGCTGGAAGAAGCTCGGGCATTCGCGGCGGACGATCCTTACGTCACAGAGGGTATCTTCGCCCGCTACGAAGTCCACCCCTTCATGCAGGTCTATCCGAAAGCTTGATCATTAAGTTCTATCAAATCTTTCTTTGCCAGGACCCGCTCTGACGGCATGGGCTCACGATAGCTCATTCTCGAATAACAGGCGTACGTCACATAGCAATCCTGAAGACAATACTCCGCAATCTCTTTCCCTTGCCCGGCGCTCCACATGTCGGCCACCTGCTTGCCCGACCCTGATTTCGTTTCGGTATTCAAGACTCTCGCGAGCACATCGAGCTTCACACGTCCCCGGATTTCCCAATTGGACCAGACGGACATGGTATCGAAAACTGGGTCTGTTCTGAATTTTGCAAGGTTGATGTCAAACGGTGGCTTGACTTGATGAACGATACTGCGGTTCTTCAAAAACGGCAGATCGAAACTCAGTCCGTTATGCGTGACGAAAAGCGTGGGACGGACAATTTTCATGCGCTCCCAGAACTGGCGCAACAACTCCTTCTCGTTCGAGCCGTACCATGCCGTGGCTTCCTGCGGTTCCATCGTGTCGGTGAAAAAAAGAGCGCCGATACAGACAATCCGGCAAAAGGTCGGATCAAAGCAGGACTTTTCATACTCGCGGTCCTGCTCCGCCGCGTCTCCAGCGTTCAGGAGATCGTCCGCCGCAAGCAGCCCGACGCCTTTGAGAGCCGCCCACTCCTCTTTTGAATGTTGCACGGTCTCGATGTCCAGAACGATTTTCATTTGGGGTTCGCCTGAAACGGATACGCCTTGCAAAAATCATGCATCGGACACAACAAACAATACGGGTCTCTGGCGGTGCAGACGGTTGCGCCAAAATCCATCAACGCTTGGTTGAAATCGTAGCCTCGCCCGCGAGGGATGAGGTCCATGGACAAACGCCACAGAGCCTCTGAGTTCCTGCCGTTCTTCCCATTGGGCCGCACCACGAATATGCGGGAGAGCACGCGCCTCACATTCGTGTCCAAGATCGGCGCGTCTTCGTGAAAGGCAAACGAACGGATTGCGCCCGCCGTATAACGGCCGATGCCTTTGAACTCCAGCAGCCTTTCGGGATCTTTCGGGAGAGTTCCGCCATAGCGGGCCACCGATTCACACGCAATGCTGTGCAACCGCAGCGGACGGATATTATAGCCGAGTGGGTACCAGCTCCTTGTCACTTCAGGCAGCGGAGCGCGCGCGAGGTCCTGCATGGTGGGGTACTTGCTCAGCCATTCACGATACTTGGGGAGCACCCGGTCCACCTGCGTCTGTTGAAGCATGATCTCAGAGACCAGAATGTGATAGGCATTGGTGGTCTTCCGCCATGGCAAATCGCGGCCGTGCCGGGCGTACCATTTCAGCAGGAGTCGGCGGAACTTCCGTTTATCGGGCGGCGGTACGGAGATGAGAGCGTCTGGACGAGGCCGAGAACGTCGCTTCTTTTCGTTCAAGTCTTCTTCGATCACGGTCACTTCTTCAACCACCTCGCCTCCGTGCGCCTTCAGATAGTCCACAACTTCCGTCACCAAGACTTCGGGCGCTGAGGCACCGGCGGAAATGCCAACCGCTTTGATGCCTTCAAGCCAGGTCTGATTGATGTCCGTGGTCGAGTCAATGAGGTAAGAAGGGACGCCGCAATGCTCGCCGAGTTCTCGCAGGCGATTGGAGTTGGAGCTGTTGGGTGAGCCGATCACCAAAATGACATCCACCAACTCCGTCAGCTTCTTCACGGCGTTTTGCCGGTTCTGAGTGGCGTAGCAGATGTCTTCCTGGTGCGGCCCCTTAATCGTGGGAAAACGCTTGTGTAATGCGGCCACAATATCCCTGCATTCATCGACGCTCAAGGTGGTCTGCGTGGCATACGAGAGATGCGTCGGATATTCGACCTTCAGATTTTCGACGTCTTCGACCGAACTGACCAGGTGGAACTTATCCGGCACTTGTCCTAAGGTTCCGATGACCTCAGGATGCCCGGCATGGCCGATCAGAATCAGCTCGTATCCGAATTTGTAATCGCGGTTGACCTCGTTGTGGACCTTGATGACCAGAGGACACGTCGCGTCAATGACTTTCAAGCCGCGGCGAGTCGCCTCCTCCCAGACCGCTTTGGCGACGCCATGGGCACTGAAAATGACCGTCTGCCCGTCGGGCACCTCGCTGAGTTCTTCGACAAAAACGGCCCCTTTCAGTTTCAATGAGTTTACGACATGGCGGCTGTGTACGATTTCATGCCGCACATAGATCGGAGCACCGTAGGCTTTGAGCGACAGCTCTACAATATCTATTGCGCGGTCCACACCGGCACAAAAACCTCTGGGATTGGCAAGGTATATCTTCATCGGCATCGTCTCGCTGGTTCGCTGTAGGATTTTCTACGCGCAGCAGGGTCACCATAGCATGGGACGCCCCTCACCATCAAGATGCGGATGCCGAGAGATGGCTCCAAAAGCCTAATATTGCTCTTTACTTTTGAACCTTCAGAGACTTGGCTTTTCCGTCCTTCGCCTGGGCCTCAATCTTCTCTCCCACATTTGCCGGGCCATCCATCTTCGTATCCTCGGTGACGAGGAGTGACACTTCCTTTCCGGTGGCATCCTTCACTACATATGTGAGTCCCTCGATTCGGGTCACTTCACCTTTGATGGTGCCGGACACAGGGGCCGACGCTTGTTTAGATTGTTCGGCATAGCATAGTGTGCTGAAAGCCAAGAGAGCCGAAAAGAACATGATACCGATTGCCTTCACCATGGCACCTCCTTTGTTAAGCTGGAATCACAGTTTTGCGAAATGACACCGGCGGGACAATAGACAAACCTATGTTGAAAGAACGGAAAAATATCTAATTCCCCAGGAACACAAACAGACCGAAAAGCGCCCCAATTGGACAGTGCGCTTCACAATGCGTCTTCGCCTGTCACAGTAACCCCTTGGAATGCTTAGTTTTACTTAATGGCATAAGGCTCGCATCTCGTGATGATGATAACTGGGATAAGGAGTCGCCCATTGAGCAATTCAGGAACGATTTTGGTGGTTGACGATGTCGAGGTGGTCCGAACGTTTACAGCGATGGTCCTGAAAAACCAGGGTTACACCGTCTTAGAGGCAGACCGAGGGTTTGAAGCGCTTCGGATCTTTTCCGAACAGAAGGACCGAATAGATCTGGTCTTGACGGACATCCGGATGCCCGAAATGAACGGGCTTGAGTTGGCTCGACAGTTGACGAGGCATCGTCCGGACATAAAGGTTTTGTTCATGTCCGGCTATCCGTCAACCGACAACGTCAATTTCACATTACCAGAAGGTCAGGAACTGGTCGAACCGAGAGAGGATTTTCTTCAGAAACCTTTCACCCCTGAGAGATTGACGAGAAAGGTTCACGAGACCCTGAAGATTAAATAATCTGTTCACAGGGCAGGAGAAACATCCTTAAAGAAGGAACATGCTCTTTCCGCATCGCTACACGTTCCGCAATAAATACTTTGAAGACTTTCGTGACGAGATCTGCTCGATCATCATCGATCACGGCAAAAATGACGACGTTGGGCCCGTGAGAAAAACGCGAGGCCGCTACGACCCCTTTTTCGCCCGCACCATGAGCTTGCGACAGAATGGTATACCCGAGGATATCGCACTTTTGAATGATTTCAACCACCTCTGATTCTAGCGCCTCCCGAGTAACAATCATCATCATCTTCCTCCTCCCCCTCAGCGACGGATGATATCGCAGGCGATAAGAAAGACTACAAAACACATGCATTCGATGCCGTGAACCAAGACTTCTTTGGGGGAGGTAGTCGGCGCCGCCCTACAACTCTCGGACGGCTAGTGCACTGACATCAAGCGGTCGCGGCGGTCGCGACAAACAAGCTCTCGACATGAGAGCGAAGACGTTCTTCGTCGGCCGGATCGATGCTGGCGAAATAGAGCCCAAATCCTTGAGGGAGGATCGTTTGAACAACGGCCCACGCGATTTCGATCGGTGGTTCATGAGGCGAAGGCCGCAATCTAAGACCTACTAACAGCCCTTCAGGCAGCCGCTTCGTTGATTGGACGGCACATCCTCGCACCGTCAAGTCCAACGCTTCGCCGTCTAAGGTCCTTGCTATGTCCAACATCACTGTTAACGGGAAGTTCACATTCAACCGGTCATATCTTCTTCGGTCATTATTGGCCCAAGACTTTGTATGGCGGCGATTCCAGCGAAAGCGGAAAAAGCGGTGGGTGCAGAGTTGGCAGCGAAATGGATAGACAGACAGTAAGCTCCAGAACCGCTCGAGTGGACCTCGCTGACGCTCCGGGCGAATAAACGATTTTCCACAGCGTCCGCAGGTCCCATTCTGCATCGATTCGCCTCGTTGCTAGCTATTACATCATAAAAGATTACCTAGGAGAATAAAAATCGGCGGAACGCACATCGATTGGTGCGCCCGGCAGGAATCGAACCTGCGACCACCAGCTTAGAAGGCTGATGCTCTATCCAACTGAGCTACGGGCGCGTCTATTGTAGGTCAACTCGCGCAAGCTCGGGAGCGCCTGCGGCAGACCCACGGGTCGAAGACGCGTCCTGCGCGTCTGAATGTGGGTGCAGTCCCGCAAGGTCTCTGGCCGAGCGGCGTTCAAAATTGGTCGGGGCGAGAGGATTTGAACCTCCGACAGCCAGCTCCCAAAGCTGGTGCGCTACCAGGCTGCGCTACGCCCCGACGTTCATCAACAATTCTTTCAGTCCCCGGACGGCTCGGCCACGATGGCTGATTCTGTTCTTCTCTTCCGTCGTCAGTTCCGCCAATGTCTTGCCGACTTCCGTCCCGTAGAACACCGGATC
>Ga0209056_10003150_pt1 | contig 17701 bp, 15 predicted proteins | sample GraSoiAngelo_114_FD_185876 | JGI IMG/M metagenome (GOLD analysis project Ga0209056, IMG submission 185876) | Grasslands soil microbial communities from the Angelo Coastal Reserve, California, USA - 14_0903_13_40cm (SPAdes) (version 2) | ecosystem: Environmental > Terrestrial > Soil > Grasslands... | reverse complement strand
CAATACACGGGTTTCGGGTCTGCCAAAGAAACTAATCGCCGCTTCAAGTATCTGATATCTCACGGTGAGACCGGGCTCAGCACAGCATTCGACCTGCCAACCCAGCTTGGTCTCGACTCAGACCATCCAAGGGCTGCTGGAGAAGTTGGGAGGGTTGGGGTCGCGATCAGCAGTGTCAATGATATGAGGCGTCTCTTCGAGGGCATCGACCTTGGACAGGTCAGCACGAGCATGACGATCAACGCTACCGCTCCTATTCTGCTTTCTCTCTATGTTGCGGTTGGAATGGAACAGGGTGTCCCTCAGAACAAGTTGAGGGGAACGACACAGAATGATGTTCTGAAGGAGTATATCGCGAGGAATACGTACATCTATCCTCCAGAAGCATCGCTGAAACTCTCCGTCGACCTCATTGAATACTGCGCGCACAAAATGCCCCGCTGGCACCCTATCAGCATCAGCGGTTATCACATTCGCGAGTCAGGCGCGAACGCGGTTCAAGAACTGGGATTCTGTTTTGCAAACGCGATCGAATACGTTAAGGTGGCTCTTGAACGAGGGCTCAAGATAGACCAGTTCGCCCCCCAACTCTCTTTCTTCTTTGCCTGCAGGAACGATTTCTTGGAGGAGATCGCGAAATTCAGAGCTGCGCGGAGGATTTGGGCCCGGATCATGAAGGACCAGTTCAACGCGAGGGATCCCGAATCGTGCAAGCTGCGATTTCACACCCAGACAAGCGGTGAGACTTTGACCGCGCAACAGCCTGACAACAACATTGTCAGAGTCGCAATCCAGGCCCTTGCAGGCGTCCTCGGTGGAACGCAATCTCTCCATACAAATTCCAGAGACGAGGCACTGTCTCTACCAACCGAAGAGTCGGTTCAAATTGCCTTGCGGACCCAGCAGATAATTGCCCACGAATCAGGAGTGACCAAAACAGCGGATCCACTAGCCGGTAGCTACTATCTGGAATCCTTGACAAGAAATCTTGAGACCGACGCGACTCGTCTCTTAGAGAAAGTGGAAGATTTAGGCGGCGCAAGAAAAGCGATAGAATCCGGATTTGTCCATCGCGAGATACAGGAAAGCGCCTACAGGTTCCAGAAATCGGTTGACGAAGGTCGGACGATTATTGTCGGAGTCAACAAGTTTACCGAGGGGAGTAGCGAACCAAGAACCCAGCGCATCGATTCAAAGGTCGAGAGAAATCAGGTGGGACAGCTAAGGAAGATGAAAGCCTTGAGAAATACAAAGACGGTCAAAAATGCTCTTGGGCGCCTGTCAAGTTCTGCGAAGCATCATCACAATCTCGTAGGCGATATCTTGAGCGCTGTAAAATCAGGCTGCACCGTGGGCGAGATCAGCGATGTTCTAAGGGACGCCTTCGGAGAATACCGGGTAAGAATCGACGTCTAGTAGGACCTGGAGGGATTTTCGGCCAGAATCGCCCGTTTTCAGCCCTGATCCGTGATCTGGGACCGGGGGTCCAGACTTGCCCTAGAATCGTTCGGGAACTGACCTAGATTACACGTTAACATGCTTTGTGATCAAAGCCCAGACCCTGTCCTGAATTGTAATATTCGCTCATTATCAATGGCGGACAGCAAATATTTTCTAGAAAAACGAGGGGGGTATTGCACAGAGCACCTTGCGACGCAAGAGTGGTTGAGGGAACAATTCATTTCGCAAAATCACCCATTATCAGCCCTGAACTCGATTCTGGAAACCCTCCATGAACTCTCCCGAGATTCGTTCGGAATTGTCGTCTTCTTTCCATTCTGATCCCAGCCTGAATCCTGCCCTGAATCGTGTGACTCGCCCATAATCAGTGCCATACAGGAAATCGTTTCCAGAAAATAGGGGGTCTTAGCGACCGACCCTCGCGTCACAAGAGCGGGAGAAACGGAGTATTCCGAAAGTATCCCCAGATCTGATCGGTGCTCGGTTAGTCTTGGTTGGCTTCTATTCGAAGCTGGTGAAGCTCGCCGTCCGTTTTCATGACAGTAATAACGATGAGTTTCCGTTCGATATCGACCTTGAGGATTCGACCGCAACGTAAGATGTGTCTTGCTTCTCTCGGGATGCCAGAGCTTGGCTTGGACTTGGGCTTCGGTTGCTTTTCGAGTATTTTCTTGATGCCGTCGTAGAGGCTGATCACAGCTTCGTTGTCAGTGTCCAGTTCTCTAGGTTCTTCCCAAGTCGTCAAGTCCCCGCATCCCTGCCCTTAGTATTCCATACAAGGCTGACATCGTTAGCCAATTTGCTGGTCGTTACCAGAGCCTCAGCCTCGAAGTGACTTGTTTCTCGGAGTACCTACTCCGTCGAGGAGGACGCGAAGATGTGAAACGGACCAAGGAACGTTGCCCTGACGTCTTCAGGCGAGGTTCTTTTCCATCGTTATCCAGCCGACTTCTCGCTTGAAGCCGAGCTTTGTGTTGACCGCTAGCATGGGCGCATTATCGGATGCGTTCCATGTCTTCACCTTCTCGTACCCGTTCCGCCTCGCGAAATCGATGACTCCCAGCTTCAACGCGACTGCTATTCCTCTTCCACGATATTCACGTCTAACACCCGTGTTTCCTTGGACGAGGCTTCTAGGCTCCTTATCGATGCGCCAGACGGTGCTGAGTCCAACATACTTGGAACCGTCCTTCGCTATCATGTAGCCCTCAGGCAGGAGATTCGGATTCTTGAGCTCGAACGCCTCCCACTGTTCGTACGAGGTAGGCGTGAAAGATGCTATACTTGGCATATCAGCAGAGATAATCTGGACAAGCTCGTGAAGCTTCTTCAGTGAATCTTGGCCTTCCCTTCGCGCTTCGGCGAGAGTCTTAAGTGTGATTCCCTGCCTCTGCACTTTCTCAGAATACTCTCGGAAGTGCTCAAAGTCCACTCTGGACACGTCAAGACGTGACTCCCACGCAATCTGCTTCTCCATGAACCCTCGCCGCTGATAGAAACGGGTGAGTCTCGGCAGATCTTCTCTGCCTCCAGCCCAGGCCGTAACAGCATTCAGCTTCTTCAGTTCGCCACCTAGCCTCTCATAGATCGCGGCCCCAATTCCTCTTCCCTCCGATAGTGGATCGACAAGTATCTCGATCCAGAATTTGCGCGGATGAAACATGTCAGTAACATGCGACACAACCCCGAATCCGACAATCACATCATTCTCGAGAAAGGAGTATCTTTGCAGATAGTACTTCGACCTGTCCAAGCTCTCATCCCTAGAACGCCACTCGCCGACACTACGAGGATAGTCTGGATAGTTCGCATTGTAAATCTCAACCAGCCTCGCATAGTCGATGGGATCGAACTCTCTTGTCGCTAGGGAGAGAGTCCTCTGTCCAAACATGCCATCCCAAACTCGCAAGCGTTATGTTAACGTTCCCAGCCCTGAGCCCCCTTTTTGCTCGAGCTTAGAGAGTCAAGATTCTAACCCTCTGACACTCTTCAGAGCGAAACTCGAAACCCATCATACGCAAAGCGCAACCTGTATTTCTTGAACCTCTTCTCAAGTTCAAGATAGTCAGCATAAGAGCGTCCATTCAACTCTTCAATGTGCGTTGCAATCGCCAATCGTGGATTGATCTTCTGGACGAGTTCGAGAGTCTCTTCGAAAGAAGCCTCTGACTTGCGAATCCAGTGATCGGTTGGGATAATCTGCTCGCCCTGCTTATCTTGTTCAAACCAACCAGTCTCAAGGACCAGTACATCCGGCCTCATCAGCTCACTCCCAGGATCCCAATCCTTAATCTCGTCGAGAGCAAGCACGACCCGTTTCCCTCCCTGTTGTACCAGGTACGAGGCGAGACCCGGCTGAGCCATACGAAAAGCCTTCACAGTCGCGTTGCCAAGCTTGATCGCTTCATCCTCCGCGAACTCGTGAATCCGCACGATCCCCATCTTCTCAAAGAACTGGAAGTGATCCTCCAGACCAAGCATTTTTCGAAAGTCCTCGCGGACCCATGACGGTAGCCAAACGTCAGTAATCGTTTTCGTTCTCTTTCGAAGGTTCAGATTGAGCTGTTCTAGAACACGACGACCCATTGTATGATCAGGATGCCAGTGACTGTAGAGCAGATGAGACACGCGATGAATATCCTCCCTTTCCAGACTGTGGGCGACGTCTTCCGGAGTATCAAGGAGCAAATCGATACCGGAAAAGAAAACACTAGGCCCGTTACGAGCATATCTTCCCTTCTTTTGACGCGCTTCCGTGCATATGTCGCACAAACATCCAACGCGGGGAGTGCAATCTGCGCCACCCGTACCTAAGAAAACCAAGGCTTGAGAGTCCGGACGCGTCGCTGACAGAGGACTAACACCGGTTCAATGGTAGGTAATTCCGCCAATTTAGAACATACTCTGGCCCGACGACAATCGGCCTCGCAGTTTGGACCTGAGCCTAGTTCGTTCCCGCAGAAGCTTGGAGAGTCTCGCGTGCTGGAGTTGTCTTGTGGAAGATTCGATGGAAGCCCAGCCCGACCAGAGTCAGAGCTCCAGCAAAAAGGTAGAGATAGAAGCCTATTTGGAACCCCCAGTTCAGAGTAATTCCAAAAACAGTTTCTGTACCGAATGGTCCGCTCAGACAGTTCGACTGACCACCGCAGGAGTTCGCGACAGCGTAGCTGACCACTCCCAGATATGCAATGGGCGTCAGAACGCTAAGTATGAAGCTGCCAATCAGAGGCCGAATATTCCAAGTGAAACTTCCAGCTAGAGCAAGAAGAGCGGAGATTACGACTAGGGCCCCGATTATCGGGCTTGCTGAGGTCAAGGTCGGATAGGGCTGCGTTGAACCCCTAAAGATACTGTCCGTCGAGGGCCCGTTCCAGAGAGTCCAGCGGGAAAACACAGAAGAACCGAAGCCGGATGCGTCCATACCCCACCAAGGGAGAAAGACGCTGGCAAGCGCGAGAGCGCCGGCTAGAAGGGAAATCAGGTTGATCCTTGGAAAGTTAACCGCGCTTCGTTTGGACATTGCTAGACCTCGACTGCACCGGACGTGGATTTAACGGGTTTCGTGTTCTTCACTATTGAACAGAGCGTGAAGGAGGCTTTGAAACCGTCTCTTTCTCCGAACTTTGAGTCCAAAGGAGACCACACGAATGTGCATGCGATGACAGGTTACATCTGTCCGAAGCCCCTGGCTCAATAGTACGCCTACGCCCAAATCGAAGCGAAGCCTAGAGAAGATATTCGGGGAAAGGTACGTTTGGGATCGGATTCAAAGAAACCCCCGAGGCCACGACACCGATTCAGTTTTTCCGGCCCGAGCGAGCAACCTAAAGGTTCCTCCGTTCCTCGCACGGCCAACGTTACAAGGGATGATATTTTGAACAGTCTAACGAAACATGCACATCCACAAGAACCCGAAGAAACCGTTCCTAAGACGGAAGAGGCAGCCCAATTCCAGGGACCTAACGAGACTGCTGTCGAGGTTAGAGCCCGAAATCGAGGCTCCGCTCGTGGTGCACTCGTAATCTTTCTGGGCGGCTTCGTCGCGGTGTGGCTGTACGGATATGTTACAGGAGCCTACGAAATACCGTACTTGAGAGGGGTTACACAGAACCCAGCAGTTCAGGTGGGCGTTCAGCTTGCGTCCTCGAACCCAATCCTATTTGGAGCCGTTTCCGTATCCGTTCTACTCGGAGCGATCTATCTACTGCACAGGAAAAAGAACTAGGGTCCGCGCCATCGACAGAATAATAAGAGTGAATCCTTGATGACAGGTGGTCTTTACTCGTTCAGAAAGGCCTCGTGTTCGCCCCTGACCTTCAGGAGACGAGCTTCTTCAGGCGGAATCCTTCGTGCATTCCGGTGCTTGGAACAAGGGCTGTAATCTGAGATAACGCTAGGTTGCTCTGTGAGGTCGTTCTTTGACTCGCCGAACTCCACCTCATAGATGCGGACCTTGCAACCGCAATTGTATACTTCGACCTCCAATGGATTACCCTCGTTTTCGAACCTATCGGCTCGTTAGACCTTCACGTAATGGGCGACGAGGCCGATTAGGCCCCCGATGAAGACCAGTATGCCGCCGAGGCTTCCAACGAATAAGCCGAGTATTAGGAGGATGAGGCTCCATGCAGGATTGGCCACTTCCCTTGATCCGACTAGTGCCAATATTCCTACGAGGATTCCTACGACTATCCCTGTGAAACTTCCTAATCGGGCCAAGTTGGTACTGAAATCCATTAGAGCTCTCACGTCAATAGCCTGCAGTATTCCCCCTACCAGGAGAACGATGCCTCCGATCAGGACTAGGAATTTCGCTAGCGTAAGCAACGGTACTTGCGATGCCATTTTTCCAACTGCTAAGACAATGGCGAATCTGGATATTTAGTTCAAGAGTTTGAACAGGAGAATGCCGTCCCACGCGACTTTCCATATCACGCCTTCATAAGATTCTTGTCTTCGGGCATATCTGTGGTGCTCAAATCTAATTTCCTAGCATCAGAAAATCTTCCAGATTACATCACTCTTGTTTTTCTAGATGAAAAGTAGAGGTAAGCGGATCCGACCGCTACGAAAGCGTAGATGAAAACCCATACGCCCGTCACCGCGGTGCCTGGGCTCTCAACTAAAATCACGTCCCAGTGAATCGCTACAGCCAAGAGCGCAAGGCTTGGAAAGATCACGTCCAGCGGCAACAGAACCCTGATCCTACCAACGTCAGTCTGCAAAGATGCCCATGCAGTCGCGAGACACGTGGCCAAGAACAAGCCGGCGAACATTTGCAGAGTAGGAGTCAATACCATCCACGGCCAGAACTCGTGCTGGGCGAGATCGGGCAGCAAGAGCATCATGATGCCGAATATCCCGACAATGACGGTTTGGATCCGGAAGAACCAACGGGCAGTCTTCCAAGGTTGGCTAGCGCCCAACCTGTCCTGAGGTTTTCGAGGCCAACCATATCGGTTCAACAGATAGAAGTTCCCCATACTTGCGACAAGGAAATATCCTGTCCAAGTGGAGATGACGTATCCGCCACCTTGTGAGACGGCAAGGACGATCGCGACGATCGATGTGATTCCGAAGAACGTTCCTCCGACCAGCACGAGAATCTTCGCTCTCTGCCATATCTTGGCTCTGAGAGCGGACCAGCAGCCAAACGCAATCGCTAGGAATATCGCGCCGATGAACCGTACAGCCAACGCCTTCACAGTCCAAGGCCATAGACCGATCACCAGGCTCGGATAGACAAAGAACAGCGCCCCCATTACAAGGTTGATTTCCGAGAGGAAGAGAAGAAAGAGCCTCGCGTCCCTACCAAGCTCAACCGAACGCTTTGACGACATGACAAGGCCAAGCTAAGCGGGCATTATTAGCCACGTCCCGCTGCACTTCGCTACGATCTCCTTCTTCACGTTCGTGAGAACCGCCTCGGTGAAAGCGATGCGCCGGCCCCTCTTTGCAATCGTCCCCTCCACAACCAACTGCCCCTTGACGTGAGGGCGCATGAAACTCATCTTCAACTCAATCGTAGTCATATCTTCGTCTGGCTTGAGCGTGGACGCCACCGCAATCCCCATCGCGGCATCCGCGATATCCACCATAACTCCCCCGTGCATCGTCCCGGACAAGTTGTGCAAGTGCTCGTCCACGTCCATTTCGAGAACCGCTCTACTCTCTTCTATGCTGCGAACTCTAATCCCCAGCGTCCCGATCGCAGGGCTAGGAGGCTTCCCCTCCTTCCACGCCGAGTAAACCCTGTCCCGAACCCCTTTCATGCTCCGCAGCCCAACCACGAGTCTAATATGAATTCAGATGAAACCGTTCAAATTCGAAGCTTTATCTTCAGATGACAATTCTCAGAGTCAGAGATGTCAGAAAAGAAGAACATGCGAGATGAAGTGCGCCGCGAGGCTAAGGAAGCCCTCGAGGCTATGCGAAAAGACCTCCAACAATTGAGCAAGGACCTAGTTGCTGCAAGCAAGACACTGAAAACTTCTACAGAGAAGTTTGTGCAAGACACGGGTCCAAAGGTGTCGGCCGGACTGGAAGAGACTGTTGAGACTTTCCGTCGGACCATGACTACAATCGACAAGCAGACTAAGCCTCAGCAGGTGAAGCTTCTCAGAACATACAAGAAGTTCCTTACAAGACAGTTAGACTTCATAGAGAAAAGGCTCAAGGAGACAGAATAGGCCTTTCTCCTTTCCTAGGGTTAGACACTTCTCGGGGCTCCGGAGGTGCACGTCCGCGGAGGGGCAAGCGATTCTTCCGTCTAAAGTAGATGTACAATCCCATTCCCATAACGACCCAAACAATGCCGAGTTCTCTGCCTAGCTCGTGCGTCACAATCACCGCCACCCATATCGCGCCGGTGGCCAACAATCCGACCAGCGGTAAGATAGGAAGTTCCAGCACTCCGGTTTTCTTCTTGAAGCGGAGCGTCAGCGGCACCCTGAAGGGTCTGAATCTCGGTCGGTCGGTGTTGCGGGTGACAATGAGGCTCGCGTGCGCGGAGACATATGCGACAAGAGCTCCTACATTGTAGAGGCTTCCCAGTAAGACCAACGGGTCCTCACCACCGGTTAGATAGACGAATGTGCTGAATAGGACCAAAAGTATGCTCCCGATGCCGAAAGTCATTACGGCGATGTGAGGAGTTCTGAACTTCGGATGTATATGACCGAATCGTCTTGGAAGTAGCCTGTATCGAGACAGCGCGAAGAGAGTTCTCGAAGACCCGATGATCCCAGCGTTCGCCCCAATAATACTGATGGCACTTCCTAACAGCGCGATCCAACCCGTGATGAGTGCACCCGTTCCAGGTAGATTACTTGCAACTCCTGAAAGAGGATCATTCTTCCATGTGCTCGACAAAATTGTCGGCGGAACCACATTGACCGCAACCAAGGAAATTGCGAGATAGAGTGCAATTACAATTACGAGAGTCAACATTGTTGCCCGAGGAATAGTCTTTCCCGCAATCTTCGTTTCCTCTGCTGCCTGGGCCAATGCTTCTATTCCAAGATAGGAGACCATGGCCAGGGTTATCCCCTGAATGAGCTGGGACCACGTTGGCATAGTGCCGAGGTTGAACGTTTGAGGCCAATGGAAGAGGCTGCCGTTAGGTATCACGAGCGCGAGGCCGAGAATGATGAGCGCGATCTCGCTGACCAGGCTGAGAATACTAAGCCCGAAGGTGAAATTCGCGGACTCCTTGATTCCGACTACGTTTAGAAGAAGAAGACTGACCAGGAGGACGATCGCTCCTGTACCCAGCCAGATAGGCTCTTTGAGGAGCGGCGTGAAATAGGATAGGTAGCCGATAGCTGGGATGGAGAAGATTGCCGCGGTCACGACATAATCCAAGCAGAGCATCCACCCCGCGAGAAAACTTACGGTGTCTCCAAATGCTGCTCGGCCGAATGCCGCTGACCCTCCCGCGGTGGGATACGTTGAAGATAATTCCGCGTAGGTGAGCCCTGTCAGAAAATAGGCGATAGCCGCAATTCCGATTGCTATCGGAGTGGCGTAACCTGCATGTAACGCAACCAAGCTCAGGGCAAGATATATCCCGGCTCCAACGTCAGCATATCCAATGGAGAACAACCCGCCAATTCCAATAGTTCTCTTCAGTCCCTTCTGTCGCGCAGGCTTCTCAGGGAGCGGGGTCAAGGAAGAATGTCCTCTACGATTTCGTGAGTTACAGAAACGGGTTCCCGAAACCTCGGGCTAATATGGCTTAACGTTCAATGGCTACTTTCGAGCGTCGAGTTCAGGAAGGAGTTCGTAGAATTTCTCTTGAACATCTGAGATGAGCTGATCACGCTTGGCCGGATTAGTTACTCGGAGCATAAGGACGAGGTGAGCTTGCTGGGATGTAACCTCTGTGACTCTCACCTGGGGAGGAGCGTCAGGAACAAGATCAGTCTTCAGCTCCTGGCCAATTTCCAGGAGGATCTTCTCCACGTTTTTCAGGTCAAACTTGCTGTCGACAGTCACTGGAATCTGGACCCGCAAGCCACCGGACCGGCTTCTGTTTACAACGGACCTCTTCAACAAAGTCGAATTCGGGACTATAACGATCTCGTTGTCCGGGGTCAGAATCTTCGTCTGGATCAGGTTTCTCTCAACAACCCTGCCATAATAGTCCTGGATTTCTATCCACTCTCCCACTTTGAACGATTGGTAGGTGGAGATGAACTGGGACGCGGCCATGTCAGTGAGAATATTCCTGTAAGCGACGATTATCGCAGCCCCTCCAAGGAACAATATGAGAAGGAGCACATTGATCGCTACAGCGAGTTGGCTGAGGACGATGATTATTCCGAGAATCCAGATAGCCCAAGACCCGATCTGCTGAAGGCTGGCTACGAGACCGGAAGGAACGGACCCTGCCGCTCTCTGAATAATGATCCGGTAAAAACGCACGACCAAGAAGGTGATGAGGAGGGTTACGACGACTTGGAGGAGACTGATCGCGAAGTTGCTAGTCAAAAGGTCGTAGATGGTTGGAATAGCCAAAGTATCCGGGCAAGACCTTCGTTATGATCGAGCCTAAGCTGATTCACTCGATCTTAAGAGTTCCACGGTTCGTGCCACTGAGGGAGCGTCGCCTAAAAGCAAGACCTTGTCGCCCGATTTCAATTCAAGCTCAGGTTCAGGAAATACGAAGCCGTTGTCCCGGCACACGAGACCGACCCTGCACTTTTCGGGTAGCTGTATCTCGTGAATTTTCTTGCCTATGAGCGACGCGTTCAATGGGATAACGGCTTCAGCCACCCGCAGGTTCTCAGCAGACCGATACATGAGTGTAATAGAGTGATCTTTCGAGAGTACGTTCTCAAAGTCGCGTAGGGCTAGGTCAACAGGACAGATAACCACGTCGGCTCCTGCTTGCATAAGCCGTGTCTTGCTCTTGGGACTGTTAGCAACCGCAATGACCCGGGGAATGCCGAACTCCTTCTTCGCAGCTCTAGTAGTGGCGAGGTTCACTCGATCATCATCCGTAGCTACGAGCAACAGGTCGGCTTGAGATGCGTCTGCTTTCTTCAGAATATCTAGCTTCGACCCATCTTCGTTTAGAATGATCGCGTCGTACTTGTTGGCGACGTCCTTGCATCGTTCTCCTTCCTTCTCGATAACCGTAAGCTGGTTCTCATCACTCGAAGATAAGTAGCCAATCAGGTGCATTCCAATTCGTCCTGCTCCAACGATAAGTGTTCTCATCAGGTGGGTTCCAACTCTTGTTCGGGAAATGTAGGTAATAGCTGAAGGCCGGTTGGACGTACCGAGTAATAAGCTTCCGTTCCCGAAAGGGCGTCCAAGACAATCGGCGCGCTCAGGATCTTACCCACAATTCGGCTGAAACGAATCCATTTTTCCCAATCGAAGCCCTATTTCGACTGTATCAAGAGGATGCGGGAAACAACCGTGGAAACACAGCCATTCAAGCGAGTTCGGCCTTAATGAGGGAGACTAGGGCACAATCCGCGCTTTATTTCGATGATTTGGCTTGAAACATGAAGACCCAAATTGTTCAGAAAAAAAAGGAGAAGATGGGACGGGTGTCCCACCATACGTCTACATTTGAACTGGGCTCGGCCCTGAATCGTGGCGAACGATATTGTCGTGGTCGTTGTGAAGGAGGTCGTAATGAGTATTGCATAGGTTCCTAGCACAGCTCTTGCAGAACTGTGTTGCGCGCTGAGAGCATCGGGTCTCTCGTTCCATCCGTTCCTCGCTGGTGATTCCGAAGCCGCCGATATCTCCGACTTCTACCTCTTCACAGGTCTTGAAATCGGGGCTCAGGTTTGGTGTTGTAATCGGGGTTGGCATCGTGGCGGTACTTGCCCGGGTTGTTCGGCTCGTCTTGGATTTGGCTCTGGTCTTAGGCTTCGATCTTGTTTTCGCCTTGGCTTTGTGCTTGACCTTCATGGTTGGGTCGCTAGGGCCATTGGCAAGGCCTATGATAGCCAGAGTCTAACCCTGACAATGGGAATCAGGTAACACAAGTCCGGTCTCCCTACACGCAGGTCTCGGGAGCATGCTTCTCCTGCCGGTCGAAGCGTTGGTAACGTCCAAATCTTACGCGGTCAAGGGTTGAAAATAGGGCCGGCTATTTGGTCAACCTCGGATCGGATGTCAGGATAATCCGAGCGCACCAAGGCGATCTTGATACGGTTCTGGAAATTCTGGAGGAAGCCTCTCGATGGTTATCTTCAAAGGGGCTTGAGAGTCAGTGGCGGCCCAGCCCGGGTTTCCGCCAGACCGTCAAGGACAATATTGAGCGCGGGGAGGTATATGTCGGGAGGGCGGTCGAAGTAACCGTCGGGACAATCACCCTCCAATGGAACGACAAGAAGTTCTGGGGCGACCTCCCACCTGAGGCAGGGTACATTCACAAGCTCGCCATCAAACGCTCCTACAGCGGTCAACATCTCGGACTTCGAATGATACAATGGGCTGAGGCCAAAGCGAGAGCCGAAGGAAAGAGATACTTGCGGCTTGATTGTCTCGCTAGCAACAAGACTATCCGCGAATACTACCAGAAAGTCGGATTCATCCACGTTAGAGATACTGAGACACCTGGCTGGAAAGCTAGCCTCTACGAGAAGAAGTTGTGACCTTACGAAGGATGAAGTATATTCTTCGAGATAATCAGCCTCATGATCTCTGAGGTCCCCTCGCCCACCGTCATCAGTCTCGCGTCCCGCCAGTGACGGTGAACGTCAAACTCGTCCGCATACCCGTAACCTCCAAAGATCTGAATTGCCTCATCGCACACCTTCAGCGCACTCTCGGTGGCCAACAGTTTGCCTTGAGCAGCTTCTGACTCGAACGTCTGTCCCTGACTCTTGAGATGCGCAGCACGGTAAACCATCATCCGTGACGCGTTAATCATCGTCAACATGTCAGCGAGCTTGGCTTGGGTAATCTCGAACTCGGATATCGTTTTCCCAAATGCACTCCTCTCCTTGCTGTATTTCACAGCTTTCTGGAAGGCGGCGTGAGCAATTCCGGTTGTCAGCGCTCCAATAGTTACACGTCCGCCCCACAGCATCCTCTTTGCATACTCGAATCCTTCTCCCTCCGTTCCCACAAGGTTCTCTTTCTGAACCTTTGCGTTTTCGAACACCACCTCTGAAGTCACTGACCCTCTAACACCGAGCTTCTCAATATCCTTGCTTGACTTCGCCTTCTTCGAATCGACCAGAAATGCTGAAGGACCTTTGGCTGTCTTGGCGAAGAGAAAATACAGGTCACAGTAGCCGCCGTTTGTCGTGAACATTTTTGTTCCGTTAACTACCCATTCATTGCCGTCCAACCGGGCCTGTGTTTGCATGTTTCGCGCGTCCGATCCCGCGCCGGGCTCGGTTAGGGAAAACGCGGCAAACGATTTTCCGCTGATCATCCCGGGAAGAAACTGCTTCTTCTGCTCTGGATTACTGAACTGGCGAACTCCTTCGCAACAGGTTCCATGAATCGCCAGAGAGAGGGCAGTGCTGGCGCAAGCCTTGCCAACCATCTCCATGGCGGCAACGTAGACTGGCCATGGAAGCTCGAGGCCTCCGTACTCTTTGGGAAAACCCATGCTTGTGAAGCCCTGTTCGAACATTTTGGCAATGTTCTCGCGTGGAAACTGAGCGTTCACGTCGATCTCTCGCGCAGTAGGCTCGATCTCTTTCTCGACAAAATCCCCGAGAGAGTCTAGAAGGAGAAGATAGTCCTCGGAGCTGGACCCATATATCATCTGAATGAGTTCTTTCTGCTCGTTTCCGAAGAACCCCAAGCGATTAACCTCTAGGAGATTCCTTTTTTGGAAGCTCCGGTTTATACCTTAGCCAAGAACCAAATCTTGATCGAGAGCAAGGGAGGAGAGTTCCACACTCCTAAAATCGCGAGGCCTCTAAGACCACCAGTGAAGGAGCAGCGATGAGGACAAGGACCTTTTGGATTACCCTAGCCATTATCAGCGTCGCCGGCCTCCAGTCTCTCATCGTTCTAGATCATAACCCGTGGACAGTTAATTCCAACTCGGGTCTCATCCCTCAACCAATTAGGCAAGGACCACTCCAAACCACCACCTTTGCTCTTGGAAGCTATTACTGGTTCCAGATCGGAGCCATTGGTGACAGCAGCAGTTACAATGTTGACAGCGCAAACATTACGATAAGAACGGTCTATGACCAGGTTCGGAATGACGCGCATTCTTACTGGGTAGGGACCCTACTGTCCACCGGAGGTTTCGTCCAAGTAGGATATCTGAACGGACTAAGCACTACTGGTCAACCGTACTGTTGCGCCTGGTTCTTCGAAACCTTCAACACCCCTAACTGTGATTGCCCACCCATAATCGGCCCTGAAGGGTCAGCTGGGCCAATAGGGTCTTGGCACACATACTCAATGGTCCATACCGGCAATGGTATCTGGTCTTTCTACATGGATGACAACCCACTCGGAAAGTCACCTCTTCCATCGGAAAAAAACTATCTTGGAGCTGGAGCAACTGGTTCAGGCAACCAAGCTCCAGCGGGAATCGCAGAAGTCGCCCAAGCCTCGGACAACAAAGACATAATCGGCCCTGCCGAGTTCAGAGATCTAGAAATACGCCAGGCAGGTCCATGGCACGAAATGCCAACCGGGGTAAGCCACTGTTGCTACGGTTACAGTAGCCAGACAGGCTTGCCCAACCCGTATGGCGTGGGGGAAGTTGAAGGGCACGACGATGACTTTCTCGCGGGAAGCAACATTCGCCAACCGCCCTCTTCCACAACTCTTTGGCCAACGTCGATCCTGTTCCCCGCGCAGGTCACTCTCAACTTCATCGACCACAGCGGAAATTCCTTCACACCTGACTGGATTTCGATGCAGGACCCCGGAAACGGCAACATCCTTTACCTAACCAGTTACCAATCCCAGATCATTCCTCAATCCAGCACCTACAAAATCAGCTACGCGTACTGGCACGGTGTGAATGTCGTAAATGGTTCTCTGGTGTCCGGCTCAGCATCGAGCCAGACAATTCAGGGAAATGTCTTCTCAATTCCCGTCCGGGTAGTCGGTCGATTCTACTCTCTGCCCGTTAGCGGAGCGACCGTTCTCACGTTCCTCCCTGACTCGACAAATCAGACGGTAAAAACCGGCCCTGAAGGGAACGCTACTCTTGCACAATTGCCACCAGGCAGCTACAACCTGCGCGTTACAGTACCCTATGGAGTACGGTCTGTCGTTAGTACCAGTGTTCTAGGACCAGTCAACATCTCGATCCCTGTCTTCAGCATTGCAGAACTTCTTACGATAATCCTGCCTCCAATTACTGTCGCCATCACAGTTGTACTCGTGGCCTTGAAGAGAGAACATGCTCGCCGAGCCGCCATGCCAACTACTCTGCCTTACCCGATTGGAATACCCGCGGCCTATTGTGGAGCTTGTGGAAAGCCTCTCAGTCCAACAGAAAACTTCTGCACGACGTGTGGAACGCCTAGAGCCAGGTCTCCGCAACCCTCGCCCCCACAGCAAGTGCCTGCTTCATCATCGGCCCCACCTCCGCCACTGCAGTGAGCATTTAATTCGAGGAAGTCTTATAGTAAACGCGTTCGTGCCGTCGCTTCCGATCGATTCTTGCCTCTACGTGTAGGAATTGTCGGAGTCGGATATTCGGGCTTCGACTCGATGACTCCTGGACTCTCAACCCGAGAGCTAATGTTTGAAGCCGCAAGCCGCGCCTATGAGGACGCGGGGATAGACCCTCGAAAAGACGTTCAGAGTTTCATCTGTTGTACTGAGGATTTTTGGGAGGGCATCAGCATAACTGACGAGTACATGCCCGACCAGCTCGGGGCTGTCCTCAAGCCATTGTGCACTATATCATCAGATGGAATTGTTGGCCTAGCAACGGCCTGTATGCACATTATGTCTGGAATCGCAGATGTGGCAGTTGTGGAGTCTCACAGCAAGATCTCAGATGTTCTGAACCCGGACGAGATCTCGAGCTTCGCGCTAGACCCGATCTACAATCACCATGTTAACGCCGACCCGAGATTTGTCGCTGGGATGGAAATGACTCGCTACTTGAAGGACACTGGAACAAAGCGAGATCACTGCGCGCAGGTTGCCGTGAAGAACAAGAAAAACGCGCTGCTGAACCCTCGCGGAGTACACGGAGCAAATTTGGATAAGAGGGCAGTGCTCAGCTCGAAAGTTGCGGCTTCCCCACTTACCGAATTGGAATCGAGCAAGACTATCGATGGGAGCATCGTGTTCGTGTTAGCGTCGGCTCAGAAGGCCAAGAAGCTCGGTGACCATACTGTCTCGATAAGCGGTATCGGTTGGAGTTCTGATACGCCGTGGATAGAGGATCGAGATATGGCGAAAGCGGTGTACGTGGAACAGTCAGCAGCTCGCGCATACAAAATGGCAGGAATACGAAATCCTACGACCTACTTTGACCTCGCTGAGGTAGATGATACTTATTCCTACAAGGAACTTCAGAGCCTCGAAGCCCTCAAACTTGCCGGGAAAGGCAAAGCTGGTAAGATGGTCGAGTCAGGCACTTTCGACAGAGATGGTCGCTTGCCTGTAAACGCGTCAGGCGGGTCCCTTGGGGTTGGACACCTGTTGGAGGCAACTGGTCTTCACAGAGTGCTTGAGGCTGTTCTTCAACTCAGGGGGCAGGCGGGACGCTTGCAGATTCCAAGGGTGAAGAAAGCGGTCGTTCAGAGCTGGAGAGGAATACCCACGGCCACAGGTGCCGCAGCGGTGTTAGGAAACTAGGAGGTATCTAGGGATGAAGAATCGTGTAGCAATTGTTGGAGCGGGTATGACATTGTTCCGTCGCCGAATGCTGGAAAGCCCGAAGGAGCTTTCGTTTGAAGCGACGAGAATGGCTCTCGACTCTGCAGGGCTTGAGCTGAAGGATATCCAATCAGTGGTATCTGGATCGGCTCCCGATGCGTTTGACGGGATGCACATGAAGGGAGAATATCTTCTAGACGGGACTGGCGGGATCGGCAAGCCCAACCAGCGTGTCTACGTTGGAGGGGGAACCGGAGTCTTCACCCCTATCGGCGGATGGTGGAACGTTGCCTCAGGAATGTACGATACTTGTCTCTGTGTAGCCGAAGAGAAGATGTCACCTTTGCACCCTCATCCTCAGTATGCGTTCTGGAGCATCTTCGATCAGATCCTGGAGAGGCCGCTCGGCACGACGTTGCTGTGGATTTTCTCGTTGGAGATGAGACGGTATATGCACAAGTATGGAATCAAGGAAGAGGAGATCGCGAGCGTTGCCGTGAAGAACAAGGGGAACGCTGTTGATCATCCTTGTGCTCAGCTAGGGGCCAAGATTACTGTCGAGGATGTCATGAATTCCGAGCCGATCTGCTGGCCCGTCAAACGATTGGACGTGAGTCCTCCCAGCGACGGTGCTGCTGCGGTGGTGCTTGCTTCCGAGAAAGTTGCAAAGAAGCTGACAGATCAGCCTGTCTGGCTGGACGGTGTTGGTTGGACGCTTGATTCAACACACTGGACGAACCGTGACTTGGCCTATCCAGAATATGTTGAGAAGGCTGCATGGATGGCCTATAAAATGGCGGGGATCAAGAAGCCCAGGAAAGAGATCGATATCGCAGAAGTATACGACCCGTTCGACTACAAGGAACTCCACCACATGGAAGGATTGCAATTGGCAGGAAAGGGGGAAGCTCCCCAGATGGCCGTTGACGGTGTTACGCAGCGGGACGGT
>Ga0209056_10003149_pt1 | contig 17705 bp, 20 predicted proteins | sample GraSoiAngelo_114_FD_185876 | JGI IMG/M metagenome (GOLD analysis project Ga0209056, IMG submission 185876) | Grasslands soil microbial communities from the Angelo Coastal Reserve, California, USA - 14_0903_13_40cm (SPAdes) (version 2) | ecosystem: Environmental > Terrestrial > Soil > Grasslands... | reverse complement strand
CCGTCGACAGGAACCACGCCTGGTGCAGGGAGCCGACGTTCCGCGGCCCGATCAGGGTCTCGCCGGCGTTCAAGCGAGACTGCCGGACGTCGTGGCCGTACATCGGCCAGCCCGCCGCGAGTGCTGGGCCGCCTGTTACACCGATCAGGAAGACGGCGAGGAGTTTCATCGATAGACCCTCCCATTAGTTTAGGTAGCGCTCGACGTGCCCGCATGCCGGGCGGAACGCCCCGCCACGAGGTTGACCGGGCGCAGCAGCATGGGCAATCCTCGTTTTCCGTGAAAAGGGTACGCGGAAAGATATGACTCGCTTGCGGAACGCGCGCCCCCGCCTCTCGCTCCACGCGGGAGACGCCGACGCGCAATCGAGGCGGCTCGGCGGCCAAGCACGGCGGTTGCCCACTCCCGTCAGAGCGACTTGAGGTACTCGACCAGATCCCTCTCGTCCTGGTCGCTCAGGTCCAGGCCGAACCGGTCCTTGTAGCCTCTTCACGACGTCGAGCAGCGTCTGGAACCGTCCGTCGTGGTAGAACCGAAGGTGTCGAAGCGGAAGGTGCGCCGTCCGTCCTCGATGAGCTGGTGCGCGCTCTCCTCGGCGCTCATGAAGATGTCCGCCAGTTCCGCCCGGTGCGGCGCGGCCGGACCGGGCCCCAGCATGCCCCGAGGCATTCCCGGGCCGCGCATGCCGGGGGGCTTCGCACGCGCGACGAACGACGAAACGGCGGAAACTGCTACGAAGAGAGCCGCGAGGCCAAGCTTCTTCACCATGACACGCTCCTGCCACTGGCATCACCGGAATGCGGGAGCCGGGGCCTCCCCTGCCGGGTAGACGATCCGGCGAGCCAGCTCGACACCTACTTCTGGACTTGCGCGGCCTCCGATGTTACGCGACGCGCCCATCCCGTCGCGCGCATGCGACCTGCGTCACCACCTCAGCGGCAAGACCTTCTTTTACGGGTGGCGTCGACTTGGCCGCCTCGCAGCAGTCAAGCCTGATGCCATCGATCGAGCCAGTTGGCCGACTTCCAGGCGCACCTGGACGAGCTCCGCGCGCATGACGTCTCCGTGCTCGCGCTCTCGACCGATTCGCGCGAGAAGGCGCGCGAGACGGTCGAGCAGGACCGCTTGGGGTTCCCGGTCGCGTGGGGCCTCGGCATCCCCGAGGACGCCGACCGCATCGGCGCGCTCTACGAGACCAAGCGCAACATCATCCAGCCGAGCGAGTTCCTGCTCGGACCCGACCGCCGCGTGTTGCACGCCACCTACAGCTCCGGGCCGATCGGGCGCATCGCGGCGGACGACGTCGTGAAGCTGGTCGGCTTCCTCGAGGCACGCGCGCAGGCACGGACCTAGCCGCCCGGAGCACGGCTGGTGTCGGCCCCGCGGCTTCATTATCCTCCCCCCGTGCTCCACCGCCTGCCCTACGACGGCGCGATCGACGCCGACGGCCATGTCCTCGAGCCGCCGGACCTGTGGGACCGCTACCTCGAGCCCGCCTATCGCGACCGCCCGCTCGGCGTGCGCAAGGGGCCCGACGGCCTCGAGTACCTGGAGATCGCGGGCAAGCCCTCGAAGATGGTGCGGAAGAACCTCCCCGCCGGCCTCGGGGCGATGGACCTGGTGGGCAACATCCCGCTCCCGCCCCGCGTGCCGACCGGCCTCAAGTACCTCGACAACGGGGGCCTCGGCGCCTGGGACGCGAAGGAGCGCCTCGAGCGGCTCGACCGCGAGAACCTCGCCATCGGCATCCTCTACCCGACGCTCGGCGTCCTCTGGGAGGCCGAGTGCGAGGACCTGGAGCTGGCGCAGGCCTACACGCGCGCCTACAACCGCTGGATCGTCGACTTCTGCCGCGACTCGGGCGGCCGCCTGGTCCCGATCGCGCACCTCTCCCTCGGCCTCCCCGCCGAGGCCGAGCGCGAACTCGCGCGCGCGGCGCGCGACGGCGTGAAGGGCATCTTCATCGCGCCCTTCGTGATGACCAAGAAGCCGCCGGGCCACCCCGACCACGATCGCGTCTTCCGCCTCGCCGAGGAGATCGGCGTCCCGATCGGCATCCACCCCACCTTCGAGCCCTTCTGGGCGGCGCCCGGGCGGTTCGGGCGCATGACCGACGCCTCGCTCAGCTTCCTGATCAACGTGACCGCGCCGGACGGGGTGCGCCACGCCTTCACCTCGTTCTTCCAGTTCGGCGTGTTCGACAAGTTCCCGCGCCTGAAGGTGGTCGTGCTCGAGTCGGGCGCGGGCTGGATCGGCTACTGGCTCGAGCGCATGGACGCGGTCTGTGCCTCGCCGCTCGGACGGAACGTGCCGCTCAGGGAGAAGCCGAGCTTCTACTTCCGCCGCCAGTGCTGGATCTCGTGCGACCCCGACGAGCGCTCGCTGGTGGGCGTGATCCCGCTGGTCGGCGAGCGGCGCTTCTTCTGGGCCTCGGACTTCCCGCACCCGGACCACGCGCCCGAGTACGTGAAGGAGCTGGGCGAGCTGGTCGAGCTCCTGCCGCCCTCCGCGCGCTGGCCGCTCCTCGGCGACAACGTGCGCGAGGCGTACGGCCTCCCGCCGCGGCCGGAGGCGGGCGCCGGCCGGGCGGCGTGACCGCCGGCCCCGTCGCGCTCACCATCGCGGGCTCCGACCCGAGCGGCGGCGCCGGCATCCAGGCCGATCTCCGCACCTTCGCCGCCTTCGGCGTGCACGGCGCGAGCGTGCTGACCGCGCTCACGGCGCAGGACACGCGCGGCGTGCGGGCGATCGCGGAGGTCGCGCCGGCGTTCGTCGGCCAGCAGCTCGACGCCGTGCTCGACGACCTCCCGGTGCGCGCGGCGAAGACCGGCATGCTCCACCGCGCCCCGGTGATCGACGCCGTCGTCGCCCGTCTCCGCGCGCGGCCGCTGCCGCACCTGGTCGTCGACCCGGTGATGGTGGCGACCAGCGGCGACCCGCTGCTCGAGCCCGAGGGGATCGCCGCGCTCCGCGAGCGGCTCCTGCCCCTCGCGACGCTCGTCACGCCGAACCTGCGCGAGGCGGAGGTCCTGACCGGGCGTGCGGTCACGACGGTAGCCGAGATGCGCGAGGCGGCGCGCGCGCTGGTCGCGCTCGGCGCCCGGGCCGCGCTGGTGAAGGGGGGGCACCTCGCCGGCGACGCGGTCGACGTGCTCTACGACGGCCGCAGCTTCCGCGAGCTCGGCGCGCCCCGCCGCGAGGGCCGACGCCTGCACGGCACCGGCTGCGTGCTCTCGGCCGCTATCACGGCCGGCCTCGCGCGCGGGAACGACCTGGCCGAGGCGGTGGCGGAGGCGAAGCGGCACGTCACGCGGGCGATCGAGGCGGCGCCGGCGGGCGAGTATTGAGATTCGGGCACGCCCCGTCGCCGCCACCGCGCCCACGATGTCCACGCCGAGCCAGCGCTGCGCCCGGATGGTCTCGAGCCTCCTTCCGGACCTCGGCCTGTACGGCGGCGGCTCTTGACCTCGTGCTCCGTCCGGAAGAATAGTGGTTGCGATTCTTGTCGTCACAAGGCGGAGCGGTGACGTTGCGGACCCTCACGGAGGGACAAGGAGGAAGGACGATGCAGAGAGCTTTTATCACCCTGCTTCTTATGGTGTTTCTTGCTTGTGGGCCGGCGCGCGCCGAGGACCGGAACCCCGGCAGAGAGTTCGGGCTGGCCGGCGCGTCGGTGGGCGCCAATCTTTTGTACACACCCCCCAAGCTTCTGACGGCCCTGATCGGGCTTCCGGTCGGCGCGCTCACGGGCGTGTTCACCGGCTTGGACCTGCGTTCGATGTATGCGGTATGGGTGCCGACGGTGACCGGGACGTACTTTGTGACCCCCGCCCACCTCGAGGGGACGCGGCCGATCGAGTTCTTCGGCTCCCACTATCCGACGACGCTGGGGTGCGAGGCCAACCCGAACATGGCCTGCACCCACGACGCTGGTTCCACCAAAGCGTTGCAGCCCGCGCCGTGACCGTGCCGGCGGTTCAGTGGTGGAGCTCGTCGCCGGCTGGCTCCGGGGCCAGGCGCAGGGTGAGCGGATGTGAGAAGTGGTGGACGACGAGGTCGCTCCAGTACTTGGCGGCCATCGCCTTCGCCACGCGCTCGGCGTGGTCGGGCGCCGGCTCGGCGCGCACGCGCTCGAACTGCTGACCGAGGATGCGGACGCCGACGTAGGGTGCGGCGACGTTCTTCTCGATCCGTCCCGCGGCGCGCGGGCCGAGCCGGACGTAGACCTGGTCGTCGATCACCACCAGCCAGACCGAGAACCAGTGCGCTGGCTCCCCGGGGGCGATCGTCCGGAGCTCGAGGGTGTTCGCGCCGGCGTACGCGCGCGGTGTCCACTCGGCCGCCGCCGACGGGGCGGCCAGGAGCGCCAGGACGAGGACGGTGGAAGGACCCCGGAGCGACATGCGGGGCCGATTATTCGAGAAGGCGGCGTCCGGTCAAGGTGTCTCGCCGCGTTGACTCGGGCGCGCGTCCTTCGCTAGCCTCCCCGCTGCACATGCCGGGCGACGTAAGGCGCTTCGCCGGCCGGGTCGCGGTGGTGACCGGTGCGGCGAGCGGCATCGGGAAGGCGACGGCCGTCCGCCTCGCGCGCGAGGGCGCCCGGGTCGCGGCGGTCGACCGGCACCTCGCCGGCGCCGAGGAGACGGCGGCCGCCATCCGCGCCGGCGGCGGCACGGCGCGCGCCTATGCCTGCGACGTCGCCGACAGCGCCCAGGTCGCCGCGGCGGCGCAGGCGACCCTGCGCGACCTGGGCCCCGTCGACGTGCTCGCCAACGTGGCCGGCATCGGCGACGCCGTGGGGAGCGACATCACGGAGCTGGACGACGCGCGCTGGAACCACGTGCTGGCCGTCAACCTGAGCGGCGCCTTCTACTGGTGCCGCGCGCTCCTCCCCGGCATGGCCGAGCGCGGGCGCGGCGCGGTGGTGAACGTCTCCTCGCTCGCCGGGCGCTCGAAGAGCGCGAACGGCGGGCCCGCCTACACCGCGAGCAAGGCGGGGCTCCTCGGCCTCACGCGCCACCTCGCCTTCGACTACGGCCCGCGCGGCGTGCGCGTGAACGCCATCTGCCCGGGCGGCGTCGACACGCCGCTCCTGCGTGCCGGCCGTGCCGCGGAGACATCCGAGGAGCGCTCCGTCCGCCTCGCGGCCTACGGCTACTTCATGCCGATCAAGCGCATCTCGACCCCCGACGAGCAGGCCGCCGCGATCGCCTTCCTCGCCTCGGACGAGGCGTCCTACGTGAACGGCGTCTCGCTCGACGTGAACGGCGGCCTCTTCATGGCCTGAAGGAGGACCGCGTGGCCCGCCTCCCCTACATCGATCCCGCGACCGCCCCGGAGCACGTGCGCGAGCTCCTCGAGCGGCTGCCCGTCAAGCTCAACGTGTTCCGCATGATGGCGAACGCCGAGAGCGACTTCCGCCCGCTGGTCGGCCTCGGGACGGCCATCCTCGGGCGCCAGAAGCTCTCGGCGAAGCTCCGCGAGCTCGCCATCCTGCGCGTCGCCGCCCTCTCCCCGGCGCGCTACGAGTGGGTGCAGCACGTGCCCATCGCGCAGGCGACGGGTGCGAGCGCGGCGCAGGTCGCCGCCCTCGAGCGCGGCGACATCGCGGCCGACGCCTTCGATCCGCTCGAGCGGGCGGTGCTCCGCTTCACGACCGAGGTGGTGCGCGACGTACGCGCCTCCGAGGCGACCTTCGCCGCGTTGGCGCAACACCTCTCCGCGCAGGAGATCGTCGAGCTGATCGTCACCGTCGGCTACTACATGATGATCGCGCGGCTCCTCGAGACGACCGCGGTCGACCTGGACCCGCCCGCCGGCACGAAGGTGGTGGACGCGATCAGATGATGGGCGCCGGCGCCTGCGGCACCGTCGCCCAGAACTCCGGGTCCTTCAGCTCGACCAGCAGCTCGCGAAAGCGCGTCCCGCTCCGGTTGACGGCGCGCTCGGTCCCCCCGCGCGGCACGAAGAAGAGCTGCCCGGGCTCGACGGGGAAGCGGAGCGACTCGCCGTCCGGCCGGTCCGCGTCGATGCTCGCGCCCTCGAGGATGTAGAGCAGGTAGTCGAGCGTGTGACGGTGGAGGTCGGACGACTCGCCGGGCTCGAGCCGCATCTCCCAGACCTTCACGCGCTCGTTCTCGAACAGGAGCCGCGTGGCGACGTTGCCGAGCTCGGCGGCCTCGAGCATGTGGGCGCTCCTTTCGTGCGGGTTGCGTCGGCCCCGCGTGGTCGGCGATACAGTAGCGCATGCGCGCGATCGTCGTCGACCGGTGGACGGAGCCCCGGGACCTGGGGGTACGCGAGGTGCCGGAGCCGGAGCTCGGACCCGGCACGCTCGCCGTCGAGGTGCGGGCGGCGGGCTGCAACTTCTTCGACATCCTCATGGTGCGCGGGCAGTACCAGGTGAAGCCGGCCTTCCCGTTCATCCCGGGCGCCGAGCTGGCCGGCGTCGTGCGCGCCGTCGGCTCCGGCGTGGAGGGCTTCGCCGCGGGCGACCGCATCCTCGCCTCGGTGCCGCTCGGCGCCTTCGCGGAGCGCGCGGCCGTGCCGGCGCGCGGCGCGTGGCAGATGCCGGAGAGCATGTCGTTCGCGGAGGGCGCGTCCTTCCCGATCGTCTACCCGACCTCGTACGTGGGGCTCGTGTTCCGCGCGGGTCTCCGCCGCGGCGAGACGCTCCTCGTGCACGCGGCGGCCGGCGGCGTCGGCATCGCCGCGGTGCAGATCGGGAAGGCGCTCGGCGCGCGCGTCATCGCGACCGCGGGCGGCGCCGAGAAACTGGCGGTGGCCCGCCGCGCGGGCGCCGACGTCGCCATCGACTACCGGAGCGCGGACTGGGTGGAGGAGGTGCGCGCGGCGACCGACGGGCGCGGCGCGGACGTCATCTACGATCCGGTCGGGGGCGACGTGTTCGACGGCTCGCTCAAGTGCATCGCCTGGAACGGACGGCTCCTGGTGATCGGCTTCGCGAGCGGCCGCATCCCGGAGGTGAAGCTGAACCGCGTGCTGCTGAAGAACATCTCCCTGGTCGGCCTCCACTGGGGCGCGCACGCCCTCCACCAGCCGGAGCGCATCGCGGAGACGCTCGCCGCGCTGCTCGCGCTCTACCGCGAGGGCAAGGTCGAGCCGGTGGTGTACCGGACCTATCCGCTCGAGGAGCTGCCCGCGGCGCTCGAGGCCCTCGGCTCGCGGCAGAGCTACGGCAAGGTGGTCGTCGCGCCGTAGCCAAAAGATTTGGCTGACATGCGCTCGGGGGGCGTGTTACCTAGCCTGGATGCCGCCCCGCTGCCCCGGCGACGGCCGGACCCCGCGACGGTGGTTGGGGCTGGCGCCCGCGCTCGTCGTCGTCGCCCTCGTCGGCCCATTCGCCGCTGCCGAGGACGGCGGCGTGACGGCGCTGCCGCCGGCCGCGCCCGCGGCATTCACCGGGGACGTGCGGGCGCTGCCCACCGTCGCGCCGTGGCGCCCGGGCGACCCGATCAGGCAGGGGCCCATCCGCCGCCGGACGAACCCGAGCCCCGCACCCCCCGCGGCCCCGCAGCCGGCCGCGCGCGGTCGGCTCCTCGCGAGCCCGGCGGCGCCGTCCGCGTCCGCCCTGTTCACGCCCCCGGACCTCGACTTCGACGGCCAGGGCTTCACCGGCGTCGCGCCGCCCGACACGGTCGGCGACGTCGGCCCGCACCACTACATCCAGATGGTCAACACGGCGGGCGGCAGCGCCTTCGCCGTCTACAGGAAGAGCGACGGGACTCTGCTCGCCGGCCCGACCAGGCTCGGCGACCTGCGCACCGCGGGCGGCCCGTGCGCCGCGGGCTACAACGACGGCATCGTCCTCTTCGACCCGCTCGCGAGCCGCTGGCTCATGTCGGAGTTGGCTGCGGTCGGCGAGCATCTCTGCGTCTACGTGTCCCGGACGAGCGATCCGCTGGCCGGCGGCTGGGTCAGCTACGACTTCCCCACCCCGGCGTTCCCGGACTACCCCAAGTACGCGGTGTGGCCGGACGGCTACTACGTGACGACGAACGAGAGCGCGCCGGCCGTCTACGCCCTCGATCGCGCGCGCATGCTGGCCGGCCTCTCCGCCGGCATGCTCCGCTTCACGGCGACGCCGCTCGACGGCTTCGCCTTCCAGGCGCTCACGCCGGGCGACATCGACGGCTCGACGCCGCCGCCGGCGGGCGCGCCCGCCCTCTTCATCCGCCACCGCGACGACGAGCTGCACAGCCCCGCCAGCGCCGATCCGACGCACGACTTCCTCGATCTCTTCGAGCTCCATGCCGACTTCGCCACGCCGGCCAACTCGACCTTCACGCAGGTGGCCTCGGTGCCGGTCGCGGAGTTCGACTCCGCCCTCTGCCCGCTCGTTCCCAACGCGTCGTGCTTCCTCGAGCCGCCGCCCGGCGTGCCCCTCGATCCCATCCGCGAGGTCGTGATGTGGCGGGCGCAGTACCGCAACTTCGGCGCCTACCAGACGCTGGTCGGCAACTTCGTCGTCGACGTCGACGGCACCGACCACGGCGGCATCCGCTGGTTCGAGCTACGCCGGACGGAGCTCGGCGCCTGGAGCCTCTTCCAGGAAGGCACCTGGGCGCCGGACGGCGCCAACCGCTGGCTCGGCAGCATCGCGATGGACCGCAGCGGGAACCTGGCGCTCGGCTACAGCATCACGAGCGCGACGGTCTTCCCGGGGATCGGCTACACGGGCCGCCGGGCCAGCGACACGGCGGGGACGATGACGGTGGCGGAGACCACGATCATGGCGGGCAGCGGGGTGCAGGACAACGAGCGCTGGGGGGACTACAGCTCGCTGAACGTCGATCCGGTCGACGACTGCACCTTCTGGTACACGAACGAATACCTGCCCGCGAGCGGCCACTGGAGGACGCGCATCGCCCGCTTCCGCTTCACGAGCCCGACGTGCACCGACGCCGCGGCCCCCGTGTGCGGCAACGGCGTGCGCGAGGTGGGCGAGGACTGCGACGGGGCGGACGCGCCCTTCTGCCCGGGCCTCTGCCAGGGCAGCTGCACCTGCCCGGCGCCCGTGTGCGGCAACCACGTCGTCGAGCTGGGCGAGGAGTGCGACGGCACCAGCGCCGGCGCGTGCGCGACCGGCGTCTGCAGGTCCGACTGCGCGTGCGCGCTCTGCCCGCCGGCGCCCTCCGCGGGCTGCCGCGCCGCGAGCAAAGCGAGCCTGACCATCGCCGACTCGATCGACGACACCAGGGACGCGGTCAGGTGGAGCTGGAAGGACGGTGCCACGACCGATCTGGCCGACTTCGCCGACCCGGTGAGCGGCAGCGCGGACTACGCGCTCTGCATGTACGACGGCTCGGGAGGCCCGCAGCCGCTCTTCGAGGCGGTGATCGCGCCCGGCGGCACCTGCGGCACGAGGCCGTGCTGGAAGCCGAGCGGGTCCGCGGGCTTCGAGTACGACAACCAGGCGGGACGCATCTCCAAGGTGAAGCTGAGGGCGGGGGTCGCTGGCCGGGCGCAGGTGGCGATCTCGGGCAGGGGCGCGGCCGTGGCGCCGCCCAACCCGGCGCTCACGCTCCCGGTGACGGTGGAGTTCCTCGTCCGCAACGGGCCGACGACCACCTGCTTCGCGACGCCGTTCACGGCGGCGAGGCAGAACGACGATCAGGGGTTCAGGGCGAGTGTGCCGTGAGAAGGTGCGCATGATGTCTGCGAACGTCGCATACCCATCGTGGTGTCGATCCGCTCCCCGTCACGCACCGCTGCCATGCTGGCCCCGTTCCCCAGGTGAGCGATGACGGCACGCCCGAGCGCGGCAGGCCCAACCGACTGCACGATGTACTCGTACGACAGGCCGTGAAACCCGCGTGCCGCGGCGCCGGCGCCATCCGAACCCGGCCGGAATGCGCCGCCTTCGCACGCTCGCGAATCTCGTCACCTCGAATTGTCAAACCTGGGAGGCGCCGCGTTGCGCGCTCCGCGGGGGCCCGCCGCCCTTCGAGCCGACGCGACCTCGCCCCCCGGCGCGCCGGCTGCACGCCGAACGCGCGCTCCATCTCCAGGAGCTTCACCGTGCTCCGCAGCACGGCATCGGGGGCGAGCGAGATGCCGTCAATGCCCTGCTCGATCAAGAAGCCGGCGAGGTCGGGATGGTTATGAACGGCCGCCAAAGCCGCTAGGAGTCGGACCGCCTCCTAGCGCGCACGTCGCCCGCCGCCTCGGCTCCACACGGGGATGCCGTGCCAGTCCCGCAGCAGGAGGCTCTCGTCACCCTTCTTCACCGTGGCGGCGAGGAGGGCCGACTTGCCGCGCACGATACACCAGCCCGTCACCTCGATGCGGTCGCCAGCGTGTATTCTCAGCGCGTGCCGCTCGACCACCCACTCGGGACCCAAGGCGATGGGGAAGACCTCGCCGGTGTCCCTCCTCAGGACGAGGTACATCGCGCGCCCCGCGCCAGCGTGAGAGACCTTCTCGACCCGTACCACTTCGCCGCTCACGGTCTCGATGCTGCCGGGATCGGAGAGCCAGCCGCCGCCGGGGCCTGACTCGTTGCGTTGGGCGGGCACGGGCAGCGCCCAGAGGGCGAGAGCGCAGACGACGAGTGCTCGAATCAGGCTCGTAAGCCTCGCTGCGGCTTCAGAGCGGACGCTTGGTGGACGACGGTCGGTCATCTATCCTCCCTCCACAGCAACCGGAGGACCAGCCCGGGTCTTGCCCCGACCGTGTCCGCCGGTTCTCAGCAGCGAGAAGCCCCGACCAGGGGGTGCGCTCGATGATGCAGGTCATCGCGATCGGGCTGTCGAAGGCGCGGCGCGCCGACATGAAGCTCAAGCCTCCGAGGAAGGGGCGCCCGGGCGGGGCGACGTGACACGTGGGGCCACGGGGCCCACCCTCATCCGCCCGTCGACCACTATGGCGCCCTTTCCCGGCGCGAGCACCTTGACGGGGTTCAGATCCAGCTCGCGGAGCTCCGGCACGATCTCCACCAGCGCCGAGACGCGGAGGATCACGTCGACCAGCGCGTCCCGGTCGCCCGGCGGCATGCCCCGGTAGCCGTCGAGCAGCCTCCGCGCGCGCAGGCGATCGATCATCTCGCGCGCGTCGACGTCGGTCACGGGTGTCAGGTGGAACGACACGTCGCGCAGCAGCTCGACCAGGATCCCGCCCAGGCCGCACACCAGGAGCGGGCCGAAGGTGGGATCGGTGGTGACGCCGACCAGCGCCTCGATGCCGCCCGCCACCTGGCGCTGGAGGAGGATGCCGTCGAGCGGTGCGCCGACCTCCTGCATGCGCTCGCGGAGCGCCGCCACGGCGCGCGCCACGGCGGCGGGCGCATCGAGCCCGAGGATCACGCCCCCGACGTCGCTCTTGTGCACGAGGCCGGGCGCGATCGCCTTCGCCACGAGCGGGAATCCCAGCCGCTCGGCGGCCGCAACCGCCTCGTCCGGAGCGACCTGCTCGGCGTCGGCGAAGACGATGCCCGCGGCGCGCAGCACCGTGCCGAGGTCTCCCGGCGCGAGCCAGCACGGTCCCTCCGCGCCGGCGAGGACGCGGTCGACCACCGCGCGGATCGCGCTCTCGCCCAGGCGGCCGAGCGCGAGCGGCGTCCCGCGCGGGCGCCTCCGCCAGCGTCCGTACGACTCCGCCGCGGCGAGCGCCATGGCGGCGTTCTCCGGGTAGCTGTACGCGGGCAGCTGGCCCCGCGGCCCCTCACCGAGCAGCGGCGGCGCGCCCTTGGACGAGATGAACACCGAGAGGACGGGCTTGTCCGTCGGCACGGAGCCGGCACCGCGGGCGATGGCGCGCGCGATCTGGTCGGGGTCGGTCACGAGCGGCGGGACGTAGATGACGACGAGCGCGTCGACCGCGCGATCGGCGCCGACGGCCTCGATCGCGTGCGCGTACTGCTCGGGCGTGCCGGAGGCGGTCAGGTCGATCGGGTTCGCCAGCCCCGCGTGCGCGGGAAGGAAGGTGCGCAACGTCGCGAGCGTGTCGGACGACAGGGCGGGGAGCTCCAGACCGCGAGCCTCGCATGCGTCGGCCAGCAGGATCCCCGGGCCGCCGGCATTCGTGACCACGCCGACGCGCCGGCCCGCAGGGACGGGCTGCGTCGAGAGGAGCGCCGCGACGTCGAAGAGCTCCTCCAGGGTGTTCGTCCGGATGACACCGGCCTGTGCGAACAGGGCGTCGACCGCGACGTCGAGGCTGGCGAGCGCAGCCGAGTGGCTCGAGGCCGCGCGGCTGCCGGCCGCCGAGCGCCCCGACTTGACGGCGACGATCGGCTTTCGGCGCGCGACCTCCGGGGCGATACGAGCGAACTTGCGCGGGTTCCCGAAGCTCTCCAGGTAGAGCACCACGACGCCCGTGCGCGGGTCGTCGGCCCAGTAGCTCAAGAGATCGTTGCCCGAGACGTCGGCCTTGTTGCCGACCGAGACGAAGGTCGACATCCCGATGTTCAGCTGGCGGACGTAGTCGAGGACGGCGAGCCCGAGCGCGCCGCTCTGCGAGAGCATGCCGACGTTCCCGATCGGCGGCCAGTGCGGCGCGAAGGTCGCGTTCAGGGAGACGGCGGGGTCGGTGTTGAGGACGCCCATGCAGTTGGGCCCGACCATCCGCATGCCCGCGCCGCGCACGAGCCGGGTGAGCCGCTGCTGGGCCGCACGCCCCTCCTCGGAGGCTTCCGCGAACCCGGCGGAGATCACGACCACGTCGCGCACCCCCGCCGCGGCGCAGTCGCGCACCACCTCCTCCACCGCGGGCGCCGGGACGGCGATGACGGCCAGATCCACGCGCTGGCCGGCAGCGCTGACGCGCGGGTAGGCCCGCAGCCCCTGGATCTCGCCCGCGCTCGGGTTGATCGGGTAGATCGGTCCAGCGAACCCGGCCCCCTTCAGGTTCGCGACCAGGGCGGCGCCGATCGTGCCCGCCCGCCGCGACGCTCCGACCACGGCCACCGAGCGCGGGTGGAGCAGCGCGCGCACGCTCTCGGCCGCCGCGATCCGCTCGCGCGTGTGGGCCGCCTCGCGGGCACGCTCCGTCTCCTCGGTGGGAAAGGAGAGATGCACCACGCCGGCCTCGGTGGAGCTGGTGACCACGAAGCCGCTGGTGGCGAAGACCTGGAGCATCCGGTTGTTCTCGCCGAGGACGTCGGCCTGGAACTCGCGCACCCCGCCGGCGCGAGCGATGCGGACGAGATGGTCGAGCAGCAGCGTGCCGACGCCGCGGCCCTGGTGCTCGTCGGCAACGGCGAACGCCACCTCCGCGGCGGTCGGCTTGCCGGGCAACACGGCGTAGCGGCCGACCCCGATGATCCGCTCCTCTCCGTCCTCGAGCAGGGTGGCCACCAGGGCGACTTTCTGGACGAAGTCGAGCCGCGTGAACTGGTCGAGCTCCGAGTCGGTGAGTCTCCGCTTGGCGCCGAAGAACCGGTAGTACACCGAGCGCGCAGTCAGGCGCTGGAAGTGATCGAGCAGCCGCTGGCGGTCGTCGGGCCGGATGGCGCGGACGTGGATCGAGCCACCGTCGCGGAGAATCTCCTCGACCGCGTAGTCCCGGGGGTCGCTGGTCATGGAGCGAGACGCGAGAATCCCGCGCAGGAGGCTTTTGCAGCCGTGAGAAAGCGCGGGGGCTGGCGAACCCGGTCCCCCGCACTCCTTCCGCGGGTCAGGCCACCGCCTCCTTGACCTGCTGCGACCTCCCGGGCGCCGCCAGCGCTGGCTTGCGGTTACAGTCCGGATGCGTCCTGCGGAGCTTGGGCCCCTCACCCGCCGCGGCCCGCCGGAGCGCACGCACCACGTCCTGGCGGGCAACGATGCCGATCAGGAGCGCGCCGATGGTGACCGGGAAGCTCCGGTGTCGCGTGTCGACCATGAGCTGCAGGAGCCGGGTGAGTGGTATGTCCGGCCGGACCGTGATGGGATCGCCAGTCATCACCGATTCTGCCGGCCGGCACATGATCTCGTCGTAGTGGGGCACCACCTCCTGCGGCGTGAAGGCGAACGCCTGCAGGAAGTCGAGCTTCGTCACCAGTCCGAGGAGGATGCCGTCCCGGCTCACGACGGGCAGGCTGTTGAAGTCGTGCCGTTCGAAGAGCGCCTCGACTTCGGCGAGCGGCGTGCCCGGGCTCACGATCAGCGGACGGTAGGTCATCGCGTCGGCCACCTGGTAGTCGAGGAACTCGTACATCACCATCCTCCTGGCGGACTTCCGCTTGCCTGTGATGTGCCGACGGCAAGACTCCTGCCACTGTCATGGGCAGAGCGCCCGGCCCATGCTTTGCTGGAGGAGTGATGGATGCGCCGGCCGCCTCGCTTACCACGCGGCTGTATCAGCTGGCGAGCAATCTCTTGTGGACATGGGAGCCCGAGGTGATCGGCATCTTCCGTGACCTCGATCCCGACCTCTGGCGTCAGGTGAACCACAACCCGGTCGCCCTCCTCGCCGCCCTGCCGGCCGAGCAGCTCGTCCGCCGCGCAGTGGAAACGGTCTACGGCCAGGGCTACGTCCAGCAGCGGGTCGACGCCCAAGGCTGGCAGCACGAGAGCTACGGCCATGTCGACCTCGAGCTGCTGCCGCTCCGCCGCGCGGTCGGAGCGGGTGACCAACCCTTGACCGTGGAGCTTCCCATCGGCGGTCAGAGCCTCCGCGTCGCCGCCTGGCGCGCGCAGGCGGGGCGCGCGACCCTCCTCCTACTCGATTCGGACGTCGATGGAAACCCCCCGGGGCTGCGCTCGCTCACCGCGCAGCTCTATGGCGGCGACCTCGTGACCCGGCTGCGGCAGGAGCTGATCCTCGGCATCGGCGGCGTGCGGATGCTGGTGCCGCGGGCCACGACTACTTTCCGCCCGAGCTCGTGCTCGAACATCTCGGCTGGCTCGTCGACGAGACCGGCATGTCGGCCGACGACCTGCTGGCTCTGGGGCGCGTGAACCGTCGCCGTGGCCACGGATGGCGCGACCGTCCGACTGACGGCGTAGCGCAGTTCGTACGCTGGCGCCGGAATTGCGTCGCGGGCCGCCCGACGCTACACACGTGGCAAGGAGGCGCCGGTGAGCACGAAGGGGAAAGCGCTCGTTCGCAGCCTGAACCGCCGCGGCGTGCGGAGCGAGAAGAAGCCGCCGGTCGCCACCAAGGCCGAGCCGCGTACCGAGCCCACGGTATGCGAGCGCTGCGGGGCCGTCTTCTCGCGACGGACGTGGCGGCGCGATCACCGGGTGACGCACGCGCTCCTCGCGCGCGCGGCGTGGGCCACCTGCCCCGCCTGCCGGCAGGCGGACCGGGGCGAGGGCTTCGGTCGGGTGCTGCTCCGCGGTGCCTACGTGGCGGCCAACGAGGCCGCCATCCGCCGGCGCATCGCGAACGTCGCAGCGCGCGCCAGCTTCACGCAGCCCGAGCGGCGCATCGTCTCCGTCGACCGTGACGGGAACGGCCTCGAGCTCATCACTACCTCGCAAAAGCTCGCTCACCGGATCGTGAACGAGCTCAAGAAGGCGTTCGGGGGCCGCACCTCCTACGCCTGGTCGGACCGCGACGGCAGCCTGTTCGCGACCTGGCAACGCGACGACCGGCCCTCCTGATTTCCGAGCGGTGGGAATCGGGCTCGCCGCGCGCTCGTGCCCAGGGCGGCACGTAACTTGACTCGCGAGGCGGCACGTACGTGCGCGACATGATGCGGCGCGAGGTCGTGACCCTCGACGCCACCGACCACCTCGACCTGGCCGACGGCATCATGCGGCTCAGCCGCATCCGGCACCTGCCGGTCGTCTCCAGTCCGAGGCCGAGCGCGAGTGGCTCGCGAGCATTCCGGTGCGGGCCGTGATGACGACGCCCGTCTTCACGGTCGCGCCCTCGATCTCGCTCCGCGCCGCCGTCGACGTCATGATCGTCAAGCGGATCGGATGCCTGCCCGTGGTGGAGGACGGCAAGCTCGTCGGGCTCTTGAGCGAGAGCGACTGCCTCCGCCACCTGGCCCATCTGCTCGAGATCGCCGAGACGAAGGACGGGCTGCCGGAGCTGGCGCCGGCGAGCTGACGCTGCTCGGGCGGGTAGGTCACCGCCCGCCCTGCACCGCCGCACGAGTAGCCCCGCCAGTCGCTGCGTCGCCTCTGGGCTCGCCTGTGGCCGCGGCGACCTCGCCCCGGCTCGCGCGTCGCGCGGCGATTCGCTGCCCGCATACAGGCAAACGGGTCGAGATCGAGCTGCTGATGACGCCCACGGGCGCCCCGTGCCGCGTCCTCCGCTGCACGATCCGCCCCGAGTGCCCACGACCTGGGACCAGGCCTGCCGGGACCTCGCGGAGGCCGTCGTCGGCCCGGCGGTTGCCCTCCTGGTTCTGCCGGCGGGGCATCGTGAACTCCTCTTCCCGCGAAAGGGATCTGGTGTCCATGAAACGGGGGCAGTCCACCTCAGGGCTCTCGCCTTCCGCCCAGCGTGTTTCGCCCCTTCTTCAGGTATTCGTCCGAATCCATCCCGAAGGCGGACACGCCCCCGGGCCGATCTTTTTCTCTTGACCGTCGGCACCCCCCGGTGCGATTCTCCCTGCCCAACTAACAGGGCGCACGCTTATTTTAGCGGCGCGAGCCCCCTAACTTTGAAGGGAGACACATGATATCCAAGCTCAGGTTCTTCGTCGCCGTTGCGGTCGCGATCGGCGTCGCGGCCGGGACAGCCCTGGCCGCCAGGCCCGAGGTCGTAGCGCTGAACCTGACGCCGTCCTCGGCGCAGCTCGCCGCGTGTATGCCGAACGCACGGGTCGACGTCACCGTCCAGCTGACCACCGACCGCCGCGGCTTCGACGTCTTCCACGTGCACGCCGACGGCCTGCCGCCCAAGACCACGTTCACCGTCTTCCTGCTCGAGCAGGCGCGCGCGCCCTTCGGCGCCGCCGAGTACATCGGCGACTTCACATCCGACGGCAAGGGCAGGGCCGATAACACCTTCAGGTTGATCGTCGCGGAGGCGTTTGCGTCGACGTTGGTAAACGGTCAGCGGGTGCGCGTCGATTTGAATCAGGTCGGCGCCTGGTTCGCCGACCCAACTGGCGACGACTTCTGTCTCGGACCGGACAGCCCGGTGACGCCGTTCGACGGCGACAACGAGGCTGGCGTGCAGGCCTTCAACTCGGCGAATACGACGCCGCTGCCACCCCCCTGACCCAAGAGCGACTCCATCAGACTGACCGGAGGTCGTGATGCGCGCCTCGGTCTCGCACGCGAGCGCGGCGCGTTCGAGACGCGGCAGTTCGAGAATCCCGACAATGCGGCGGCTCACCGACTCACCACCGCGCGGGAAATCGTCGAGGAGATCCCAGGATCGCGCGTCGACGCCGTCGTGAGCGGCGTCGGAACGGGCGGAACGATCGTGGGGCTCCATGAGGGCATGCGCGAACACGGATGCCAGGCGGTTCCGTTCGTCGCGCGCCCGGTGAGCCGTACGCGGGGCGGTATCTCCGAGACCGGCTGCTTCATCGAAGCGGAGTGCTGCAGCTTCAGTGCTCGCATTCCCGGCGTGGTCGAGAACGTCTACAGCCGGAGGATCTCCTGCTCCGGCACCTCGGGCTCGGCGCCTGCGCTCCTCGCCTCGAGCCGCGCCAGCCGCTCCTCGAGCCCGCGCAGATCGGCTCGCGTCGCCAGGTCGAGGCGCTTCATGGTGGCGGACAGCGCGCGAGCCGCTCGGTGCTCGACCCGGGTGAGCACCTTCTCGGCCCGCGCCTCGAACGCACGCCGGCCGCGCTG
>Ga0209056_10003147_pt1 | contig 17708 bp, 19 predicted proteins | sample GraSoiAngelo_114_FD_185876 | JGI IMG/M metagenome (GOLD analysis project Ga0209056, IMG submission 185876) | Grasslands soil microbial communities from the Angelo Coastal Reserve, California, USA - 14_0903_13_40cm (SPAdes) (version 2) | ecosystem: Environmental > Terrestrial > Soil > Grasslands... | reverse complement strand
CAGTTGGTAGAGCGCCTGACTGTTAATCAGGAAGTCGCTGGTTCGAGCCCAGCCCGGGGAGCCAACTCTTCCAGGTAGTTAGCTTTCCTCCCGCCCGCCGTTGGTCACCAGCAAAGTCACCACCTGCACCTCCCGCTGCGGTAGAGTGTGGGCCCCTTGGGAGGTGGGGAGGCCATGATTCTGAAACCCGACGCCGTCCACAAACACTATCGGGTCCGGTGGCGCGAGGGGACCGAGTTGCGCCAGCAGACCTGCGCCAGCTTCGAGGAGGCTACCATCCTCGATGGCCAGAAGAAGGCCGCGCGGGGCCAAGCCTTGCCGCCGGTCACGCAGCGCAACATTCGGCTGAGCGAGTACGCTGCCCAGTGGCTCGATCAGCTCGACGTGGCCCCCAAAAACGAAGGCCTCGTACACCGAGAATCTGAACGCCTACATCCTGCCCGTCCCTGGGGGCGCTCAAAGTCCGCCAGATCCACCGCGAGCACATTCGGCAACTGCTCGCGCGCGCCGCCAAGCGGGATGGATCGCCGTTGAGCCCGAATAGCCGCCGCCTCATCCGCGCGACACTCTCGGTCCTCTTCGGCGATGCTGTCGCGGCCGGGGACGCGGGAATCACCTCCAATCCTGTCATCGGGATCGCCCGCAAGGGTCGCAAGCAACTGGGCACCCTCGCGCCCGCGGAGCGCCAGATCCGCCCGATGACCTACCAGCAGCTGGCAGTCTGCCTGCGAGCTGCGCGGCAGCATTGCTCGCCACGAGACGCGCTGCTCCTGCTCACGCTCGCGGATACCGGGCTGCGGCCGAGTGAAGCCCTCGCCCTCCAGTGGCCGGATGTCGATACCACGGGACGCACCATCACCGTCGAACGCGCGGTCACCCTCAGGGGGCGCATCAAGCCCACCAAGACCGAGAAGAGTCGGCCCGTCGATCTCTCCTCGCGACTCGCGGAGGCCCTGGCTGGATGGCAAGCCGCCGGCGAAGCGGAAGCCCTGGCGAAGGGGACCGAGACGCCGTCCATCTATATCTTTCCGTCCAGAACCGGCAAGCCCCTGGAGGCGCCGACCATCGCTCGTGAGTTCCAAGCCCTGTTGCGGCGTGCGGGGCTCCCTCGATTCCGGCTCTACGATCTGCGGCACACCTATGCCACGCAGTTGCTCGTCGAAAATGCGCCGCTCACCTACGTCGCGGCGCAGTTGGGCCACGCAAAGCCGACCACCACGCTCGCGTTCTACGCCCACTGGCTGCCCCGAGGCGATAAGACCTATATCGACCGGCTGACCCTCGCTCGGGAAGCCGCGGCCGCCAAGACCCCGCGGCTCGGAGTCTCGCGATGAAAACGGCGCCACGGTCGCTCGAGTCGTTGACGAAAACGGAGCTGCTCACCTGCCTCCGCCACGTCCAGGCTCGCCGAGCCGCCTATGAAGCGATCCAGGGCCTCCTCGAGGCTCGCCTGGCGTCCCTGATGTCCTCGCCGGCCCAACGTCAGGACGACGAGTTGCTGACCGCCGACGAGGTGGCCGGCCGATTGAAACTCAGCCGGCCTCGCGTCTACGAGCTGGTCCGCCAGGGCCGACTGCCCAAGGTCCAGTTCGGGAAACAGATTCGGATTCCCTCACGCGCGCTCGACACAGACGCCGCCATACATCACGGTCGGGTCGGGTAAGGTGGCGAAGAAAATCCCGACCAAGACCTTCCACGACCTCCGCCGCACGCAACTACATCCGGTCCGGCGTTCCCGAGCGCGTGGCGATGGCGCTGCTTGGCCACAAGACCCGCGCGGTGTTCGACCGATACAACATCGTGAGCGAGGCCGACCTGACGCAGGCCGTGGGCCAGCTCGCCTATCACGTGTCGAACTTCACCCCGGCGCCCACTCGTTCCACGAGCTGAAGCTGAGCCGCTAGTCCTCCGCGCGCGGCTCCTCCTGGATCTTCTCGATCAGGTTTGGCCGGGTGTGCCGCACTATGTTGAGCAGATCTCGCGCTTTCGCCCGCATCTCGTCGGTCATGTCGTCCATGGGCGGCAGCATTCTCACGGTGCCGGGTGGATCCTGTCTCCGCTGGTCCAAGAGCCGTTCCAACACTCTGCCGTAGGGCATGAGAACTTTGTTGAGCCCGGCTTCCTGCGCTCGCCAGTCCTTGTGAGTTAGCAACCGGTGCAACGCGTCGATGCTGGCCAGGAGCAAGCGAGGCATCGAGCGATCGACAATCGCCATCTGCTCGGACTCGTACTTCGCATAGTTGTCCTGAAAGGCCGGGCTCGCGATCTGATTGCGGATGCTCCGTGCGGTGCAGCCCATCTTTCGTGCGATTTTCTCCTGCGACCAGCCGCAGAACACCATGCGGACTAACCGCCGGCGTTGCGCTTCGAGCCTCAGATCGAGCGCCCTTCTTCCACGTCGCTTCTTCATTGCCCGTCTGTCTCCTTTCGCTCGCGGGAAATTGAAGGAAGTAGCTGCCCGACTCGCCATGATGCTATTGAGGTTCGTGCGTAGAAGAGCGTGTTGGCCTTGGGAGCCGCCATTCCGCGCGCTTACCTCTCACCCGTGATTTTCGAGGACGCTGCGCGGGTCGGGCCGGCCTTATTTACTCGAGCGCGCCCCGACACGCCAAAGAACTCACCCTAGCGCGACGTCCAGGATCTTGCGATAGTCGCTGATGAGGTCACTCAGCGAGGCCAACAGCGAGTCAGCGAATTTGTCGCCGCTGCCCGGCGGATGTCCACGTGCGAGGCACGATGCCGTGGTCACCGCGGCCACGGTCTCCGGCAGAGCGCGTTGGTACGAATGAATAATCGCATCAAGACTCCGTAGCCTCGACTGCAGCTGCGCAAGATTGTTCGCTTGGAGCCGGAGTGCGAAGTACCGCGCAGCCAACCACCGATCCCGATCAGTCGTCTGTCGTTCGTTCGCCCGTTGTTCGTATTCGCGAACTCTCGCCATGTAGGACTGATGCTCCTCGTCCAGTCGAGAACCGGTCGAGCGCAGCGCGGTGGTCAACTCCGCGGTCAGCGCCTCGAAGCCCAGCGGCGCGGCCGTCTTCTTGCACTGCGGGTCGCCGCGTGGGGAGCCGACCTGGATGACCTGTTCCGCCTGCTCTCGCAGACGACGTGCTTCGACCTCGTAGCTGGCGAGCCGCCGCTCGACCAGCGCTTCGAAGTCGCGACGTCTTCGTTCGAGTTCCATCTCCTGTATCTCTTGGGTCCACGCAGCTGCGGCGGGCCACAACACACAGACCAGGCAGACGAGGATCAGCGGCTCCAGCAGATGAGGGTAGAACGCCCCCCGAGTCGTCAGGTCGGCCCATACTTGCACCCAGCCAACCAGTCGAATTTTTCCAGGGGGTGGGATCGCGATGACGCCTCGAGGCGTTCTCCACCGACCGTAGGACCGATTCTCTATGGCGCGATAACTCACGCGGCTCAAACGTGCTGCCCGTTGGCGTCCGGCTCCGGTTCTCGTGCTTCAACGTTGCGTCTGCAACACGCTCCGATTAGATGCCACGTTTCGGGACACCCGAGCGAGTTGTACGCGCGCGTCGTCTCACGCATGGTCCTCGGCGGAGACTCATTGTGAGGGAAAAGCGCGTATTCGAGATGGGCAAATCGCTTGGTCTGACCGCGTTCGGTTCCGTCAGAGAGAAATCGTCCGGTACGGCATGGTTCGTCCAGAGCTTCGACGTAGTGAATGGCGGTGCCCCGCGGTAGTAAAGCACAGTCCGTTCGGCGAGCGCATCGCGTGCCCCGCGTTCTAGAGCTTGGACGACGCTGCTCTTTCGTTCCCGCACATTCGAGCAATCCTGAGGGAGCATCAGGAAAGCGCGTCAACACGTCGCGCAAAATATCGTGCGATACCCAGCGCGTGCGCTTGCTCAGGCCACTCAGCAAGTCCGCAACGGCTCCTCTTTGCTCGCGTCCCTGTTTCGCCATGCACTTCCGAGCGCGACGTATCCACGGACGATCGGCCTTGAGATCCCTTGCCACCGCTCGGAGCGCCCTGGCCGTCGGCAGTCCAAGATAGACAAACACAGCAAGGATCAGTTGAACGCCCCACGTCAGTCGCGCGTCTCGATTGTCATGTCGTGATCGCACTCCATCGCCGCTATCGCTGAATGACAGGAGCGTACGGCCGCCGCTAAGGCCGAGCACCATCAGCTGAACCCATCTGCTCACTTCTCGACGCCTTGCGATGCGAACGCCGGGTGACTCAACGAACGGGGTGAGGTAGCGTCGGAGGTCTTTCGCAGCTCGAGATTGCTCACGTCTCGACAGCTGCTCCCATGTGCCTGATTCCGGCTTAGGCCGCAGCCCGGCAAGCGTCTGACGTAAGCGAAGCAGGCAAGCAGCAGCGTCGCGGAGCTCAGGCGAGCGAGCCCATTCACGCGGGGTCGGGTCCACCCGAATGGGATCGCCTATCGCACCTTCGATCACCGCCCTCTTTCGATTGCCCTCGGCCTTTCGCCGAAGAAAGCCCCACTCGGCGTCTAATCTCTCGCAGAAGCGATCAGCGCTGCCTTCGCTCCGAGGCACCCTAAAGGCCCGTGACCAAAGCTCGGGGGCTGTTTCCCGAAAATGGGTCATGGCGGGACGCTAGCACATGTTGTCTCCTCCATTAGCAAGGAGGTGAGCCACATGGAGCTTCTTGAAGTGGGCGAGGTTGCAGCCCGTCTCGGGGTGTCCGCGCTTCGCGTTTGGCAGCTAGCGAACGATAAAAAGCTTCCGGTAGCCGTGCGTACCGCGCGGGGCCGAAGGCTCGCCGATGAGCTCGCGCGCTACGTCAAACACTGCGACCGCGACGTAACTGGCCCGTTGTCTCCTGACGAGCCCCGACAATGACCCCCCACGACATGCTGTTCGCGCTCGTGCTGCTCGTGTTGCTGCTGAAGCTGCTCGTGAGGTGATGGTCGAATCGCGCGGCCAGCCCAGCGCGTCTGGGCAACATCACGACGCCCCTCCGCTCCTGACGAGTCGCAGCACGGGACGCCCCCGGCGGACGTCTCCCTCTCTCTGAGACGAGGGGCGCGCGGATCGAGCGGGTGCTCGCTCATCGACTCGCCGAACTCGAGCGGCTGCTCGACGACAAACCAACTCCCGAACTCTGGGCCGAGTATTACCGCGTGTGCGGTCTCTGGCTAAGAGCCCGAGCGCCGGTGCCGTCACCGTCACGAAGGCCATGTTGCCCGAGCGATTCAAACGCTGATTCCCTGTCAAGCTGGTATCCCAGGCTTCCAGAGATTTCAGAGATAGGGAGCCTTCCACCCTCCGCCGTAACGTCTGACCTTCGTAAAATTATCTTAGAGAGAGGCTGGGGAAGGCACCCGCCTTCACAAGTCCATATTTCGGGACGAAGGCTACGACAGCTTTTTTACGACGTCATACGTTTCAGGTAGCCCCATCGGTCTCTATTGCCCCGTGCACTCCTACGAACCTGGAAGTTCGGCAGTATTCCGCTTCAGCTTCCGCTCGGCGCCGCCACTGTTCACGATAGGTTTAAAGTCTGTTCCCGAGCACGGTCGGAATCCTTTAGGCCAGTCCGCTGAGGTTTGACACAGCAGCCTTAACTGGATCGGCGCTTCCCGATTGATAGCCTCTACCAAGACAGTCAAAGTCTCTTGCGTTGCACCCTTAAGGAGTTTCGAAAAATCTCCCGAAAAGTAGCGCGGCACATATCCCACAATCACTTTCGGTTGCTCAGTACGGAGCGCAACGGCCATGCGGTCAAAGCTGTTTTGGACATCAAGCATCAAATACAAGCGCGTCCCAACTTCTAGCTTCTCAATGATCTGTAATGCTTCCTGCGATAGGTGGCTAATCCCATGACAGAAGAAATGCACAACATACTTCCCGTCCATCGGTTCGGGGCATCCGAACACCATCAATGAATCGGTGCCCCGGATCCCACCAGTCCTGGAAAGCAAAGCCAGCGGCTCATCCTTGCCTTTCGGAATATTGAGCCACTCCAGATACTCGTGATACTCGGCGCGGTTTTTCGGGAGAAGACGATTTGCGAACAGTGGAAACAACTCGATCGACTCGTAGATTGTGTTTAGATCATCCATTCGGCCAAACGGAACAAAGTCCCTGGCCTTCGTGGCACCCTTTGTATAAACAAACCTGTATCTGTTTCCGTGACGCGTGAGTTGACCGACAGGACGCCATTCACGCGTCTCGGGGTTCTGCCAGGCGATGAAGAGCTTAGTCACTTCATCAACTTCGGTACACAACCCAACAGCCGGCTCCCGTTCAACATCAGGATCCTCAGCGCAAACTCGATTGACACATCACTTACGCGGTCCTGCGGGACCTTCCGAAAAATTGCCTCCGCCTCGGCCGACGACATGCTCTCAAGACGTTTCAACCAGCTAATAGCAGCCTGCGGTCGTAGCCTCGCCGCTGACATAAATGCTTCGAGGGTAGAGAGCGGTTTCGCACTCGTCTGCGAAGCATAAAACGGAGACGTAGCTTTTTCGACATACCTTTCGACCGTCCTATTCCGGTCACGGGTCCCGAGTCTCTCCCTCTTCTCTTCGTCAGATTCAATCCTACCCAGACTTGAGGCGTGGTCGTAGGACGGTGCCAGGTGGATATTCCTGCTCTTCATCACTGAAATAAGTCCCCAATTCTCATGATGCCGATCTTGGTTGCCGATCCAAGCGTCGAGCATAAGGTAACCTACAAACACGTCGACGGCCGATACAATACCCACAAAAGGCTCAAAGCCAATCGGAGGTGAGATCCCCTGGGCTACCGCGAGCACCCGGCGAAGGGTATGTTGGCGGACGCGGAAGAACTTTTGGCCGGGATAGTCTCTGATCAAGCGGCCCAGGAGTTCATTACCGTGCACAAGTCTTGCCCCGTCGGGAACAAAGGTTTCTGTCACGACGCCACGCCTTCCTCTCCAAACTGCCAAATCGTAGGTCGCATGTGGAATCCCGAGTCGGGCGCACAGCTCACTAGCGACCTTCTCTGACCAGTCTTCGCCCGTCCCTGGTCGAACTTCCTTGAATAGGCGTCTTTTGTCGCCCTCGTACCAGAATTTCGGCTTAGTACCGAGCTGTTCCGTAAGGCTTGCAGCCGCAGAAGGCACCTCAACGACGGGAAACATCACAACGGTCTGTGGCGAACCTCACACCTTCTTCGCAGCTCAGGAAGACGTCTTGGTCGCGCGGTATCTTGTTTGCGTCAAGTCGTGCGTCTCGTCAACCCCGCCGACCCTCACCCAACCCGTGACTGGCTTCCTCCCACGGCACGTCAGAGTGAGGCAGTCTGCCGGGTGGAGTCAAGCGCCAGTACCCTGGCAGGTGAGATCCGGTGGCACAAGGGAGAGGCTCGGGACGAGAGTCTCGGCCCTCTTGCGACGCGTGATGGCTATGTCGCCAATCCGAGGTCTCCAAAGAGGTAGAACGGGACCTTCCAACCCGTTTGCGACGGTACCTGGCGTAAGAGTGCAACCCTGACTAGGTTGCACTCTTGCATCCATTCAAGAGTGCAATACAGAGAGGACGAGCCGCAGGAAGGATGCAAGGGTGCAAGGGGGTCAGCCTTGCACCCTTCCTTCCTCAGCCCGCGCGCTCCCGAGCGGTGTCAGGCGTCGGTTTCCACGCCTTCATCTTGTCCGCGGGCCACCCCGGCGGAGACCAGTACCAGAGCGGGCCCACTCTCCTCGCCAGCACGCGGAGCCGTTTCTTCACCGTATCAATGGTCCGCTCCGAGATGTGCTCCGCCTCGGCGTGCTGGTAGATCGCGGTGACCCGGGCGGGACCCTCGGCCGTATCCTGTTTGAGCAGGGTTTCGGCGCGCTGGCTGGCCCGATCACTGCCTCCGAGCTGCTGCTGGAGAGCCTCATCCGCCGAGAGGCTCACGTCCTCCGTTGTGAGCCACGCCAGCTTCTGAGATTTGATGCGATGGGGCTCGCCCGGAATCCAGGCGGTCATCGGGCGAAACGCCATCCCGTCGGCCTTGGGGCCGAGGTTGTTCTTCACGGGAAGAAAGAGCCGCCGCGTCTGATCCTCCGGATCCTCGGTGATGAGAAAAACCGTCCGCGCGAGCCCGGTGAACGCGACGCTGCCGAGAATCCGATAGGTCGCGGCTCGATCCCCGCTCTTGGACAGATCCATGTTCGCGATCGCGGCGACCCCGTGGCGCTGGGCGATAGCGGCAAAGGGCTTGAGCGCCACCCGAACCTCGTTGTCCCTCCACGTGTTGACATCCGGCAGGTAGTCGGACAACGGATCAATGACGACATACGCCGCTCGCTTCTCGATGATCAGCGCCTCCACCGATCAGATCGATGGATAAGACTGGGGCTGTCACCGGTCGACATTCGCGCGAATATAAGCCCAGATCGCCTCGATCTGCTCGATTTTGAGGGCGCCGCGCCAGGGCGGCATTGGGCTCTTTCCATCCAGCACGACTTTGATGAAGCGCGCATGATCCTCGGCGCGCAGGCGCCGCAGGTCGAACGTCACACCGCCGCTGGTGTTCCGCAACTGGTCGCCATGGCAAGAAGCGCAGTAGTTCCCGTACAGCGTCTCGCCCGCCTCGATCTTCGCGGCATCGGGACCCGCATGGGCCACCGACGCGAGCGAGACAAGCGCAAATAGCACTCGCGCGACTGGCGACGCCTGCGCCCTGCTCATACCGCGCGCGCTGCATTATCACCCAAACGTCGCCTCAGTTGCCGCGCTGCGGCCCGGAATACTCCTCGAACAGCTTGAACGTCCACACGCTGCCCCCGGCTGGAACGTTGGCGAGATTCGGGTCGCCCGAGCGCATGACGTAGGGACCAGTCGCACCGTTGGTGACGGTGACATATTGCTGGCCATTGAGTTCCCAGGTGATCGGCTGGCCGACCACGCCTGCCGACGTCTGGAATTCCCAAAGCGTCTTTCCCGTCTCGGCATCGACCGCCATGAACTCGCCGGTGAGCCGGCCGGTGAAGACGAGGCCGCTCGCGGTCACGAGCGTACCCGCGAAGTTCGGGCTCTTGAAGGGAACCGCCCACTTCGATTGGCCGGTGAGAGGGTCGATGGCCCGGAGATAGCCGCGGCCATGGGGATCATCGAAGAGATAAACAAAGGGCCGCTTGATGCCGTAGTGCGGCTGGCCCGGTTTGAGATTGGCGACCTCTTCACGCGGCAATGGTTGATAGTCCCAACCGAAGGCCATCGTGTTCATATAGATGAGTTTGCTCACCGGACTGTATGACATCGGGTGCCAGTTCTTGCCGCCGGTGAGATGCGGCCAGACCTGTACGCTCTTGCCTTCGAGGGCGCCTTTTGTCACCTCGGTCCATACTGGACGGCCCGTGGCCATATCGACGCGCTCGGCCCAGTTCACCTTGACGAACTTGCTTGCGGCCAACAGCTTGCCTGTCGCGCGCTCGATTACGTAGAGGAACCCATTCCGGTTTGCCTGCATGACGACTTTCCGCGGGGCGCCGTCGATGGTGAGATCGGCCTGGACGAGCTCGTTGACGCCGTCGTAATCGAACGGGTCGTTCGGCGTCATCTGATAGTGCCAGACCATCTTGCCCGTTTTCGGCCGAATGGCCAGGATGGAGTTCGTGTAGAGGTTGTCGCCCTGACGGTGGAGCGGATTCCACGGAGCTGGATTACCGGTTCCCCAGAACACGAGATCAAGTTCCGGGTCATAGGAGCCGGTGATCCAGGTGCTGCCGCCGCCATGCAGACCGGAGTCGCCCGGCCATGTTTCAGAGCCGGGCTCGCCCGGCGCCGGGATCGTGTAGGTCCGCCAGAGTTGTTTGCCAGTCTGCGGGTCCAACCCTTCCAGGTAGCCGCGGTGCCCGAACTCCGCGCCGGCCACCCCGACGATCACCACGCCGTTGGCGACGAGCGGGGCAGCCGTCATCGAGTAGCCCTCCTTGGGATCGGACGACTTCGTGCGCCACACCTCTTTGCCGGTCTTGATGTCGAGCGCGATCACGTGCGCGTCGAGGGTCGCGCGGTAAAACTTGCTGTCGAACAGCGCGCCGCCCCGGTTGACGATGCCGCAGCAGACGACCCTCGTGGTTTCCGGCGGATACTCGATCATCGCCTTCCAGATCGCGTGACCGGAAAGCGCGTCGAGCGCGACGGTCTTTTCGTGATCGGTGAGGTATATGATGCCGTCCTTCACCAGTGGCTGCGCTTCCTGGCCGCGGTTATCCGCCATGCTGTAGGACCAAGCAGGCACCAGCCGCTTAACGTTGTCCCGGTTGATGCGCGTGAGCGGGCTGAAGCGCTGCTGGCTGTACCCCATTCCGTAGGTGAGAACATTGCCGGGCGCGTTGTGATCGTTCTTCAGATCTTCTGCGCTCTGGGCGAGCGCCAGCATCGGGATGGCTACAGTCAGCAGCACGGCAACAAGGATCGATTTCATACTGTTTCCTCCCACGGATTCAGATCAGCGTCTGTTGATCCATCAGGACATCGACTTTCAGGCGGATGAGTTCGGCCGCGAGATCGGGGACCCGGGTCGAGCACACCGGAGCATATCGGTACTCGATGACGATGCGCTGCCCCTCCGTGTAACCAAGCTCACGCAGTCCGTGCCGGAACGCGGCAAGGAAGGGACGGTCGGCGAGAACTCCCCAATCACCCCGACCCCGGGAACCTCTCTAGCTAGTCTGCTGCGCCCCGGGCGCGAGCGGCGCAAGAACGAGGCTGATAGCGAGAATGACGAGCCCGATCAGCCGCATGCGCACCTCGGGTGAGACCGGCTGGCGGGAGTCTAGCCGAATGCTGGGACGCGCACCAGAGCCCCCGAGCGCACCCCGATAGGGGCGTCACGCTTAATGGCCCTTTAGCCTGACGTCCTCGTACGGAGCGCTGAAGAGGTAGCTCCCGATCAACCCCAGCCCCGGCTCCGCCACCCGCGGTCCGTATCCGGTGAGGCTGGCAGTATCCCAGATGGGCGCGAACATCGCCCGCTCGTGCATGAGCTGCTGAATTCCGTGCAGCGTGGCCTCTCGCCGTTTCCGATCACGCTCGGCGGCCTGCTCTTGGATAAGTCCTTCGATGTCGGGGTAGCTTCCGTACGTGTAGAGACCTCCGGCCGCGACGAACGAGTCGAGCCGTGTCGCCGCGTTGCCATACGCTGCGCTCGCAACGTACACGAGCGGACGCAGCTTCTTCTCGCGGAGTTGGCTGAAGTACGCGGCACGCTCGAGGGTGCGGATCTTGGTCCGTATCCCGACCGCCGCGAGATAGTTGGCGATGGCTTCGGTTTGGTCGGCGAAGCCAGCGTCGGTCCAGAACTCGCCAGTATCGACCCCCCGCGGGTAACCAGCCTCCGTCAGAAGTTGCTTCGCCTTTCGCGGGTCGTAGGAGTAGAGCGGGGCGGGCCAATAGAACTCGAAGTCTTGTGGGATGATGCTTCCCGTCACCCGAGAGAAGCCGAGCGTCAGAGACTGATTGATGGCCTGGCGGTCGATCGCGTGGTTGACGGCGAGGCGTATGCGGCGGTCAGCCCAGAGCGACTTTGGGTCCCACTGCTCGGTGAAGAGCAACCACTGGTCCCCGAAGAAGCGCACCGGCTTCAGTGTGAGCCCAGGCGTGCGCCGGACGTCCTCGGCGACGGGGCCCCGGAAGGCGTAGGCGATGTCGACCTCCCCGCGCTTGAGCATGGCTAGCCGCGTTACCTCGTCGGGCACCACCTTGAGCACGAGCCGCTTGACGCTCGGGACCTTTCGCCAGTACTGCTCGTGCGCCTCCAGCACAAGCTCCACACCTGGGGCGAACGACACGAATCGGTACGGCCCAGCGCCGACCGGGGCCCTCTTGAAACCCTCGTCCCCCACCTTCTCGACATACCTCCGCGGGACAATCCACGCCGCGCCGGTCGCGGGCGTCGCATAGAAGGTCAGAAAATCTTGCCACGGCTCCTTGAGCTCAAAGCGCACGCGGTGCGAGTCGACGACCTGGACCTGCCGAATTCTGTCCTTCAGCGCCTTGGCCGACACTCCGCGGTAGCGTTCGAAGGAGAACTTCACGTCGTCGGCCGTCATCAGCTCGCCGTTGTGGAAACGCACGCCCTGGCGCAAAACGAACTCGTACGTGAGCCCGTCCGCGGAGACGCTCCATGACTCCGCCAGGCTCGGCGCCATCGCCTTGCCGGGCATCGGCTTTACGAGCGCGTCGTGGAGCGCGTAGAGGACCATGAACGGGATGAGAATACCCGTCGCCTCGGCCGGGTCGAACCAGGCCGCCGGCAACCCGACTTGGACCGCCCAGGTGAGTTGGCCTTCCGGCGGCGCCGCCGCAGGCGCGCGCATGCCCGCGAAAACGACGAGGAAGAGCACGATGAGTCCGAGCAATCGCTTCATGATCGGCGTCCTCCCGGAGATCGTCCCATCATGCGACTTCGAGCTACCGGTAGAAAGCTCGCCGCGCCGCACCGGGATCGTGAACGTGAAGGTGGATCCGCGGCCCACCAGGCTCGTGACCCAGATCCGCCGCCGCTTTCGCAGACTCTATGTCCGAGACGCAAGAGGCAGCGTCCTTCCTTTCGAGTGCTCTGCGTCTAGGCATCGACAACAGCGCATTTGGTGCATCCTTCAGGGTTTCACGGAGGGATAGTCGCGCGAATAGACCGGCTGCGCGAGGAACCACTTCTCGTCGTAGGTCCAGAACTGGCTCACGTTCGGGTACGTCTTGATCGTCGTGTTGACGAGTTTGTCGCCCTTCTTCTCACAGCGCCTAATGTAGATGTTGCCGACGACGTTGCCGAAACGATCGAAGTGGAATGGTCCACGCGGCGTGTCGGTGACCGAGACGGAGCGCAGTGCCTTGATCAGCGCCCCCTTGTCGTCGGTCTTGCCGCCTGTCTGTTCGAGAGCCGCTTCAACGGCCATGCCATTGATGTAGAGCGAAGACGCGAAGAGGCCCGGGATGTTCCCGTAGTCGCGCACCATGCCTTCAATGAGTCGTTTATTGCTGGGCGTGTCGAGGTCAGACGTATACACGGAGGCGGAGATCGCGCCGATCACCTCGTCCCCGAAAGATTTCAGGAGTGCATCGTCAAGGCTCGGCGCATTGCCAAGCACCGGCAGCGTAAGGCCGTACTCTTTCACCTGTTGCATGAACTTCACCGAATCCGATCCCGCGAAGCCCTGGACGACAGCGTCGACTCCGCGGATCTGCGTGATGTAGGGCGTGAAGTCCGGCGTTCCGAGGGGGGGCCAGAGCTTCTTCACGATCTGTCCACCGGCATCTTCGAACACACGCTGGAACCCGCCCGTGGCCTCGTAACCGAAGGCAAAGTCAGCGGCGATTGTGATCAACCGGCGGAGTCGAAGTTCCTTGGCGGCATAGTCGGCGAGAGGGTGCATGGCCTGCGCCGAGGTCCCGCTCACGCGCGCGAAATAAGGGTTTGGCCGGCGCTGCGTCATGTCCTCGGCGGCCGCGACGCTCATGACCGGGATCTTCGCGGCCGCCGTGTAGTCGCTGATGGCAAGCAGCTCGAAGGCCGCGAGCGGGCCGAAGATCAGATCGACGTGCTCGCGCTCGACGAGCTCCAAAGTCTTGGTTTTCGTACCTGCGGGATTGCCACCGGTATCGGCGACCACCAGTTCGACCTTGCGCCCGGCCAGCGTGTGGTTTCGGTGCTTGAGAAAGAGGCGGATGCCCTGCTCCATCTGGATGCCGCCGGCGGCGAGCGGCCCGGTCTTGACGGTGAGCAGGCCAATCTTGATGGGCTGCGGCTGCGCGAACGCAGGCGCCGGCCTCGTCGCGGCCAGGGCGGTGCTGATCAGGAACCTCCGGCGACTGATCCCCGCCATCATGTGCGTCCTCCTCTCCCGCTTTGCATCAAGCTACGACTCCTCCTCTACCCTCCCCAGCCACTACGTCATCTCCATCTCCCGGTACATCGTCGTCGCGGTGTTTAGACGCGCCTGTGCCTCCCGCTGTTTGCCCGTACGCCGATAGACCTTCGCGAGTCCGGCGTGGCAGTGCGCTGCGACCAGACGCATCTCGCGCGGTTCGGCGCGCGCGAGCGCCCGGCGATACTGATCGGCGCCGTTGGCAAGTAGGGAGGGATCGGCCTGGGCGATCTCGCCCAAAAGTAGGCATACCCATGCCGCCTGCCCGTGTTGCTCATGCTCCCTGGCGAATTCGAGCGCGGCCAACGCGGTGTCCCGAGCATCGCCCAGCCGACCGCCAGCCAGGTAGCCGTCGCCGAGCCGCACACGCAAGAGCGATCCTTCGTGCGCTGAAGATCGCTGCCGATCGATCGAACTACGACGTCGCCGGAGTTCATGCCGACGCGGATCTGGACTTCGACACCGTGCGAGCGCCGTAAGGCCTCGGCATAGCTTTCACCGATTCCTGCATCCGTAAGGCCGCATAGCACGCGCGCACCGCGTGGTCCTCGTGGGCGAGCGGCGCGCCGAAGAGGGCCATGATCCCGTCGCCCATCACCTGATTCACCGTCCCCTCGTAGCGGTGCACCGCTTCCATCATGTGTTCGAGGACGGGATCGAGCAGCTTGCGCGCTTCCTCGGGATCGCGGTCGGCAAGCAGCTCCATCGAGCCTTTCATATCCGCGAACAGCACGGTCACCTGGTTGCGCTTGCCTTCGAGGGCGGCCTTGGACGTCAGAATGCGCTCGGCGAGGTGCTTCGGGGTGTATGCCTCGGGCGAAGTGAACCGCGGCTCGACGGGGCTGGCCGTTGCCATCAGCGATCTGCCACAGCCCCCGCAGAACTTCTCACCGCCGTCGTTCAGGAAGCCACACGAAGGGCCAGTAGAAGCGAACGACAGCCCGCACTCACCGCAGAAGCGACGGCCCTCGCGGTTCTCCACCTGGCATCGGGGACACTTCATGCCGGGCCTCCAGTGAACCGGGCCTGGTTCCCGCACGGAAGAGTGCGCCAACGTTAGCCTGCCCAAGCGGAGCGGTCAACCACCTTGACAACCTCTAGGTGGGAGCGGATGATCCAGACACTGTCCTAGACCGTAGGCCTCGCGCGGCGTGGCCAAGGAGCCCGGTTTCTTCGCGCCTCACACGGCCTAATCTCCCCGCGTAGTCACCGTCTTGTTGTTGACCAGCTCGAGCCCGGGAGCTATCGTCGCCGCACTCATCGAATCTTCATGGGCCTGACTGTTTGGAGGCCTGGCATGAAAACGGGTCCACCAACTCGCGAATCTCGAATTACGCCGTCACCTCGTCGCATCGTCGGGCTACTCGTGGCAGGAGCGCTGACGCTGGGAGGAGTCCAGGGGGCGACCGGCCAGCCGACACCCACGGGAGAGGCCGTGATGGCATGGCCTGTCACCATCAGCCCGACCTGGCTCGACCCGTCGACCGCCCCGCCCCAGATCACGCCCTTCGGGATGCTGTATGCGCTGCACGATGCGCTAGTCCGCCCGCTACCCGGGCAGAAGATGGGCAACAGCTTGGCGGAGTCGTGGACGGAGAGCCCGGATGGGCTCACGTACGAGTTCAAGCTGCGTCGGGGCCTCAAGTTCCACAACGGCGACCCCGTCAGCGCCGAGGACGTGAAATTCAGCTTCGAGCGTTACAAAGGCGCAGGGGCCAAGGAACTGAATGCCCGCGTCCGCCTGGTGGAGACCGTCGATCCGTTGACGGTGCGATTTCACCTGAAAGAGCCCTGGCCGGACTTCATGACTTTCTATGGGACCACGGCCACGGCCGCCGGGATCGTGGTTCCCAAGAGATATCTGGTCCAGGTCGGAGACGATCAGTTCAGAAAGCAGCCGATCGGCGCCGGCCCGTACAAGTTCGTGAGCCATACGCCCGGCGTCGAGGTGGTGCTGGAAGCCTATCCGGGATACTGGCGGCGCGTGCAGACCGTCAAGCGGCTGATCATGAAGAGCGTTCCCGAAGGCGGCACACGCCTCGCAATGCTCAAGAAGGGCGAGGCCGACATGGCCTTCCTGCTGGATGGCCCCGAGGCCGAGAACGTGACACACGACCCGCGCCTCGCGCTCGTGGCCACACGGCATGCGTCGGCTATGTGGATCGAGTTCGCCGATCAGTGGGACCCCAAATCGCCCTGGCATGACAGGCGCGTGCGGCTGGCCGTCAACCATGCGCTAGATCGCAAGGCAATCAGCGAGACTGCCTGTCTGGGCTATTGTCCGACTTCCGGGGTCATTGTGCCCCCCGTCATGGACTATGCTCTGCGGGTCGAGCCTCTACTCTACGACCCTCAGAAGGCGAAGCGGTTGCTCGCCGAGGCCGGCTATCCGAGGGGTTTGGACGCCGGTGACTTCACGCCGCTTCCCGGGTTCTGGACCGCCGGAGAGGCCGCGCTGAACTATCTGAATGCGGTCGGGATCCGGGTGAAGCTGCGGCCCATGGAGCGGGCCGCGTTCTACGCCGCCTGGCAGGAGAAGAAACTGCGCGGGCTATTCCTCACCGCGGCGGGAAACTCGGGTAACGCGGCCACCCGCGTGGAGGCGTTCATTTACTCAAAGGGCAGCTATGCCTATGGAGGTTATCCTGACATCGACGAATTGTTTCAGCAACAGGCTCGAGAGCGGGACCCCGCGAAGCGGGAAGTCTTGCTCCATCGCATCCAGCAACTCACGATCGATCGGGTGATGTTCGCGCCAATCTGGAACACGCGCGTATTGATTGGCGTCGGGCCGCGGGTGGTCGATCATACGATCAACCTGGTCCCGCTGTCGATCTACCCCTCCTATGAGGACATGCGGCTCAAGGGCCAGTAGAGATTTGGATGAGTTTCACCATCACTGTCGCCGAGTCCGTCTGACGGTCTGGTCGGTACAGTTTGGGGTATCGTTCTTCCGTGGTCCACGGCGTTACGCCGAGTGAGGGCGGGTCAGATGTAGAGACCATTCTGGTCATTGATGACCAAAGACCGCGTCCGAGTCGTCGCTTGGGCTCACGATCCTACAGTCGCTTTTGGTGCGGTTGGACCAAGTCATTCCGCGATTCGGCATGAGTGTGCCCCAAATGGGCCCGTCAGGAGCGCATTCCTGATCATTCCAGAGCACTCCAGCGCACGATGACCGAATCAACTCCTGATTGCACAGCAAGGATTTCTGCGTACTTCCACGTCTCCTGTTCCAGGACTGAAAATCCTGGTGTCGGCGGTTCAATCCCGTCCCTGTCCACCATCCTTTCAGCTGGTCGCGCGGCGCTCCTCGGCGAGAGCAGCTCCTACTCGTACTTGACGCCGGGGGAAAAGGGCCCAGCCTAGAGAGCGGATGCCGCCGGCCCGCCCCGCGCGTGCCTACTTCGTCAAGGCGTCCGCGCCGGCCTTGGCGACCTGCGCATCCTGCTCGGACGTCGCGCCGGACACGCCGACCGCGCCGACAATCTTGCCGTCCACCTGGATCGGGATCCCGCCCTCGAGCGGGCTGGCGCCGCTGAGTTTCAGCAGCCGGAGGTTGGGGCCACCCTGGCCGACGAGGTCCTGGAACACCTTGGTGGGACGCCGGTAGAGGACCGCCGAGTACGCCTTGTCCTTGGCTGCGTCGATACTGCCGAGCTGCGTGCCGTCCATGCGCTCGAGCATCACGAGGTGGCCGCCCGAATCGAGGACGGCGATGACCATGTTCCACTTGTTCTTCTTCGCCTCGGCCTCGGCGCCGGCCAGCACCTTCTTGGCCTGCTCGAGGTTGATCGGGGCGCCATAGGGAATCTGGGGCGGCGGGGGCGCCACCGGCTGCTGGGCGCCAAGGGGAACAGACGTGAACAGCAATACCGTCACGACCACC
>Ga0209056_10003144_pt1 | contig 17717 bp, 13 predicted proteins | sample GraSoiAngelo_114_FD_185876 | JGI IMG/M metagenome (GOLD analysis project Ga0209056, IMG submission 185876) | Grasslands soil microbial communities from the Angelo Coastal Reserve, California, USA - 14_0903_13_40cm (SPAdes) (version 2) | ecosystem: Environmental > Terrestrial > Soil > Grasslands... | reverse complement strand
CTTCGCGAGATCTTTCTTGTCGTTTCGAATGTCCTTCTTGTCATCTTTGATGTCCTGCGGCTGCGAACTCGGATCCTGGCTCTGGGCATAAGCGCCACCAGCGAGCAAACCGGCAAAAGCAATTGCGAGCACACCTCGACGCACCACTCGTTCTGCGTTCATTTCTCGTCTCCTTAGTTGATCGTTCCGGGACTAACCCGATGCTTCGAAATCAAACACTTCGAGCGCGGAAAAGTTTCGCGGGCCGGGTCCAATATTTAATTGACCGCTTGGAGAAAAGCTGGAAGCCTGTATAACTATTTTATATTTAGAGACTTACGGACTGAATCGAGGATGCCGTTGACGAACCCGCCGGACTCTTCCGACGAAAACTTCTTGGCCAGATCGACGGCCTCGTTCAGAACCACCTTGGCAGGCGTTTGGGCCTGCTGCATCTCATGGATGGCCAGTCGCAATATCGCGCGATCAATGGCCGCCATTCGTGCGAAACGCCAATTGTCGGAATGTCCTACGATCAATGCGTCGAGTACCGCGACATCTTTCGCCGTCCCTTCAAACAGTTCGTTGGCGAATTCGCGCGTTTTGTCGGCCGCCTTGGCGCTCTTCCAGAATTTCACTTCCAGCTTCGCAAAATCCTGCTGGCTCATGTCCCACTGAAAGAGCATCTGCATGGCAAACTCGCGCGATTTTCTTCGGAGGGACACGCTACTTGCGCCGCGGCTTTCGAATGATGGCTAGCTTCGCGGGATTGGCACGAAGCTTCCGGGACAAATGAGCCATCTCGATGGCCGCCAGCCCCGCTTCAAATCCTTTGTTGCCGCCCTTTAGCCCGGCGCGATCGATGGCCTGCTCGAGCGTGTCGCACGTCAGCACGCAAAAAATAATCGGCACGCCTGTATCCAACTGTGCGAGCTGCAAGCCGCGTGAAGTCTCCGCGCAAACATAATCGTAGTGGGTAGTTTCGCCGCGGATCACGCAACCGATGGCCACGAGCGCGTCGTACCTGCCCGTTGCCGCGACCTTTTTCGAAACGAGCGGCAATTCGAAGGCTCCCGGAACTTGCACCACATCCACATCCTTGCTCGCGGCGCCGGCGCGCTCCAGCGCGTCCGTTGCGGCCGCCAACAGTCGCTCGGTAATAAAACCGTTGAACCGGCTCACAATTACGCCAAAGCGGAATCCCGCGGCACTCAAGTCACCGTGAATTTCGCCGGGTTGTAATTTCTCTGCCATCTCTTTTGCGCGTCGCTCCGTTTCCGATCCCTTACCTCATCTACTTCCTGTACTTCCTCTACTTCCCTCTAAACTGCGGCGGCCTTTTCTCCAAAAACGCTTTCGTCCCCTCGCGCATATCTTCCGTCGCGCAAGCTAGTCCAAAAAGCGTGGCTTCCAGGAACAGCCCTTCTTCCTGGGGCATTTCGACGCCGCGCTCGATCGCTTCCATCGTGTACTTCACGCCTAGCGGCGCGTTGGCGATGATTTTTTTCGCCATTGCTTCCGCCGCGGGAATCAGCTCCGCCGGTTCGTAAATGTGGTTCACCAATCCGATGCGCTGCGCTTCTTCCGCCGTAATCATTTCTCCGGTCAAGCAGAGTTCGTGCGCCACCCCTTTGCCGCAAAGCCGCGCAAGCCGTTGCGATCCGCCATAGCCCGGCAGTATCCCCAGTTTTACTTCCGGCTGGCCGAGTTTCGCCGTCTTGCTCGCGATTCGAATGGTGCACGAAAGCGCCAGCTCGCATCCGCCCCCCAGCGCAAAACCGTTGATCGCGCAAATCGAGGGCTTACCCATCGTTTCCAGCAGGTGAAACACGGTCTGCCCGTAAAGCGAAAATTCCTTGCCGTTGACGGGCGTTTGCTGCGCCAACTCGCCGATGTCCGCGCCAGCCACGAATGATTTCTCACCGGCACCGGTAAGGATTACCACGCGAACGGCGGCATCGTCGCGCGCGTGCAGCAGCGCGTGATGCAGCTCTTCCACCGTCTTGCGGTTCAGCGCATTCAAGACCTTCGGCCGGTTGAACGTGACGTAAGCAATCCCGTCGTTTTTTTCATAGAGCAAGTTTTCGTACGCCATGATTGTCCTTCGAACTCTCAGAACTTCATTGCCTTCGGATTCTGCGGATCCGCATAATCATAAAACCCGCGCCCCGATTTGCGCCCGTTCCATCCAGCCAGCACCATACGCTTCAGCAGCGGAGGAGCCGCGAAGCGCCGCTCCTTGAATTCGTCAAACATGATCTGCGAAATATAATACGTCGTATCCAGTCCCACAAAATCCAGCAGCGTCAGCGGTCCCATCGGGTGCCCGCAACCCAGCTTCATCGAATTGTCGATGTCTTCGATGGAACCGACTCCTTCCTCCAGCGCGCGAATCGCATCCAGGAGATACGGCACCAGCAGCCGGTTCACGATGAATCCCGTACTGTCCTGCGCGCGCACGGGCGTTTTGCCGAGTTTCGCGCCGAACGCGACCATCTCCTCGTACACGGCCGGCTCCGTCGCAATCGTCCGCACCACTTCCACGAGCTTCATCACCGGTACCGGATTGAAGAAGTGCAATCCCACAAACCGTTGCGGCCTCTTCGTCGCCGTCGCAATTTCCGTAATCGTCAACGACGATGTATTGCTCGCAAAAATCGTCGTCGTCGGGCAAATCGCATCCAACGCCGAAAAAAGTTCGCGCTTCGCGGGCAACTGCTCGATGATCGCTTCCACGATCACATCGCAATCCTTCAAGTCCTCAATCTTTGTCGTGCCCTTCAACCGCCCGCGGATTTCGCTCTTCACCGCTTCCGTGATCGTTCCTTTTTCAGCCAGCCGATTCAGGTTCTTGTCAATGCTCTTGAGCCCTTTGTCCAGCAGCTCCGCGCTCACTTCGCGCACCACGGTGTTGAATCCCGAAGCCGCCGCCACCTGCGCGATCCCCGAGCCCATCAGGCCACACCCCACGACTCCCACCTTTTGAATCGCCATATATTTCCTTGGAAGTCCCGTCCACTGCATCCGCAGGAGAAGCCACAAGAAACTTGCGTACCGTAGGGGCACGATACATCGTGCCCTCTTCGCCTGTGCCAAAAGTCTACCAGAGAAGAAATTCCTTTACGCCCTTTACTTCCTCTACCTCATGTACCTCATCTATTTCAGCGCCTCGACAATCATCGCAATGCCCTGCCCCCCGCCGATGCACGCGGTCGCTAGCCCATACCGCAATCCATTTCGGCGCAGCTCGTTCAAAATGGTCATCACCAGCCGCGTCCCGCTCGCGCCCAACGGATGACCGAGCGCAATCGCGCCGCCGTTCACATTCGTCTTGTCGCGATTCAGCCCCAAGGCTTTTTCAACCGCCAGATACTGCGCCGCAAACGCCTCATTCACTTCCACGCGATCCATCTGCTCCAGCGTCAGCCCCGCCAGCTTCAGCGCCTTCTGCGACGACGGCACAGGCCCAATCCCCATGATGCTCGGATCCACTCCCGCCACGGCCCACGACACGATGCGCCCGACCGGTTTCAATCCGCGCTCTTTCGCGAATTTTTCCCGCGTCACAATCACGGCCGCCGCGCCATCCACAATCCCGCTGGCATTCCCCGCCGTCACAATCCCATTCTTCTTGAACGATGGCGGCAACTTTTCCAGCGTCTCCATCGTCGTTTCCGGCCGCCGGTGATCGTCTTCACTTCCACCGGCACAAGCTCCTCTTTGATGCGGCAAGCTTTGTACGCCGCCTCCGCCGCCTGCTGGCTGCGCAGCGCATACGCATCGGCATCCTTCCTCGTAATCCCGTGCTGCTCCGCCAGCTTTTCCGCCGTCAGCGCCATCGGCAGCCCGCAATACGTATCCGTCAGCCCCGCCATCAACGAGTCTTCCAGCGCGCCGCCGCCCAGTTTCAATCCGCCGCGCGCCCCGCGAATCACAAACGGCGCCTGCGTCATGTTTTCCATGCCGCCAGCGAGCACCATCGTCGCCTCACCGAGCAGCAGCCGCTGCGCCGCCTGCGCAATCGCTTCGATCCCCGATCCGCACAGCCGGTTCACAGTCACCGCGGGCGTCTCGATCTTCAACCCCGCCTTCAATCCCACATGCCGCGCGCCATACAGCGCATCCGCGCTCGTCTGCATCACGTTGCCAAAAATTGCGTGGTCAAACTCTCCCGGATCCGCATTCGAACGCCGGATCGCCTCTCTCGAAGCATGCGCCGCCAGCTCGATCGCGCTCACCTCCGAAAACGCTCCGGTATACCGCGCCATCGGCGTCCGCGACCCCGCCACAATCACCACATCCGTCGGAAACATGAATCCCTCGCTTTACAATACTCGCAACTCAACAGTTTACCGTCGAAAACCAAAAGAACAAATTATTTGGTATAACCGCAGTCTCTAACGAGAGTTGTACCGCAATACCGGCTGCTGCGACCCACCGGTTGCGAGTAGGATAGAATGGAGATCTTGGGCTTTCAAAGGGCGAACCACCTCCGCACAAATGGGCGTCACGATTCACTTCGAAGGCGAGCTTCATAGCGAAGCGGCTTATGAGGATTTGATAGCCGCCGTAACCACTATTGCTAAGATTCAGAATTGGCCTACCGAGGCGATCGAGTCTGCTGAGACAACTCTTCTGAGAGTCCGCGATGAACAGGATTGGGATTACACCGGACCCGTCAAGGGTATCGTAGTGCATCTCCATGACGACTGCGATACGGTGTGCCTCGAGTTTGACCGGGAACGGTACATTCAGGAGTTCACAAAGACGCAGTTTGCTGGCATTGAGTACCACCTGAAAGTTGTGGATTTACTCAAAGCGATTCAGCCCTTCTTTCGGGAGCTCAAAGTCGAGGATGAAGGTGAGTTCTGGGAAACCGGAGATCGGGCGATTCTGACGGCGCACATGGACTGGGCACGCAAGGCAATTGAAGATGAGATTAGGAAGAATCCTTCAGCCCAGTTTAAGGTCAAGACTCCAGATGGCAAGATTATCGACCTTATGACCTAAGCATGGACTGTTCAGCGCGAAGGCAACTGGATTTCAGAGCTTGGGAGTTTCCAACGCCACGACAGTATCTCCACCCTTTTTTCGAGCTTCTTCAATCGAAAACTCCGCGCGGTTGATGAGATCCGTCACTATGTCTTCGCTGTCGTATTCATGCTTCGGCACAGCTTCGACAATTCCCGCGCTCAACGTAATCTGCGTCGAATCCCACGGCGGCCGCAGGCCGGATGCCGCCCTCCGCAATTTATCGGCAAGATTCTGCGCGCCCGCCAGCGTCGTATCCGGCAAAATAAACGCCAGCGACCACGACGTGTACTTTACTGCCACGTCGTTCTGCCTCACGATCGGCTGGAGCGACCGCGCCAGTTGCTCCAAAAATCGTTCCAGCGGCGATTCTCCCTGCTGCCGCAAAATGTCCGCCCCTCGGTCAATCTGCAATATCGCCAGAGCCAGCGGTGTTCCCTGCGTCCGCGCGCGATCCGCTTCCGTCAGCAAACAACTCTGATACGAGCTGCGGCTCAGCAGCCCGCTGCGCTCATCCGAAACTCCCATGCGCCGCACCAGCGAGCGCAGCCGCGTGTGGCTGACGCTCATCAGCATCTGATCGCCGATGGCCTGCAAAAAGTACGCCTCATTCGGCTTCCATTTGTGGCCCTCGGCATACCCGATGATCAGCATGCCCGCCGGCATCTGCGTCTCTTTGTCCGTGATCATCACGCCCAGCGCAGTCTCCAGTCCCAATTCACCCAGGATGGAGCCGTCCGTCGCATCTGCGATCAGGCCGCCAAGTTCATCGGGCTCAGCCTTTTCCATTTGTGCAAGAAGCAAAACCACCTGCGCCCCGGGCGCCGGCTTCACACCATGCGCGCAAAATTCCGCCGCCATTTCCGGCGGCCGGCCCGGCGCGCCAACCACCGCCAGCGCCCGCGTTCCACGAAGATACGTTCCAACCTCGTTGACCGCGGTGTTCAGCATCGCCCGCGGCGTCTGCTGCCGGAAGATCTTCTGATTGATCTCAGAGATCTTGGAGAGATCGCGCAAAGTATCCGCCGAGTAAACGCCGGTCTTCCCGGTAATCGGCGTGGGCACAGGCTCGACGACCGCTGCAGCAGCGGGCGCGGCAGCCGCCGCAGGCGCAGGCTCCGCTTTCGGCTTGACCGCCCCCGGCGGCCACCAATTTGCCAGTTGGTACAGATTGGCGAGCCGCGCGCTGTGTTCTTCTTCGCCGGGGAACATCGCCGCGATTCTCTGCAATCTCTCCAACGCTTTGCTCTGCAACGAATACTGCAAAAAAATCTCCGTCTGCACAATCAGGTCTTCGAGCGCCTGCTTGTTCCGCCCTTCCTCGCTCAAAGGAGGTGGCGGCGCCACGCTCTGCCCCGGAGTCGGGTGCGTCGTGTGGGCCGCGGTCTCCGTCCCTGATTTCGCCAGACGGCTTCCCACGCGTTTCAAATAGGCTTCATCCACCCGGCCACGCAACAGTTCCAGCCGCTCCTGATTGCGGTAGTCGTACGCGTCGATGTCCACGAGCCGCTCGAGAGATTCCGCCGCCTTCGACACATTCCCCGAATGAAGGTACACGTCGAAGAGTTTGATCAAAATCTCGAAATACTGCGATTCGCGATTGAGCTCGTTATAGATGGAAGCAGAAAACTCGAGAACAGTCTGCGATTGCAAATGCTTGGTCGCGAGTGCTTCGGTCAACGCCGCGAATTCGCTCTGGCGTTTATCCGCGAACATCCGCCGCTTCACCACCGCCAAAATCTCAACGGCCTTCTGGTCTTGTCCCGCGGCGGCGTAATGGTCGGAAAGGTCGAACAGCCGCGTCATTCCTTCCTTTTTCTCCAGGATAAGGCGGTCCAGCACCTCCCGGGCACGCTCCAGATTTCCCGAGCGCATGAGCGCGTCGCCATAGGTATCGAGAAACATCGCGTCGCTCTCGGTTCCCGCGAAGGGCTCCAGCAAGGCCGCCGCGCGAACCGCGTTGCCGGATTGCAGGTTGGCCTGCGCGTAAAGGAGTGCCACACTGCGCTCCTGAGGCGCCAGCCGGTGCGCGCGGCCCAGCACATTCAGGGCGTCGGCCGCGCCGCCGCTCGCGGAGGCAAGCTGTCCCGCGCGCAGAAAGGCGCGCGCCGCGAGTGCATTTTTCCCCAGGCGTTCGGCAGCCTCCGCAAGCTTCAATTGGCGGTTCTTGTTTTCAGGATCCAGTTGCGCGATGCGCTCCCAGCAAAAAAGCGCATCTTCCTCGCGGGACGCCGTGGTGAAAAGCTCCGCCGCTTTGGTGTACTGCTCGATCGCTTCGTCGGGATGATTTTGTTTTTGCTGCAGGAAGGCGTAGCGCGCGATGCGCTCGGGTAGCAGCACTCCTGAATTCGAGCGCAGAAACCGGTTGTAAATCGCCAGGGCCTTTGTCTCGTCTTTCGGATCCACCAGCAGGTCAAACAGCATCCCGTAGTACACCGCCGCGCGCTCCGGCTGATCCATCCGCGCGTAGAGATCGCCGAGCGCCTGCGTGGCTTCCTGGTGCTGCGGCGCCTCGTCGAGCACGGCTAGATAGGCCTCGATGGCATCCTCGACGCGGTTCTTCTCGAGGAAGCGCTTGGCGCGTTCCAAATGCTTGCTGACGTCTCCGGCCATGCGTTCGAATTGCCTTTGCGGTTCTTGAAATTACGAATCGGCTGCCAATTGCTTGGCGGTTCCGGGCTGTTCGATGCGTCGTCTTCGGTCGGCCCTGACTCTCAACTATATACCTCGCTCGCGACGTGGCAAAACTCCGCGCAATCGGGCGATGCAGTATCGGGTACGGCTACCCATTTTTTCGGTGGAAACATCCGGGGCTGTTCCTTCGTCTGTACTTAATGTCACCGCTGATGTCCTCGCTCGGGGTGAGCCGGGGGTGCCTTGCCATGCGTAACCTAGTTGCAGACTTTCGCTTCGGCCTGCGGATCCTGCTGCGCAATCCAGGGTTCACCCTGGCCGCTATATTCGTCCTGGCGCTCGGCATAGGAGCCAACACCGCGATCTTCTCCATCGTGAACGCGGTGCTCCTTCGTCCGCTGCCCTATCAGGACGCCTCCCGCATCATGCAGGTCTGGCACGTCCCTCCCGCGAAGAGCTTCCCTGGAATGAGCTTGTTCTCCGTCTCGCCCGCGAATTACCTGGACTGGCAGAGCCAGAACCGTTCGTTCGAGCAAATGGCTGCGTATGGATTTGAGAGCTTCAATGTGGGCGGTGGAGAACGCCCCGAGGCCATCCGCGGTGCCGCCGTCGCGCCCGGATTCTTTTCCATCCTGCGTGTGCAGACGGTTCTCGGACGCACGTTCTCGCCGGAGGAAGATCGCCCCGGCCAGGGCCACGTCGTGATCTTGGGCCATACGCTTTGGCGCGATCACTTCGGCGCCGATACCGGCATCGTTGGCCGGAACGTCCTCCTCGATGGCCAGACCTATACCGTCGTCGGCGTTATGCCTCCCAAGTTCAAATTTCCAGCCTGGGCGGAGCTATGGGTTCCCCTGGCTTGGAGCAACGAGAAGCGCGCGGTTCGCGGCAATCACAATTACATGGTTATCGGGCGCCTCAAGCCCGAAGTTGCTGTGCAGCAAGCCAAAGCGGACCTCAGCGCGATTTCCGCGCGTCTCGAGCAGCAATATCCCGAAGACGATAAGGGCTGGGGCGCTACGGTTGTTCCCCTGCGCGAAGAGATTAGCGGCGACGTGCGGCCAGCCCTGCTCGTCTTACTCGGCGCGGTCGCTTTTGTACTCTTGATCGCATGCGCCAATGTCGCCAATCTGGTGCTGGCCAAAACTCTCGCGCGAAAGAAAGAAATCGCGATTCGCACGTCGCTGGGTGCCAGCCGCGCCGCGGTGCTGCGCCAGATCCTTGCGGAGACGCTGCTTCTCTCTCTCGCAGGCGGCGCGCTCGGGCTTTTCCTGGCGCGCTTTTGCATTACGTTGATTCAGAAATTCCTAACCGACCGGCTCCCGAGTTCCACGGAAATCACGCTCGACGCGCCAGTGCTGGCCTTCACCGTGTTTCTGGCGCTCCTCGCGGGAATCCTCGCCGGTCTCTTGCCAGCCGTGCGATTCACGAGGACGGATGTCAACGAAGCCCTGAAGCAGGGCCAAAGTCGTGGCAGCTCGGATTCCAGCGGAAGCAAAACGCGCGGCTTGCTGGTGGTCTCGGAGGTTGCCTTGTCGTTGGTGCTGTTGATCGGCGCTGGCCTGATGATCCGCAGTTTGTTGCGGCTCAGCAGCGTTCAGCCCGGTTTCGATCCCAATAACGTTTTGACAGCGAGGCTGACTGTTCCTGGCACGAAGTTCTCCAGTCCCGCCGCTCAGATCAGCTTTTATGACCAGGTGTTGCGCCAGGTTCGCGCAACGCCGGGTGTGGAGTCAGCCGGCTTGATCGATAGTTTGCCGATAGACGACGGCGGCTCGCACCAACCCGTCGCGGTCGAAGGCCAGCCCGTCGTGCCGATGGCGGATCAGCCCGAGGTGGACGTTCGCATGATCTCACCGGGCTACTTGCATGCGATGCGCATCCCGGTGTTGCGGGGCCGCGATTTGAACGACGCAGACGTGGCGGGCCGGCCGCCCGTGGTGTTCATCAGCGAATCCATGGCGAAGCGTTTCTGGCCCAACGAGAATCCGATCGGCAAGCACATTACGCTGACGTTTTTTCCAGGTGTGGTGCGGGAAGTCGCAGGCGTGGTCGGTGACGTGAAACAGGATTCTTTGGATCAAACCCGTCCCGTCGAGACGCTTTATTGGCCATTGAGCCAACTCACGGTCCCGCCTTCGGAAGCCTGGCGCTCGTTCGGCATGAGCCTTGTCGTGCGCACCAGCGCCGATCCGGCGAGCGCGACCTCCGGCGTCACCAGCGCTGTGCACCAGGTGGATCCCGAAACGCCGGTCGTTGGCGTCGTCACGATGGAAGGCTTGATTTCCGCATCGTTGTCGCCGCAGCGCTTCAACGTGCTCCTGCTCGGCGCGTTCGCCGGGCTGGCGCTGGTTCTCGCCGCCGTCGGAATCTACAGCGTGCTTTCGTACAGCGTTCGGCGCCGGGTCCGCGAAATTGGCATTCGCATGGCCCTCGGCGCCACCCCTTCCGATGTTCTGCAGATGGTAGTTGCCGATGGCATGAAGCCCATCCTGCTGGGCGTGGCCCTCGGCCTGGCAATCGCATTCGCTCTCAGCCGCGTCGTGACGTCCCTCATCTACGGCGTCCGCGCCACCGATCCGCTCACCTTCGCCGGCGTCGCCCTGCTCCTCGTCGCCGTCGGTCTCCTCGCCACCATCCTCCCCGCCCATCGCGCCACGCGCGTCGAGCCCGTTCGCACCCTCCGCGAGGAATAAGTGCGTCTCGTGTTCGCTGCGCCACATGGCCCACTTGCACGGGCGCGGAATCTGACGCCCTCGCATAGCACAATCCTGCTCGTCGTATTTCACTTCACCCAATATGACTCTGGACTTACTAATTTAGCGATGCTTCTAATTTCTATCGACGCCGCCCTTGCGGCATTGAGAAACAGCATGGAATACCGGGGCAGCCGCCAAAACGCAGCCTTCTTTGTTTGGGGGAATCAACCGGCAGCTATTCCCTTCGCTGCGGCGTCTAAACGCTCGATGCGGAATGCCGCGAGTGATTTCCTAGCCCGGAGGGCCGGATGATGGAGACCGTTTCCCAGGACGTAAAGTTCGCGCTGCGCGTTTTTCGCAAATCTCCCATTTTCACTGCTGTGGTTGTGCTCACGCTGGCGTTGGGCATCGGAGCCAATACCGCCATCTTCAGTATTGTGAATGCTGTCTTGCTGCGCCCTCTCCCGTTCCGCGATTCAAATCAGCTCGAGAAGATCACGTTTAGCAATCCCGGAGTCGGCTTGCGGGATGCTCCGTTCTCCGTACCCGAATTCGAGGATCTCAAGTCCAGGGCAGGCGTCTTCGAGGAAGTAAGCGTGGTTTGGCCGGTGAGTGCCAACTTAACGGGCGCCAAAGAGCCACAGCGTCTTGAATTGCTCGTCGTCAGCCCCAACTACTTTTCCATGCTAGGAGCAACACCACAATTGGGACGCCTGTTTGGTTCCGAAGATTTCGCCCGCGGTTTCGCTCTGGCGGCCATCATCAGCGATGGCCTGTGGCGCCGCTCTTACGGCGCAGACCCCAATATTCTCGGGCGCACCCTCCGGCTCGACAATGATGTCTACACCATCGTGGGTGTGCTTCCTTCCTCTTTTCGCCATCCGGGAAAAACGGTGGCCAAAGACGTCGAGGTCTGGGGGACTGCCGGATTCGGCGCTGATCCTTTTCCGGCGCCGGCCCGCGATCGGCGGTTCTTGCCCCGAGCGATCGCGCGTCTCAGGCCCGGAATCAGTTTGCGCCAGGCGCAAGCACGCCTGGATATCATGGCGGGCGAGCTGCGCGGAGAATTCCCTGCGAATTATCCTCCCCTCGCCAAATGGTCCATCTCGATGGAGCCTTTGCAACAATCTCTCGTGGGCGATGTCCGCCCCATGATGCTGGTGCTGATGGGAACCGTGATCCTGATTATTCTCATCGCCTCCGTGAACATTGCCAACCTGCTCCTCGCTCGCGCTTCCGGAAGGCAGCAGGAAATTGCTCTGCGCCTCACCCTCGGAGCCGGCCGCTTCCGCATGGTCCGCCAATTACTCACCGAGTCCCTGATGCTCTCTTTGTTTGGAGGGTTCGCAGGCGTCGCCACCGCCGCAGTTGCCCTTGGTTCCATCCTTCGATTCCTGCCATCCGGAATCCCCCGGCTAAGCGAAGTGCGAGTCGATTGGAAGGTCTTGCTTTTTGCTCTGTCCATTTCCATCCTCACCGGCCTCTTTTTTGGCCTGGCCCCGGCGCTTCAATCCACCAGGCCCGATGTCTTTGCTGCTGTTCGAGAAGGTGCGCGTGGTTCCGGCTACAGCTCGAGAGCCAACCGGTTGCGCAGTCTCTTGATCGCCTCGGAACTGGCGCTGGCGGTGGTGCTGATGATTGCTGCAGGATTGTTGGTGCGGTCTTTCGCTGGGCTGCTCCGGGATTATCCGGGTTTTAATCCTTCTGGAATGGTTGCGGCGAGCATTTGGCTTCCGGTGCCGAATGATCCGAAGGCAGATCCCTACGCAGGGATCGCGCCGCAGACCGTCTTCGTCCGCGAGGCGCTGCGCCGGATGCGGGCAATCCGCGACGTTGATCTGGCCGGAGTGACTTCTGCCCTGCCAGCTTCCGGAGAGGCAAATAGCGCTGCTCTGGCCATCGAAGATCAGCCGGTCGAATCTTCGCAGGACTTGCGCGCGGAAGTAATCCGGGTAAGTCCGGGCTATTTCGAGGCGATGCAATCCCCGCTCATTCGCGGGCGCTTTTTCACCGAAAGCGACGAAGCCGGGAAGGAGCAAGTCGCGATCATCGATGAATCCACTGCTCGGCGTTACTGGGGGAACCGCGACCCCCTCGGCAGGCGCCTGCGTTTCGGGCAAAACGCAAACGCGCCGTGGATGTCTATCGTCGGAATCGTCAAGGACATTAAACACGATGGCCTCGATGTCGACGGAGTTCCGCACATCTACGTTTCCATGTATCAGCGGCAAGGCCGCGTCATGAGCATCGTGCTGCGAACTGCGCTTCCTGCATCGCTCCTGGAGGCGAAGATCCGCCACGAAGTGCAAAGCGTCGATCCCGGCTTGCCGGTGTTCAATGTGCGCTCCATGGGGGAGGTCATGGACGTTTCGCTCGCTCCCCGCCGTTTCTCATCGGTCCTAGTCGGAGGATTTGCGGCAGTCGCACTTCTGCTGGCCTCCATAGGGATTTACGGATTGTTGGCCTACATGGTTGGCCAGAGGACTCACGAGATCGGAGTTCGTGTCGCGCTCGGGGCTCAGCCATCCGATATTCTTACGTTGATTTTGCGCCGCGGGGTACTGTTTTCCAGTGCAGGCATTTTGGCCGGCCTGTTCCTGGCAGCCATCGCTGCCCCGCTGATGGCTTCCCTGCTCTACGGTGTTCGTCCCATCGATCCACTGGTGTTTCTTGTCGTGCCCGCGGTCTTTCTAGTGGTTGCAGTTTTGGCCAGCCTCGTTCCGGCACGTCGTGCAATGAGCGTTGATCCCATTGTGGCGCTACGAGAAAATTAGCGTCATGGCGGGACCGCGCAGAGTTCACCTGTGCTCGGTCCACCTCTAAGCAAATCCGCGGAATCAGCACATTCCTGTTTTATTACGATCTTGCTTGTGCCTCTGCTGACGGGCAGCCAGACTTGTGGCAAACTGAATGTTTACACGGCACGGTTTTTTCGCTGCATATTTCGCCCGTTCGAAAGCAGCCGCTCCAGCCGGTAACCGAACACAATGGATCCGAAGTTCATACGCAATTTCTGCATCATCGCGCACATTGACCACGGTAAATCCACGCTGGCCGACCGCCTGCTGGAAATGACCGGCGCGTTGACCGAGCGCGAAATGCACGAACAAGTCCTCGACTCGATGGACCTCGAGCGCGAGCGCGGCATCACCATCAAAGCGAAAAGTATTCGCCTGCACTACAAAGCGAAAGACGGAAATACGTATCGCCTGAATTTGATCGACACGCCAGGGCACGTGGATTTTTCCTACGAAGTTTCGCGCGCGCTTTCCGCGTGCGAAGGAGCGCTGCTCGTTGTGGATGCCTCGCAAGGCGTGGAAGCGCAGACGGTCGCGAATGCTTTCCTTGCTGCATCCCACAACCTGACGATTCTGCCGGTGATCAACAAAATTGATTTGCCGGCGGCGCAGCCGGAATTTGTAAAGGAGCAAATCGAAAGCGTGCTCGCGATTCCCGCGGAGGACGCGTTACTGATCAGCGCAAAAAGCGGCATCGGCGTCGAAGACGTGCTCGAAGCGATCGTTGCGCGCGTGCCGGCGCCGAAAGGCAGCGCGGAAAATCCGTTGCAGGCCCTGATTTTCGATTCGTGGTTCGACATTTACCGCGGCGCCGTCGTTCTCGTGCGCGTGATGGAAGGCCGCCTCAAGAATCATGTGAAAATCAAACTTGTCGCGGGCGACGACACCTACGAAGTCGAACAGCTCGGCACGCTGACTCCGAAACCGATCGCGCTCGAGGAACTCGAAGCGGGCGACGTCGGCTTCATCGTCGCAAATATTAAACGCGTGGCCGATGCGCGCATGGGCGACACGGTCATCGAAGTGGCGCGTCCCGCGCCGGCGCTGCCGGGATTCGAGGCCATCAAGCCGATGGTCTTCGCCGGATTGTTTCCCGTGCTCGCCGACGACTACGAACCGCTGCGCGACGCGCTCGGGAAATTGCAATTAAACGACGCGGCGTTTTTTTACGAGCCGGAAAATTCCGTCGCGCTTGGCTTCGGTTTCCGCTGCGGCTTCCTCGGCCTGCTGCACATGGAAATCGTGCAGGAACGGCTGGAGCGCGAGTTCGGCCTGAACTTGATTACCACGGCGCCGAGTGTGCGCTACCGCATCACGCGGGTGACCGGCGAAGTCATCGAAGTGGACAGCCCGGCGAAATTTCCAAACCCCAGCGACATCGCAAAAATCGAAGAGCCCATCATCAAAGCGATGATCATCACCAACGAAGACTCCGTCGGCGGAATTCTGCAGCTCTGCCAGGAAAAGCGCGGGACGCAGAAAAATTTCGAGTATCTTTCGCCGACCCGCGTAATGCTCACCTACGAGCTGCCGCTCAACGAAATCGTGCTCGACTTTTACGACCGCCTGAAATCCACTTCACGCGGCTACGCTTCGCTCGACTACCATCTTGCCGACTACCGGGAATCCGACCTTATCAAGCTGGATGTGCTGGTCGCCGGCGAACCGGTGGATGCGCTGGCGCTGATCATCCATCGCGACTTTGCGGCGGAGCGCGGGCGCGATCTGGTGACGCGCTTGCGGAAACTTATTCCGCGGCAGATGTTCGAGGTTCCGATCCAGGCCGCGATCGGCAGCCGCGTCATTGCGCGCGAAACCGTCGCGGCCATCCGCAAAAACGTTCTCGCCAAATGCTACGGCGGCGACATTTCCCGCAAACGCAAACTCCTCGAAAAGCAAAAAGAGGGCAAGCGCCGCATGAAACGCGTCGGCCAGGTTGACATTCCGCAGGAAGCGTTCCTCGCCGTGCTGAAGGTGGCTTCCTCTTCCGACGACGAATAGCACTTTTGAGCATGCCAACTTCGTTTGGATTGCTCTCCTTTCTAGTCCGGAGTAAACTGCGCTCAGTGAGCTTCCAATGGGCAAAGAACGCCAATTCGTTGTGAACGAGCGCGGCGAAAAGGTCGCCGTGGTCCTTAGTATCGAGGAATATGAAAAGATCCTCGAAGAGCTTGAAGATCTCGAGGATATCCACGCATACGACGAGGCCATGGCCTCCGGGGAAACGCCGGTGCCATTTGAAGAAGCCGTCGAGAGGATCGAGCGCGAAAGAAAGAGTAAGCGAGTTACGCGCTTCGCATACTGCCGCACGCGGAAAAACAGCTTTCCCGATTGAACTCCCCAATATACGATTCCGTTAAAGCAAAAATCTTTGAACTCCGCGACACTCCTAGACCACCCGGCTGCCAGAAACTTCGCGATCGGGAGGGCTGGCGAATTCGCGTCGGCGACTACCGCGTGATTTACAAAATCAACGACATCGAAAAGACTGTCGCGGTACTTCAAATCGGGCACCGGAGCGATGTGTACCGATAGCTTCATCTCTCCTCTTTTTTCCTTACTTCTGTGGTAAGGCGGCCGCGGTGGAGCTGGATGGCGACGGTGTCGCCGAGGGCGACTTGGGCGGCGTCACGGAGGAGGTTGCCGGCGGCGTCGGTGGCGATGGCGTAGCCACGTTCGAGAACTCGCAGGGGGCTGCGCTCCTGAAGCTGCAGAGTTAATTTTTCGAGGCGGTCGCGTTTCGCGCGCAGAAGGCGCTCGATGCGGACGCCGAGCTCGGCGATGCGTTTTTCGAGGCGCAAACGGAACGCAGCGATTTTCACGCGAAAATCAAAAGTGGCGATGCGCAGGTGCGCGGCGGTGAAGCGTTTGCGTGATTGCTCGAGGCGCGCGCGAAGGCCGAGGGCGAGGCGCGAAGTCATTTCATCGGCGCGCTGGCGCTGCTGGCGAAGGAGATCGAGCGGGCGGCGGAAGCCGCGGCGCGCAGAAAGTTCGTGGACGCGTCGGGACCATTCCAGTAGTCGGTAGCGGAACACGCCGGCGAGGGTTTCGCGCAGGTCGGCGATGTGCTTGTCGAATTGGGCGCGGGTCTGGACGACGAGCTCGGCGGCGGCGGAAGGCGTAGAGGCGCGAACATCGGCGACGAAATCGGCGATGGTGAAATCGGTTTCGTGGCCGACGCCGGAGATCACAGGAATTTCGGAAGCGAAGATGGCGCGCGCGACGATTTCTTCGTTGAAGGCCCACAAATCTTCCATCGAGCCGCCGCCGCGGGCGAGGATGAGCACGTCCACGATTTTCCTTGAATTGAAGAATTTCAACGCCTTGACGATTTCTTCGGCGGAGCCTTCGCCCTGCACGCGCACGGGATAGACGGTCAGATGGACATTTGGGAAACGCCGCGTGAGGATGCGCACGACGTCCCGGACGGCGGCGCCGCGCGGCGATGTGATAATGCCGATGCGGCTGGGAAGAAGCGGCAGCGGCTTCTTGCTAGCCGGATCGAAGAGGCCATCGGCTTCGAGGCGTTTCTTCAATTGCTCGAACGCGAGTTGGAGCGCGCCGAGACCAATGGGCTCCAGATTTTCCACGTAAATCTGATACTCGCCACGCGATTCGTAGACGCTGATTGAGCCGCGCACGGTCATTTGCAGGCCGTCTTCGGGGCGGAACTTGATGCCGCGCTGCTGCTGTTTGAAAAAGACGCAGCGAACCTGGGCGCGATCGTCTTTCAAGGTGAAATAGATGTGGCCGGACTGCGCTTCGCGGCAGTTGGAAATTTCGCCCTGCACGGTGATGTCGGTGAAGTTTTTGGCGAGGAGGTCGCGGATCTTCGCGGTGAGTTCGCTGACGGTCCAGGCTTTGCGCGTGGGCTGAAGGTTAAGGTTAAGGGTGAGTTGGCTCATGGCTGGTGACTCCGAGTGAGGGGAAAAGATGAAGCAAGGAGGTATGGAAGTAAAGAGGTAACGAAAGGACGCTCAACGGACCGAACCGGGATCGCACGCCCCTCCCCCTGTTTTTTGTAAGTGTTGCAGCTAAAGGAGTTAGTCTTGCCGTAAGTCTTTTGTTTGCAACACTTGCGAGGAGATCCATTAGTGTTGCAGCTAAAGGACTTATGCAAGCGAACCGTTGGCGAGAAGGTAACTCCGTGAGACCCAATGATTTTGAAGGAGTTTGAAGGAGTTTGAAGGACTACCTGGCAGGCGGGGCGAGTTTGCGGCGTGAAATTCAAAAACCGTTGTAGCATATCCGTACTATTTGTCAATAGTTACTTGTAAGTGGCTCATTTGGTGGGGCATGGCAGAGCAGCGGTTGGAGTGGGCACGACGCAAAATGCACGGGCGGGCCTCCCGGCGTATAGAGGTAGTGATGTGGGAGCCATCTGTGCGCCGGGAAGTAATAGAGTAATTGACTTGGCGGTGCTTGCGCTCCTAAGATGCGAGCCAAGAATCACTATCTTCTGCCATGATCGGCCAAACCATCTCGCACTACAGTGTCATCGAGAAGCTCGGCGGCGGCGGGATGGGAGTGGTCTATAAAGCTGAGGACACTCGTCTCCACCGTTTCGTCGCGCTTA
>Ga0209056_10003142_pt1 | contig 17724 bp, 14 predicted proteins | sample GraSoiAngelo_114_FD_185876 | JGI IMG/M metagenome (GOLD analysis project Ga0209056, IMG submission 185876) | Grasslands soil microbial communities from the Angelo Coastal Reserve, California, USA - 14_0903_13_40cm (SPAdes) (version 2) | ecosystem: Environmental > Terrestrial > Soil > Grasslands... | reverse complement strand
CTGGCGCATCTCGTGGATCCCTTCGGGATCAAGTCCGTCGCCAGACGATTCGGCGGCTGCACGGTGAATTGGGCCTCACCATTTTTCTATCATCGCACCTGTTGAACGAGGTCGAGCAACTTTGCACGCGCATCGCCGTGATGAACCAGGGGCGAAAGGTGTTTGAAGGTTCGCTGGCAGAAGTCAAACAGCCGAAAAACTGGGTTCGCCTGCGCGTCAACGATTTCCACCAGGCGGTGAAGTCGCTGCGCGAGGAGAATCTGATCGTGGACGAACGCGACGGCCAATTCGTGGCGCTCGCTTCCGAAGCGGGCACCGACGTGGTCGTCCGGCGTTTGGTGGAGCAGGGGATGGCTGTTTATGAAATCGCGCGACATGAACAAACCCTTGAAGACTTTTATTTGGGACTGATGCGGAATGATTCTGATCGTTGAAGCGTTAGAACGTTGAAACGTTACAACGTTAAATCGTTGAACAGTTGAATCGTTACCGTGGCCGACGGTCACGGCGGAGTTTTAACGATTCAACGTTTTAACGATGTAACGATTTAACGAGGCACAATGTTTTATCTCCAACTGCGCAACGAGCTCTGGAAGCTGTTTGCTAAAAAGCGGACCTACATCGGCTTCCTGATGTTCCTGCTGGCGCAAAACGTCATCATTCTACTCTTTCGATTCACGAACGGCCCGCGCGTGAGCATGATACGAACACTGGAGGGAAACGGCTATCTCGCGCAGCAGTTTATTTCGGCGCTCACAGTGGCGACTTTTATGCTCTTGCCCATCGCCTATTTGCTCTTGCCGCTCTATGTGTCGTTGGTGGGCGGCGATCTGGTCGCGAAGGAAGCCGAAGATGGGACGCTGCGAATGATTTTGTCGCGGCCGGTTTCACGGCTGCGATTGCTGCTGTTGAAATGGCTTGCCGGCGCGTTTTTTTCCCTGGCTCTGGTGCTGGCGTTGGGTTTGTTCGGGGTCGTGTTTGCGTCGTTCTGGTTTCCGTGGAAAGGATTGTTCGTGTTTATTCCGGGTGAGCTGTTCAGCGTATTCGACGCGGCGGGAGGACTGCAACATTACGTCGTGGCGCATCTGATGATGGCCACGAAAGCGGTCACGGTGATGGGACTGGCCTTCATGTTTTCCTGTTTCAACGTCAAGCCCGCTGCCGCGACAATCCTGGCGCTCTCGTTTGTTTTTGTGAACTTCATCATGCAGAACATTCCCTACTTCCACGACCTGCAGCACTGGTTTCTCACGTATCACCTGAACATCTGGCAATTCATGTTCGCGCAACCGATCCCGTGGTGGAAGATAGGTGAGTCACTCAGCATTTTGCTCGGCTTCAATCTCACCTTCCTGGTTATCGGCCTGACGGTGTTTCAGGTGCGCGACATCAAGTCGTGACCCAGCCGCTGCGCCGGCGTCACAAGGTGACGCCGCGGAATACCTCGCCTCCGCCTCCTCACGTCGGCGGCAACTACGGAGCGAGGGCCCGCGGGGATGTTTGGCCCAACTAACCGCCGACACTGGCCATTTGTTCGTTGGTGGCGACGTTGACGATCTGGAACTGCTCGGCGTGGAACGCCGGATCAGCGCGGAAGGAGAGTTTGCCGAAATAGCGCTTCTCCAGTTCGATGAGCAGCTTCTCGTCTTCAGTGCGGAGGCGCTCCAGCACCGTTGGATTCACGACGATGCGGAGCTGGAAGTCCGATTCATCCCGCTGGCGTCGCTTGAGGATCTCCGCGAGCTTGCGCTGAATCTCCACGCTCATGGTGAGGGCGCTCTTCACTTTGCCGCGGCCTTTGCAGTACAGGCAATCGTCATAGACGGCGGCCCGCACGCTCTCGGTGTGGCGTTGGCGTGTCATTTCCATCAAACCGAGTTGTGAAATCGGCAGGATGTGCGTCTTGGCGCGGTCGCGCTTTAATCCTTCCTTCACCCGCTGATAAACCTGCTGCTGGTCGCGGCGCGATTTCATGTCGATAAAGTCGAGCACAATGAGGCCGCCCATGTTGCGCAGTCGCAGTTGCCGGCAGATTTCGTCGGCTGCTTCGAGGTTGACCTTGAGGATGGTGGATTCCTGGTCTTTGCCGCTTTTGTGTCGGCCGGTGTTGACGTCGATGGCGACGAGCGCCTCGGTTTCGTCGATGACGATGTAGCCGCCGCTCTTCAAATGCACCTGGCGCGCGAAGGCGCCTTCCAACTGCCTGGTGATGTTGAAGCGATCGAAGACCGGCTGGGAATCCACGTAGAGCTTGACCTTGGAAATAGAACGCTGGGAGATGCGTCCGATCATTTCGCGGATGCGATCGTATTGCCGCGGGCTGTCGATGACAATGCGCTCAACATCTTCGGTGAGGAAATCGCGCACCGTGCGCTCAACCAGGTCCGGCTCCTGAAAGACGCAGGTGGCCAGCGGCTGTTTGTTGATTTTTTCCTGAATCTGCTTCCATTCGTCGATCAGCAAGGCGAGGTCGCGGACGAAGTAACGTTTTTGCTGGCCTTCGCCCACGGTGCGAATGATGACGCCCATGCCTTCGGGAATGTTGAGTTCCCGCAGGATTTTTTTCAGGCGCAGGCGTTCCTCATGATTGTCGATTTTGCGCGAGATGCCGCTTTGATCGGAATTCGGCAGCAACACCAGGTAACGCCCGGGCAAAGCCAGGTTGGTCGTCACGCGCGGGCCTTTGGTGCCGATGGGACCTTTGGTCACCTGCACAATGATGTCGCTGCCCGGCGGATAGAGACGGGGGATGTCCCGTTGCGTGATGCGGGGTTTGTCGCGCTTGCGGCCTTCGCGTTCGACTATTTCGACGCTGCTGTCGAAGTTGCTGGGGACGATGTCCCAGTAGTGCAGGAAGGCGTTTTTCTCAAAGCCGATGTCCACGAAAGCGGCCTTCAAACCGTCCTCGAGGTTTTTCACCTTGCCTTTGAAAATGCTGCCGACGAGACGCTCGTCCGAGGTGCGTTCGATGGTGAACTCTTCGAGCTTGCCCGCTTCGAGCACTGCGACGCGCGTCTCCAGGGACTCGGCGTTGATGACGACCTCCTTGTGGAGTTTTTTGACGGGCTTAATCAGGCGCTGGACTTTTTTGATGACTTTCGTGGCCACGACTTTGATCGCGTCCACGAAGCCCTGGGGCGGCTGTTCCTTGACCTGAACCGGTTGGAAACCGGATTCCTCCTCTTTCACTTCAGCGGGAATGGCGAGGTCAGGCACGCGGAATTCGCGCTTCCTTTGTTCACCGGATTCGGGCGCTTTCGCGACGGCGGGAGCGTCGGGCGGCAGGCCGGCAGCCAGATTTTCTGCGCGTTGAATTTCGCGTTCATGACGCGCGCGGTCGAAGACCGAGTCTTCGCTCGGTTTTTCCCCGAGCGCTTCGGCGCGGGCTTCGCTGGCGGCGCGGTCAGTGCGCTGAACGTTGGCGGACATTCCGCCGCTCGGGCGGAACCGGTGGCCGCCTCGACGGCGGCGGGAAAAACTCTTTTCACTCATAAATCAATAGTTTCTTCGATAGAGGTACACGTTTTGCAAAATGCCCGCGGCGATCAACGAGCAGAGCACTGAAGACCCGCCGTAACTGAGCAGCGGCAGTGGAATACCCGTCACGGGCATCAGGCGAATGTTCATGCCGATGTTGATGAAGACATGACTGAAGAGCAGCGTGACCACGCCCACCGCCAGCAATTTGCCCAGGCGATCGCGCGCCTGGCCGGCGATGCGGATTCCGGTGAATAGAACCACCGTGTAGAGGGAGAGGACAAGAACGCTGCCCAGGAAACCTTTCTCCTCGGCAATCACAGAGAAAATGAAGTCGTTGTGCGCGACGATGGGCGGCAGGTAACCGAGCGCAATTTGCTGTCCCTGCCGCCAGCCTTTGCCCCAAAAACCGCCTGAGCCAACGGAAATCAAAGCCTGCTTCACGTTCCAGGAATCGTTGCGTTCCTGAAGGCGCGCCTTCTGGCGTTCGGCTTCGGTGCTTTTGTCGGCGGCGAAATCGCGATTGAAATAGACCCACAGCCGGCGTCGCTGATAATCCTCCAGCTTGATCTGCCAGGCGGGCGGCGCGAACAAGATATCCACCAGCAACAGCGCGACCAGAACTCCTGCGGCGCTGACCAGGCGGCGCAGAAATCGCGTCGGCACGCCGGCCACGTAAGTCATCACCAGACCCACGGGCAGCAGCACCAACGCGGAGCCGAGATCGGGTTCTTTCAGGATCAGCAGGAACGGCAGCACCGTGAGACCAACGGCCTTGACGAACACTGTCGGCTGGCGCAGTTCTTCGGTCGGCCGGCTGAGGAAATGCGCCTGGATGAAAATGAACGCGAGCTTGGCGAATTCGGACGGTTGCAGTTGGAAGAACCCCAGATCAATCCAGCGCCACGCGCCGAGCCGATACGCGCCGACATGCGGAAGCAGCACGGCGATCAGCAGCAGAATCGCCATCCAGTAAGCGACCATGGACCACCGGGCGAGCGAGTGGTAATCGATCAAACAAATGCCCACCGCGGCCGCTGCGCCCATCAGATACCACATGCTTTGGCGGACGGGGAACTGATTGTACCACGCCGTAGTCTCACTCGGTGGCTTGGCGCTGTAAATGAATGCCACGCCGATGATCATCAGCCCGAAAATGGCCAGGATCATCCCCCAGTCCACGCGTGACTGGCGTCCGCTCAGGTGGATTTCAAACATCGTCAGTTTTTCACCAGAGATTCCGGTTTGGTTGGTTTCGGTTGCGACTCGCGCTTTTGCAGAGCCAGATAAACCTGCTGAGCGACGGGTGCGGAGGTTGCGCCGCCGGACGTTCCGTCCTCAATCATCACCACCACGACATAGCGCGCGTTGTCGAACGGCGCGAAGGAGGCGATCCACGTCGTGTGGCCGATAGTTTTGCGCCCTTGCTGGATCTGGGCAGTACCGGTCTTGGCGCAAATTCTCATTCCCGGGACAAAGGCTCTGGTGCCTGTTCCTTCAGCATCCTCCACGTCAGCAAGCATGGCGCCGCGAACGGCGTTGAGGCTGTTTTTGCTGATTCCCAATTCGCCGTGGACCCGCCCGGCGGGAAACTTGACGGCCTGATCGGCGCTGAAGGGGTCCTGCGGTTCGGTGCGCGCCACCAGCCGGGGCCAATAGACCGTGCCGCCGTTGGCGACCGCGGAGATCATGACGGCGACTTGCAACGGGGTGACGTCGATTTCCTGGCCAATGGAAAGATTTGCCGTGTTGCCGTCGAACCACGCGCCGCCGAGATTCTTTTCGCGCCACTCGCGGGTCGGAAGAATTCCCGGGGCTTCCTGGCGCGGGAGAATGCCGGTGCGTTCGCCAAAGTGGAACCGCTTGCCCATTTCCGCGATACGGTCCACGCCGAGTTTCAAACCCTCGTGAATGAAATAGGAGTTGCTTGATTTAACCAGCGCCCGGCGAAAATTGAAATCGCCCGGACCGGCTAGGTCGTCAATGGGTTTGTGCCCGCGAGCGATCACATAAAAGCCCGGGCTATGGTAAACTTCGTTCGGGTCCAGCGTTCCTGCCTCCAGCCCGGCGAGGCCGACGACGATCTTGAAAATAGAACCGGGCGCGTAATTTTCCTGCATGGCGCGATTGATCTGCGGACGCAGAATCGGATCATCCAATTTCGCGGCTTCGGCTCTTTCCTGGGTCAGTCGCACGGCGAAATCGTTTGGATCGTATGCCGGATTGGAGGCCATCGCGATCAGGTCCCCGTTGCGCGGGTCCATCACGACCACCGCGCCTCGGACCGGACCAGCGTAGGGAACCGGCGCCGAGTGCAGGGCTTTTTCAGCCGCCTGTTGGATGGCGATGTCAATGGTCAGGTAAACGCTTTGACCGGCCTCGGCCGGCGCCCAGACGTTTTCCGATTGGCGATAACCCAGACTGTCCACCAGGACGGATTTAACTCCATTCCGGCCGCGCAGTTGCTCGTCAAACGCGCCTTCGATTCCGACCACCCCTCGGAAATCCGGCATCCGGTAATTGAAGAAGACATCTTCGTCGGCCGCCGAATCATCGCGCTGCAAATGACCGAGCAAATGGCCTGCCGCGGCGTGATGGGGGTACACTCGCACGGGCTGAACTTCCAGGTCAAAGCCCGGCAAGTCAGCCGATTGTTCGGCAAACAGGGCGATCTGCGTCGGGTTGAGGTTGGTCAACACCGGCATGGGTATGAACAGGCGCTGATCGTAATGTTCGAGGAATTTTGTGTCCTGCAAGGGCACCGGCTGATGAAGCAACGAACTGACGCGATAGACCAGATTGCTGACCACTTGGTAGCGCGTCAGCTTGCCCAACTCGATCCGCTGATTGTGCGTGAGCCGGGCTTTCGAATTGGTCCTGGTGAGCTGGCGCATGACCCAGCTCAAGTTGTTGCTGTAGGCGGACCGAAAGTAAGGGCGTAGTTCGTCCAGATAGAGGTTGACGTTGTAGCAGGGGCGGTTTTCGGCGAGCGCGACGCCGTTGGCGTCAAATATTTTTCCCCGGATGGCCGGGATGCGCACCGTGCGAAACGACTGGTTGATCTGGCTGGTCTGGTAGCGCTTGGCAGAGAGCACCTGCACGTACCAGAGACCCAGCAGCAAGAGACCCAGCCCTGACAAAACAGAGATGGCGAGCACCTGCAATTGCCGGTCGTTCTTTCGGAGTTGGTCAAATATCAGCATGTCCGCTCAGTAATCTATATGACGTCCGCGATCCCGCTTGATTTCGCGGTCGGGACGAAAACTGGTTTCCGGCTGGGCCTGATAGCTAAAGGCGCGATTGAACCGGTCGAAAAGGTAGAAACAAACCGGTGTGAAGGCCGCGCCGCCGAGCACCATGACCAGCCACTGCCACAGCGAGCACCAGCCCAACAACGGTTCGTCTCCCGTGCCAATCAGTGACAACACAGTAAACAACGGGGCCACCGCGCTCGCGGCCAGTCCCAGCATGAATTGCGCGTAGAGCTGCTCGCGCATAATCAGGTCGCGGCAGTAATGGACCACCAATCCGATGACGAACAGCGGCAGCACGCTGATGCCCAGCGGATTGGTTGAAAGGGAATCGAACCACAACCCGCCCAGCGTCGCGATCAGCGCCACGGTCGAAATGTTGGCGCTTAAACTCGCGTAAACCACCAGCGCCGGCAGCAGGTCGATTTGTGCGCCGATCAGGTTCCGCAGACCGCGAAAGTACGATTCGAGAAAGACCGCCAGGAAGGCGACCAGGAGAATCGCGATGGTGTTCATCCAGTTCATTGCAACATTACCCAGACTTGTTCCAGGCGGTTCAGGTTGACCGCGAGTTTGACTCGGGCTTCGAGGTTCAAACCGTGGTCGTTGGTCCGCACATCCACGATTTGGCCCACGGTAATTCCTTTCTGAAAAATGCCGCCGTCGCCGCTGGTGAGCACGGGCTGGCCCGGCTTGAGCAGACTGCCTCCCGGCACATACACGAGGTCCACCAACAGACGGTCCAGGCTGGAAGCGCTCGGTGAGATGATCCCTTTGGCCACGACGCTTTGGTCACGCGGCTCCTGCACCTGCGCCGAGAATCGACAGTTTGGATCGCCGACCAGCACGACGCGCGAGCGGTCGAAACCCACGTCGGTGACGCGTCCAACCAGGCCTTCGGAGGTCAGCACCGTCATATTGGGGCGTATTTTGTCGCGCAGGCCGACATCGATCATTATCGTTCGCCACCAGTTGGCCGGGTCTTGTCCCACAACACGGGAGGGTTTCAACGACCACGGGACGCGCTGTTGCCAGCCCAAGGCCCGACGCAGTTGCGCGTTTTCCCGCGAGGCTTCCTGTGCTTGCGCGAGTTGTTCGTGCAATCGCTGGTTTTCCTTGCGGAGTTCGTCGATCTGCTGGAGGAGCGCGCTGCGCGGCGCGAGGGTATTACCGGTTTGTTCGGCGAGATTCTGCGCCGAGCCAGCCAAGGCGAAGAGCGGCAGGAAAAGTCCGCCCAGCGCGAGCTTGAGTTTGCCGGCCGTCTGCTCGGGCAGGTTGAGAACAACGAGCACGAGCAGCAAAACCAGGCCGACCGTCATATAATACTGCCTTCTTAACATCTGTCACCCCGTCGTCAGAGCGGGGCGAACACACGCCTGAACCGTTTCCAGCGGCTCAGGTTCGGCTGGAGGAAGCGACTCGCTTGAGAAATTGGAGTTCCTGCAAAACGCGGCCGGTGCCTTCCGCAACGGCGGTGAGAGGATCGTCCGCAATGTGGACCGGCAGGCCGGTTTCTTCGGCCACCAATCGGTCAATGCAACGCAACAAGGAGCCGCCGCCCGCCATGACAATGCCGCGATCCACCAGGTCGGCGGACAATTCAGGGGGACAACGCTCCAAAGTGATGCGAATGGACTCCAAAATGCTGGTGAGAGGCTCCTTCAGGGCTTCCCGGATTTCCTCGGAACGAACCGTGAGGGTCTTGGGCAATCCGGCGCTCAAATCCCGCCCTTTGACTTCCATGGTTAATTCCTGTTCCAGAGGAAAGGCCGAGCCAATACGGATTTTTATTTCTTCCGCGGTGCGTTCGCCAATCATCAAGTTATAGGCACGTTTCATGTAGGCGACGGTGGTTTCATCAAACTCGTCGCCACCGACCCGCAAACTGCGACTGAACACAATTCCTGCCAGGGAAATGATCGCAATTTCACAAGTCCCGCCGCCAATATCGACAATCATATTGCCGGCGGGCTCATGCACCGGCAAACCGACACCAATCGCGGCGGCCATCGGTTGTTCGATCAGATAGACCTCGCGCGCGCCGGCGTGAGTGGCGGAATCTTTGACCGCCCGTTTTTCCACTTCCGTGATGCCGGAGGGGACGGCCACCACGACTCGGGGAGCGATCAGTTTGCGACGGTGAACCTTTTGGATGAAATGCCGCAGCATTGCCTCCGTGATTTCAAAATCGGCAATCACGCCGTCTTTCATGGGCCGGATGGCGACGATGTTGCCGGGCGTGCGGCCGAGCATGCGCTTGGCTTCCTCCCCGACAGCCAGGACGTTGGTCGTTCCCGCTTGGATGGCAACGACCGAAGGTTCACGCAACACGATCCCCTGATCACGAACATAAACGAGAGAATTCGCAGTCCCAAGGTCTATCCCAATGTCGTTGGCAAACAAACTCTTAAGTTGCGCAAACATGAATTGTGCCTAGCACCTCAACACGTTACGTGCGTCAAGTGTGCGCGGTCAAGTCTATTAACTGGTTGTTCGCCAACGGTGAAGGCGAGTCGGAAACGGCGGAAAGAATTTCAACTCTGCTGACAAGTTTTAGGGGAAATGTTGGTGCCAGAGGAGGGATTTGAACCCCCGACCAAAGGCTTATGAGTCCTCTGCTCTACCCCTGAGCTACTCTGGCACGCGGGTGGCTATGCTTCGCGGACGACCGCCGCGCTGTCAAATGGAATGATGGTCCGTTTACCCGCGCGAGCCGACCTTCAATCGGTCCGGTAAAAGTGCTTTACACCTCCTGTCATGAAACTTAAACTCCCCGTTTCTTAACAAAGAAAATTGATGAAATTGACGGACAGCATGGAAGCGAAAACGAAGACGATTGAAGAATTTCGGATTCACGAGCACGACACCGGGTCGGCCGACGTTCAGATTGCTTTGTTGACGCAGCGCATTAACCATTTGACCGAGCACCTTCAGAAAAACGTCAAGGACCACAGTTCGAGGCGGGGATTGCTCAAAATGGTCGGCCAGCGTCGGCGTCTGCTGGATTATCTCCATACCACGGACGCAGATCGTTACCAGGCGCTCACCCGGAAGCTGAAGCTTCGCAAGTAGTCCTCGGTTTGCGGAAAATGTCCTTCCGCATTTCCATTTCATCTTTTTCGAGCAGACAATTCGCTTGAAACATCCGGCGAACGAATCGGGAAAAGCGCGACCTGGGTCGATTCCGCCGGCTCAAAATCACATCGCGCATGAAAACATACCCGTTGGCACTGGGAAATTTCATTCAGCGTCCCTGCGCCGGACATTGAATGAAGTTCCTCCGGGTCAACGGGTATAAGGGAACAGTTATGTCAGAAAAAACATCGATCCAGGTAGAAGCGCAACGAATTCACATTGAAACCGGCAAACTCGCCAAACAGGCGGACGGCGCTGTTACCGTTCAACTGGGGGAAACCATCGTCATCGTCGCCGCTGTTGCCGCCACCAGCGCCAAGCCCGGCCAGGATTTCTTCCCGCTGACGGTGGACTACCGCGAGAAAGCAGCCGCGGCGGGCCGGTTCCCCGGCGGTTACTTCAAGCGCGAAGGCCGCCCGACGGAAAAGGAAATACTCACCTGCCGGATGATTGACCGGCCCATCCGTCCGTTGTTCCCGAAGGGATGGTATAACGAGGTTCAGGTGCAAAGCATTTTGTTGAGCGCCGACGGCGAAAACGACCCCGATATCCTCAGTATCATCGGCGCATCGGCGGCGTTGATGGTCAGCGATATTCCCTGGGACGGCCCGCTGGGAGCCATGCGCATCGGACGCATCAAAGGGCAGTTCGTCGCCAATCCCACGCACGCGCAGATGGCCGAAAGCGACCTCGACCTCGTTTACGTCGGCAACGAAAAGGAACTGGTCATGTTCGAGGGTTCTGCGAAGGAAATTCCCGAAGCGGACTTTAACGCAGCGCTGCAATTCGGCCACGAGGGTTGCCAGCCGATCATCGCGGCCCAGAAAGAGCTGGCCAAGCGTGCCGGCAAAACCAAACGCGCTGTTTTGCTGAACGCGGTGCCGGACGAGATCCTCAAAGAAGCCAAGGCGCTGGCCGCCGACCGCATGGTGCCGGCTCTCCTCATCCCGGGCAAACTCGCGCGCGAGGCAGCCGTCAAGACCGTCACGGACGAAGTCAGCGCAAAACTCATGGAGAAATTTGGCGCTGAAAAAGTCACCGAGTTCGTGCTCAAGGATGCTTTTTATTACCTCCAAAAAGAGGCCGTGCGCAGTTTGATTCTGGATGGCCGGAAACGGATGGATGGCCGTGGTTTTGAAGACGTTCGCCCGCTTTCCTGCGAGGTGGGCGTCTTGCCTCGCGCGCACGGCTCGGCCTTGTTCAGCCGCGGAGAAACGCAGGCGTTGGTCCTCGCCACCCTCGGCACGTCCGAGGACGCGCAGGAATTCGATTCCTACACCGGCGGAGAGAGCGAGAAACAGTTCATCCTCCACTACAACTTTCCGAATTTCTCCGTCGGCGAAACCGGCCGCATCAGCGGACCGGGACGCCGCGAGATCGGTCATGGCGCGTTGGCTGAGCGTTCGATCGAGCCGATGGTTCCGGTCGATGCCTTTCCTTACACGATTCGCGTCACCTGCGAAATCATGGAGTCGAATGGGTCCACGTCGATGGCTTCGGTCTGCGGCGGCAGTCTCGCGCTGATGGACGCCGGTGTGCCATTGATCCGACCGGTAGCTGGAATCAGCATCGGGATTTGCACGGACACGGACGACCGGGGCGCAACTTCACGGTACCAGTTGCTCACCGACATCATCGGCTGGGAAGACGCTTTTTGCGACATGGATTGCAAGATTGCAGGCACCGAAAGAGGCATCACCGGTTTTCAGCTCGACCTCAAGCTGCCCGGACTTCCCCACAAACTAATGGCGGAAGCGGTGGAGAAGGCCCGTGTAGCGCGCCTGTCCATTTTGAAGAAAATGACCGACACGCTGGCGGCGCCCCGGGCTGACCTGAGCAAATACGCGCCGCGGATCATCATACTGAAGATCAATCCCGAGCGAATCGGCGAGTTGATCGGCCCCGGCGGCAAGAACATCAAACGCATCGTCGAGGAATCAGGCTGCGAAATTAACATCGAGGACGACGGCACGGTGAAGATTTACTCCGTCTCCGCTGATGGAATGAAAATTGCCCGCGAAGCCATTGAGAGCATGACGGCGGAAATCGAAGTGGGCAAGGTCTATCGGGGCAAAGTGGTGACGATCAAGGAATTCGGCTGCTTTGTTGAGATTTTTCCGGGCAAGGACGGCCTGGTGCACATCAGCGAACTGGCCAATTTCCGCGTCAAGCAAACCGAGGACATCGTCAAGATCGGCGATGAAATCTGGGTCAAGTGCATCGGCATCGATGACAAAGGCCGCGTGAAACTCTCGCGCAAGGCAGCGATGGAGGAGCGGGACAAGCAGATGGGCTCGGACGCAAGTTCTTGATGCCAGAGCCATGATAACAATCAAGAAGTTCCACCCGACGTGGGGTTCGTCTCGTCCTCGAAAAGCCTTGATGAACACCTCGTCAGGAGTCTCGCCGGGCCCATCTCGGTTTCTTGCAGGCGCAAGGGCGGCTAGCAACCGTGACAAAGAAATTTCGATATATGTCAGGTAAGGCGCGTCACTCCGTGCGCGCCGATCAGGGAACGGATTCGAGTCTGCGGCGCGCACGGAGTGACGCGCCCTACCCTGCTAGCCTTGCGACGGACGGGAGCTTTGGGATGTAACCAAATCTCCGTGTTGTCGTACTAGCGGCACGAGCGTCCGTCCGTTTGCTCCAAACCAGAAAATTCACGGCGGGACGCAGCATCTCGCCCGTGCCACTAGCACCAAGCTTGCCAAGAGTGCCGTCGCCATTGTTAAATGGCTTCCGTGCTACAGCAACAAACCCTCCGGGAAACCGTCAATTTTGAGGGACTGGGTCTGCACAGCGGCAATCGGGTCAGCATGACTTTTCTGCCTGCGCCGCCGAACACAGGCATTCGCTTTCGCCGTGTTGATCTCGAAGGCAAACCCGAAATCGAGGCGCGGGTTGAAAACGTCAGCGACACAACGCGTTCAACGACGCTTTCCAAAGGAAATATCCGGATCCACACGGTGGAGCACGTGATGGCGACCTTTGCCGGTTACGGCATCGACAATGTCATCGTGGAACTGGACGGCAACGAGCCGCCGATCGCGGACGGCAGCGCGCGCGCCTATTGCCGGATGATCGAGACAGCCGGCGTCGCCCCGCAGCCGGAGAAGCGCGAGCCGTACAAGCTCACCACGCCGCTCGAGTTGCACGTGGGCGAGTCGGTGCTGTCCGTTTTTCCGCATGACCGCCTGAGAGTCACTTGCACCAGCGCGGACAAACACGGGCGGTTTACCCAATTCTTCAGCGCGGAGGTTTCGCCGGAAACCTGGGAACGCGAGCTGGCGCACGCGCGCACGTTTTGTTTTTACGAGGAAATCGAATTTCTCATCAAGAACGGGTTGATCCGGGGCGGCAGCCTGGAAAACGCGGTGGTCATTCGCGACGACGCGGTGCTGACCACCGAGCCGCTGCGGTATCCCGAAGAATTTGTCCGGCATAAAATGCTCGATATCCTAGGCGATCTGGCGCTGGTCGGACGGCCGTTGCTGGCGCACATCATCGCGGTCAAACCGAGCCACACCACCAACTGCGAGCTGGCCCGCCAGATCGCGATCCAGATGCGCAAGCCGCTGGTTGCGGCCCAGACTTTTGCTCCGCCTCCGGCTCAGCCTTCGGCGGCGGAAAAGTTGGAAATTATGGAACGCGTTCACCAGGGTGGTTCGCTCGATGTCATGCAGATCATGAAAATCCTGCCGCATCGCTATCCTTTTCTCATGGTGGACCACGTGACGAAAATCGACGGGACCAAAATCACGGGGGTCAAAAACGTCAGTGTCAACGAACCTTTTTTTGAAGGGCATTTTCCCGGCCATCCGATCATGCCAGGCGTGCTGCAATTGGAGGCGATCGCGCAGGTGGCCGGCATCCTTACCCTGCGACAAGCCGAAAACATGGGCAAGCTCGCCTATTTTATGGCGGCAGAAAATGTCAAATGGCGCAAACCCGTGCGGCCGGGCGACACCTTGATTATCGAGGTTGAACTGACCAAATCGCGCGGCAAAGTGGGCAAGGCGAAGGGCGCTTGTTACGTCAACGGCGAAGTGGTCAGCGAGGCGGAAGTCACTTTCATTTTGGCGGAGGGATGAAAGCATTTATGATTTGCGATTTGTGATTTACGATTTACGCCGCGCTCGCCGCGTCGCCCAGCCGTCGCCGCGGGGCTTGGAGACACCTCCCCGAACTTTGATCGCGCCTTGCGCCCTTGAACGACGAGAGGCGCCCTCACCCGGCCTCCGGCCACCCTCTCCCCCCAGTGGGGGAGAGGGAAGGGGTGAGGGGGTTCATGGGACAGCAGGTGGAATGGGTGGGCCGTTTATGCTGCAACACCGAAGCTGAAACCTGACTCGTTCGATGAATCGTAAATCGTAAATCCTGAATCATAAATTCGATGGTCCATCCTTCCGCAGTCGTTCATCCCAAAGCGCAGGTCGGCGGGAATTGCGAGATCGGCCCTTGCTGCGTCATCGGCGAGCATGTTGTGCTCGGTGACGATTGTCGGCTTCACTCGCACGTCGTCATTGACGGCCACACTACCCTGGGCCGAGGCAACGAAATTTTTCCTTTCGTCAGCCTCGGATTGAAAACCCAGGACATGAAATGGAGCGGCGGAGTCACTCGCACGGAAATCGGCGAGCACAATACTTTCCGCGAACATGTGACCGTTCATAGCGCGACCAGCGGCGGCGACACCACGATCGTCGGCTCAAACAATCATCTCCTGGCTTATTGCCACGTCGCCCACGATTGCCGCCTGGGCAATCACATCGTCATGTCGAACGTGGCTACGCTGGCCGGGCATGTGCTGGTGGAGGACTACGCGGTGATCGGCGGTTTGGCAGCCGTGCACCAGTTCTGCCGCATCGGCAGGATGGCAATCGTCGGCGGCTGCTCCAAGGTCGTGCAGGACGTGCCTCCCTTCATGCTGGCCGACGGCAACCCCGCCGAGACGCGAACCATCAACAAGGTTGGTCTGGATCGGAATGGCGTGGCGGAGGAAGTGCAAGGCGCTTTGAAGCTGGCCTACAAAATTCTCTTTCGCGAGGGGCTGACGATTTCCAACGCCCTGGCAAAAATTGAATCGGAGTTGCCACCGTCGCCGGAGTTGCAGCACCTGGTTCAGTTCGTCCGCCAGAGCGAGCGGGGCATCAGCAAGTAGGGCGTTGCAGCGTTGCAGCGTTGCAGCGTTGAAACGTTGAATCGTTGAATCGTTAAAGAGAAAGACTCGCTGCCCTCAGTGAGCCCGCTAACTCCGAACCGCGAAGAGATATCGGCTTTGGTTAAGATTGACACTTAGGGGACGCCTCTTTAGTTTCTGGGCGTAAATAGAGCGCGCAGTGCCCCGAATTTACGCTTCGGGGCTTTTTAGTGCCGGCGCGCAAATCAAACTATGGCCAATACGATTCTCGTAGGCGCCCAGTGGGGCGATGAGGGCAAAGGTAAAATCATCGATGTGCTGACCGAGCGGGCGGATATCGTCGTCCGGACGCAAGGGGGCAACAACGCCGGCCACACCGTCTTCATCGGCAAACAAAAATATGTCCTGCACCTGGTGCCTTCGGGCATCCTGCGCAAACGCAAGACGTGCGTCATCGGCAACGGCGTCGTCATCGACCCGCTTGGCCTGGTGGAGGAAATCGACGGGCTCCGCAAGCTCGGCATCAAAACGGACGGCAATCTTTTCATCAGCGAAACGGCGCACCTGGTTTTTCCTTATCACCGCGAAATGGACGCGCAACGGGAGATTTTGAAGGGCAAAAACAAAATCGGCACCACCAAGCGCGGCATCGGCCCGGCTTACGGCGACAAAGCGGCGCGGACGGGCTTGCGGGTCGTTGATCTCGTCAACTCATCCCGATTCGAAACGCTGCTTCGACAAAAGATCAAAGAGAACAACGAAATTCTCAAAGCGTTCGGAGCGCAACCGCTCTCGTTTCAAAACGTCCATGCCGCCTATCGCGCGGCAGGCGATCGGCTGAAGCCTTTCGTCACCAACACCGTGGTGTTGTTGCATGAAGCCATGCAGCAGCAAAAAGAGATTCTGTTTGAGGGCGCACAAGGCACTTTCCTCGACATCGATCACGGCACGTATCCGTTCGTCACGTCCTCCAACACGACGGCGGGCGGCGCTTGCACCGGCTCCGGCGTGCCACCGCATCGCATGGACCGCGTGGTGGGCGTGATGAAGGCGTACACCACGCGCGTCGGCGAAGGACCGCTGCCCAGCGAAAGCGCGGAGATCGCCGACCTGCTGCACGCCATGGGACGCGAGTTCGGAGCGACGACCGGCCGCGCGCGGCGCTGCGGGTGGTTCGACGCGGTCGCCACGCGCCAGGCGACGATGGTCAACGGCATTGATGAACTGGCGATCACCAACATTGACGGGCTGGATTCGTTGGAGACGATCAAAGCTTGCGTGGGCTACCGCGTCGGAACGACCCGCTACGATTATGTGCCGAACGACATCGAAGCGTTAAGCAAGTGCCAGCCGGTCTATGTTGAGTTTCCCGGCTGGCAGACAGCGACCGACAAAGCGCGTGGCTGGAAAGAGCTTCCCGCGAAGGCCCGCAGCTATCTCAAGGCGATCGCCGAACTGACCGGCGCCAGACTGGCGATTGCCTCCGTCGGGCCGGCGCGGGAGCAGACTATTTTCGTGTGATCGGGGATGCGGGAATGTAAGATGCGGGATGCGGGAACAAACCGAACCCCGGGGTAAAAAGAAGGAGCCACTATGAGCTATCGAACGTTGGAAATCTGGCAGAGAGCCCGAGATGTGAGCGGGGCGATTCACAAGATGACTCTGACGAAATTGCCGAGGTTCGAAATTTCGTCCCTCATCCTGCATCCCGCATCCCGCATCCATCCGTGAGCAGCCAGGTTGCGCATCTCAGCCCGCAGGGCAAAGCCGTGTTGCCGACGCACGTGGCTATCATCATGGACGGCAATGGGCGTTGGGCGAAGCAGCGTCATCTGCCGCGCGTGGAAGGCCACCGGCACGGTGTCGAGTCGGTTCGCGCCGTCGTTCGCGCCGCGGGCGAAGTGGGCGTCAAGTACCTCACGCTTTACGCCTTCTCGGTGGAAAACTGGAACCGGCCGAAGGACGAAGTGGACACGCTGATGAAGTATCTGGCCCGGTTCCTGAGAAGCGAAATCACGGAATTAAATCGAAACAACGCAAGGCTGGAAGTCATCGGCCAGATTTATCGCCTGCCGGAATTTGTGCAGGAACAGTTAAAGAAAACTCAAGCAGCGCTCGCGAAAAACAACGGCCTTACGTTGATTCTGGCATTGAGTTATGGCGGGCGCACAGAGATCGTCGAGGCAATCCGCGACATCGCCGGCAAAGTCAGGCATGGGAAAATCGAGCCGGCCGAGATCAACGAGACGATCATTTCGGAGCATCTTTACACCGGCCATTACCCCGATCCGGACCTGGTGATTCGCACCAGCGGCGAAATGCGGATCAGCAACTTTTTGCTCTGGCAGAGTTCCTACTCCGAATTCGTCGTGACACCGACGCTTTGGCCCGATTTTCGCAAACCACAGTTCGTTGAGGCGCTGGAGGAATACGCCCGTCGGCACCGGCGCTTCGGCGGAGTCTGACATTTACGACTCGCGATTTACGATTTACGATTGTCGTGACTGATCGGACCAATAAGGCCAGTCGGGCGTGCGGCGCGTAAATCGCAAATCGTCAATCCAACATGCCTGAAGGCACGTTAACCGCTGCTGCCAAGCCGCCATCCAAAGCGAAAGTTTTTCTGCGGCGCCTGCTCACTTCGATCGTGCTTTGGACGGTGGTGATCTCGGCGCTGTTTTCGGGCAATAAACTTATTTCGGAGGGGGTATTCCTTGTCAT
>Ga0209056_10003141_pt1 | contig 17727 bp, 24 predicted proteins | sample GraSoiAngelo_114_FD_185876 | JGI IMG/M metagenome (GOLD analysis project Ga0209056, IMG submission 185876) | Grasslands soil microbial communities from the Angelo Coastal Reserve, California, USA - 14_0903_13_40cm (SPAdes) (version 2) | ecosystem: Environmental > Terrestrial > Soil > Grasslands... | reverse complement strand
AGATTTGCAACGGGTCGTCGGAAGATAGAGGCTAGCAGATAGGAGATTGGGGCGAGCAGAAGCGACAGTGCTCGTGGGAGTCTGCCTTTCCGTCTCTCGGTCGACTGCAAAAGGCCTGAGACGAGCTTCCCAACCGAGATTGCGGTGCCTCTCAGACGTTCTGCTACCGGTGCTGATCGTGGGTAATTGTCGGAAATTACGTAGAGCAGCGAGCGCACTTCGCCCGTTGAACCACGCGCAATGTTGTAGAACTGAAGTTTCTCGGGGAGATGCGTCCGTTCAAACCCTTCTTTAGCCTGTGAAGTAATTCCGGCATCGTGTTCTAATGTACCGCTTCCCATATGTGCTTTTAAGATATTTCTCGACGAAAGGCATCTCGTTCGTCTAGGCATGCTTCATAATAGATAAGGCGCAGTGGTCGTCGTTTAGCCGTTGAGGCTACGTTCCCGCTCTCATGTAACCGAAGGCGTTCGCGCAACTGCCGCGTGCAGCCAGTGTAAAATAATTTGTCCTTTTCGCTACGGAGAACATAAACGTAAATCACAGTACTTCACAGGCCCAGACATTCGACATGATTGATACAGCAGCCGTTCGCACTTGGTCCGCAAGCCCAAAATCCTTGCTGAGACTACTATTCTCGCGCGTCAAACTGTAGATTTCATTGACCAAATGCCGCGCCTGCTGCCACGCTTCCAAATCTTCGAACATCATACGCTTCTCCTATCTGCCATCTCCCAGCTTCTAGCTACCAAACATGCTCTTTCCGCTTTGTATTTTCCGCTTTCTACTTTCCGCTTCCACTTTCCGCTTCCACTTTCGCCTTGCCCTAGACTGTATCCATGAAAGTACGCTCGACGTGGTTGAAAAGAACAACGCCAATAAACAGAACCGCCAAAGTGAAGCCGGCGCTGTAGCAAAGATACATCCCGTCGAACGTCCCGCTGCCGAGAAAGGCGTAGCGGAAAGTCTCGATGATCGGCGTCATAGGGTTTGCCAATATGAGCCAGCGGAAACTGCCGCCGCCAATCATTGAGAGTGGATAGACGACCGGCGTCGCGTACATCATCAGCTGCACTCCAAACGCGACCACTTGTTGCAGGTCGCGATAACGTGTGGTCAACGCCGAAACAACAATGCCTGCGCCAAGGCTGAGACCTGCCATGAGCACGAGTAGCAAAGGAGTGAGGACAATCGCCGCGGTCGGTTGCACCGGCGCGCCTTGCATCCAGTAAAAGATGAGGAACGCCAGGAAGAGCGCTAACTGGATCGCGAACTTTATCATGCTGGAGATGACATGCGACAAGGGTACGCTAAGCCGTGGAAAGTAAACTTTGCCGAAGAGCGCCGCGTTGCCAATAAAGGTGGCGGACGTGCGGATAATGCTATCCGCAAAGTACGACCAGCAGGTGACACCCGCCAGATAAAAGAGCAGCGGCGGCACATCGTCCGTGGGAAGCTTAGCCATCTTCCCAAAGACGACAGTGAAGATGAGCGTGGTGAGAAGCGGCTGGAGGATGTGCCAGAGCGGGCCCAGAATCGTCTGTTTGTATTGAGCGACGAAATCGCGCCAGACGAACATCGCCGTGAGGTCGCGATAGCGCCACAAGTCAGCGAGGTGCAGATCGAGCCACCCGATCTTCGGCCGGATGACCAGGTCCCACTCTTTACTGTCTGATGCGGGGGATTTATTCACAGAAAATGTGAATTGCCGACGGCGAATTATGGAATTTGCTCAATGGCGCGATTTGGCGGTTCCGTCGCCGATACATGCGGCAGAACCCCACGGCGAGATATTTGATCCAGCACTTGTGTGGCGGGAGAGCGAAAAAAACGAACCCAACTTCGTTCTGCCGTATGGCCGGGCGAGAAACAGAACACGACGAAGGAGGTCGGAGACGTTATGGATCAACCGGGGCACGCTTCCGAGTTAGACGTTCAAGGAGTAATAGCGCATTTACATTTCGCGGTAGCGACAGTTTGCTAATTATCTGCGGGAAAACTCAAGTGTCAAAGGTCGCGCCACAACTAATGTGCACCGGCGTTCCTCCTGTACTAGAGTCGCGCGCGCGCGAGGCAAACGACCTGCGCTGCCGCCTGCGGAGCTACCTGTAACGATCCTTCGCTTGCGCCTGGCGCTTCAAAGAACCTTCCATCCCCAACGATGCGGTTTGATTTCAATCAGTGTCATCCTTTTGAGCTCACTCTCGTTTATCCTTTAGAACAAAATGGCTCCTGCGTAAAAAACCAGCAGAATAAAGCATTCAAGTGCACATCCCCTAACGAGTATAACGTTCCGATCACCCTTGAACCGAGGTAGCTGAGTCGTTCCTCAGTGTGGAATAATGACAATTCAGGACTTCGATTCAAATACCAGTTCACAAACCAATCGTGTTGACATCCAATGAAGGAAAAAATCATCAGCACCATTAGGGTTCCAACGGGCGAACAATCTGGATTGTGGATGCGCATCGCGACGACGGTCAACGCTTCATTGTGCGCGCGGATGAAAAGCTTACCGCTTTTGTTGAACTCGAATCTGCGGTTCGGACTCGCGGCGAATTGGGCTTGACTAGCTAGCGAGATTTTTTCCAAACTCCACGCTGTCAAACGGATCTGAATCAGGCGGAGAATATTTCTCCTCGGAGGTTTTTTTGCCTTTTCCGGACCCGCAATCTCAAAAAGTAACTTAGCATGGAAAAAAGAAGAACTATGAACCCATTAATAACACGATTGATTGCTCCCGTAACCGCGCTCCTGTGCACGCTCTCCGTTGCAGTCGAGGCCGGGCAGATTCAGGTGTTCGACGGTCCAACGCCATTCATCCGTTTCGTTCGCACCCGCGTCGGTAATGTCGCAACCTTCAATTTCGCCCAATTCCAGATTCAGCCAAAAGCGGGGTCGGCCACGCGGCCGATCCAGGTCCGCTATGCGCGATCTTATCTGGAAGCGCGGGGTTATTTCGATTCCAACAATGGCAACGTCACCGTCCCGGTCTTCGGTCTCTACGCCGGCCGCCCAAACGGCGTCATAATCGACCTCGGTTTCAGCGGCGGATCTCACCAAAGAACAAAAGAATTTGACATCACCATCACGACGCCTGCCTATGACGGAGGCACGTACTCCAATCCAACCGTCATTCAGCCGCGGTTACCAGGCACCACCCTGAGCTACGACTTTATTCTCCTGAAGAGCTATGCTCATCCTAACACGCCCATCATTATTGACAGTGACGCCGAAATCCGCTGGGTCGGCACGGCAGGAGTAGCATCCATCCCTAGCATTCTCTTCGACAATGCGTTTTACGTTACCTCCGGCAACTCGCTTCTTCGCACTGAGTTCGATGGCGTGACGACACCTGTGGCCGACTACAGCGGGATTGGTGTCACCGGCTTCCATCACAATATTGACCCGGGCCGGGAGGGAATGATCCTCGACGTCGATACCGTCGACCAAACTGAGAGCGTCAATCTGGAGGTCGACGCCGGCGGTAATGTGCTCCGGACCTGGAAGCTGGCGGACATCATTAGCGCCGCGATGATTGCCGGTGGGGACGATCCAAGCCAATTCGTATATCCCGCGCCCACCGATTGGTTTCACAACAACGCCTGCGCCTACCGCAGCTCTGATAACTCACTCATCGTTTCCAGCCGGGAAAACTTTGTCATCGCGATTGATTACGACTCTGGAACCATTAAGTGGATTCTGGGCGATCCGACGAAGCACTGGTATCAGTTCCCGTCGCTGCGTCAATTCTCCCTCACCCTCCCCTCGGGCACCTTGCCGCCGATCGGCCAGCATGCTGTGTCCATGCCAGGCGATCAATTACTCCTCTTTGATGATGGAAGCGGCAGCATTTTCCAGCAACCGCCGGGAGTAACACGCACCTACAGCGCACCTCGCAAATATCAGATCGATCTCAGTGCTTTTGAGGCGACTGAGACCTGGCATTATTACGCCGACCCGGGTGTCTATAGCCCGATCTGCAGTAGCGTTTACGAAGATGCGCCGGATAACTACGTCATCGATTACTCGGTTGGCGGCGCCTTTATCTATACCGGCATTGTTGGTCTCGATGCCCTCGGCAGTGTGGCTTTCAACTATCAATACCAGGAACAGGCTGTTTGTGGAACGGCTTGGAACGCAATTCAGATCCACTGGGAGGACCTGCAACTGGAATAACCGCATTTCGTCATTACCGTGTGGAAAGCAAAAGAGGCAGAATCGAACCGCGTGAAGTATTGGGGGATCGTCGCTGACACTCTCAGCAAAGCCGGTTGGAGTTGGGGCTGCGTCTCAACAGTGGACTTTTGTGGGTGAACAATCTTCGTTGCTGATGCACATCGCAACAGCGGTCGGCACAAACGATAAACCGCTTTTCGTTGTGGCGATGCGTGTCCACTGAGTAAAGCATGCGACCAGTTGGATCCGATGACTCATAAGGTCACTTTTCTTAACGTTAAGCAACCGGTCGCGACCTCACTAATCGAAACAAGAAGGCCGCTCATCAAACGAGGGCCAGGTTCGGGTGGCGTCTAAGGAAAAACAAAAGCAAACGACGCAAATGTTTGTGGAAAAAACGCGTGTCTATTCCATCCCAAAGCCTCAAGCCTCTCGCTACAACGTGCGCCATATTAACATGGTTGTGTCTTTGCCGACTGCAAATGGGAGTTAAGCAAGGAACCGTTGTGCGGCCATCGCCTCACGAAGCGAACACGGAAATGTTGTCGTCTCCTCTCCCTTTCAAGGGCCGACTGTCTGTTTCGGATTCGCTTCTTGGTATAGTTTTTTGATTTTACCTGCCTCGTTGCTCATGTACCAGCCGTTGAAAAGCAGGATGTCGCCACGCCGGACGGCGCTTACCAGAGCATCGTGATCTTCCGGCCGATCGCCTTCAGGCGCCATCAGCACGCTAAACGCCTTCGGGTAAACCAAGCGCGCGCCAACTGGCGTCGAGGTAATCTTGTGATGCACATAAGAATTAAGCGGAGCGGAGTACGCGAAGTAACGCATCGATTCATTCTCGGGAATCAACAAGACATCGGGATACGCGTCCGCGACCGCTTTAAAAACGTCCGGATTAATCCAGGTATATGCGGTCGTGGTTGAATCCACATAGAAAAGTGTGCAACCCCATCGCTGCTTGGCGTAGGCGATCCTTTCCCGAAGAATCTGGACCGCGTGCTCGTCCTCGGCAGCCTGGTGCACCGGCTTGCCATCTACCATCGCGATTTGCTGCGGCCGAACGCAGACACCCACTTTTAGTCCGGCTGCGCGGAATCTCTCGAAGTATTCGTCAATCGCACTTTTGGCGCCGTCATTTTTAAACTCCATTTCCGGCGCGAGGGTCGGAACAAGGCGCGGATCGCCGTAATAGCAGTCACCGATGAACTCCTCGCCTTCCGGATCCCAGGTGATCATTCCCTGCGCACCAATGTCCTTTAGGACTTGAACGCTGTTATCGGCCACCTTAAGAAGGGCGGCTCGAAAAGCTGCTTTGCCTTTGTCATTGGTAATGTCGATCTCGCCGAAGTTCATGGTCCAGCGGCGCGGATTGCTCGCCAGGTTGATTTGCGGGCCGGCCAGAAAGATCGCCCCAATGGGGCGGCGATCTTTCCAGTCCACCTGGAATGGATACTTCCCTGCATAGAGTTCCAAAACGTCGCCCGAGAGATCTTGCACCCCTGCATCTGCCGGGCCGAAACGCAGCGAAACGTTGAATACCTTGGTAGTGCCCGGCTTGACATCGCGGCACGTGATCACCAACGGATAGCGGGTGCCAAGGGGCGGATTTGTCGTGTGCGGTATGCCGACGGAACATTCAAGATCGTCGCTGCAAAAATTAAGTGCGCCGGTCCCAAAATCCGCGCGAATAATGGGAACGCTATACAGTGGATCGGCAACCGAAGGAATCGAAAGAAGCCACAGATCCAGGGGCCATTCCGGCCCTTTGAAGCCGTACCCGAACATCCCCGCCTCGAGCGTGCCGCCTTCCGGAACACGCGGAAAGTTCAGTTCCATCAAACGAAGGGAGAATTCGCCAAGTGGTTCTGAGCTGGTATTCGAAACCTCAAGTCTCATTGTGAGTCTATCGTCTTGTTTGCCGTACGCGCAGGAGATGCGTCCCCAGGGATAACTTAGATCGACGGCGTCGGTCTTCTTATTCGGCGTCGCGCTTGGTGACGAAGAACGAGGAAGGAGTGCGTCGAGCACAACACGAAAAACAGATTTCTGCGGCTGCAACTCCCCGCTTTCAGGCGAAACGAGAAGCGATTGTCCATTGAACGAGAGTGAATCGAGGCCGTGAGCGCCCACGGAGAAATTCAAGCCGCGCTTCGCGTCAGGATATTGACGGGCGGGCGTTGTCCTTGCCTGACCGCTCTGTGATTGCGCGTTCGCCGGGCACGTAGGGTTGAAAATGCCCAAAACAAAGAGCACGAAAAAACCGGGCAGCAAAAATCTCAGCGCGTCAAATGGCATCGGAAAGAGGTAGATGACCTAAACCGGGCATTTATTAACGATAGACGTAACTCCGATGGCCAATCGCGCAAATCGTCAAAACGTGATTTTTGTGATCGAAAAGATAGAGAACCCGATAATCACCGACTCTGAGACGAAATTCCTCCGGCCCTTTAGCCGTTTTGCCGATGCGGGAAACGGATCATGCTCCAAGGCACGGATTGCGCGTCCCATTCGCTGCCCAATCTTACTTGAAAGCTTTGCCAATTCTTTTTCGGCAGTACGCGCAAAGACGATGCGCCACTTCATGCATCGATCTTCAAATCGCTGAATACTTCGTCAATGGGGCGTACCGGCTCATTGCGTCGGTCGGCGATCGTCATTAGATCGAAGAGATCCTCCCGCCATTCCTGGTTTTCCACAAGACTAGCGAAGATGCTTTCGCGTTGGGATTTGGACATCGCCTCGAGCTCATGGATAAATTGGGCTGCGCTCATGATGACATATTTACCGGTGATTCATGTACATTCAACTTCCCCGCCTGCGGCATCTCGTCGGCATATTTCCAGTTCACCCAGCGACACCACACGCGCCAGGCGACGCCTTCCTCGTTCGATAGTCTTAAAGAGACACGTTTATTGACGTTCACTCTGATCACGTTGCTGCGTTTCGTAATCGTGCTCCTACTCGTGCTCGTGATCGGCTCTCCAGAGGTCCGACAATGGCCGGATCGATCACGATCAGGAGCACGAGCACCCGAAGAGTAAACAAACGACTTTTGAAACCATTTCTAGTCTCGTTGTCTCAGTCGGTTCCGAAAGGCAGGATTTGCTTTGCCTTTGAACTCGTAAACGAAGGCTGCTGCATGACATAACCATTCGAGCCTTTGCTCGGGGGTGAGCCGGTAAAACTCAGTGTGGCCGTCGAAATCCTCCGGTTTGCACTGGGCCAGCGCGCGCTCGAATTCTTCGCGCGTTGATTTCTTGCGCAGATTCATCGCGACTCTTCCTCAATCAATCTCGAAAGTTCTTGCACGTCTAGCACATCCTTTGGACGAAGGGGCGTAATCTCGTTCTTAATTTGTATGAGTAATTCTTTTGACGCGACGCGTACTTTCGCGTCACCGATGTCGAACCACTTCGCTCCTTTGGACAATCGCTCGAACGACAAGGATGGGCTCAAAAAAATATCAAGATGCCGAAGCGGGTTTTTGAAATCTGCCAAACTGAAGACAAGAGCTCCTTTCTCGGTAACCATCGAACGAACGAAATCCGGGTCACCGATATCGGCCAGCGAGACTGGCACCCGCGGTTGCAAATTGAGGCGCTCCACTGCGCCAATCAAACGATCGAGATTTGGCGCATTCAATTGCACGGCGACGTCGAGGTCGAGAGTAACGCGCTCAACGCCGTGCAGAACGCAAGCGACTCCACGGCCGACTACAAACTCGACGCCGGCATCCGCCAGAGTCACAAGCATTTCCTTAAGGTAATTCTCCATTCTGAGTGACCTTCGTTCGTACTTTGATTCTGATTACCACTTCTGATATCTGGCCCGTGACTTACTGGCTTACTAACTCCTGACCACCGCCCGGATCGGCGGCAGCGTTCCGCCTCTCGCTTGCCCGGGAGAGGATTGCTTGTCGCGCCGTAGTCTTCGACGAAGGTGGAAGGTGAGGGTGATAAATAAGTTGCTGATACGGACTCCTAATTTTTGGGTATTGATTCTTAAACGCGGCCACGCATCGGCGGCAGCTTCTCACCGTATTTCCAAATTAACCATGGCAATTCCAAAGCCCGGGACAATCGCGGAATGAAGATGCTCGGCTGCGCAACCAAGCGAAAGAACCATCCCAAGTACAATCGATCTGCCCAATCCGGGATAGTGATTTGATCGCCGGTAAGAAAACCGAGAGCGGCACCGATGCAATGAATCGCGGGCCGGTACGAAAGGTTGTTCCGCAAAAAGACACCGAGCATTTCTTGCGGCCCATTTCCAATTGCAATGATCACGTGCGCAGGCCGGCGACTTTCGAGTTTCCGAAGTAATCCTGTATCCTCCGCAGCCGCCCCGTAATGCGGGGCTACATAGCAGTCATCCGGGTCCAGCGGTAGGTTTTCGTTTCGCGACCAGGCGAGGGTCTTCTGTTTTGCAACTTCGCTCGGCAATACCAACAGAGCGTTTAGGAATATACGCAGATCTGGATCTTCAACCAAACACTTCAGATACTTCAGTCCGGAAATGCGCCTTACATTTTTTCCGCCCCTGAGTTTCCAGAGCAAGACCATCAGCCCACTGTCTGCGATTGCGAAATCGGCTTCAGTGAGTGCTCGGCGATACCGCTCATCCTCATGTCGCAGCTTCACCAGCGCCGGTGCCGCAGGTACCACCAGCACGCCGCCGGTTCGCAGGAAAAAATCGACTATTTCGATTGTCGACCCGACGAAAAATCGGATCCCGAGGATTTGCTGTGTCGATGGCACCTCAGTAAGTATGCTCCTTCCGGCGCCGAGATCTGTGCCTGTTCGGTCAACGCTCACGGCGCCACTCTATCGCGTCACCAGCGAAGCCATTTCGTCGTAAATCCAGCGATACGTTTTTTCCATCCCCTCGCGCAATCTGATCGCCGGTTCCCAATTTAAGACTGCACGGATTTTGGTGTTGTCGCTGTTGCGGCCATTCACGCCCTTCGGCGCGTCAAGGTTGTATCGGCGCTTTAATTTGACGCCGGCAATTTCTTCCACCAGATCCACCAACTGGTTGATCGTCACTAATTCGCTGCTTCCGATGTTCAAGGGACCTGGAATGCAGTGATCAGACATCATTCGGGTCCCTGTGATACAATCATCAATATACGTAAAACTGCGGGTTTGCAGACCGTCGCCCCAGATCTCGATCTCATTGCGACCCTCGAGTTGCGCGCTGATCACCTTGCGACAAATCGCTGCTGGCGCCTTTTCGCGTCCCCCGGCGTAGCTCCCGTGCGAGCCGTAGACGTTGTGGTAACGGGCTACACACGTCGGGAGATCAAAATCTTCAGTAAAATGGCGGCACATTCTTTCGCTGAACAGCTTTTCCCAGCCGTACCCGTCTTCCGGCATAGCCGGGTACGCATCTTCTTCTTTCAGCGGAATGACATCCGGCGAAGCCTGTTTGTCGGCGGCATAAACGCAGGCGCTACTGGCAAAGAAAAATCTCTCGACGCCCACGTCGCGCGCTGCCTTCAGCAGATGCGTGTTGATCAACACCGACAACATGCAAAGCGCTTTGTTGTACTCGATAAACCCCATTCCGCCCATGTCTGCGGCCAGGTTGTAAACGCACTGTGCTCCGCCGTGGAGAACTCTTCTGCACGCCGCGAGTTCCTGCAGGTCCACTTGGAAATTCTCTACGTCGTCAAAGCGTTGAAACCAACGATCAAGCGGCTTCTGGTCCACCGCGCGAATGTTCGTAATACCGTCGCGCCGTAAGGAGGCCACAAGATGCCCGCCGATGAATCCACCGGCGCCACAAACGACGACCACATCATTTTTGGTTGAACGACTGCGGTCCGCTGAAACTGAACAACTGGTGTTAAGCATGAAATCTCGGAAAGATATTCAACTTCTAGTACGATCAAAAGTGAATATCTTCCGCGGCGTGCAAACCGCTGTCAGCAATCGCGAGGTCGGCTGAAAGTATCGCCCCCCGATAGGGTTCGTCCTCGCGGAGTCGTGTAAAACACGTCCCCGAAGGCGCCACCACATAGCCGCCATGCCGGTGCATGAACGCGACTGCTTCATCGACATCGCCGTTGAAGAACCGGAGGCCGAGAATCCGTCGAGTCGGGATCATTAAATGAACATCGAATATCCAACATCGAACGCCGAATATCGAGAGCAAATGAGTGGTCACGTCCAGCCGGCGAGCATTGTGAAAATCTCAACTCGAAGCCGAGAAGAATTCGCCTCTCCCTTTGCCAAAGGAAGAGGATTAAGGTGAGGGATTGGGGCGAGCACCGCTCCTGCAGCGCAACCAGATCGCTCTCAAGACGCTGTCGAGTTCCTGGCGAACCTGATGATTCCAAAATCGCAGCACAACGATCCCTTTGCGAGCCAGGAAGTCCGAGCGCCCTTGATCGCGAATTTGCCCAGAACGATAGTTATGCCCGCCACCGTCCAATTCGATCGCGAGCTTTGCGGTCGGGCAGTAGAAATCCAGAATGTAGCAGTCCAGCGGATGCTGACGGCGAAATTTATAGCCTACAAAGTTTCGGTTCCGCAAATGGCCCCAAAGTACGACCTCAGGATCGGTTGCTTTCTTTCGCAACAAACGAGCGTGATTCACGAAGAATTATCTTACTCGCCAGCGCAGTTTCTCGAAAGGCTGATCAGCCACCCCTCACCTTCCACCTTCGTCGAAGACTACGGCGCGACAAGCAGTCCCCTCCCCGCAAGCGGGGCGAGGCGAGTCGTATATCCAGTGTTGCGTCTTCAGTTGCTGAAGCGAGGCGCGCTCTCCTATCCGTGTTATCCGTACCGCTATCGATGAAAGTTTTCGCAGCCTGCGCAAATTTTCGCCCGTTGTGTTTCGTCCCGCAGTCGGCGGGACTTTTGGAGTGCGCACGCGTCCTCGCGTCGCTTTTGGGGGAGAAGGCCGTTGATGGAAAAGCGATGCGAAGACGCCTCGCACTCCCAAAGCACTTCGTGCAAGATGCGATACCGCTCGACACCCCGCGTGGCCAGCGCCGCTCCGCCGCAGCTAAAGATTTAACCGCGGATTACGCTGATTACACGGACATGGATAGGTCAGAATTCGTCGGCCGGGCCTGAAAAACCAGTTGAAAGGCTTAACCTTCGCTAAGACACTAGCCTGATTTCCTCCAAAAGGCATAGGACTAAGGTCCAATGCTTCGACGCGAACCCCACCAATCTGGGGGTAAAGCCGGTGGACGCTAATGTGCAAAACCCGTACCTAAACTCTGACAATGCCGGAAACCGGAAAATTTTAAGCCATTTGTTATTAGTGGGGCCACGGGAGGCGGCGGCACGAATTACACCGGGGGTTACAGCGGAACTAAATCCGTAACATGTTCAGCAGGTCGACGAAACCGTTGAACAAGCGTTTCGCCGGACGAAGGCGCAGCAGTTCAGCCACGCTTAGGGGTGTCTGCCGAGGCTGGACCAGCAGGCTGCGTAACTTAGCGAGCGTATAGATGCAGCAAGGGGCAACGCCGGCCAGTCCATACCTTCACGACGCGTGGAGGGCTCGTAGTGTGCCCGGCGGACGAGTTCAAGGCGTAGTGATCGTAGCAAACTCTGGAGGATGGGAACGGCGGCTCTTTTCACTATCTGGAGCGAACCACCTTTGCCCGGTTGGAGCAGCACATAACTCTCCGGGCGAAGCTCACCAGTCAAGCAACTCTCTAGGAGTTCAAGATAAAAGGCAACCGCAGGATGATTCGGATACATCGTTCTTGGAGCCTCCCCACAGGTCTCGTACACCTTTGTTTTGTTCTTTTTCCTTCCTTGTCGAAAAAGCAGGCATCGTAGCACAGCCATCTTGGCTGTCGGGCCGGCGGGCATCTTGCCTGCCAAGCCGAAGCCGGGCGAAGGCTGGTCGCGTGCCGGTCGCAGCCAAAGGTGGATCGGCCCAGCTACTTCCAAACGCCCGCCACGCTTGCGAAGGCGCAGCAAAAACGGAACGAAGTAGCTGGGACGATGGCAATAACCGCCGAAGGCGCAGATATCCGGCGGCGAATCCGTCCGGCAGCTGCCGGACCAACGCGTTGAGGAGTCGCCGCGGCGACCGTTCCACTCCCAAGAAAGTCCAAAAATGTCTTGCCATGCCCTGGCGGACCGACGAACGAGCGCTCGTTGAAAGCCTTCTGTGACCACCGCCAGAATCAGGCAGAAAAACCAATCGCTCCTCCTTTGCCCCGCAGGCGCGGGGCTTCCTCCTCCGCGCAACCAGCCTTCGCGTAAAGCTGCGGCGCGTCGAGAGGCTATGGCGTGACGAGCCGGCGTGACATGGGTTTCCACCAACCCATGACCGAATTTTTTTTGGGAAAAGTGTTCTCAGATTGGGCACGTGTAATCACTAAAATTAAATTGACCTCCACTGGGACATCCTGTCAGTCTAAAAGATTATGCGACTGTTGGCCGAGATTGTGATTATTGCGGCGGTGATTTCCCTCGGCTGGAATACGCCATTCCAAGAACAGGTAGCGCAGGCGAAGGCGAAAATCGAATCCACATTGCACCGTACCGGGTCGAGCCTACAAAAAAACCAGGACCCCTCCGTAAAGCGTTACTAAGTAGGATGGCAATTGCTAAAAAGCGCCGCCTTGTAAAAGCTCAAGCTGGCCTGGCAAACCGCCGCCGCTTAATGTGACGTTCCCGTTCGGCTAAGATTTTGCCTGTGATTCCGCAGGTTCGAGAACTGTTGCACGCTGCGCCGTTTGAACCGTTCAGCATTCGGACAAGTGATGGCCAGGAAATACACCGTTCCGACGGCTGATCATGCTGCAGTTCATCCGACCGCCCCTCGTGTCATCGTGTTTCTGGATAACGGAGGCCAGATCGATATCGCCGCGTTGCACCTCGCCGCGGTTGTAAAGAATGGCCGGATAGAGAGTTGACGGGATCGCATCAAATGCGGTCGCTTAACGTGGCATCCAGTTGCCGCAGCTCGGCTCGCCACGCTTCCCAGGCTTTTTTGTTCTGCCGAAGTTTCGAGTAGGCCAGATTCGTCCGCTCAAGGAGTAAACGGCGTCGCTCGTTTTGGTAGTGGTACAGTTTCAATTCAAACTGTACCACTACCCTCGTTTTCGATGGCTTGATCGAGCATTTCCTGCAATGAAGTATTGGTTTGCTCCGACATTTGGGCGAGGCTCCGGTGCGCCGTGCGACTGATGCGAATCGTGAACGGCATAGAATTATGTAGACGCTCACGTATACGCGATTGTCAACGACCAACAAAAACGACGCGGGCTGACTCCGTCACATGTTGCGGCATTCTTTGTCGCTCTCCAGCCTCGTTTCCTTTCAGTAAGCGATCGCCCGACAGAGGTTGCCTCGACCACGATGGAGCATAAACTCACATCATGAGTCTTGCGGAGATTAAAAGAGCGGTGCGTCAGCTTTCGCCACGAGAATTGGCGGAATTGTCTGCGTTCATTTTAGAGGAAGACAACGCAGTATGGGACGAACAGATTGAGCGAGATGCAGCGTCGGGCAAGCTGGACTTCCTGTTTCAAGAAGCCGACCACGAGCGACAAGCTGGCAAATTGCGGGATTGGCCTGAGCACGAGTGAAATCGAGATGCACGGGGCGTTTCTGGAAGCTCTACCAGGCGTTACCGGCGCATGTTCAAGCGCGTGCGAGAAAGAGTTACGATCTCTGGAAGCGCGATCACAGACATCCCTCGCTCGACTTCAAAAAGCTCAAGGGCGGCGCGCGTAACCGCTTCTCAATCCGCATAGGCGATCATCATCGTGCCATCGGCCAGCTAGTGAGCGACGTTGTTGAATGGGTGTGGATCGGCAGCCACGAAGACTACAATAAGCTCATATAGACTCATTCCTTGAGTGTCGTGGGTTATCGTCCGGTAGTGCTGCTTGCCACGCCGGCTCGCTTGCCATGCCGTAGTGGGACGAAGACAGGTCACGCCGGAGCCTTAGTGCGAAGGCTGATCAGCTTGTTCACTAGTCGACTTCCTTCCTATAGCTGAGTGCCGAGGACGTTCACGGTGCCGTCGGTGTTAAGATCCGGCCCAGCGCAATGTGAAGCCAGTATCGCTTTTCGCCTTCGGCTTACTCGTTTACTTCTTCGATCTCCTTGTCGATTAGTTGCAAGGTGGGTTTGCCAGGTGTCCGCGGATAGTAGAAGGTGCGAGAGCCATGCAGCAAAACATCGATAGCATTCTCGACGCCGCGGAGCAGCAGGAGGCGAGCGACGTCTTCCTTCAGGAGGACGAGGTACCGCGGCTTAAGATCAATGAACAAATCATCGTGCTCGGCGAGGAACCCATGTCGCTCGCGCTGCTGACCGCATTCTGGCAGGCGTGCGGCGCGAACGCGCAAGGCGACGGCGACAGGGATCGCGACACCGGCTTCGTCTCGCGCACGCATACGCGCTACCGCGTGAGCCTGCACCGCACCATGGGCCGCCTCGCTGCGGTCCTGCGCCGCATCAAGACCAGCGTGCCTACGTTGAAAACGCTCGGGTTGCCCGACTGGCTCCTGACCCGATGGGGCGCTCGCGAGCACGGCCTGATTCTTATAACGGGACCAACCGGCTCCGGGAAATCCACCACCATCGCCTCCCTCCTTCAATGGATGAACGAGAACCTGGTGCGACATGTAGTGACGATCGAAGATCCCGTCGAGTATCAGTTCACCAGCAAGCGCTGTCATTTCACCCAGCGACAGGTCGGACGCGACACCGGCACTTTTGCGATCGGATTGCGGAGCGCCCTTCGTCAGGCGCCGGATGTCATTTTTGTCGGTGAGATCCGGGATTACGAGACGGCGTTGACGGCCCTCCAGGCTTCGGAGACCGGACATCTCGTTGTTTCGACTCTGCATTCGGAGAGGATTGCCGACACGATGGAGCGCTATCTGAATCTTTTCCCGGCCCAGGACGAGAAGCATGGTGTGAACCTTCTGGCAAACCAGCTTTCTGGCGTCCTGTGCCAGAAGCTGGTTCAATCTGCTGACGGAGGCCTGCATTTGCTGGTGGAACACGTCGAAAATGCGGGCGCCATGCGCGACTGGATCGCCAGACGAGAGTTGCAGAACATCGATCAGTACATCGCCCGCGGATCGGATCCTGCCGCCGTTTCATTTTTGCAATCGACCCTCAAAGCTCTCCAAGCCAAGGTCATCACTGAAGCGACCGCCATGGCTTCGGTCAGCAATGAATCCGAGCTGCGTCGCGCCATGAGGGGAATCGGCTAGAGGACTTCTCCGCACCATTTGAATCCATATGAAGGAACATGACTTGATCGATTTTCTGGCGCTTGCGGCCGAGCGGGGAGCTTCCGATCTTCATTTGACAGTGGGGGCGCCCCCGATGACGCGGGTCGCTGGTGTCATCGAGCCGCTGACGGAAGAGCCACTGTCGGCGGAGGACACAAGGAGACTGGTGATCGATACCTTGAAGGAGGGACAACGGGCGAAGCTGGAAAACGAGTGGCAGCTTGACTTTGCGTTGCAGGTCGGTGCCCTCGGCCGCTATCGCGGAAATGCGTGCTATGTGTCAGGCGCGATTGAGGCCAATTTTCGGCGTATCCCTGCTGAGGTCGGCGATCTAAAGTCCTTGGGACACTCTCCCGTGGTGGACCGCTGGTGTGACGAGAGAGCCGGCCTGATACTGGTGACTGGCGCGAGCGGTGAAGGCAAGAGCACAACGCTGGCGAGCATGGCTCAGACAATAGCCAATCGGCGTTCGGTTAACATCGTCAGTATTGAGGACCCGATCGAATTTGTTCATTCGCAGGGGCGGAGCCTGGTGAACCAGCGCGAAATTGGTTCCGACGCGCGCGACTTCGCGTCAGCGCTTAAGAACGCGTTGCGGCAGGATGCGGACGTCATTCTTGTTGGAGAGATGCGGGACCTGGACACGATCCAAACTGCGATTACGGCAGCGGAAACGGGGCACCTTGTGATTGGAACCATGCACACTAACGACGCGCCAACGGCCATTGGGCGAATTGTTGATGCCGTTCCAAAAGAGGGTCAGCAGTTCGTCAGTGCCCAACTTGCGTGGTCGTTAAAGGGAGTGGTGTGTCAGTATCTCCTGCCGCAAACCGGTCAGTCAGGCCTGATTTTGGCCACGGAGTTGTTGACGGTGAACTCGGGAATCGAGGCGTGTATCCGGGCCGGCCGGCTTTCGCAGATACCGGGACTGATTCAAGTCGGTGCTAAGGACGGCATGCATACCGTGGACGATAGCCTTATCGAGTTACTTCTGGCTGACCGCATCAGTCTCATGGACGCGATGGCTCACGCGAGGGACCCCAATTTTGTGAAGGAGGAGTTCCAGAAAGCTCTGAAGAGCAAGCGAAAAGGGTGGTTTACGGGAATGTTCGGCAAATGAAATGCCGAGCTGCGTCCGCATCGAATTCAATGATTGTGACTGTCTTTGATCCACAAGTTCGAATTAAGCGTCGCATCCACCATCAGTCTCGTCATAAGTTCAGCCTTATTGATCATTAGGTTGGGTGTCGTGCCGGTTGTTGTTAGACCGGTGAGTCTGGAAACGATCTGGGCGACATCCGCTGACGCAATGGTCGGGTTAGTATTGCTTTTACCGACCATTGGCCCGCCAGATTGCGCCGTCGCCATCGAGCACAATACCTGCGTATTTTCTGCTTTAAGCGATTACTGCAATGAGTAACCACCGAGCGCACATCCAGGTTTTCGCCGACACGAAAATTCACTCGCGAAAGTTCTCGGAGTACCTGTGACGCTATCAGCTATCAGCTATCAACTCCGTAACTACTCAACCACTTTCGCGATCTGCTTATCCGGCACTTGCCCGGTAAACCAGTCGATCGCGACGTGAACCCAGTAACGTCGCTCCCCTTCCACGACGAAATCAAACGAGCGCTTCGATTTGGCGAAGAGATGTCGATCTGGGAAGAGGCCAGCCTTCGGCTTCGTGCAATCGAATCCATTCGTCTACCGCTTCGTAGAGTTCGGCATACACTGCGCGTTCGTCGCTGCCATGTACTCCGCCTAACATAAGACCGGCGCAACGTTTGCGAGACGGAAGACACCGCGCGCGCAACACCTCCAGCAGAGTTTTAGTCGCTTGATCGTCTATGATATTGCTGCCGGACGTGAGATCGTGAGCGAAAGGGACTATTTCACCTGTGGCTTGGCAGTTGCCCTTCTTGCTCTACGCCCGTGATAAGCAGGACGTCAAAGGCTTCGAAGAGATCGCTGTCAGGTTTTGCAATGTAAAAGATGCGGCCCGAGCCGGAAATCATTGCAAACTCTGGATGCGGAACGTCCAATGTACGACCACCGGCCATGGTGATCTTGAAGGGCCGGCCAGTGCGAATGGCTTCCCGCAAAGCATCTACCGTCATTGCTAGAGCCTATTCCGGGGTGCGGGTTTTGCAACGACGGCACATCCGCAACCGGCATCCAGGATCCGGAATCGCGCATCCAGCATCAGCACCAGTGGTCAGTAGTAGTCTGCCATGAGCTATCGACCATCAACTATCAGCTCTTTCCCAACCTACTCAACCACTTCCTCAAGCGGAGTGCCGAGCACGTCCACT
>Ga0209056_10003139_pt1 | contig 17730 bp, 13 predicted proteins | sample GraSoiAngelo_114_FD_185876 | JGI IMG/M metagenome (GOLD analysis project Ga0209056, IMG submission 185876) | Grasslands soil microbial communities from the Angelo Coastal Reserve, California, USA - 14_0903_13_40cm (SPAdes) (version 2) | ecosystem: Environmental > Terrestrial > Soil > Grasslands... | reverse complement strand
TATATTGTTCGGAGGCAATGGGGCCCCCGCACCGACGGCCGGCAACGGCTTATTTATCATAAACAGTGGAGGAGTTACTTTTTACGAAGGCTCTTCAGCCGGCAATGCCACCTTGATCGCCAACCCTGGGTCAAACGGCGGGGAAGGCGGCCGAATCTCTTTTGAGAACCTTGCGGATGATGGCGGTGAAGCCAGAGTTGAGCTTTTCGGCAACGGCACCCTGGATATCGAGTTCGGAGGGTCTGTTGTCTCTGTTGGCTCAATCGAAGGAGACGGTATTGTCTTCCTAGGCAAGAAGGAACTTATCACCGGTAGCAATGATCTTAGCACAACGTTTTCGGGCACAATTCAAGATAGCGGGGATCATAGCTTTCCTGGCTCTCTTGAAAAGATTGGCAATGGGACCCTAACGCTCAGGGGCGAGAATACTTACCTCGGTGGAACGACAATTGAAAGCGGGAAGCTTGTCGTAGCCAATCAGAGTGGGTCGGGCACTGGCAGCGGGGCAGTGAGCGTCAATAGGGGTAAGCTCGGCGGTACCGGGATCATCGCTGGCGCGACAACTATTGGCACCGGCAGCGGGACCGGCGCGTTCCTTGCCCCGGGAGGTGAGACGAGGACTGGACAGGTTCCACTGACCATCCAAAGCGCACTCACTTTCAACGCCGATGCCACCTACACTTGCACCTTCAAGACGCAGCAGAACGGACACGGGACCAGAGCCAAGGTCGGGATGGTGATTGCCAACGGAGTCACCATCAGCAGTGGAGCCATGATTGAGTTGATCGGCAACATCACGGGAGCCTTGAGCCAGGGATTCGTGCTGACCTTGATCAGTAACACCTCAGCTAATCCCATCAGCGGCACCTTTAGCAACTTGCCCGACGGCAGCATTGTTACAATTAACGGCAACAACTTCCAAGCCAGCTATGAAGGTGGCGATGGGAACGATCTGACACTCACAGTCGTTCCTTGAGTTAAGTTGATGGCTGAGCGTTGAGCGAATCAGACTGGTTCATCGTCTATCTCGGCGACAAACGTGCGGTAACGCGCATCGCTCAAGATTTTCGCACAGGCGGCAGATTCTCGCCATATTTCCAGATCAGCCACGGCAATTCCAACCCACGGATCAAGCGCGGAATGAAGCGGTGCGGCTGAGTCATCAGTCGCAGAAGCCAACCTAAATACAACCGGTCCACCCAATCGGGAATCGGAATCTGCTCGCCCGTGAGAAAACCGAGCGCCGCGCCGGTGCAATGGATCGCCGGCCGATACGACAAATTCTCGCGCAAATAATAACCCAGTTTTTCCTGGGCGCCGCTGCCAATCGCGATGATTACATGCGACGGGCGATTCTCTTCCAGCAGCGAAAGCAGATTTCGATCTTCGATATCCAACCCGTACCGCGGCGCGACATAGCAGTTCTTGCTGACAATTGGAAACGCCTCCCGGCGTGACCACTGGAATAATTTTCGTCGTGCGCGTTCGCTGGGAAGGACCCAGAAGATTTCTTCGGCCCTCTCCCCCTTCAATTTGCGCAGCAGATGCTTCAGATATTTCGATCCGGAGATGCGGCCAATCTTCTCGCGCCGCAACAAGCGCCACAGCAGAACCATCAAACCGCTGTCGGCAATCGCCAGATCAGCCGCAAGCACAGCGCGCCGATATATCTCGTCTTCGCGCAGTCGCGCAAAACAGGTTCCCGAAGGTGCAATCAAAAACCCGCCGCACCGATCCATTGAAGCGAGCGCTTCATCCACATCGCCATTGAAGAAAGAAATGCCGAGAATTTGCCAGGCGGAAAGCATTGGAGCACTAAACGCGCAGGACGTATTTTAGGCATTCTGCCCGATGCGTCGAGCAGGCTTCCCAGCATGCGCTCCCAAGCGGGCAAGATGCCCGCTCGACGAAACAGCCATGATGGCTGTGTTACATTTCGCTTTGGCCAGAAATTTGGTAAGCTCTCGCCCGGTGCAAAAACTGGCGACGGCACGGAAACTCACCCAAGACTCACCACTGCCTGATAGCCGTTCTTCGGTGCGAGTTGTGCTGACTGTTTTGTTTGTAGCCGCGCTGTGGTTTGGACTTTGCAGAGAACTCAGCGGCGAATGGTCGATCAACGAGCAATACAACTTCGGCTGGTTCGTTCCCTTTTTCGCTCTATATCTCTTCTGGCTCCGCTGGCAGGATCGGCCGCGAACCGAAATCCGAAAGGGACAAACGATCCTTGCATTGCTCGCGATTGCCGCGCTGCTGCTGTTACTGCCGGTCCGGCTTTTTGAAATTGCGAACCCGGAATGGCGATTGCTCGCCTGGGCCCACGCTGCCGCAGTGGTCGTGCTAACGCTCTTGCTGATCTGGTGGGCAGACGGCGAAGCGTGGCTTCGCCATTTTGCATTTCCCGTTCTATTTATTTTCGTTGCGGTGCCGTGGCCGACGCTGGTGGAAACCCCGGTGATCCAAGGCCTCATGCGCATTGGGGCGCGCGTCGCCGCGGAAACGGCGATGCTGCTCGGAACTCCCGCACAGGTCGAAGGCAATTTAATCCGTGTGAGCACCGGCCTAGTCGGCGTAAACGAAGCATGCAGCGGCATTCGTTCATTGCAGACGTCGCTGATGATCGGCCTGCTCTTTGGCGAATTGAAACGACTTTCGGTGTTGCGACGCGTGGCCCTCGTTGCGTGCGCCGTTGCCATCGCGCTGTTAGCTAACTTTGTCCGCGCAGTTTTTCTGGTCCGCATTGCAGCGACGGAAAATCTCTCCGCGGTCGGTCGCTGGCATGACATAGCCGGCTACAGCATCGTCGCGCTCGTTTTCATCGGTACGATGGCGCTCGCGTACGTGCTCGGGAAATCACATCGTAATGCGGGCTTCCAGCCCGCCAAAGGACGGACTCGCCGTGGCGAGCCTGTACCGCCCGGCATGGCTTCCAGCCTGCCGATCTCGCAGACAAGATGTCTGCTCGACGGGTCGGGCAGGATGCCTGAGTTACGTATCCGTTGTCTGGCCGCCGCGCTTTGCTGGCTCTTGCTCGTCGAAGTCGGGACCGCTGCATGGTATCGCGCGCACGAACGCAATCTCGTTCGCGGCATCCCCTGGAGCGTACGCTGGCCCGAGCAGGCATCCAATTTCCATCAACTGAAGATTGACCTGGAAATTCGCGCCGTGCTCCGGTTCGATGACGGCAAGGGAGCAGCTTGGACGGTCACCTCGCCGGTAAATCGCTCCGAGCCCAATGCGATTTCCTGTCTGCTGTACGTCTTTCGCTGGAACCCGGGCAAAAACAGCGCACTTCTGGCGAACTTGCACCGGCCCGATGTTTGTTTGCCCGCAAGCGGTTGGACTAAGACGGCTGATGATGGCGTGCGCAGTTATCCGGTGAGCGGTTCGTTCGAATTGCCGTTTCGCCATTTCGAATTTCAGCGCGCCTTCGAAGGCTTCGCACCGCAGATTGCGCACGCGTTTTATTGTTTGTCTGAAGACCGCGCTTCGAGCACATCCACATCACTTGCCCGCCGTAGCCTTGGCGAAGGCGGGCGCGCCAATACAAATTCGCCCGGAATGTTCGGAAGCAGCCCTGAATGGACACGGACCGAACGTCTCCGCACGGTGTTGGAAGGTCGCCGCCATTTGGGACAACAAGTGATCGAAGCGATGTTCATAAGCAACGAGCCGTTCTCCGCGGCAGAGGCGGAATCGTATCTGCGCGATTTGCTCCCCGACCTCGTCGTATTGCGTCAACCAGGAAGTAGGTAGGGGCGGTTCACCGAACCGCGCACGGGCGATTGAGCGTAATCGCCCTACGCCCCAGCTACAAAAAATTTAAAAAAATCTTGCCATGGCAGCCTGAATTGTTACAACGGCCGTAACTCTTCGAGCCTTGAGAGGATGCATGCCAAAATTTAAGGGATTTCCGCCGCGAGGTTTACGATTTCCTTTGCTCTTAATCTCAACGGGCGCGGTGCTGCTGCTAGCTGCTTTAGCGCCGACCGCGAAAGCAGACCTGATAGTTTATTTTAATTTTGAAGATTCTTTTAATGGGGGCCCGCCAGATTTTACCTCCGATGTTGTCGGTGCCCCGGATTTTAATCCCGGCGGCGGAGTCGTGCTTACGACGATGACGACCGATTATAACAGCGACGAGATGCTGTCCAATCACCCCGGAACTCCCCTGAATCGGTCTGCCGGTGACATAGACGTCCCCCCGCTCACTCCAGATCTGGATGTGGGACTCACCGACGCCGGCAATAATAACAACCGCCACTTCGACTTCAATGTTTTCTCGTCGCAAGGCTTCTATCAGGACATGACCTTGAGCTTCGCGGTCAAGAGCCGAACCGGTGGTTTCGACAGCGTGACGGTTCAGTACAGCGTTAACGGAGGGGGTACGTGGACCACTTTTGGCACCGCCTCAATTCCAACCGACAACACTCCACAAATCAGGAGTTTTAGCGTCCCTGCCGCGGCTAATAACGCGCCAAACCTCGCGTTTCGATTCTTCTTCACCGGGGGAACGGGAACTGACCCGCGCACAATATACACCCAAATCGACAACCTCCAGTTGAGTGGCACGATCGTTCCTGAGCCCGCGACGGTCGCAGCCGGCCTGCTCGGTGTACTTGGGCTCTGCTGGCATCAGCGGCGGCGATTGATTTGCTCCATGCGCTTTCGGCGTACGTAACACGGCCATCTTGGCTGTTGCGTCGAGCGGGCATCTTGCCTGCAGGGCAGCAGGCTGTGAAGCCTGCGTGACGGTCAAGCAGGATGCCTGAGTTAGTGCGTCCGCGTTGCGCGCAGCGTCGCGTCGTAGTAAACGTCTCGCGTGCAAAAGCAGTCGTCCCGCGCGGTTGCAAAGAATAATGAACCGGACCTGACTCCTCCGGAAGAAATCCGTGCGCGACGAATTCGGCTATTCATTTTCCTTGGTGTGCTAGCCATTGGTGCGCTGAGTGTCGCACTCTACTTCGCTGCACCACCGATCGGCGGAGCAATCAAGGGCTGGCAGTCACGTCGGCTCTCGCGTCAGGCGTTCGCTTTGATCGAGCAAGGAAAATGGAGCGAAGCGAATGCGAAAGCACGCGATGCCTACCTGCTGCGACCGACTGAAGCTGAATCCTGGCGTGCAATTGCGCGGCTAGCCTTTCGCACAAACCAATGGGCACCGGCGCTGGAGTGGTGGAAGAAGGTCGATGACGCAGACCGTCTCACGGTCGAGGACCGGCGCGACTATATCGCTGCTGCGCTCGCAGCCGGTGAGGTGACTCCGGCGGCAAAACAAGTGCAATTCCTGATGTCACAACGCGCACCGTCGGCCATCGATTTGGTGTGGGCGGGTCAAGTCGCTAGTCGTCAGAGCGATCCTGTTGTGGCACTCGATTATGCTCAAAGCGCGCTTGGGGATAAACGCGCAAAACCGTATGAAATTCTGGCCGCTGCTGCGCTCGTTCTCTCTGTCACCGGTTCCGATTCGCGGCCATACGCCAGCGCTTGGAAACAAATTGAAGATGTGGCGCGTGACCCAAAAAGTCCGGCGTCGCTGGGTGCGCTCGTTCTTCTCGCAAACGAGCAGGCTGTGCCGCCGCAGTCCGCAATCGGCGGCAACACATCGCTTTCGCTCGAGAGCACCCCAGCACTATCTCCCACACCTGCGATACAGGAAGGCGCCTCCGCCGAGACTACGGCGGCCAAGGCGGCAGTCCTCTCGGAGCGCAGTAATCCGCAGCCGACACTGTCGGCAGGCGCGAGCTCTCAACCAACGCCTGCAACACAATCTGGCGATACCGTGACTCTCAATTTGGCTGCCACTTCGCCATCAAATCCAGCCGGACGGACGATCAGCCTGAGGGAAGTGGCGGACGCTCTTGAAAATCATCCCGACGCCCAGTCTTACCACAAGCTCCTGGCGCTGGAAGTTCGTACGCGACAGGATCCAATCCTGATCGATCAATTCGTTGCGGACGCGATACAGCGTTTCGGAAACGGCGACGATGAGACGCTCGCAGCGCTCGCTGCGTGGCTGAACAAGATCGGCCGGGCCGCGAAAACGTTGGAAGTGTTGCCGGAGACGCATGCGGTGCAGCGCCAGGACCTTTTCCTTCCATATTTGGATGCGCTTGGGGCGCTCCAACGCTGGAACGCCATCAAAGAGTTGCTGAGCAGCGAACGTTTTCCGATCGATCCAGTGCTCCAACACATGTATCTTGCCGTCGCCCAGACGCGCCTCGGGTCGGCAACTGGAGCAACGAACGAATGGCAGCGCTCTCTGGAAGTCGCCAATACTCCGGAGAAGTTACTCGTGCTGGCAGGTTACGCCGAGCAGAATCATGCCAACGATGTCGCCGATCGCACTTACTCCGAGGCAATCAGACTCGCGCCCAAAAATCGCGGGGCGTACGACGGTCGTCTGCACGTTGCATTAGCGTCCGATCATACGGCTGAAGCTCAAACGATCGCGGCAGAGATTGTCAAAGCTTGGCCCGATGACGCAGAGGCGCGAAATCAAAATGACTATCTGCGATTATTGCTCGGTGCGTCGGGTGACGCGGCTGAAGCAGCGGAGCGGCAAGCTCGAATTCTCGTCGCCCAGGAACCGTTTAACTGGTCCGCTCGGGCAACACTTGGACTGGCGCGACTCCGCCTGGGTCGAAACGCAGATGCCCTGGCGGTATTCCGTAAGGTGCGGGTGACTGGTACTCAACCGCCGGGCGTGCTCGCAGTGCGCGCAGCGATTCTGGCATTAAACGGCTACGAAGAAGGTGCGCGGGGCGATGCGCGTAATCTGGGAGCCGAACACCTCTTGCCTGAGGAACGTGCACTCATCACCCCGTTACTGCCATAGGGCCTAAATCATTTTGTTCCGATTGTAGGCGTTTGACTCGTTCGCTCCCGCTCACTCGGCTTGCGGCCTGCCCGCCTATGTCGCTCGGGCCCACCAGCTCTGTTCTATGAACCCGGAAAGCATTCGGGGCTGACACATACGGCCTACAAATCGGCAACGCTTCAACTCTTTAACGCTTCAACCCTTCCGTGGCCGCCCGCCCGCTCAGTTTACCCGCCGTGGAGGGCGAAAGCCTTCGGAGTAGCCTTGGCGAAGGAGGCAACGCTTCAACTTTTTGACTTTTAACCCTCTCGCGATTCTAGTTGCCCTCCGCCCCCATTTTCTGTCACTCTCGAAAGTTATGCGACTGTTGGTTGAAATCGTGATTATTGCGGCCGTGATTTTTTTTGGCTGGAACACCCCTTTCAAAGATTGGACGGCCCAGGCGAAGTGGACAATAAACTCTGCATTCGACAGCCTTGGGGGGGCGTTACAAAAAAACCAGGACCAATCCGTGCGCCGCTACGAGGCCCGCCCTGGACGTTCCGCTACACCGCCCCGATAGGCTGTCGCCGCAGGTTCAAGATCAGCGGGCGACCTGCTGTGAAAACGCCGCTATTCAGTAACTTCTTCCAGCTCCGTGCCGAGCACATCCACGGTTCGGTCAGTGTTAAGGTCACGGGCCAGCGCGATGTGAAGCCAGTAGCGCTTTTCGCCTTGCACGATAAATTTCGCGACGTCGGTTTCGCCCGGCGCGCACTTTCCCGTCTGCGCGATCATGTCGATCATCAGATTCCAAGTGCGCGCCTGTCCCAGTTCAGCCAGCGCGCGCGCAATTGCTTCTTTCTGTTCCTTTGTCCAGCCAGTATTCGCACCAACTCTGACCAGTCGAGCGACATCTCCGCGGTTCAATACGGGGCGCAACTTGGTTTCATCAACTATGCGTTGCGCCGCTGATGTAGCGTCAGTCTGTGAGATGACACTCGAAGGAGGAGAGACGATTGTGTCGTTCTTGAGCGCAGATTTCAAAATTGCAGCGAAGACTGGAACATTCCTGGTATTCAGGTTCACAATGCCGGCGCGCGGATAGTCGTGCAGGATCGGATTGTAAGTAAAGAAGTCGAGCACCGGTTTGTCGTTGCTTGCTTCGGTAGTAAAATTCAGCGGTTGAAAACCATTTGCCGTATCAAGGCCGTAGCCGAACTCTCCGACGTTGCTGAATGGATGGTTGAGCACTATGGGGACGATCGGCGGCCTCGGTTTCGTCCTTCCCGTGTTCGGGTCGACTATCCAGGCGTAAGCGTCTTTATTTATATCGTAACCAAGGCTACTGGGGTTATTCTCATTCTCCCAGCCAAGGACGAATCCTCCTTCGTATTCAATGATCGTGGTGTGGCTGCCGGTTCTTGCGTCCGGTTCGTTTGTGTCGCCGGAATCGTCGTATTGATCGATCAATGAAGCAGCGATCGACAAGGTCCGTGCTAGGCGGCCCAGGTTAGTATCGTTGGAAAAAGGATCCCAGCCAGCATTGGCTAGGTTCAAGGCGTAGTGCAGAATTTTGATAAACTCGAGCCGACCTCTCAACGGCGGAATGTACCCCAGTGGATAGTTGTTAGGCTCGGAGGGCTGTTGCTCGCCGACGTATTGCCAGCGGCCCCAATAGCCAAGTTGGCTCTTATCTGTACCACTGCCGTTGACCCATGCCAGGCCAAACCCAGCTAGAATGTCGCGGATGCTGCCTCTGTATCGGCCGCGGCCGTTCCATCCGTTACCTCTCCCCTGGCCGTTGCCGCGTCCTCGCGTTGCCACAGACTCAGGCGGCGCCGGCTTCACCAGACCGATGGCATTCATCGGAAACCTGTCAGGCGATCTGTCGTTGAGGCTCCTCCAGTCGGGGGCTGGCCGATTACGTTCCCGCGAGAAAACTCCCATGTATTGTAGTAAATCCTCGCTGAAGCCGATGCTACCTTGCAGTCGCAACAATTCTTTACGAGTCATGAACGCTTGGTCCGTTCGGTCGTTCGAAGGAAAGTCGCTGGGAACGGAAACAAATGAATATATCGATGGGTCGGTATAGGGCGCGTCGCCGAAATCCAGCAGATAACTGCCCCATGTGTCTTGTTGGGAATTCGGGTCCAATTGAAAACTAAATTTTCTGAAGACGGTTTCTGTCTGTTTTGTCGTGCCATAGTTGCGCCAGCCGACAATTTTGTTGATCTGAGAAGAAGTCGGTGGCGTGGGTAGCGCGCCAAGCTCTGCGAAAGCAATGGTTCCTTTTCGCCCAACGTTAATCTGCCACGGCGTTGGCGTCGGTTGCGGGTTGGCAGCAGTAGTTCCGGCCCAAGCAGGAAACCCTGCCAGATTCATGTCCAGCAAACCGCCCTCGTCGTAAACCGCGAAAGCATACCGTCCCACCACATCACTGGGCTGCGGTGCAGGGTCCGGCCCCCGAAGGGTTACCAACACCCAGTCAGGCGGTGTGAAATTGGCAGTAGCAGAGATCAAGTGATGGCTATTCCAACGAGCGCGCGTTATTTCGCCGCGCTTCGGATTTGCCGGGTCTACCGGCCCAGAGCTCACGGCGGAGGCGAAACTTGCAACCGCAGGCGGCGGTATCGCGTCATTGCGCACACTGCGGCGGATTAAATTTGGAATCGATGCGTCGTCGCCGGACCGTTGCGGTTGAATATTGGCTTGCGTGACCGTCGTGCCGGCAGCGACGATTTCGCGTTTAAGACTGCCGACGACGATGTCCACCGCGCTACGGGCAAGCAGGTCCGCGTTGGCATCGTGAAAACTCGCCTGGGCAAGTTGCCGGTCTATAGCGCTGTGCGAGAAATACGCCAGCGCTAACCCCGTTAGAAGCGCCATAAGGGCAAGAACAATTATCAGCGCGGCCCCCTTCTGCGCTGGTCTCCCAGAAGCACTCCAGCGAAAATTCATAATGCCGTGGGACAAAGATGGAAACAGCGTTCGTAAAGGCGAACACTTGAAAGTGCTCGGCGCGGCAAAGTTCTATTTGCGTCCAGAGCAGTTCGCCAGCCTGCGAGCAGACCTCCGGGGGCTTGCCCACCGTGGTCCGGCAACTCATCTGCGAGTCCCGTGATATCCGAATCGGTCAGCAGCACTCTGCTCTTAGGATCGAGCACAGCGATATCCACTATGATTGCAGACACATCTTGCATTCCGCGCACGCTCGAGATCGTGTACCAAGGAGTGGAGGACAAATCTCCGTTCTTGAGCAGATAATAATATTCAAACCGAAAAACGTCCGGACTGATAATGTCGAACGGCGTGTTGGTCGCGGTTGCCCAAGGATTAAGTGGCGCCCAAAAAAGAACCGATGCCGGCCGGCCGTCCCCTCGCGTATCACTTGTAGCGCCGTTCCAAATCAAGCCTTCACCCAATCGCTCCATTCTGTTGGAAAATGTGTCCGCGCTGACGTGGATCCGGTATCCAATTATCGAGACAGGGCTCTGCTGCGCGCCCGTCAATGCCGACCAACCGGGCACGGTGCTGTAGAACGCGATTTGGTCATTTCCTCTTTGCCTGGTACAGAGCGCGCAGTCACTCGCGGTGGTGGAAGATTTAAGGTAGTAATCGACATCGGATCTCTTGACCATCTGCGCGAAATCGATCGCCATGCGGTCGAACAATTCACGCGCCTCTGAGTCGGCGTTCATTTGCCGGTGACCAAGCGTCATGATCGTCGCCGCGCTGTTAAGGAGCTGAGTCGTCAGTAGCACGAGTAACACCAGCACGCCCACGCTAAGCACGAGTTCGGCTAACGTGAAGCCGGCCTCGCCCCGGCGCTGTAGTGGCAGGCGTGTCGCCTGCGGGTGGTTGCGGATTGCAGCCGCCACGGCTGCCTCTACAGGTGCAGGCTTGTGCTCACTCATGACGCTAATTCCTGTCGAAAGCGGCGAATATGTCCACCGAGCCGCCTGGCGGTGTTGTTGCCGGGTCAACTTCGGCCGGCCAGGTCACCTTTAGAACAGCATAACGCAACCCTGTAGGAGCAGAATTCCACGTGACGTTCAGTCGATAGCGGGAGTCGGCACTGAGCGATGGTAAGGCTTGCCCTGAAGCATCAAAAAATAATGTCTTCTCGGCATCAAAAGTTATGGCGAACTCGGGCGAAGTCATGGCGACTGCCGGCGTCGTTCGCAGATCCGACACGACAGTGGCAATGATGTTGCTGGCGATAGTCTGTGAACTCGCGTTACGGTTTGTCTGCACACCGACTGGCAGCAAACCGAGAACGGCGAGCAAGCAAAACGCCGCGACCCCTAAGGCGAGCGTTACTTCGACCAACGAGAATGCCGCAGTGCTCGAACTAGAGGCGGTTTCATAAGAACTGTAGCGGCGGTCTACCTGTCCCGCCGTAGCAGAGCGAAGGCGGATGACCGCCGACGAATCGAACTTCCGCTCATTCCTACGGCGCTCACCCGCCTTCGCAAAGCTTCGGAGTGGCAGGCAGAGCGCCGCTACAGCGCCCGGCAACATTCTCAAAGCCTTCGCACCAATTCTCATGGCCGATAGACGCGAACCGCCCCATCTGTGGTGCCCAGTTGTATCACCGCATGGCTTCCTACGTCCTGGTTGAAGTTAGGAGGCAGCGGCTGGAAGACTGTTCCATGAGCTGGTTGAAAATCGATCTCGATAACGTGGGCAATTGCGTCCCCGTTTGTCGAGGTGGCAATCCGCGCGATACCTGTCGGATCGAAGCTTATCACTCGATCGAATAGATACTGGTAGCCGGAATCCAGCGGCGAACCCAACGGCCACGTAAATGGCGTCACCGACCTGGAGAGGGCATTGCTCAAAATGTACGGCGGACCGGTTGGTTGATAGCGTGCCATTTTGGAGTTCGGATGCGACGTGGGAGTCCAAGACGCAAAATCGAGCGGCACAGAATGCAGATTCTCATAAGTTTGTAATTTCCCGACGGCGATAAGATGAGCGCCATTGGCATAATTGGCATTCCAGTCGTTCCCCTGATCGGTCGTAGCGTATTGGTACTGCGAAGTGCCGTCCTTCGCTGCAACGACCGCCATTGCCACTCTGCCGTAAGGCGTATCGCCAGTCGTAACCTGCGGACTGACCGAGGGATCGACTGAAGAATCCACCTCGGCAAAACCAACAAACACATAGGTGTGGTTAGCTTTGGCGTACGTTCGTGCGTGTTCTAAGACTCCTTGAATTCCGTAAACAGCATTGGTGAGATCTGCTCCGGTCTTCATGCTTGTGAATGCCGGGGTGATCAGCACCAGCAACATGGTGATGATGCCGATGACGAGTAGCAATTCGAGCAGGGTGAAGCCTGCTCGAATTGCGTGATCAGTGATCGGTGATCGGTGATCGGTTGAACCGCAGCCGGCGCGGCTGTGCAACGGCCATGCGTGCCAACGCCGCGCGCGCGCAGCGAGCGCCAGCGCGCGCTGCGCGTTCACACAAACCCTCCCAGCCCTCTCAGTGATGTTGCGGGCAAACATTTGGGGGAAACGCCAGACTAATCGAAAATAAAAGCGCGTGACAAGCGCTCAATTACCAGGAATTTCAAACCGGCCCTGCAGCCCGCCCCTCCCGCCTGCCCACACGCGCGATAAGCGCTCTCCTGTTCGAGAACGAAACCGTCTCGAAGGACTGGTGGTATTTGGCTCGTAGTAACCAGACTGGCCAGCACATCCGATAAAAAACGCAGACGGTGACACCCCCGATTGCCGCATGGAGTCGTGGCGATCTATTCCCAGGACGCTATCGAACACTTGCCAGGTAAACCAGATTGAATCAAGTGGACTGCTTCGGGAGAGTATCCCCGCATGCCCACAGTAATCCACACTCATATCCGACTTGATGACCGCGGAGTTGCGTGGATCGACGGCACTACCACAAAAGTGATCGAGATTGCGCTGGATCAGATCGCGCATGGCTGGAGCGCTGAGGAGATTCATTTTCAGCATCCGCATCTCTCGCTCGGGCAGATTCACGCCGCTCTCGCGTATTATCACGATCATAAGGACGACTTCGACACGGAAATCCAGCGGAGCCTCTCGCGCGTAGAACAGTTGCGAGCGGGAGCCGGCGAATCTCCCATTCGGAAAAAATTGCGCGCCATGGGCAAGTCCACCACGGCGGATTCGTCCTGAGGCGAACTTTGCGCGAGCGTTGGAGTTGTATCAAAGGATTCATACTTTCCGACGTGGTGTGATTCGTGTAGCCTAATGGTCAATGAGCGCCATTCTCGAAGTGGACGAAGGCGGCAATCTTCAATTGCCGGCTAATGTGCTGCCGATTTCAAGGCCGCACACGCGTTACGTCGCCTCAATTAACGGCCATCAGGTCGTTCTCGCGCCAGCGGAAAGCGAGCAACCATTTTGGATGACCGCCACTCCCGCGGAGCGAGCGGAAGACATCCTCCGGTGGGCGAATAGTTACACCGATGGTCCAAACCTGCCCGACGAGGCGACGCACCGCGACAGCATCTACGAATAATAAATGGCCAGCTATCTCGCTGACACGAACATCCTGCTTCGGTTGGCCGATACGCCGTCGCCGCAAAATCCCATAGCCGCTCACGCGGTTGCCGGTTTAGTCGAGCAGCGACACGAAGTATTTATCACAGCGCAGAACATCATTGAATTCTGGTCTGTCGCCACGCGCCCGCGCGACAGCAACGGTTTTGGGTGGACGTGCGAGCGCACCCGCGCTGAGGTTCATGGAGTGCTAGAGAAGTTTCCGCTTCTTCAGGAAGCACCCGAGATTTTTCTACAATGGGTACGTTTGGTCGAAACAATTCCTGTCACTGGCAAACGCGTCCACGATGCCCGGCTTGTAGCAGTGCTAAAGACTCACGGTGTCGATCATCTCCTGACGTTTAACAGTGGAGACTTCGCGCTGTTCACAGACATCTCCATTGTCGATCCGCGAAGACTCGCTGCGACCCCCGAAAGCTTCCGGGGCTAATCTCGCGCTTGCGATACCAGCGCGCTCGATGGTTCTCCTGGAGGCGTTTCACCCCAAATCGCTTTCGCGCGGTCGAGAAAATCCGGTTCCGGCGCAGAATTTGCCGGTTTACGGATGCGCTGTTGCTCCAGCCAGAGTGCCAGCTTATCCAGTTGGGAAGCTGGCAAACGCTTGATCGCATCCTCAATCTCACTAAGCGTGCTCATCCAACTCCAATCTTACGCGCCCGCGCTCGGCCTTCAACTTTTAATCCCGATGGCTCGCCAGAGTTATCAACTATCAGCTACACGTCACGCCTATTTGTCGCGACAAAGTCCCGCGACTGCGGGACGAAGGCAAATCAGCCACCTGTCCCGCGTAGCGTTGCTGTGGTGGCACGCGTGTCGCGTGCGAGTCTGCAGCCGACACGGCTGCCGCTACAGCTACTCAGTAACTTCCTCTAGCTGCGTGCCGAGTACAGTTCCAGAGTCGCGATCAAGCGCGATGTGAAGCCAGTAGCGCTTCTCGCCTTGAACGATGAACTTACTCGTATCAGTAAGGTTGGTAGCGCCTGGCGCATATTGCCCAGTTTGCGCGATCAAGTCGATCATCAGGTTCCACGTTCGCGCCTGGCCTATCTCTGCCAATGCGCGCGCGACCGTCTCCTTTGCTTCGTTCGGGGCTGCGAGATTAGGCACCGCTGCGGCGACTACGGCGGCTAGCCGGGTGACATCACCTCGGGTCAGAGCGGGACCATGCCCCAAGGCGATGCTCGTGGTCTCTTGAACAACGGCTTGCCCTGCGGCGAGGGCGTCTGCTTGGGAAACTAACGCTGTTGGCTGATTCTCGGAGCCGAGATCATGTAAAAGCGCCCCACTGATGATCGACGCGAGAACAGGGCCGTTTCTTGTGTTAAGGTTCACAATGCCTGCGCGCGAACTTGCAGTGTTGTAGGTGAAGAAATCAAGAATCCCCCTAGCGCGGCTTGTCGCAGACGCGAAATCCAAGGTCTTGCTCGCCACCCCAGAAGCGGGGTTATAGGCGTAACCAAATTCGCCGACATTCTCAAACCTCCGGTTGAGAAGTACGTAGTTTGCCGGCAAGGGCGGAGAACCCGGGCCCGGCGCGAACGGCGGTCGATTCAAATTCTGAGTAGGATCGTCGTATGACATGCCTTCTATCCCATAGACGTAGTTTGGGGGGTTCCCGTTACCGACAGTGTCGATGATCGTAATAGTGTTGCCAGAGTTGCCGCTCATCGGAGGATTGGGGTCGGGATCATACAAATCATCGGTGTCGTATTGATCGATTAGTGCCGCCCCGATAGTGAACGTGTTAACTACATGATTGGGATCGTTAACGCCAATCGCCTGATTCATGGCATAATCGATGATCTGGAAAAAGTCCGGGTTGTTGGCTGGCAACGGGTTGAGCTGGTGGAAATATTTCCAATGTCCGTAATAGTTGGGATCAGTGAAGCGCGTACCGGGTGCGAACGTTCCGGCTACCCACACCAAGCCAAAGAACTGGCCGATGAAGGAATGCCTCTGCTTGCCGAAGGCGTGACCTATACCGTGATTACCGGGCCAAAGCCAGGAATCCGGTATCACTCCCTCCAAGTTATTCATGTCCCACCGTGCGGCGGCTAATGTACCGCTCAGTTGGGGCCAGGAGGGCGCCGGCCGGTTCTGGTCGCGGGAAAACGTCCCGAGGTACTGGAGCAGGCTCTGGCTGAAGCCAATCGTTCTTTGAAGCTTTATTAGTTCCTGCCGGGTCATTACCGCTTGGTCAGTCCGGGTGGGGTTTTGGAGGTCTAGCCCCGCTGAGACTGTGGTGAAAGGTGTGGTGAAAACATAGTCAGGCGGGGGGAAAGCTCCGAGGAAATATTTGGCGAAGTATTCTTCGTGCGTGAGGTCAGGCGGAAACGAGGGGCTGTCAAAAGAGGCACCAGTCTGTTGTGTCGTGGCATAATTTCGCCAGCCAATTAACTTGTTGATTTGCGCAGGGGTCGGGCTCGGGATCGATAGAGCGGTGAGGTCGGCGAAAGCGACGGTTCCTTTTCTCGCCAAGTTTACCGGCCAGGGAGTCGAGTCAGGTCCTATTCGCCCGGTGATCATCAGGTTCAAGGTTAGGTAGCCAGTGCCGCCACACCCGTTTGTTGCGCTGACCGTGACCGTAAACGTTCCGGGGCTGGTCGGTATGCCAGAGATTATTCCGGTTCTTGGATCTATCGATAAACCGTGGGGTAGCCAGTTTGCTCCGAAGCTCGTCGGGTTATGGTTTGTATTAAACGGTCCAAGGGAGAACGGGACTCCCGTGCCTCCAGATGCGTTAGTATGATCGGGTGTAAAGTTTGGGGCCTGACAGGGAACTCGCATAATTTCGCTCTCTTCCGACGTATACCTCGGACGAAACCGTCGAGTAGGCCGAGTCATGCTCGCATAGGTGGGGAACCCGCCAAGGTTCATATCAATCAATCCGCCTTCGTCGTATACCGCGAAGGCATATCTTCCGATCACCGCATTTGGAAGCGGTGCGGAATTCGGTCCCTGAGGAGTTACCAGCACCCAGTAGGGAGCAAGGCCGGTAGTGGTCAAGTTTACCCCAGGCGGAATCAAGTAATGACTATTCCAACGCGCCGAGGTAATCTCGCCTCGTTTAGGATTCGCTGGATCAACTGGCGCAGAGCTTACGTTCGACGCCACACTTGCGACGCCCGGGGCCGGGATCGAGTCCGGGAAGACGCTGCGCCGAATCAGATTTGGAATCGATGCGTCATCGCCTGAGCGTTGCGGCTGGATATTGGTCCGAGTCACCGCACCGGCGTTAACGATCTCTTGCTTTAGACTGCCGACCACTATGTCCAGTCCACTGCGGGCCAACAGATCCGCACTAGTGTCGTTGTAGCTCGATTGGGCTAGTTGCCGGTCCGTCGTGGTGCGCGAGAAATGCGCAAGGGCCAGGGCAGTAACCAGTACAACAAAGGCAAGAACAATGATGAGTGCAGCGCCTTTGGACGCGGCATAACCAGAATGTAGGAATTTTTTCATGGTGTGAGGAGGGTTGACAAGGAAAACATCATAGTGTGGGCGGGGAGAGATAAAAATAGCGTTCGTACACCCGAATACTGGAAAGCGCCGGGCGCGGGAAGGTCGTATTCGCATTAAGTGTGTTCTGCCAGGTGGTACGCAACTGGCCAGGAACCATGTTGGAGCTGTAATCAACCAACTGTCCAGCCAGGGACGTAGTTTGCGTATCAGTAAGAAGGACTTTGCTCTTGGGATCAATCACCGCGATGTCCGCGATAATTGCTGCCATCGAGGAGATACTGGGCGGCGTGATCGAAAGAGTACCGTCAGTGCGCAGATAGCAATATTCAAACCGGAAGACCTGCGGCCCGATCAGCTCGTAGGCGGTATCAGACGTCGAATTGCTCGTCGCAGCCGGCCAAGTTGCCGAAATTGTGAGCGGCATAAAAACAACCGGTGTGTCAGTCGAAGAGACACCGTTCCAGACCAAGCCTTTTCCAAATCGCTGCAATTTGTTGAAGGCTGCCGTACCAGCCGCCGAGTTGATTCGATAAGCAACGAGCGAAACCGGGCTTTGCGAGCCGGTCGGAGGATAGTAACCCGGAACAGCGCTATAGAATGCTATCTGATCGTTTCCAGTCATTGGCAAAGTTGTCGTTTTGCCGAAGAAATCAACATCGCTTCGTTTCACCATTTGTGCGAAATCGATCGCCATTCGATCAAGGAGCTGTCGCGCTTCTGAGTCCGCGCCCATTTGCTTGTGGCCGAGTGTTGTAACATTTGCAGCGGTGTTAAGAAGCTGCGTGAAAAGTAGGACAAGCAGTACGAGCACCCCGACTGTGACCACGAGTTCGGCCAGGGTAAATCCGTCCATTCGCGTGGCTGTAGTGTGCGCTGCCCTCAGCGCATTGATGGTGGATCGCGTTGTCCCCAACGCGA
>Ga0209056_10003136_pt1 | contig 17752 bp, 20 predicted proteins | sample GraSoiAngelo_114_FD_185876 | JGI IMG/M metagenome (GOLD analysis project Ga0209056, IMG submission 185876) | Grasslands soil microbial communities from the Angelo Coastal Reserve, California, USA - 14_0903_13_40cm (SPAdes) (version 2) | ecosystem: Environmental > Terrestrial > Soil > Grasslands... | reverse complement strand
GAGCCTTCCCTGTGGCGCCGACATGACCGGCCACATCCTGGCGAGCGCCAAGACGCAGAACGATCCCGCGCACGGCCGCTTCCGCGCCCGCGGCGGCAGCTAGACGTCGGCTAGACGTGGTTTGACAGGCGCGCCGGCCCCTCGCTATGCGAGCGGGATGGCGGTGGAGCACCGGTTCGTCGAGACGAACGGCGTCCGGCTGCACTGTGCCGTCGACGGCGACGGGCCGCTCGTCATCCTCCTGCACGGCTTTCCGGAGTGCTGGTATTCGTGGCGTCACCAGATCGCGGCGCTCGCGCCACGTTTTCGCGTCGTCGCGCCGGACCTGCGCGGCTACAACGAGAGCGACAAGCCCGAGGGGATCGCGGCCTACGCGCTGCCCGAGCTGGTCGCCGACGTGCGCGGGCTGATCGAGGCCTTCGGCGAGCGGGAAGCGGCGATCGTCGGACACGACTGGGGGGGTGCCATCGCGTGGACCTTCGCGATGGACCACCCGGAGGCGACGCGGCGGCTCGTCGTGCTCAACTGTCCGCACCCGGCGATCTTCGCGCAGCACCTGCGGGCGAACGGCCGTCAGCTCGCGCGCAGCTGGTACATGTTCTTCTTCCAGCTGCCGTGGTTGCCGGAGGCCGTCCTTCGCGCCGGGCACGGCTGGGCCGTCGGCAGCGCGATCCGCCGCTCCGCGGTTCGGCAGGACGCCATCACGACGCAGGACCTCGGCCATCTCCGCGACGCGGTCAGCCGTCCCGGCGCCATGCGAAGCGCCGTCAACTACTACCGGGCGGCGTTTCGCAGCCCGGATGCGGCCGGCGTGTGGCCGGACTGGCTGAGCCGCTTCGTCTACGGCGACCGCCCGCCGGCGGCCGTGCGGCGGACGCTCGAGGACTGGCCGAAGATCACGGCACCGACGCTGCTCGTCTGGGGCGAGGCCGACGTCGCGCTCGGGAAGGAGCTGACGCTCGGCATGGAGCCGCTCTTTCGCGGGCCGTTCGACATCAAGTACGTGCCGCTCTCGGGTCACTGGGTACAGCAGGAGCAGCCCGAGCTCGTGAACGGCTACCTTTTGGATTTCCTCGGCGACCTCGCGCCGGCGCAGCCGGGCGAGCCGCTGGTGCCGGCGTAGCCGTCGCTACACGGCGTCCGGCTGCGAGGCGGCCGCGTAGCCCGCGACGCGGCCCACGTACGCCCGCGTGATCGAGGGCAGAAAGGGGCGGACGTCGGCGAAGCGCGTCGGATCGCCGCCCGCCGCGCGGGTGCGGGCCTGAGCCTCGGCGACGCGGCCCTCGCCGGCGTTGAACGCGGCCACCGCAAAGAGGCGTCGCTCGCCGGCGTCGGCGACCGGCACCGTCGTGCGACCGTGGGCAAGCCGCGCGGTACGCCCGAAGAGGTCGTGCAGGTAGCGCAGGTAGCCGACGCCGAGCGCGACGTCGTCCGTTCCGGCCGGCCGCGCCACGGCATGGGCAGCGATCTTCCGGCGCATCTCCGCCGCCGTCCCGTGGGTCATCTGGAACGTCCCGACGCTCAGCCCGTCGCTGCTGCGCGCGTGCGGATCGAAGTTCGACTCGGCACGTGCGACGCCGAGCGACAGCGCCGGGTCGACGCCGACGCTCGCCGACGCGCGGCGAATGGCATCGCGCAGCGGGCCGGTGGCGTGCGGGGCATGCGCCGGCCGGCGGGGAGACACCTTAGCCGGAGCGTCGAGCTGTGCGGGCTTCGGCACAGTCGGGCCGACCCGCCCCGGAGCGTGCGGCGGCACGTGGCCGAGCGCGTCGCGGAGCATCGTTCCGAAGTGCGGGCCGTGCGGCACCGCGCGCGGCGAAACACCGGAGACTCCCGGGGTGGGTGCGCCGATGACGTCGTGGGCGATCGAAACCACGCGACACTCTGCAACCCCGGTGCCGCGTCGCCGGCGCGCGGGCGCGCGGCCGCTCGCTTCCGCGACCCGGCACATCGTGCCGCCCCCGCGGCATACCCTGCCGGTCCGGCTGGCAGGGCCCACGATGACGCGGTAAGCACCGAGCCATGCGGAACGTCGAGCTCGCGCGCTGCTTTCGCGACCTCGCCGCGTACCTCGAGATGGAGGACGTGCCGTTCAAACCGCGCGCCTACGAGAAGGCCGCGCTCGCGATCGAGTCGTACGACCGGCCGCTTGCGGAGGTCTACCGCGACGGCGGCGCGAAGGCCCTGCGCGCCATCCCCGGCATCGGCGCGTCGATGGCGGACAAGCTCGAGGAGCTCATCAAGACCGGCAAGTGCGCCCTCCGCGAGCAGTATCACGCCCGCATGCCGGTGGAGCTCGCGACGCTGACCGCGATCGAGGGCATCGGTCCGAAGGCGGTCAAGGTGCTCTACGAGAAGCTCGCCGTCCGCACCGTGGAGGACCTCGAAGCCGCCGTCCGCGCCGGCAAAGTGCGTAGCCTGCCGCACTTCGGCGAGCGCAGCGAGCAGAAGATGCTGAAGGCGCTCGCCTTCCTCCGCACGACCGGTGGTCGCCAGCCGCTGGCCGTCACGCTGCCCATCGTCGAGCAGATCGCGGCTGCGCTCGCCCGCCTGCCCGGCGTCGAGCGCGTGGCGGTCGCCGGTTCAGTCCGACGGCGCAAGGAGACGATCGGCGACGCCGACCTGCTCGTCGTGGCGCGGAAGGGCGACGCCGTCGTGCAGGCCTTCGTGACCCTGCCGCAGGTCGAGCGCGTGCTCGGGCAGGGCCGCACCAAATCGAGCGTGAAGCTCGCCGGCGGCCTGCAGGTGGACCTGCGCGTCGTTCCCGCCGAGAGCTTCGGCGCGGCGCTCTGCTACTTCACGGGCAGCAAGAGCCACAACGTGGCGCTCCGCCAGCTCGCCATCAAACAGAGATTGAAGCTCAACGAGTACGGGCTCTTCCGCGGAGCGCGTCGCCTCGCCGGCCGCACCGAAGAGGAGATCTACGCGCGCCTCGGCCTGGCCTATGTCCCGCCCGAGCTGCGCGAAGACCAGGGAGAGATCGAGGCGGCGCGCTCGGGCGCACTGCCGCAGCTGATCGAGCCCGGGGCACTCCGCGGCGACCTCCAGACGCAGACGGACTGGACCGACGGCGCGGATTCGATGGAGGCGATGGCGCGGGAGGCCAAGCGGCTCGGTCTGGAATACATCGCCATTACCGATCACACCCAGGGCCTCACCATGACCGGTGGGTCCGACGAGACGAAGCTCCGGAAACAGATGGCCGAGATCGACGGCCTGAACGCGCGCCTCGGCGGCATCCGGGTCCTCAGAGGCGCCGAGGTCAACATCGACAAGGACGGCATGCTCGACATCGACGACGAGACGCTCGCGGCGCTCGACGTCGTCGGCATTGCCGTGCACTCGCACTTCGACCTGCCCCGTGCCGAGATGACCCGGCGCATCGTCCGCGCGATGCGAAATCCCAACGCCGACATCCTGTTCCACCCGACCGGACGGAAAATTCAGAAGCGCGAGGCCTACGACGTCGACATGGACGCGATCATCGCGACCGCCAGGGAGACCGGCACCGTCCTCGAGCTCGATGCGTACCCGGATCGTCTGGATCTGAAGGACGAGCACGTCCGGAAGGCGGTGCAGGCGGGCGTGCCGATCGTCATCGACTCCGACGCGCACAGCGTGAAGCACCTGGCATTTCCGCGCCAGTACGGCGTCGACCAGGCGCGTCGCGGCTGGGCGACGGCGGCCGACGTACTCAACACGCGGCCCGGCGACGCCTTCCTGGCCGCTCTGAAGGGCGGGCGGCAGGCGGCCGCGGGTTCACGCAACCGTCGCGCCCGCAATCGCGCCCGGACGCCCCGGAGTTAGGCGCCCGCAGCCGCGAGGTCCCGCAGCGCGGCCGTCGCCTCGCGACCGAGCGGCAACGGGCTGGCTTCCCGCCCTTCGGGCTCGTCGATCGTCCGGCGTACGAGCAGGGTTCGCGTGTCGAGGTCGACGTCGCTCCACTTCTCGGCCACCATCGCCTCGATGGTGAGGAGGAGCCCCGCGACCGACGCCGCATTCTGGAGCGCCGTCCGCACCACCTTGGTCGGGTCGAAACTGAACCACGACCCTCGCAACACGCGCTTGACGGCACCCGGCCTGGGCGCCTAGCCTACGCGCTACTTTGTTCGCAACCGCCTTGGGGAGGTGCTGGCTATGCGCCTCGTGCACTTTGCTCTCATGGAAATGTTGCTTGTCACGACGGCGTCGTTGGCTGCCCAGCAAAGCTGCGACGAACAGATGAGCATCAAACGCTGCGAGGCGATCCTGCCTCCCCTTCGGCCCAACCTTCAGCCGCCTTGCCGCTGCATCTGTCAGAACGTGACGAGCTGCGAGAGAGGGCCGGACAACAAACCACACTGTGCCTCCTTGTGTAACTGTTCGCTCAACTGTCACTTCGAGGACTAGTAAGCCGATCACTGGCCTACGTGTAGGGGTTCAGCCGACACGAGACAGCGCGCGTTCCCCTGCGTTGCCTCTCGCGGAATTCGGCCCAGAAGGGGAACACGCTCGGTGGCCCATCGGTGTGGCCGACGAGCCCTCACGTTGCGCGTCGGAGAGCCTCATCGATCTCCCATTCGATCTGTCCATCACGATGTCCGCGGAGTCATTACCTGCGCCGTTTATCGGTGACTTCATGATCGACCGAGTGGAACAAGACGAACGCGAGATGGAGGACGAAGGCGCACCGCCTCCGCCGGCGCCCATGCCCTCGCTACCGCCGGAACCGTCCGAGCCGCAGCAGCCCACGGATGACCAATCCGCTGCTTGATCGCAAGCTGATCCACTACCCGGGCGTGGTCTGCTTCCACGACAGCCCCGCGGAGATAGAGGGCGTTCTTGTCAGCGTCTGCCGGATCCTGCTGCGGGAGCGTCGCGCCCCACGCGAGAGCCGCTGAAGGGAGGCCGCGATGCTTGGTGCATGGGCCGCAATGGCCATCTTGGCGACGTTCGTGCTGAGCGGGCTCAAGGTCCTGCGCGAGTACGAGCGCGCGGTCGTCTTCCGGCTGGGGCGGCTCGTCGGGGCGCGCGGGCCGGGGATTATCTACGTGATCCCGGGGATCGAGAAGGCGCTCCGCATCGACCTGCGTACGATCACGATGGACATCCCGTCGCAAGACGTGATCACCAAGGACAACGTTTCGTTGAAGGTGAACGCGGTCCTCTACTTCCGGGTGGTCGATCCCAACCGGGCCGTCGTCGCGGTGGAGAACTACCTCTTCGCCACGTCCCAGAATGCGCAGACCACGCTGCGGAGCATGTGCGGCGAGGTGGAGCTCGACCAGCTCCTCGTCGAGCGGGAGAAGATCAACGCGCACTTGCAGTCGATCATCGACCAGCACACCGAACCGTGGGGGATCAAGGTGGTGCAGGTGGCGATCAAGTTCATCGACCTGCCCGAGGGGATGCGACGGGTGATGGCCCACCAGGCTGAGGCCGAGCGCGAGCGGCGCGCCAAGGTCATCGCCGCCGAGGGCGAATACCAGGCGGCGCAGCGGCTCTCCGATGCCGCCGCGATCATGGCGAAGGAGCCGATCGCCCTCCAGCTCCGCTTCCTGCAGACCCTCGTGGAGATCGCTTCAGAGACAACTCGACGACCATCTTCCCGGTGCCGATCGACATTCTGAAGCCGTTCCTGTCGACGAAAGGGGACCGCACGGCGTAGACGAGATGCGGCTCGTCGACGTCGACGAGCCGCTCCCGGGGATCGCAGCCATGTTTACCTTGCAGATTCCGGGTTGGCAGATCGTTGTCAGCAGATCAGGCATGGAACCCCTGGAAGGGGACCAGGCCCTGTGCGACGGCGAACGGCCGTTTCAGGACGACGATCCCTACATCACCCTCGCGGCCGACAGTGCTGCCCGGCCGGAACTCCGTCTGGGCGATCCAGCGCTGCTGATTCCCCATCTGGCAGAGCAGCGCAACCTCTGTCTGCCCGATGACGGTGACGCCCCTGATCTCGATCGTGTCCTCGTAACGCATCGCGGTCCCCTTTCGGAGTCCGCGCCGAGCACACGTGGGAAGGGGCGACGTGCCCTACCACCGTCGCGCTGCGAGGCTGAGAACGGGCTCGACGTTGCGACTACTCCCTGAGAGGTCGCCGCGTCAAACCGACGACGCTGACCGAAGGCCGCTGGCGTCCACGCGACAGCGGGTGTAGTTGGTTGGCGTCCCTCGGTACGCCCGCACACGGCTCTTACGAGCGCGCCCCGGAACGACGCACCCTGCGTCCGGCAGACAACCGCGAGCCCTACGACGAGGCTCGTGTCCCTCCGCAAGTGGATCGTCTCGCGTCCGAGCGCATGCCGTGCGCCCACGGAAAGCCCCGTCCCAGTCACCGCCACCTGCCTCGTGGCTCGCATGGCCGGTGCGTTCGTCCTGTTCGGTCTCCTGACATCGTCAGGCGCGACTGCCGCCGATTCGAGCGCCGGGCCCGACGAGCGCAGCGCTCGACCTGCGTCCGCGGTGCTCACAACCTCCGTCAGCGAGACGCCGGACGTCGTTCGCCTGTGCATCCGGGCGTTGGGAGATGTCGAGCCCGGCTCCGTCGAGATTCGATTCATGGGCCGCAAAGCAATAGTGCGGGCACGCAACGCCGACGGGCGGGCGATCCGTCTTTCGCAACCCTTCCGCCTTCCTGCCCGCGTGGTCGAGGAGCCATCGAGCGCCGACTACGACGCCGACGGCGCGCTCGTGATGACGTTCCGCAAGCAGGCGATCGCCCGGGACGCGCGGCGCACGGGCGACCCGGAAGTGGTCCGCCCTTCGCGGCTCGCTGCGCCTGCCGAACCGAGAGGAGCGATACCCCGATGATCCACGTCATGCTCCCGACGCAGTACCTTCGTCGTGCCGACTCGCACCTGGTCGAGCCACACAGGCGGCTGATGGCGGCCGTGCTGCAGACGGTCGTGGATGACTGTGGGGGCTCGGCCTACTGGCGAGCGAGGGGCTACAGAAAGCCGATCGCCCGACATGATCGCCGGAAGGCGAGCGCCTACGTAGCGAGCGGGGATCGCACGTGGTCGTTCAGCTTCGAAAACCTTTGCGAAGCGCTCGGACTGGATGCCCGCCGTCTGCGCAGGGAGCTGCAAACGATTCCGGTGTTTGCGCTCCCCGACGTCGGGGCTTCCCATGGGATGACCCCGGAGAGGATCGCCTCCACCGATCAGGACCAGGGGCCGGTCCCCGCTTCTCGCACAGGCAAGCGCGACAAAATCACAATCGTCCGTAGGGCCAGGAGCCCCGGGCTCGCACGTTCAGAAGCTGCGATCAGGACGCCCAATGCGCCACCCATCGGCGCCAGCCCCCTCCGACAGCGGAAGACGGATGCTCGTCATGCGGACGAGGTACCCAGAGATTGCGCGCCGGCGGGGACGAATATCCAGAAGCGCTGATCGGAGGCTCAAGTCGGAACCGCTACTCGTCGTGCTCACGCGAGCCGGTGAGTTTGGCCATCACGGCCGTCAGGGTAGGAGAGAAACGCGTGTGTCCCGCCCGGCGTTCGGCGGGCGGCCGCCCACACGCCCATCGGAAGCGCTCGGCTATCGGGTCCCCGACGAGCCGTCGTCGTCACTGGTGCGCGGGCGGCGGCCTCCCGAAGAGGCATCCATCACCGGAAGTGATAGGCAAGATGCATGAAGATCGCCCAGGTCGCCCCGCTGTACGAGAGCGTCCCGCCGAAGTACTACGGGGGCACGGAGCGCGTCATCTCTTACCTGACCGAAGAGCTCGTCCGCCAGGGCCACGACGTGACGCTCTTCGCTTCGGGTGACTCGGACACGCACGCTCGTCTCATCCCCGTCGCGCACCGCAGCCTCCGGCTCGACAAGCACTGCATCGACGAAATGGCGCACCACGTGTTGCTCCTCGAGCGCGTGCATCAGCGTGCCTCCGAGTTCGACATGGTGCACTTCCACCTCGGTTACCTGCACTTCCCCATGGCTCGCCAGCTCACCGTGCCGCACGTGTCGACGCAGCACGGTCGCCTGGACATCGCCGACCTCCAGGGTCTGTACGTCCAGTTCCGGGACCTGCCGAACGTCTCGATCTCCAACGATCAACGCGCGCCGATGCCGTGGATGAACTGGGTGGCCACCGTCCACCATGGATTGTCCGAGGACCAGTACGCCTTCCATGCCGACCCTGGCTCGTACTTCGCCTTCCTCGGGCGGATCTCACCCGAGAAGCGCGTCGACCGGGCCATCGAGATCGCGACGCGGCTCGGTGTGCCGCTCAAGATCGCCGCGAAGGTGGACAAGATCGACGCCGATTACTTCGAGACGACGATCAGCCCCCTGCTGCGCCACCATCTCGTCGAGTACGTCGGCGAGATCGGTGAAGGCGAGAAGGCGGAGTTTCTCGGGCGCGCCATCGCCATGCTGTTCCCGATCGACTGGCCCGAGCCTTTCGGGATGGTGATGATCGAGTCGATGGCCTGCGGAACGCCGGTAATCGCCTACCGCGCCGGGTCGGTTCCCGAGGTCATCACGGATGGGGTCACGGGGTTCGTCGTCGACGACTTGGACGAAGCGCTATCGGCTGCCGAGCGCGTGGCTGCCCTCGAGCGGCGACGGGTCCGTGAAGAGTTCGAGCGCTTGTTCTCCGCTCGGCGCATGGCCGAAGACTACCTGAGCGTGTACAACCACGTAATCGAGGGTCCGGGTGAGGCACCTGCCGTGAAGGCCAGCGCGGAAGCCGCGGCGGTGGCGACGTGGAAGGCACCGCCCGATGTGCCCGGCCGTCGCCCTCAGCGTTGACCGAGACCAGCACCCGTCCCTCTCAGCGCGCCGGGGGTGCGTCGCGACACGACACGGGAGGCGACGGCGCCCGAGGTGCAGGCGCAGCGCGACGAGAATGGCCGCCTCAATCAGGCGCTGCCGAAGATCGTGCTGGAGAATCGCCTGCTGAAAAAATGCATGGCCCACCCCAGCCATGCAATCGCGATCAGCGCGACGGGGTAACCGCCTGCGCAAATTTATTCGGCCTCAAGCCGTTCGATTCCACGGAACTCATCACGCGCGTGGCCAAGCCCGCTGAACTCACTCGGAGATCTTGAGAGGATCGGCAGGCCGTTGCCCGCCGCGGGAAGCGGCGGGCCTGCGAAACCACCACCTCCTCAGAAGTCCTCGGCGCCGTGCGGCATCGATGGGGTTGCGGCCAGCTTCTCGTCCTTCGGCTTCTCGGCCACCATCGCCTCGATGGTGAGGAGGAGCCCCGCGACCGACGCCGCATTCTGGAGCGCCGTCCGCACCACCTTGGTCGGGTCGATGATGCCCGCCTTGATCAGGTCCTCGTACTCCTCGGTCGCCGCGTTGAACCCGAAGGCGCCCTTGGCCTCGCGCACCTTCTCGAGCACCACCGCGCCGTCCTGCCCCGCGTTCCGGGCGATCCAGCGCAGCGGCTCCTCGAGTGCCCGCCGTACGATGTTGACGCCCGCCCGCTCTTCCCCGTCGAGCTTGAGCGTGTCGAGCGCGCTCCGCGCCCGTAGCAGCGCTATGCCGCCGCCTGCCACGATGCCCTCCTCCACCGCGGCGCGCGTGGCGTGCATGGCATCCTCGACGCGGGCCTTCTTCTCCTTCATCTCGACCTCGGTCGCCGCGCCGACGCGGATCACGGCCACGCCGCCTACCAGCTTGGCGAGCCGCTCCTGGAGCTTTTCGCGGTCGTAGTCCGAGGTGGTGTCCTCGATCTGTGCCCGGATCTGCTTGATGCGGGCCTCGATGTCCGCCCGCTTGCCGGCCCCGTCGATGAGCGTCGTGTTGTCCTTGTCGACCACCACGCGCTTGCAGCGCCCGAGGTCCTTGAGGGCGACGTTCTCGAGCTTCAGGCCGAGCTCCTCGGCGATCAGACGACCGCCGGAGAGGATCGCGATGTCCTCGACCATTGCCTTCCGGCGGTCGCCGAAGCCAGGCGCCTTGACCGCGCAGCAGGCGAACGTGCCGCGGATCTTGTTCACGACGAGCGTCGCCAGCGCCTCGCCCTCGACCTCCTCGGCGATCACGAGGAGCGGCTTGCCCGATCGTGCGACCTGCTCGAGCAGCGGCAGCAGGTCCTTCATCGCGGAGATCTTCTTCTCGTGGATCAGGATGTAGGCGTCCTCGAGGACGGCCTCCATGCGGTCGGGGTCGGTGACGAAGTAGGGAGACAGGTACCCGCGGTCGAACTGCATGCCCTCGACCACGTCGAGCGTCGTCTCGAGGCCCTTGGCCTCCTCGACCGTGATCACGCCCTCCTTGCCAACCTTCTCCATCGCCTCCGCGATCAAGTCGCCGATGGTGCGGTCGCCGTTGGCCGACACGATGCCAACCTGAGCGATCTCGGCCTTGCCCTTGGTCGACTTGGAGAGCTTCTTCAGCTCCTCGACCACCGCCGCGACGGCCCTGTCGACGCCACGCTTGAGACTCGTCGGGTCGTGGCCGGCCGCCACCAGCTTGGCGCCCTCGCTGAAAAGGGCACGCGCCAGCACGGTGGCCGTCGTGGTGCCGTCACCTGCCACGTCGGAGGTCTTGGAGGCGACCTCCTTCACCATCTGCGCGCCCATGTTCTCGAACTTGTCGGCGAGCTCGATCTCCTTCGCGACCGTCACGCCGTCCTTGGTGACGGTGGGGGCGCCCCACGACTTCTCGAGCACCACGTTTCGCCCACGCGGCCCCAGCGTCACCGTGACCGCATCGGCGAGGATGTTAACGCCGCGCAGCACCTTGGCCCGCGCATCCGCGCTGAACAGTACCAACTTCGCCGCCATGACTCTGTCTCCCTCCGGCGCTCGCTATGCGCCTCGTGTGCCTTTGCGCTCGTGGGGCGGTTGGCTGTCGAGGATCAGTAAGCCGGTCACTGGGCTGCGTGTGGGGTTTCAGCCGACCGTCCCCAGATCAACGGCCGAGGCCCCCCGTCACTGGCGTTGGCGAGCCGCTCGCGGCTCACGTGGGCGACCGTGGAACGGCGGGTGTCCGTGTTGATCTGATCGACCGCTATCTGAAGACGGCGGCGTGCTTGTCGTTCGGTACGCCGAACGTACCAGATGGCGTACCACGCAAGGGGCACTGACCAGACCAATGCCATGACGATGAAGCCCAGATGGGGTTTCATGGGACTCCCTTTCGGGCCCGGTGAACCTGACTGGCTGGGCGCCGCGTGCGCCGCTCGGTGGTCCGCCCGTGCGAGCCGCTCGCGAGCGCATCAGGGAGTAGACGCACCCTACACCCGCTGTAAGGCGGGGGCCATCGGCTGACGGCGCACTTCGCACCCGCGTAACGCAGGCCGTCATTGCCGGGCCCCTTCGCAGGCGCTGAACAGCAGTGCGCGGGTGATCGCTCGACTCCGCCTCTCGGCACGCACCAGTGTTGCCGGAGACCGTAGCCGTACGCTCCCGGCCCCACACGGCTACCCTATGGGTCGCGCACCTGGAGCTACGCGAACACCTCCTTCACGAAGGTGACGAGCTGCATCTCCACCTCCGCGGGGGTGAGCTTGCTGGGTTCATACGACCGGCGCACACCCTCGACCTGACGTACGGGCAGAGAGCTGGTCGTGCCGACGACGATCTTGCCCTCAGGCCGGACCACGGCGAAGCAGATCGTTCGGGAGGCCATCATCGTGTAGCCGCCGCCTGTCGGCGGGGCTGGTTTGATCGTCAGGCTGATTTGCGCCGCGTGCTGCTGCACGTCGGTCGTCCCCGTCTGCTTCTCCTCGATGATCTTGCAGTCGTGGTTCCGCTTCCCGAGCGTATTCTCGACCTCCTCCATCGCAGGCCGGATGACCTCGTTGAAGAGACGCTCCACGCTGCGGGAGAACTCCGTTTCCTTCGTCTTCGTCGCCTCCTGGCGCTTGGCCGCGTCCGACCTCTTCCGGTCGAATTCGTCCATGGCCGTCTCGAGCGCGGTCTTCATCTCGTCCTTCATCACGGAGTCCTCCGGGAACGCGACATGTGTACCATAGGTGGCGATCCATTCCAGGCACGGTCGACGCGGTCAACTTCGTTCGGCTCAGGCGCTCGAGCGCCTCGGGTCTCGCCGCTGCTCGTGCTCGCCCGGTGCTTCAGCGATGCGTCACCCGGACGTGGCGGAATATCTCCGCCAGGCCCGGGTCGTCGAAGTCAACCGCCGTGTCGAGCACCGTGGGGTGATGCGTGTCGAGGTGCTCTGCGACAGTACGTGCCTCGGCGTCCCCGATCCGCGCCGTCGCCAGCAGGGTCTCCTGGCAGTGGACGCACTCGACGGCGTAGGTCATCCTCAAGCCCTCCGGACAGGTGGCACGGCAGCGGCCACCGTGTCCAGCCTGGCGGTGACCTGACCTCCGCGAACGGGGCGCTTGATGAGGCAGGCGCCGCGCACTGAAACCCACTTGACGATCCGCCGTTCGTGCTTACGTTGGGCTGGTAGCAAGAAGAGGTTGAAGCCCGTGGACCCCACAGGCTGGAAAGGTGATCCCGAATGGAGTTGTTGATTGACAATCGCTTAGGGAATAGTAGATGGTTGCTTGACAGCGTTAATGGTCTCTTGAATGGGCTCGCGAGCGAGCTCGAGCCGATTTCACCGCCAGTCGACGTGGTCGAAGATCGCGATGGGTACCGCTTCAGCGTCGACCTGCCCGGTTTGAAGAGCGACTCGCTTGAAGTGAAGGTCGAGGACGAGACGCTCGTGATCAATGCCGAGCGCAACGAGCCCGCGTGGGGCAAGGATAAGGACGCGCGGGTTCATCGCGCCGAACGTCATCACGGCCGGATCCATCGGGCGTTCAGGCTTCCGAGCGATGTAGGCCGCGCCACGATCAAGGCCGCGTACAAGGATGGTGTGCTTGACGTAACGTTCGCGAAGGCTCCTGAAGCCAAGGCGGTCAAGGTCGACGTCACGTACAGTAGCTAACACAAAAGGGGGCGCAACCGGAGCGTTGCGTCCCCTTCTCCGGTGACGATTGCACCCCTTTCCGCCCTCCGGCGGCGATTTCGCAGCATCACTATGTAGCGAGGCGCCGCGATGAGCCTCCGTGCGCTGCTGGAGTCGCAGCAATTTGTGAGGAGACCCTCGTTGAGTGCGCGTCGACGCGCCTGGCAGAACGGCTCGGCCGCGCGCGAGATGAGGCGGGCCAGGAGGTCACCGGCGTGCCGATCGCGGCTGGCACCACCACACCCTCTTGTGGCAAGAGATGGCGAATGACGGCCGACCGACAGGCCTTCTGGCCTGGCGTGATCGGGCTCGGGCGTCGCCGTTTCCCTGGCGATCATCGGAGGAGGACGCGACATGGAGCACCAGCAAGTGGCGATCGAGGTTGTCCGTCAGTACCTCGAGCACGAGTTCCCGGGCCGCGACGTCGCGGACTTCAACGACAAGCCGTACCACGGGCACACCTTCCGGGTAGATGACGAGACGGGCACGCGGGTCGCCGGCCTGACGCTTCCGACCACGATCGTTGACGATCTGCATGACGCCGACCCGGCCCGCTTCGCGGATGAGCTCCGCGACATGCTCGACAAGCAGCAGGTGGCGGCCCGGCTCCGGGCAGAGGGGCGAAGGAAGCGGGTCATCCTGACGAGGGACGGGTACAGCGTCTCCTCACTGTAGGTGCCGTTGCGTCTGTACCGTCCACCCGAGCGGCCCGGGGTAAGGCCCGCCCGGCGATTCCGGACGCGCCTTCGCGCCGCTCAGTACGCGATCACGCCGCGCGCGACCTCGCCCTTGTCCATCGCGTCCATGGCGGCGTTGATGTCCGCGAGCTTGAACTTCCGCGTGACGAGCTGGTCGAGCTTCAAGCGTCCGGCCATGTAGAGGTCGATCAGGCGCGGCATGTCGTGGTGGAACTGCGCCGACCCGTAGAACGAGCCGATCAGCCACTTCTCCTCCATGGAGAACGGGAACGCGGGGACGGTCAGCTCCGAGCCGAACGGTGGCGCGCCGACGACGACGCACTTGCCGGCGCGCCTGAGGCACGCGTACGCCTGCGCGATCACCTTCGGATTGCCGATGACCTCGAACGCGTAATCGACGCCGCGGCCGTCGGTGAGCTCGCGGATGCCGGCCTCGGGATCGCCCTTGGCGGCGCTGACGGTGTGCGTCGCGCCGAATTCCTTCGCGAGCTTCAGCTTGTTGTCGAGCAGATCGACGGCGATGATCTTCTCCGCGCCCGCGAGCACGGCGCCCTGGATGACGTTGAGCCCCACGCCGCCCGCGCCGAACACGGCCACCGACGCGCCGGGCTCCACCTTCGCCGTATTGATGACGGCCCCGACGCCGGTCATCACGCCGCAACCGACGAGACAGGCCTTGTCGAGCGGCGCGTCGCTCCGGATCTTCACGCATCCCGTCTCGGGAATGACGGTCTCCTCGGCGAAGGACCCCACCCAGTGCGGCATGTCCATGCCCGAGCCCTTCACCTTGAAGCGCGGTGCGCCGTCGTACGTGCCGCCCATCATCATCGTCTGCAGCGCCACCTCGCAGTGGACGGGACGGCCGCGGCCACATTCGCGGCAATGGCCGCAGGGATTCATCCAGCAGAGGACGACGTGATCACCGGCAGCGAGTGACGTGACGCCGGGGCCGACCTCGGTGACCACACCCGCGCCCTCGTGGCCGATGATCCGCGGCGGCGGCATCGGCAGGATCCCGCGCTGGATGCTGAGGTCACTGTGACAGACGCCGCTCGCCGCGAGCTTGACGCGCACCTCGCCCTGACGCGGCGGCGCCAGCTCCACGTCTTCGACGGCGAAGGGTTCGTTGAAGCTGTACAGGATGGCGGCGCGCATGGCGGACCTCCCCGGGATTTGCGTTTCGTTCGCGGATATACAACCGTCGCTCGCGCGAGCGCAACGCGGTTTCCGAGCTTGGCCATGGTTCGCGATCTCTGGTTCGCCGTGTTCGGTAACCGCCACCCGGTCGAGGTCGAGATCGGGCCCGGGCGCGGCGAGGTGATACTCGCCTGGGCGGCGGCGGCGCCGGAACGCAACTTCTTCGCGATCGAACGTTCGAGCGGTCGCGCGACGGCGCTCGGCATGGCCGCCGCGCGACGCGAGCTCCCGAACGTGCGCGTGGTCGCCGGCGATGCGGCGTGCGTCCTCGCGCACGGCGTCCCCGACGAATCGGTCGCTGCCTATCATGTCTACTTCCCCGATCCGTGGCCGAAGACGGGCCATCGCCATCGGCGGCTCTTCGGCGGCGATCTCGCGCGACAGCTCGCGCGGACACTCGTGCCGGAGGGTACCGTGCACGTCGCTTCCGACCTGCCCGGGCTGGTCGCCGCGATCTCAACGCAATGCGTCGCCGCGGGCCTCGTGCTCGATTCGGGCGTGGGCCCACCCCCGCGTCCGACGACCGCGTTCGAGCAACGGTACGCGCGGGCCGGGACGTCCTACGCGCGTTTCCTTCGACCGCGAACGAACAGTCGGGGTTCCGGCGCCCGACTGTGACGTGGCCTACTCTGGCGTGACCTGAGGATCGACTGCGTTTCGAGGTGGGACGGAGGAGGGGCGGCGCCGGAACCCCGAATGATCACACCAATGAGCAAGGGCAATGCCAGCGCAGTCGCTCACGCACGCCGCATGGAGAAACGCAGGCCTGCCACACCCGGCAGGCCTGCACGCCGGCATCCGGATCAGGCCGCCGACGACGCCGCGGCCTCCGGCGTCTCGCTGGTCGCGTCGCCGCCGAGCCCGCAGAACATCTCGTAGTCGATCAGCTCGCGGATCGTCGGATGCTCGCCGCACACCGCGCACTTGGGGTCGCGGCGCAGCCGCAGCGTGCGAACGTCGCCGGTCAGCGTGTCGAAGTGCATCATCCGCCCGACGAGCGTCTTGCCCTTGCCGAGGATCAGTTTGATCGTCTCGAGCGCCTGCACGCACCCCACGAGACCGGGCAGGACGCCGAGCACCCCGGCCTCGGCGCATGACGGCGTCGACCCGGGCGGCGGCGGCTCCGGGAACAGGCAGCGGTAGCAGGGACCCGCGGGCGGATTGAAGACCGTCGCCTGCCCCTCGAACTGCCAGATCGCACCGTCGACGAGCGGCTTGTGGAGCATCACGGCGGCGTCGTTCGCGAGGTAGCGGGTCGGGAAGTTGTCGCAGCCGTTCACGATGACGTCGAAGGGCTCGAAGATGCGGAAGGCGTTCTCGGACGACAGCCGTTCGCGGAACTCGAGCACCTTGACGTCGGGGTTGAGCGCCTGGAGCGTCATCCGCGCCGATTCCGTCTTCGGCATGCCGATGCGGTCGTTGGTATGGAGGATCTGGCGCTGCAGGTTCGAGAGGTCGACGACGTCCATGTCGACGATGCCGATCGTGCCGACGCCGGCGGCCGCGAGGTAGAACGCCGCCGGGCTGCCGAGACCGCCCGCGCCGATGCACAGCACCTTGGCGTCGAGCAGCTTCGCCTGCCCGGCCTCGCCGACCTCGGGGAGCAGGAAGTGACGGCTGTAGCGGATCTGCTGCTCGGCAGTGAACTGCCGATCGGCGGCCACCGGGAGACCTTGATTCTTCCACGCGGTGAACCCACCCCGCATCGACGTCACGTTCGTGTAGCCGAGCTCCTTCAGGATGCGCCCGGCGAGCAGCGAGCGCGTCCCGCCGGCGCAGTAGGCGACGATCGGCGTGTTCTTGTCGGGCACCGCGTCTTCGACCCGCATCTCGAGGAAGCCGCGCGGCAGCGAGACCGCGCCCGGCACGTATCCCTGGCGGAACTCTTCCTTCTCCCGGACGTCGAGCAGCATCGGGGGCGTGCCGCGGTCGAGCTTGCTCTTCACCTCGTCCGGCGACGCCTCGGGGACGACCTGCCGGGCTTCGTCCATGATCTGCTTGTAGGTCTTCGCCATCGCTCAGCCCTCGACTCCGTCGAAGAGGTTCATGCGGTACTCGAGCCAGCGCGCCACGGCTCGCGCATGCGCGGGCGAGACGAGCAGCCGGCCGATCCTCAGTATGCGCCACATGGGATACCGACGCGAGAGCGCGAGCGGATCGGGCCGCCAGCCGATGAAGTGCGCCAACTTCTCGCGATCGAGTCGCCGGAGGAGGCCCCGCCGCCAGAGTGCCAGCAGGATCATGCCTTCGCCTCCGCGTCGCGGTACGCGGCGAGCAGGTCCTCCATCAGCGCGTCACGTCCGCGCTCCTGGACGACGCGCGACCGCTCCATGAGCACCTGTTTGGTCTCGATGAAGTCCTCGCGGCGGTAGCCCCAGATCCGCGGGTGGACGAACGTGTCCATGCGGATCGCGTCACACGGACACGCCTCGACGCACATCCCGCAGTAGATGCACTGCAGCGTGTCGATCTCGTAGCGCACGGGGTACTTCTCGGTGTCGGGATCGGGATGCTCGCCCGCCTCGATGTGAATGCACTTCGCGGGACACGCCGTCGCGCAGAGGAAGCAGGCCGTGCAGCGGACCGACCCGTCTGGCTTGATCGTCAGGCGGTGGGCGCCGCGGTAGCCCTCGGGATACACCTTCCGCTCCTCGGGATACTGCACGGTGACCGCCGCCCGCCGGTCGCGCGCGAAGCCGAACACGTGGAGCACGTGCAAGAGGAGGTTCCGGGCGAAGTGGCGCGTCGTGACCGCGATGCCGCCGATCACCTGCGGCAGGTAGAGCCGCTCGGCGAAAGTCAGTTTCGGCGGCGTTCGCTGCATGGCGGCCGACCGTAGCACCCGCGTCCGGCGCTCGCCACCGCAGGAGGCCGACCCGAGATACATCTCGGGTCGGGACCGGACGCGAGAGTGGAACGCTCGGTAACCCGCGCGCGCCGCATGTCGCGGCCGGCGAAAGCCGGCGCGACAGACGAGGTACGCCCGCCCCG
>Ga0209056_10003133_pt1 | contig 17757 bp, 9 predicted proteins | sample GraSoiAngelo_114_FD_185876 | JGI IMG/M metagenome (GOLD analysis project Ga0209056, IMG submission 185876) | Grasslands soil microbial communities from the Angelo Coastal Reserve, California, USA - 14_0903_13_40cm (SPAdes) (version 2) | ecosystem: Environmental > Terrestrial > Soil > Grasslands ... | reverse complement strand
GGCCGTCGCCGCCGGCGCCCCCGCCGCGCCGGTGCTCGTGCTCGCGTTCGCGGTGACGCCGCTCCTGGCGCTGCTGCAGCCGTGGCGCGCGGCCGCGCCATCACACCCCGCGACGCTCCTCATCACGGCGGGCGTCGCCGCCCTGCTCCTCTGGGCGCACCTCGCCGTGCTTGCCGACGCCGCGGCGCTGCTCGGCGCGCGCCGCTGGCAGGCGAGCGTGCTGGCGGCCGCGCTGGCCCTGCTCGTCACGCTGAGGCCGCGCGCCGGGCGCCGGCGAGGCGGCATGCTGGCGGCGGGCGGCGCGGCCCTGCTGCTCGTGCTCGTCGTCGTCGGCGTCGCGGGCGAGGTCGCGCCATGGACGGCGTGGAGTCAGGCCGCCGCGCGCCCGGCCCTCGTGTTCAGCGGTCGCAGCGGGTGGGTGACGGAGGGCGAGCGCTTCGTGCGGGGGACGACGCTCGCCTTCGACGAGGCCCACCGCGTCGTCGCCGTCGCACCCGGCACGTTCCGCGTCGTCGAGCAGGACGGCGGTCGCCGCGTCGTGCGCGACTGGCGGCTGGCCGCCGGCGACGCCATCAGCCTGCGGCCGGGCGACACGCTCACGGCGGCGGCCGGCAGCCGCCTGCGCTTCGAGCCCGGCAAGCGCGTCCCCGGCGCGGCGCCGTCGGGCGCGGCCTGGGCCGACGCCGCGGCCCGCGCGCCGTCGGCGCGCGCGCTCGGCCTGCTGGCGACCTTCGCCCTCGGCGCCTGCGCGGTCGTTCCCCCCGGCGGCCGACGGGTGGGCGTCGCGCCGGCGGTCGCGCTCGCCCTCTCGCTCGGTGCGACGTCGTGGGGCGTCTACGCGACGCTGGCCGCGCCCGAGGCGGGGCTGGCGGGCTCGCCGGCGGAGGCGTTGCTTTCGCTGCCGCGTGCGGTGGCGCCTTCTCGCGCGTTGCCGGCCGGCGCGCTTGCCGCCGTCGTGCTCCTCGGGTTGCTCGCGCTGTTCGTCGCCGCGGCGGACGCGCTGCGCGAGCGCATCAGCGGGGCCGGGGGAGCGCGACTTCCGATCATCTGGCCGGCCGTGATGGCCGCCGCCGCGCTCACGGCCGCGGTCGCGGTGGTGGACCCGTGGACGCCGCTGACGGCGGGACTGGGCCTGGCCGGCGCGGCGATCGCGGCGCCGCGGCTGGCCGCAGGCAACGGCGCGCGTCGCGTGCTCGGCTGGCCGCTCGAGGCGATCGGCGCGCTGTTCGGCGCCGCTGTCTATGCCGGCCTCACCCTCCTCTCCGCTCTGCTGCCGGCCGCGTTGGCCCCGCTCGGTGCCACCCCGGTGCTCGCCGCCGCGCCCGCCGCCTGGACCGTCGTGAGGTTGTTGCGCACGACGCGACGCTGAGGCCGACATCGAGTACGATACGTCCGCTCGATTCGGGGCCTTCGATCAGTCCCGTTCGCGGAGGGTCGGTGAGCTTTAGATCCGTGCGCGTCACCGCGGCGACCGCGCTTCTGGTCGCCGTGGCGTACTACGTCGGGGCCAACTTCGGCTTCTTCCTCCGGATCCCGCCCTCGACGCCCTCCGTCCTGTGGCCGCCCAACACGATTCTCACCGCGACGCTCCTGCTGACGCCGCCGCGGCGATGGTGGATCTACCTGCTCGCGGCGCTGCCGGCCCACCTCGCCGCGGAACTGGGTATGGAGTGGCCGGCCTCGCTCGTGCTCGCGCTGTTCATCACCAACTGCAGCGAGGCGTTGATCGCCGCCGCCGGCGTGCGGTGGTTCAGCGATGCTCCCGGGCGCTTCGACACGCTGCGCCGGGTCACGGTGTTCATCGTGGCGGCCGGCCTCGTCGCGCCGTTTCTGTCGTCGTTCGTCGACGCGGCGGCGGTGGCGGCGGTGCAGGACGAGCCGTACTGGCTCGTCTGGCGAGTGCGCTTTTTCTCGAACGTGCTCACCGAGCTGATGCTCGGCCCGGCCATCATCCTGGCGGTCACGGCCGGACCCGCCTGGCTCCGCAGCGCGTCGCGCGGGCGGCGCCTCGAGGCGGCGCTGCTGGCCGTCGCCCTCGTGATCGTCGGGGCATGGGTCTTCGGCGTGTTGATCGATCGGCCGGTCAACATCCCGGGCGCGTCCGTCGTCGTGTTTCTCCTGCCGTTGATACTCTTGATGACGGTGCGGTTCGGACCGGGCGGCGCGAGCCTCGCGCTGCTGAGCACGTCTCTCATCGCCATCTGGGCGAGCGCGCACGGGCGAGGACCGTTCGCGGTCCTGCCGCCGGCCGAGGGCGTGCAGGCTCTGCAGATCCTCCTGACCATGCTGATCGTGCCGATTCTGTGTCTGGCTGCGGTCATCGTGGAGCTTCACCAGGCCACGCGCGCCCTCGGCGAGCGGCTCGAGGCGCTGCGCGCCAGCGAGGTGCTGAAGTCGGCCATTCTTGCGTCACTGAGCAGCTCCGTGGCCGTCCTGGACCGGGGCGGCCGGATCATCGACGTCAACGCCGTCTGGACGCGCGACGGCGGCGAATTCGCCGGCCCCACGTCGGCCCGGATCAGGGTGGGCGACAACTATCTCGACGTGTGGCGGGAGGCCGCCCGCCGAGCGACGCCGCACGCGGATGAGGCCGTGGCGGGCATCGCGGCCGTCCTCGGCGGGGCACGGCTTGGATTCGCCATCGACTATTCGGCGCACGCCGGGGCGGCCGAGCGATGGTTCGCGATGTCCGTGGTCCCGCCGTCATTTCCTGCACCGAGGTGACCGAGCGAAGGCGGGCGGAGCTGGACGCGCAGCGAAGCCGTCAGGAGCTGGCCCACTTCACGCGCGTCTCGACGATGGGTGAGCTGACCGCCTCGCTCGCCCACGAGCTGAACCAGCCCCTCGCCGCGATCCTGACCAACGCCCGCGCCGCGCTCCGATTCCTGGACGCCGCGCCCCCGGACCCGGGGGAGCTGCGGGCGATCCTCTCGGACATCGTTGACGACGACAAGCGCGCGGGCGAGGTCATCCAGCGCCTGCGTGATCTCCTCCGAAAGGGCGAGCCGCAGCGCGTGCTGCTCGACCTCAACGTCCTCGTGAAGGACGTGGTGAGGCTGCTGAGCAGCGACGCCATCATCCGCAACGTGAGCGTGACCCTGGACCTCGCGGCGGAACCGGTTCACGTGCACGGGGACCGTATCCAACTCCAGCAGGTCATGCTGAACCTCCTGCTCAACGCGATGGAGGCGACGGCCGAGCGCTCGGGCCCGGAACGGAGCGTCGTCGTGCGGACGGAGATCACCACCATGCTGGAGACCGTGCACCTGGCGGTGGAGGACACCGGAGTGGGACTCGGCCCCGGCGTCTCCGAGCTCGTGTTCGAGCCGTTCTACACCACGAAGCCCGCCGGCATGGGGATGGGACTGGCCATCGTCCGCTCGATCGTCGAGGCGCACGGCGGTGTCGTATGGGCGATGCAGAACCCGACGGCCGGCGCCACCTTCCACGTCGCCATGCCGGTCCGCTACGTGCCGACGTGACCGACAAGCCGCGCGTGGTCGTCGTGGACGACGACGACTCGGTCCGCCGCGCCCTCGAGCGGCTGCTGAGATCCGTGGGATACGACGTCGAGCTGTTCGGGTCGTCTCGCGCGTTCGTCGAGCGGGGCGAGTACGAGCGGGCCGACTGCCTGGTGCTCGACGTCCGCATGCCGGGGCAGAGCGGGCTCGACGTGCAGCGCCTGCTCATCTCGGCCGGTCACGACGTCCCGATCATCTTCATAACCGGGCATGGCGACATCCCCATGGCGGCCCAGGCGTTGAAGGCCGGCGCCGTCGACATCCTCGCCAAGCCGTTCGACGACGGGATCTTCCTCAAAGCCGTCGAGCAATGCGTCGCGAAGAGCCGCCGGCGCCGTGCCTGACCGTCGGGCGCGGCGCCGGCCTGCTGCCGTCGTGGGCAGCCATCAGGTCCCCGCCGGCGGCCGGGCTTGTAATTCCTTCTTACCTCTCGCCGCCGTTGGCATCGAGCGGGGAACAGCCTCATAATGGAGGCTCGATGGCCAGTGATCGGATCGTTGTCCGCGGTGCCCGCGAGCACAACCTCAAGAACATCGACGTGGAGCTCCCCCGGGACCAGCTCGTCGTCCTGACGGGACTCTCCGGCTCCGGCAAGTCATCGCTGGCCTTCGACACGATCTACGCCGAGGGCCAGCGCCGCTACGTGGAATCGCTCTCCGCGTACGCGCGCCAGTTCCTCGAGCAGATGGAGAAGCCCGAGGTCGACTCGATCGAAGGCCTCTCCCCCGCCATCTCGATCGAGCAGAAGACGACGAGCAAGAACCCGCGCTCCACCGTCGGCACCGTCACCGAGATCTACGACTACCTGCGCGTGCTCTTCGCGCGCGTCGGCGTGCCGCATTGCCCGTCGTGCGGCAAGGTGATCTCCGCCCAGACGGTGCAGCAGATGGTGGATCGCGTGCTGCTGCAGCCAGTGGGCACACGGCTGCTCGTGCTGGCGCCCGTCGTGCGCGGCCGCAAGGGCGAGTACAAGAAGCTCTTCTTCGACCTGCAGCGCCAGGGCTTCTCGCGCGTGCGCGTCAACGGTGTCGTGCGCGAGCTGGGCGAGGAGATCGACCTCGACAAGAAGCGCAAGCACACGATCGACGTCGTGGTCGACCGGCTCGTCGTCAAGGACGGGCTCGGCGCGCGCCTGGCCGACTCGCTGGAGACCGCCCTGCGCCTCGCCGACGGAATCGTCCAGGTCGAGATTCCGGAGCGCGAATCGATCACCTTTTCCGAGCGCCTCGCCTGTGCGGACTGCGGCATCTCCTTCCCCGAGGTGTCGCCGCGGATGTTCTCGTTCAACAACCCGTACGGCGCCTGCCCGGAGTGCGGCGGCATCGGCACCCGCTTCGAGATCGATCCCGAGCGGCTGGTGCCCAACGCCAACCGCTCGCTCGCGGCCGGCGCGCTGGCGCCGTGGGCGGGTCGCGAGAACGTCTACTTCAAGCAGACGCTCGGCGCGCTCGCCAAGCGCTACAAGTTCTCCCTCGACGAGCCGTGGGCCAAGCTCAGGAAGCCCGTGCGCGACGTGGTTCTGCACGGCGACCGCGACGGCGGCTTCGAGGGCGTGGTGAAGATCCTCGAGCGACGCTACCGGGAGACCCAGTCCGAGGACGCCCACCGCGAGATCGAGACGTTCATGGCCGAGCGCCCGTGCCCTGTGTGCAAGGGCTCGCGCCTGCGGCCCGAGTCGCTCGGTCTCAAGATCGCGGGCAAGTCCATCGCCGACGTGGTGGCGTTCACCATCAAGGACGCCGCCGTCTTCTTCAACACCCTCAAGCTCGGCGAGCGCGAGGCGGCCATCGCGCGGCGCGTGCTGAAGGAGATTCGCGAGCGCCTGGGCTTCCTGGCCAACGTGGGCCTCGAGTACCTCACCCTCGACCGGCCGGCGGGCACGCTCTCCGGCGGCGAGGGCCAGCGCATCCGGCTCGCCACCCAGATCGGCTCGAGCCTGGTCGGCGTCCTCTATATCCTCGACGAGCCGTCGATCGGGCTCCATCAGCGCGACAACCGCCGGCTCCTCGACACGCTCAGGCGGCTGCGCGATCTGGGCAACACGGTGCTCGTGGTCGAGCACGACGAAGAGACGATCCGCTCGGCGGACTTCGTCGTCGATCTCGGCCCCGGCGCGGGCGAGCTGGGCGGCCACGTGGTGGCCATCGGAACCCCCGACGAGATCGTCGCCAACGCGCAGTCGCTCACCGGTCAGTTCCTCTCGGGCGCGCGCGCGATCCAGGTGCCCGCCACCCGCCGCAAGGGGACGGGCAACACGCTCACGATCCACGAGCCGCGCGAGCACAACCTCAAGGGCCAGTCCGTGACCATCCCGCTCGGCACGTTCACGTGCGTGACCGGCGTGTCGGGCTCGGGCAAGTCGACGCTCGTCAACGACATCCTGTATCGCGCGCTCGCCCAGATGCTGCACCGCGCCCAGGACCGGCCGGGGGCCCACACGCGCATCGAGGGCGCCCAGCACGTCGACAAGGTCGTCGACATCGACCAATCGCCCATCGGCCGCACACCGCGCAGCAACCCCGCCACCTACACCGGCGTCTTCACGTTCATCCGCGCGCTCTTCGCGCGGACGCAGGAGGCGCGGATGCGCGGCTACCAGCCCGGGCGCTTCTCGTTCAACGTCAAGGGCGGGCGCTGCGAGGCGTGCCAGGGCGACGGCCTCGTGAAGATCGAGATGCACTTCCTGCCCGATGTCTACGTCACCTGCGACGTCTGCAAGGGCAAGCGCTACAACCGCGAGACGCTCGACGTGCACTATAAAGGGAAGAACATCGCCGAGGTCCTCGACATGACCGTGCACCAGGCGCTGGAATTTTTCGACGCGGTGCCGGTCATCAAGTCGAAGCTTCAAACCCTGCACGACGTCGGCCTCGACTACATCCGCCTCGGCCAGTCGGCCACCACCCTCTCCGGCGGCGAGGCCCAGCGCGTGAAGCTGGCCACCGAGCTGTCGCGGCGCGCGACGGGCAGGACGCTCTACATCCTCGACGAGCCGACGACGGGACTGCACTTCGCCGACATCGAGAAGCTGCTGGAGGTGCTCAACCGGCTGGTGGATGCGGGCAACACCGTCGTGATCATCGAGCACAACCTCGACGTCATCAAGACCGCCGACTGGGTGATCGACCTCGGGCCCGAGGGCGGCGACGACGGCGGGCGCGTGGTGGCCACGGGCACGCCGGAGGCCCTCGCGCGCCACGGCGAAAAGTCCTACACCGGACAGTTCCTGAGCGCGGCCCTCGCGGGCACGCGCGCGGGGTAACGGGCCATGCGGCGCACGAAGATCGTATGCACCATCGGGCCGGCGTCCTCGACGGTCGCGCAGCTCGACCGCCTGGCCGCCGCCGGCATGGACGTCGCGCGCCTGAACTTCTCGCACGGCACACACGCCGAGCATGCGGAGGTCATCCAGCGCATCCGCGAGGCGGAGGCGCGCTGGAATCGGCCGGTGGCCATCCTTCAAGACCTGCAGGGTCCGAAGATCCGCCTCGGCACCTTCGGTGAGGGCGGGGGCCGCCGTGTCGATCTCGAGGCGGGCCGCCCGTTCACCCTGTGTCGTACACACTGTGTCGGCACCTCCGAGCGCGTGTTCGTCTCGCCGCCCGAGTACCTCGGGCGGGTGAAGGCCGGCGACGAGATCTGGATGGACGACGGCATGATCCAGCTGCGCGTCGACTCGATCACGCGGCAGGAAGTCCGCTGCGTGGTCGTGGCCGGCGGCCGCATCAGCGATCACAAGGGCATCTCGCTGCCGCACGTGGACCTGCCCGCCTCCTGCCTGACCGAGAAGGACGTCGAGGATCTCAGGTTCGGCATCGAGCATCGCGTGGACTTCGTGGCCGTGTCCTTCGTGCGCACGGTGGACGACATTCGCGAGGTGCGCAAGTTCCTCGCGGGGCAGGGCGCCGACATCCCGCTCGTGGCCAAGCTCGAGCGCCACGAGGTGCTCGACAACCTGCCCGCCGTGGTCGGCGCCGTCGACGCGGTGATGGTCGCCCGCGGCGATCTCGGCGTGGACGTCCCCCTCGAGGACGTCCCGCACATCCAGAAGGAGATCATCCGCCAGGCTCACGTGGCCAAGGTGCCCGTGATCGTGGCCACCCAGATGCTGGAGTCGATGGTCACCCACATGCGGCCCACGCGCGCCGAGGTGGCCGACGTCACCGCGGCGATCTTCGACGGCGCCGACGCCATCATGCTGTCCGCGGAGACGGCGTCGGGACGCTACCCGGCCGAGGCCGTCGAAGTCATGGCGCGCATCGCCGAGCGCGCCGAGCAGGCGGCGCTCGCGCAGGAGCCCGTGCGGCGCCGGCGCGAGCACCGCGCGCCGGTCGGGTTCCCCGAGGCGGTGTCGGACGCCGCCGCCAGCGCCGCGCGCGCGCTGGACGCGCGCGCCATTGTCGCCTTCACGCAGTCCGGATTCTCGGCGCGGCTGATCTCCCAGGAGCGGCCGGCCACACCGATCATCGCCTTCACGCCCTTCGCGGCCGTGCAGCGGCGGCTCGCCCTCACGTGGGGCGTCACCTCGCGGCTCATCCGCAAGGTGGAGACCACCGACGAGATGGTGGAGGAGATCGAGGCGACGCTGCTCGGCGACGGCACCGTGCGCGCCGACGACGTGCTCGTGATCATCTCCGGCGCGCCGATGTGGGTCACGGGCACCACCAACCTCGTCAAGCTTCACCGCGTCGGGGAACGCCGCTGACCGAGGACCACCGGCGGACGCAGACGCTGCTGACCTCCATCGCCGAGGAGGCGGCGCGGCTGCTCGACGTGGACAACGCCGGCTTCCGGCTGCTCGAGGGCGACGACCTCGTGCTGGCCGGCTCCGCGGGCACGGCCCGCGAGACGATGCTGCAGGAGCGGATCAAGGCCGGGCACAGCCTCACCGGCAAGGTGCTCGCGGCGGGCCACACGCTCGTGCTCGACGTCGAGGCGGTGACCGACGTTCCGGCCGCAGAGCTCGCGGCCATCCGGCGCCTCGGCTACACGACGTTCCTCGGTGTGCCGCTGAAGATCGGCGGGCGGGCCATCGGGGTGCTCACGTTCCGCGCGCGCCGGCCCTTCAGCGCGCGCGACCGGGAGCTGGCCGAGGCGTTCGCAGGGCAGGCGGTCATCGCCATCGAGCACGCGCGGCTCGTCCGCGAGGCCTCCGAGCAGGCCGACCGCATGCGCGCGCTGGCCGATCTCTCGCGCCTCTTCGCCGGCACCCTCGATCCCGACGTGGTGAGCGAGCGGATCGCCGACAGCGTGCGCAGGCTGTTCGCGTCCGTCTCGGCCGCGCTCTTCCGTGTGGAGCCGGCCACCGGCGGCCTCGTGCCCGTCGCCATGTCCACCGGGCGCGCGGCGCGGGTTCCGCCGGCGCCGGTGCTGCCGCGCGGCGTCGGCATCTCGGGCCTGGCCGCGGAGTCGCGGCGCGTGGTCGTCTCCGCCGACGTCTCCGCGGATCCGCGCATCGAGAAGACGGACGCGCTGCGAGAGTGGAATTCCGCCGTCGGCGACTACTCGGCCATCGCGGTGCCGCTGGTCGTGAACGACGTCGTGGTCGGCGTGCTCACCGTCAGCGGCGAGCGCGGCCGCCTCTTCGGCGAGGACGACGCGCGGCTGGCGCAGACCTTCGCCGACCAGGCGGCGCTCGCCCTCGCCAACGCGCGCCTCTACGCCGAGGCCACGCAGCGGCGCGCGGAGGCCGAGGAGCTGGCCCGGCTGGCGCGGACGCTCACCGAGTCGCTCGACGTGTCGGAGGTGGTGGAGCGCACGGTCGAGAGCGTGCTGCCGCTGTTTCGCGCGCAGTCCTCCGTGGTCCGGCTGCTGCAGCCCGACGGCTCCCTGGCCGCGCTGGCGCTGGGCGGGCGCACGCGCGAGCACTTCGAGCCCGGTCACGTGCTGCCGCCCGGCGTCGGCGTGCTCGGTCGCGCCGTGGTCGAGGGCCGGGCGGTCGCCACGTCGGACGCGCTCGCCGACGCGGCCACGCGCGTGTCCGACGACCTGCGCGCGAACTTCCGCGCCTCGGGCGACGTGGCCGTGCTGGCGGTGCCGATGCGTGCCAAGGGCGTGATCATCGGCGCCCTCGGCGTCGCCGACCGCCGCGGGCGCGTCTTCACCGACGGCGAGGCGGCGCTGCTGCAGGCCTTCGCCGATCAGGCCACCCTCGCGCTCGAGAACGCGCGCCTGTTCTCGATCGAGCGCTCGCGGCGGCAGCAGATCGCCGCCCTCGCCGACATCGAGCGCGAGCTGGCGGCGGTGCTGGACGCCGAGCGGCTGCCCGCGCTGATCGTCGAGCGCGCCACCGGCCTCTTCAAGGCAAGCGGCGCCCTGTGGACGCTGGCCGAGGATCACGCGCTGGTGCCGCGCGCCTGGACGGGCCAGGAGCTCGCGGGCGAACGGCTGGCCCCCGGCGAGGGCTTCGCGGGCCTGGCCATCAGCGAGCGCCGCGGCATCATCACCAACGACTACGCGCGCTCGCCGCACGCGACGGCGCGCTTCGTGGCCGCCGGCGTGCGCAGCCTCATCGTGCAGCCGCTCATCCTGCGCGACCGCCCCCTCGGCGTGCTGACGATGAGCCGCGCCGGCCACGAGGCCGCGCCCTTCGGCGTCGAGGACCTCGCGCTGCTCCAGAGCTTCGCCGCGCACGCGGCCACCGCCATCGAGAACGCGCGGCTGTACGCGCAGGCGACGCGCTACGCCGAGCGGCTGCGCGCGCTGGAGGAAGTCAACCGGCTCGTCTCCTCCTCGCTCAACCCCGACGAGGTGCTCGCCAACCTCGCCCGCGCGATCTCGCAGTTCTTCGACGCGCCCTACGTCAGCGTCTGGGGGCTGGACGCCGCCACCGGCCGGCTGCGGCGCACGCTGACGCACGGCGACCCCGCGCTGGCCGCCGAGCTGCACGACACCCTGGCGCCGGGCGAGGGTGGGATCGGCTGGGTGGTCCAGCACCGCGAGCCGATCTTCTGGACGGAGGTGGCGCGCGACGCGCGGTCGGTGGACGGGCCGGCGCTGCTGCGCCGCGGGCTGGGGTGGGTGACGGCGTACCCGATCGCCGTCGGCGACCGCGTGCTCGGCGCGTTCGCGGTGCACCGCACCGCCTCGTGGCCGGTCACGCCGGAGACGGCGTCGCTCATGGGCTCGCTGGCCGCGCAGGCGGCGGTGGCGCTGGAGAACGCGCGCCTCTACTCCGAGACGACGCGACGGCTGACGGAGACGCGCGCGCTGCTCGAGGTGGCGGAGGTCCTGAACTCCACGCTCGACGCGCGGCAGCCCCTCAAGCGCCTGGCCATCAAGGTGGCGCAGGTCTGCGGCGTCGACCGCTGCTCGATCGAGCGCTGGGAGGGCAATCGCGGGGTCCCGCTCATGTCGCAGTTCGCCGACGGGCGCAGGATGCCGGCGATGTGGGACCGGTTCCTCAGCGTGACGAAGCGGCCGCTGCGCGAGGTGCCGGTCAACGCGCGCGTCATCGAGACGCGGCGGCCGGTGATCGTGGAGGACGCCGGCGACGCCTCGCTGACGCCGCCCGACTGGGTGGAGGCGTTCGGCCTCAAGTCCTACATGGTGGTGCCGATCGTGCGCCAGGACGAGGTCATCGGCGTGGTCATCCTCGACTACTGCGAGCGCGCACGGCCGTTCGCGCCGTGGCAGGTGGACCTCGCCGTCGCCGTGGTCGGCCAGATCGGTCTCGCCCTCGAGAACACGCGGCTCTACGCGGAAGCGCGGGAGCGGCTGCGCGAGACGAGCACGCTGCTGGCGGTCGGGCGCGTGCTGTCGCGGCCGGACGCGGGCCGCGACGCGATGCGGCGGGTCGCCTCGGAGGTCGCGCGCGCGTTCGGCGCCGACATGGTGGGCGCCTACCTGCTCGACGAGCGCAAGGAGCGGCTCGTCGCCGTCGGCGGCTATCACGTGCCCAGGAACCTGTTGCCGTTCTTCCAGCAGCGGCCGCTCGTGCTCGACGACTTTCCGTGGCTCCTCGAAGGCTGGCGGCAGGGGCGCGCGGTGTGGAGCAGCGACGTGCCGAACGATCCGCGCTTCGATCGCGGCTGGGTCGAGAACCTGCCCGCGCACTCGGTGCTGTTCGTGCCCACCCTCGCGCGCGGCGAGCCGGTGGGCGGCCTCTTCCTCGTGTGGTGGCACACCGGGCGCGTGTTCGAGCCGGCCGAGATCCGGCTGGTGGAGGGCGTGGCCGCGCAGGTCGGCCTCGCCATGGAGAACGCCGACCTCGCGCGCCAGACGCAGGTGAAGCTCGCGGAGACGCAGACGCTGCTCTCGGTGAGCCGCGCGCTGTCCTCCACGCTCGACTTCCAGGCCCTGCTGCGCCATTTCCTCCGGGCGGTGGCCACCACGCTCGGCGCCGACTGCGTCGGCTCCTGGCTCGTGCAGGAAGACGGCGAGTGGCTGGAGCCCGTCGCGGGCTACCGCGTTCCGCCCGAGCGCCTGGCCGCCTTCCGCGAGTTCCGCGTGTCGCTGCTCAAGCACGCGTTCTACGCGCAGGCGGCGCGCACGCGGCGGCCGGTCTTCACGAGCGACGCGATGCACGACTCGCGGATCCCGGCGACCATCCGCGAGCAGGGGCCGCACCGCTCCCAGCTCTTCGTCCCCGTGGTCGTGAAGGACCGGATGATCGCGGCCTTCGCCGCTGTGTGGTGGGAGACGCCGCGCGAGTTCTCCGAGGACGAGATCGCGCTCATGGAGGCGATCGCCAACCAGGCGGGCGTCGCGCTGGAGAACGGGCGCCTGTTCGAGGAGAACCGCCAGCGGCTCGAGGAGCTCCTGGTGCTGCACGACCTCTCGCGCGCGGTCACCGGCCAGCTCGAGCGCGGCGCCGTCGTGGACGCCGTGCGCCGCCATATCGCCCGTGTGCTGGACGCGCGCAACCTCGTGGTGATCGTCCGCGACGCCGAGCGCGAGGACCTCGAGGTCGTGCTGCGCCTCACCGATGGCGCCGACGATGCACGGGAGCCGCGCCGCTATCCGCTCGGCGACATCGGGCTGATGTCCGTTGTCCTCGCCACCGGCCGGCCGGTGCGGACCGACGACTACGCGGCCGAGTGCGGGCGGCACGGCGTGGAGCCGATCCAGGGCGCCGCCGAGCGGCGGCACTGGCTCGGCGTGCCGATGACGGCCGGCGAGCAGGTGCTCGGCGTCATCGCGCTGCGCGGCGGGCTGCGGCCGTTCAGCGCGGCCGACGAGCGGCTGCTCCTCAACATCGCCCACCTGGCCGCGCTGGCGCTGCGCAGCGTGCGCCTCTTCGAGGAGCGTACGCGCGCCTACGGCGAGCTGGCGGCCGCGCAGGACCAGCTCGTGCGCACCGAAAAGCTGCGCGCGCTCGGCGAGATGGCCTCCGGCGTCGCGCATGACTTCAACAATCTGCTCGCCTCCGTGCTGGGCCGGGCTCAGCTGCTGATCCGCCGCGTGCAGGATCCGCAGCAGCTGCAGTGGCTGCGCGTCATCGAGCGCTCGGCCCTCGACGGCGCGCAGACGGTGCGCCGGCTCCAGGAATTCACGCGCATCCGGCGCGACCAGCCCATGGTGCCGCTGGACGTGACGCAGATGGTGCGCGATGCCCTCGACATCACGCAGTCGCGCTGGCGCGAGGAGCCGGTGAGCCGCGGCGTCGCGATCGAGGTGCGGACCGAGCTGGCGGCGGTGCCGCCGATCCTGGGCGACGCCGCCGAGCTGCGCGAGGCGCTGACCAACCTGATCCTCAACGCCGTCGACGCCATGCCCACCGGCGGCACTCTGGGCCTCGTCACCACCGCCGGCGACGACCACGTGGAGATCGCCGTGTCGGACACCGGCGTGGGCATCCCGCCCGCCGTGCGCGAGAAGATCTTCGACCCGTTCTTCACGACCAAGGGCCCGCAGGGGACGGGCCTCGGGCTGTCGCTGACGTACGGCATCGTGGTGCGGCACGGCGGCTTCGTCACCGTCGACAGCGAGGAGGGCCGCGGCTCGACCTTCCACCTGTCGTTCCCGTCGGCGGCCACCGTCGAGCCACCGACGGCGGCGAGCATGCAGGCCGACGCCGCGCCCGCGCGCACGCTGCGCTGCCTCATCGTCGACGACGAGGAGGCGGTGCGCACGGTGCTCGGCGACGTCGTCGAGTCCGCCGGCCACCACGCCACGATGGTCGGCGGCGGGGCGGAGGCGATCGAGCGCTTCCGCGCCGAGGCCTTCGACGTGGTGCTGACCGACCTCGCCATGCCGCGCGTCTCCGGCTGGCAGGTCGCGCGCGCCGTGAAGCAGATCGCGCCGCGCGTGCCCGTCGTCATCGTCACCGGGTTCGGCGTGGAGCTCACACCCGAGGAGCGCCGCACGCATGGCGTGGACCACGTGCTCGTGAAGCCGCTGCAGATCCAGGAGATCCTCGATGCCCTGGCCGAGGTGGCGCGCAACACCGCGCCGCCGGCCCGACCGGAGGACAAGCGATGGCCTTCCAGCACCTGATCGTCGAGCGCGCCGCCCAGGTCGCCACCGTCACCCTGAACCGGCCCGACGCCTACAACGCGCTGAACCTCGGGCTCGGGCGCGAGCTGTTCACGGCCTCGATCGAGCTCGACGAGGACCCCGAGGTGCGCTGCGTCGTCGTGACCGGCAGCGGCAAGTCGTTCTGCGCAGGCGGCGACGTGCGCGACTTCGCCGACAACCTGCCGCGCGTCGGCGCGCTCATCAAGGAGCTGACGACGTATCTGCACGGCGCCATCTCGCGCTTCTGCCGCAGCGACAAGCCGGTGATCATGGCCGTCAACGGCATCGCCGCCGGCGGCGGCCTCAGCCTGGCGCTCTCCGGCGACCTCGTGCTGGCGACCGAGTCGGCGAAGCTGACGATGGCCTACTCGAAGATCGCGGCCACGCCCGACGGCTCGTCGTCGTACTTCCTGCCGCGCCTGGTGGGACTGCGGCGCGCCATGGAGCTCTACTTCACCAACCGCGTGCTCACCGCGCGCGAGGCGCTCGAGTGGGGCCTCATCACGCGCGTGGTGCCGGACGCCGAGTTCAAGGGCGCCGTCGAGACGCTCGCGCGCGAGCTGGCGCAGGGACCGTCGAAGGCCTTCGGCGCCGCCAAGCGGCTCTTCCACCAGTCGACCTGGGAGAGCCTCGAGACGCAGATGGAGCTGGAGGCGCAGGCCATCGCCAACTCGAGCCGCACGGAGGATTTCAAGGCCGGCGTCACCGCGTTCGCGAACAAGAAGACGCCGCCGCCCTTCCGGGGGCGCTGACCGCCACCGCGAACAGCCGATCGCCCGGCAGCGCGACGCGCGCGGCCGGCACCCGACGGATGCGCGTGAACCCCGCGCGTCGGAGTCGCCCCCGCAGCTCCGCCCACGTCCAGCAGCGCATGACGAATGCGTTCCGCGCGACGGTGCTCTGCCGCCGCGACGTGAGCCGGATCTCCTCGCGCAGCCGCAGGCGCCGGCGCGTGGGATCGAGCCGCGTGTCCGAGCGGAAGGACAGTCGGCCACGCGGGGTCCGGACCGTCCGCTCGGTCACGGGCTCGAGCCGTTTGCGCGCCGCCGTCGGGCGCCAGTCGCGGACGTCGAGCAGCAGCACGCCGCCAGGCGCGACCGCGCGCGCCAGCGTCGCGCAGACGGCGTCCCGCGCGCGATCGTCCAGCACGTCGTTCAGCACGCCGCGGCAAAGCGCGGCGGCGAACGGCGCCGCCGGGCGATACGTCGTGAGATCGGCGCGCACGAACACGGGTCCGGCGCCGACGGTCTTGGCGCGCGCGTCGGCGAGCAGCCGCACCGAGCGGTCCACGCCGACGACGCGGTAACCGAGCCGCGCCAGGGCGCGCGCGTAGTTGCCGGTGCCGCAGCCCGCGTCGAGGATCCGCGCGGGCGGCCGGACGCCGTGCGCGCGGAGCAGCGCCGCCAACCGGCGCACGCGCCCCGCGCTGGCGTCGCGCACCACGAGGTCGAACGCCCAGGCGAAGCGGTGGTAGAGCGGACGGTGCCAGGCCATCGCGCGTCGGGTATAGTGACACGCGATGAAGGCGCGCCTCTACACCCGCCCCGGCTGATCCTCCTGCGCCAAGACGAAGGAGCTGCTCTCGTCTTGGGGGGTCGAGTTCGACCCGATCGACGTCCAGGCCGACCCCGTCGCCCGCAAGGAGATGGAGCGTCTCGGCATCCCGCGGCCGCCCGGCGTCGCCCTCGGCGACCGCGTCGTGCACGGCTGGAACCCGGACGGCTACGCGGCGCTGCTGGGCGTGACCTACCGCCCGGCCAAACGCTTCTCGCCGGCCGAGCTGGCGTCGCGCCTGGACCGCGTGCTCGAGGCCGCGCAGAAGCTGACCGAGCGCTTCGACGCCACGCAGATGGAGCACGTACCGTCCGAGCGCAAGCGGACGCTGCGCGACCTGACGTTCCACGTGTTCCGCGTGGGGCTCTCGTTCGCCGACGCCGTGGACCGCGCCGCGCTGCCCGAGGAATGGTTCGAGGAGCACGCGCCGAGTGAGCTCGTCACGGGCGCCGACGTCGCGCGCTACGGCGCGCTGGTGCGCGCGCGGCTCACCGGCTGGTTCCAGGGCGCCGGCGGCGACGAATTCGCGCGCACGGTGCAGACCTACTACGGGCCGCAGGCCGCCGACGACCTGCTCGAGCGCACGACGTGGCACGCCGGCCAGCACCTGCGCCAGCTGTACGTGCTCGCGGAGCGTCTGGGCGTGACGCCGCCGGCGCCGCTGCCGATGGAGGCGCTGGCCGGGTTGCCGCTGCCTGAAGCGCTCTGGTAGGGCGCCGCCGGCGCGCCGTCGAGGGACTCGGCGGCCTAGAGAAGCATCAGCACCCCGGCAAGGTGGCGAATCTCGAAATCGGGCGGTGGCACGTCGGGGCGGCGTGACCGACCATCGCGGTTGAGCCAAACGACGCGTAGCCCCGCCGCCTTCGCGCCCTTGACGTCGTCCACCTCGCTGTCGCCGACGTACAGGACTTCGTGCGGTTGAAGCCCCAGTTGGTTCAGCGCGCTCTGGAACACACGCGGATGCGGCTTGTAGGCCCCCAGGGTCTCGGAGATCAGGATGAACTCCACGGGCAGCGTGAACCCCCAGGCGGCGAGGTGCTCCCGATCGGCATTCGAGACGACGCCGGCGCGGACGGGCCCGAGCGCGTTCAGCACCTCGAGCGTTTCCGGATAAAGCTCCACGTTCGTCGTCACCTGAAAAAAGAGATCGACGTACGGGGTCGCATCGGCGTCGATGCCGAAGCCGCGCAACAGCCTCGGGAGGATGCGGGCGTGAATGTCCCGGAGCGTCCGAAACGGCGTCTCTTGCGTCGCCTCGGAGTAGAGGCCGATCCACGTCCGCAAGACGTCCTCGACCGGGAGGGACAACCCGTGGTCGGCGACGATCTGCCGAGGGATCAGCATCAAGTCCTCGTTCCTCAGCAGCGTGCCGTACGCGTCGAAGAGCACCGCTTTGACCGGCGTCAGCCCCGAAGCGCTCTGGTAGGGCACGCGGTTCATGACGCGGGAAATGTATCTGGCCGCAGCGGTGCCGGCTCTAGTTGTCGTCCGTCTCCCACGCGGAGGCCAGCCGGTGGGCCAGCGTGCGGTGGCGCCGGAAGTAGAAGGCGAGCATCGCGGCGGCGGCGAGCACGTTGCCGACGAAGACCGTCCAGCCCGCCAGCTCGTCCATCACCCACGACGCCGCGATCAGGATGAGGCCGAAGAAGAAGATCTCGAACGAGGTGAACAGGATCACCAGCGTGAAGATCAGCATCGGCTGATGCTCGGCGCCCGCGATCAGGAACGCGCCGATGATGCCGAAGAGCACGAAGGCGGCGCCGTGGACCACGGTGTAGACGAGCACGGCGCTCATCGGCGTCTGCTGCCGCAGGAGCGCGGCGCCGAGCAGCCGGGGCGTGCGCAGCATCTCACCGTGGATCGCGTCGATCGCGAAGAACCAGAGCGCGACGACGGCGGCGCCGATGATCCCGGACAGCGCGCCCTCGCTCAGCACGGTGCCCCACGAGCCGATCAGGCTGCGCGGCAAGGCCCGATGCGCGCGGAAGAAGTACGCGAGCATCGCCACCGACGCCAGGAGATTTCCGACGAGCACCGACCACCACGTGAGCTCGCCCGTCTTCGACAGTCCGAATACCTGCACCATCGCGAAGAAGAACGCCTCGAAGCAGGCGAACAGGATGATGAAGCCGACGAACAGCGCGGGCTCGCGCTCGCTCACCGCCATCAGGCTGGCCGCGATCACGCCGAAGGCGATGAACGCCAGGCCGTGCAGCACGGTGTA
>Ga0209056_10003132_pt1 | contig 17764 bp, 18 predicted proteins | sample GraSoiAngelo_114_FD_185876 | JGI IMG/M metagenome (GOLD analysis project Ga0209056, IMG submission 185876) | Grasslands soil microbial communities from the Angelo Coastal Reserve, California, USA - 14_0903_13_40cm (SPAdes) (version 2) | ecosystem: Environmental > Terrestrial > Soil > Grasslands... | reverse complement strand
TCGATCGCTACCAGCTCGGGGGCAAGGAGACCCCGCTCATGCTCTCAGCGCGCGAGCTCTCCTCCAACCGGCTCCCCGCGCAGACCTGGGTGAACCGCCACCTGGTCTTCACTCACGGCATTGGCGCCGTCGCCAATCCGGTTGGGGCGGTCGCGGCGGACGGGAGCCCACAGTTCTCGCTGAAGGGCATCCCGCCCACGGGCGAGCCGAAGATCGATCAGCCGCGCATGTACTACGGAGAGCTGACGAGCGAGTACGTCATCGTCGACACCGCGCAGGACGAATTTGACTACACGACCGACCAGGGCAACGTCACCACGCGCTTCAGTGGAAAGGGTGGCGTGGGCGTGGGGTCGCTTTGGGACCGACTGCTCTTCACAATCCGCTTCGGCGACACGAACGTGCTCGTGTCGAACCAGATCACCGGATCGAGCAAGGTCCTCTTCCGCCGTCAGATCCTCCCGCGAGAACGGTTCATCGCGCCGTTCTTGGAATACGACCCCGATCCGTACCTCGTCGTCGCCAACGGGAAGATGTACTGGATCAACGACGCGTTCACCACCGGCGACCACTATCCCTACAGCGAGAGCTTCAACGCGCTCGGCACCGGACCCACATCGATCGCCGGCGGACGCCTCAACTACGTGCGGAACAGCGTCAAGGTCGTCACCGACGCCTACGACGGGACGATCAGCTACTACGTCATCGACGAGCAGGATCCCGTCATCCGCAACCTGAGGGCGATCTACCCGTCACTCTTCAAGTCGATCGCCGACATGCCCCAGGCGCTCAAGGATCACATCCGCTATCCCGAGGCGCTCTTCAGCATTCAGGCGCAGATCTTCGCGCTGTACCACATGACGAATCCCGACGACTTCTACAACCGGACGGACGCGTGGAAGATCGCGAGCGAGATCTTCACGCAGGGTGGCGCGGCGCAACCGATCGAGCCGTACTACGTCACGACCCGGCTCCCCGGCTCGGATCGTCCCGAGTTCGTGTTGTTCGTGCCGATGACTCCGGCCGGGGGTGAACGGAACAATATGGTCGGCTGGATCGCCGGACGCGCCGATGCGCCCGACTACGGCAAGCTCCGCGTCCTCACCTTCTCGCGCGACCGTCCGATCAGCGGGCCGCTCAATGTCGAGAACCTGATCGACGCCGATTCGACCATCCGCTCGCAGCTCACTCTGCTCTGTCCGTCGCCGGGGAACTGCATCCGCGGGAACCTGCTCGTCCTGCCCGTGGGCAGCAGCTTCCTCTACGTCGAGGCGGTCTTCGTCCAGGCGGCGTCGACGAGCCGTATCCCGGAGCTCCAACGCGTGATCCTCGCGACGCAGGGCCGCGTCGTCATGACCGAGTCCTTCGAGAAGTCGCTCGACGCGCTCTTCGGCGCGCAGCAGCAGCCACCGCCGACCACGACGCCGCCGCCCTCCACGACGCCGCCGCCCTCCACGACGCCGCCGGCCTCGGTGATCAGCGCCCTCGTGAAGTCGGCGACCGATCACTACAACGCGGCACAGGCCGCGCTGAAGAGCGGCGACTTCGCCGAGTACGGGCGCCAGCTCAAGCTGCTCGAGGACGACCTCGCGAAGCTCCGCGCGGCCACGGGGCAATAGGTATGAAGAAGAGGCCGACGCTTGAAGAGTTGCGGGACCGCCTGCGCAGGCTCCCGCCGGGCCCGGCGCTTCCTGCACGGGAGCGACCTGCTGCCATCATCCGGCGTGCGCGCGGGCCCCTCGTCGAGCCGCGTCGAGGCTCAGCGATCGCGAAGAAGCGTCGAGCTTCAAAGAACTAGTCCACGTCTTGGCTGGGCTCACATCACCCGGTACGGACCTTGCGTCTCAGTTTGGCCGCCGATGAAGCCATCCACGCGGTCATCACCGACCCTCACGCCTGAACAGCAACCAATCCTGAATCCTAGAATCAGTCCTTCTTGAGCCACACCGTCGTGCTCGGCGGCGGCATCTGCGGGCTCGCCGCCGGGTTCTCCCTCGCTGAACATGGCGAGCAGGTCACGCTCCTCGAAGCTCAGCACTTCCTGGGCGGCCTCGCCACGACCCTGCGCGGCGAAACGGGCGCGGGATTCGATTTCGGCCCGCACGCGTATCACGCCCGCAACCAGCGCGTGCTCGACATGTTCAAGGAGATCGCGTCCGACGGCTTCCCGGCGCGCGGCAAGAACGTCCGCATCAAGTTCCGCGGCAAGTACTACAAGTACCCGCTCGAGGCGCTCGACATCGCGAAGTCGATGTCCCCGCTTCTCGCCGCGCGGGCATTCGCCGACTACACCGTCGAGAGCATCCGCCGCCGCATCCGTCCGCGCGCGCTCGTGTCGGCCGAGGACTGGGTGGTGCAGGCCATGGGCCGCACGCTCTACTCCCTTTTCTTCGGCCCGTACACGACCAAGGTCTGGGGAGTCCCGCCCTCGAACCTCGCCGCGTCGTTCGCGCAGCACCGCATCCCGCACATCTCGCTCGCGAAAGTTGTCGTCTCGAGCCTGCGCAAGGGACGCGCGAAGATCACCGGAACGGAGCATCGTTACGCGCCGCTCGTCGTCGAGCTCTTCTACCCGCCGCGCGGCGCGGGCCTCATCTCGCAGCGCATGGCCGAGCGGATCAAGAAGGCGAGCCCCGCGAACGAGATCCGCACCGGCGCGCTAGCGACGGCCATCGAAGTCGACGGCGATCGCGTCGTCGCGATCCGCTACCGCGAGGTCCCGCGCACCGATCTCGACGGTCAGCTCGCGCTGCTCGCCACCGGGACCGAGGAGAAGGGCAACCCCTTCGCCGCCGCGCGGTCGCCGGAGCAGCGGATCGCCTGCGATCGCGTCGTGAACTCGATCCCGCTGCCGGCGCTGATCGATCTGCTCGGCGATGCGGTTTCGGACCAAGCCAAGTCGGCGGCACGCTTCCTGCGCTTCCGCGCGCTCTCCATCGTCGGCCTGCGGGTGAAACGGCCGCAGGCGCTGCCTGCCCAGTCGATCTACTTTACGAACAAGACGTTCAACCGTCTGAGCGAGACGCGGAACTACGGTGGGAGCGAGGTGTGCGGGCCTGACGAGACGATCCTGCTTTGCGACATCACCTGTGACGTCGGCGACCGTATCTGGAATGCGTCTGCGGACGAGCTGGGTCGGATCTGCGCGGCGGAGCTGGCCGAGGAAGGGTTCATGAAGGAGACCGAGCTCGCCGAATCGGTGGTGCTCCGATCGACGTTCGGATACCCCGTGTACATGGTCGGCTACGAGCGCGCCATTGACACGCTCATGAAGGAGCTCCTCCGGTTCGACAATCTCGTCACCGGTGGAAGGCAGGGGCTGTATAAGTACGTCGACATGGACATCGCCTCCGAGATGGGGCTCGCCATGGCCGACCACTTCCTGTCCCGGAGACGCAAGGCGGAGGCGATCGGAAACATTCCCTATGAGGACCGGGTGTTCGCGTGACGCTCCGGGTGGGTGTGATCGGGGCGGGCTACTGGGGACCGAATATCGTGCGGAACCTGAGCGAAGCGCCCGGCGCCGAGCCGGTCGCGGTAGCCGACCTTTCCGAGGAGCGTCTCGAACGCCTCCGCAAGCGATTTCCGGCCGTGCGCATGACGAGGGACCATCACGAGCTCCTGGACGACAGCAAGATCGACGCGATCTGCATCGCGACCCCGGTGGGCACGCACCGCACGATCGCCGAGGAAGCCTTCGCCGCCGGTAAGCACGTGTTCGTCGAGAAGCCGCTCGCCGGGACCGTCGCCGATGCCGAGGCGATCGTCCGCGCCGCCGAACGTGCCGGGAAGACCCTCATGGTCGGCCACACCTTCGTCTACAACCCGGCCGTGGTGCGGGTGAAGGAGATCCTGGAGGCGGGCGGCATCGGCCGCATCCATTACATCGACAGCCAGCGCGTCAACCTCGGCCTCCACCAGTTCGACATCAACGTGCTCTGGGATCTTGGGCCGCACGACATCTCGATCACCCTGTACTGGCTTGACGAAGAGCCGTCCTGGGTCCAGTGCATGGGCGCGTGTTACGTGCAGCCCAGTATCGAGGACGTCGTGTTCCTCATGATCGGATTCCCCTCCGGTGCGATTGCGCACGCGCATCTCTCTTGGCTCGCGCCGAGCAAGCTCCGCACGATGACGGTGATCGGCTCGCGGAAGATGGTGGTCTACGACGACGTGCAGGCCGTTGAGAAGGTGAAGGTCTACGACCACGGAGTCGAGAAGCTTTCGGGTGATGACCTGCGGCGCAGCTACCGCGCTGGCGATATCCACAGCCCGCGCATCGATGTCACCGAGGCGCTGCAGCTCGAGGTGCGGCACTTCGTCGAGTGCGTCCGCGACGGCACGAAGCCGCGCAGCGGCGGCGAGGTCGGACTTCGCGTCGTCCGCGTGCTCGAGGCGGGTATGCGTTCGCTCCGCTCGGGTGGCGCTCGCGTCGCGTACCGGCCGGAGGCGGTGCGCGCGTGACCGCGACCCGGCCCGAGGCGCGGCCCGCGTCGGTCGCCGACACCGCCGTCGTCGCGGCGGACGCGCGGATCGGCGTCGGGACGCGAGTCTGGCATCACGCGCAGGTCCGCGAGGGCGCGCGCATCGGCCGTGAGTGCAATGTCGGCAAAGGCGTCTACGTCGGTGCGGGTGTGGTGATCGGCGATCGCTGCAAGATCGAGAACAACGCTTCGCTGTTCGAGGGGCTCACGCTCGAGGAGGGCGTATTCGTGGGACCGCACGTTGTCTTCACGAACGATCGCCGCCCGCGCGCGACGAACCCCGACGGCACGCTGCAGACCGCCGACGACTGGGAGCTCGGGCACACGACGGTACGGCGCGGCGCATCGATCGGAGCCGGAGCGATCGTGCTCCCGGGGGTCGAGATCGGCCGCTACGCCATGGTCGGCGCGGGAGCGGTCGTGACGCGCGACCTGCCCCCGCATGAGCTCGTCGTCGGGAATCCCGCCCGGCACATCGGCTGGATCTGCGCCTGCGGCCGCGAGCGCTCGGAGACGTCTCCCGCTCCGGGAACGGAGCTCCGCTGCGCGCGCTGCGGGCCGGAGCGCGCGACGTGAGCGACCCAGCGGTCGACGTTACGACGCCGGACCAGCGGGCCGCGATCGGTGCGCTCGAGCGTGAATGGCATGACCTCGACGAGTGGCTGCGATCGCTCGATGATCGCGACCTCGACCGGCCCGTCTTCGGCGAAGGCCCAGGGTGGCGGGTCCGCGACATGATCCCGCACCTGGCGTGGTGGCAGGAGCTCGCCGGCCGCGTCGCCGAGAAGATCGCGAGGGAGGGCGGGGCGCCCGACCAGCGGGGATCGCGTGCCTTTGTCGGGATACTCCTATCGACCGACGAGCAGAACGCGGCGACGCATGAGGCGTGGCGGCAACGACCCATGGCCGACCGCTGGAAGCGATGGCTCGAAGCACATTCGCGAATGATGGCCGCGGTCCGCGCGCTCCGAGCAGACCAGCTGCTCGGGGGCGACGGACCGGAGGGTCTGCAGCTGCACTTCGCCGTGCCGGGCGTCATCCATCTGCAACGCCATCGTCACGACATCGAGGAAGCTTTGAAGGAGACAACAACGACATGACAGCCATCGCCACGCAAGAGATCCCGCTCGTCGACCTGCGCGCTCAGTACGCGACGATCCGCGATGAGGTTCGGAAAGCGATCGACGAGGTCCTCGACAGCATGCAGCTCACGATCGGGCCAAACGTGAAAGCGTTCGATCAGGAGTTCGCGTCCTACATCGGCACCAAGCACGCGATCGGCGTCGGCTCGGGCACCGATGCGCTGCAGCTCGCGATTCGCGCATGCGGGGTCTCGTCGGGTGATGAGGTCATCACGGTGTCGCACACGTTCTTCGCCACGGTCGAGGCCATCCTGTATGCGAACGCCAGGCCGATCCTCGTCGAGATCGAGGAGCGCAGCATGCTCATCGACCCGGCAGCCGTGGCCGCGGCGATCACGCCTCGGACGAAGGCGATCATCCCGGTCCACCTCTACGGCCGCGGCGTGGACATGAAGCCGCTGCGGCAGATCGCGCAGGACCGCAACATCACGATCATCGAGGACGCGGCGCAGGCTCACGGCGCCCTGCTCGACGATGGGCAGAAGGCCGGCGCCGCGGGCCGCGTCAACTGCTTCTCCTTCTACTGCTCGAAGAATCTGGGCGCGTACGGCGAGGCCGGCAGCATCACGACGAACGACGATCGGCTCGCGGACGAGCTGCGCGCGCTCCGCGAGCACGGTCAGTCGACGCGCTACTACCACCCGGTCATCGGCTACAACGCGCGGCTGGATGAGCTACAGGCGGCGATACTCCGCATCAAGCTGCGCCGCCTGGAGCAGTGGAACGCGCGGCGGCGCGAGATCGCGCGAAAGTACGACGAGCGGCTGCGTGGGTCAGGTGTAATCCCGCCGGAGATCCCGGCGGATATCCGCCGCCACGTCTTCTACACGTACACGATCCGCGTGACGGGCGGACGGCGCGACGACCTGCGCAAATACCTCGGCGAGCACGGCATCGGGACACAGATCCACTACCCCGTGCCCATCCACCTCCAGCAGTCGGCCGAGTTCCTGGGATACCGCAAGGGCGACCTCCCGGTCACCGAAAAGGTCGCCGGCGAGGTCTTGTCGATCCCGATGTTCCCAGAGCTCACCGACGAGCAGGTGGACCGCGTCGCGACGGCGATCCGCGAGTTCATGAAGGCGCATTGAGCCCGCGGACTGTCAAGGCGGTCCACGGCGTCCAGCAGGTCGCGGCCGACCCGGCGGACGAGGTCGCTGAGTCCACGCGGCTGCAGGAGCGCGAGTCGCGTGAGGCGCTCCTCGAGAGCTACGCGGCCTCGGCGTTCATCGACAGCGTCGACGGCGCACGGCAGCGGCGGGTGCTGCTGCGCGCGCTCTGCAAGTCTTTCGGGAGCGGCGTGCGGATCGGGGTGGGCGTTCTCGTGCTGCATCCGCACACCTTCGAGATCGGCGATGCGGTCTTCATCGGCAACCAGACCTTCCTGCAGGGCCGGCACGACGGGCACTGCGCGATCGGCGCGCATACCTGGATCGGGCCCCACAGCTACTTCGACTGTCGCGACCTCGAGCTCGGCGAGTTCGTGGGTTGGGGTCCGGGCGCGAAGGTGCTCGGGAGCGAGCACACCGGTGACCCCGTCGACGTTCCGATCATCCAGACGGACCTCGTGATCAAGCCGGTGCGCGTCGGCAAATGGGCGGACATCGGCGTGAATGCCGTGCTTCTGCCCGGCGTGACGGTCGGCGTGGGCGCGATCGTCGGTGCGGGCGCTGTGGTGACGCACGACGTGCCCGACTACGCGATAGTGGCAGGCGTGCCGGCCAAGCTGCTCCGATACCGGAAAGATCCCGAGCAGCGCGCATGAAGCTCTTCGGTGGTGAGTCGAAGAAGTTTCGCGTGGTCCCGCGCTCCGCGACCGACACGACGCTCCTCGACCCCAAGATCGCCGATGCTCTCCGCAAGGCTGGAAAGGATCCGAGCAAATTCACCGTGGTGCCGTTCGAGCCAGGCGAAGCGGAATCGCCGCTCCAGGGTCTCTTCAGCTCCGGCAGCCGCGTCGAGCACACCTTCTTCTTCTCCACCCTGAACAGCGCGCTCAGCGCGATCGAGCGGTTGGTCGAGGAGGAGACCGCGGCGCGCATCACGAAGGACAAGGATGGCTGGCTCGTGGCGTTCGACAGTCCCGACGAGACCGGCGTGGCCGGAGCTGCACAGCACGAACGGTTCGTGACCGCCACCGCGTCATTCGGCGCACAGGACCGCGGATTCGCTCATCTCACGATGAACGTGAACCGGATCAAGAAGTGAGCGCTCTCTCCGGCGCGCGCGTCGTCATCACCGGCGGCGCGGGTATGGTCGGCTCGCACCTCGCTGACGCCGTGCTCGCTGCCGGCGCGAGCGGAGTGGTCGCCCTCGACGCGCTCGTCCGTGGCGTACCTGAGAACCTCACCAGCGCGCTCGCGACGGGCCGTGCGCGGCTCGTCGAAGTGGATATCCGCGATCGCGAAGCGGTGCGGGCGAACGTGGCCGGCGCAGATGTCGTCTTCCATCAGGCTGCGCCCCGGTGGACGCGCTGCCAGGAGGATCCGCGCGAATGCCAGCGCGTGATGGTCGACGGCACGTTCAACGTGCTCGAGGCCGCGGCCGATGCCAAGGTGGCACGCGTGGTGCTCGCGTCTTCGGCCGTGGTCTACGGGGAGCCGATGCGCCTGCCCATCGATGAGGACCACCCGCTGAACGGCACGACGGTCTACGGAGCGGCCAAGGTCGCGAACGAGCAGATGGCGCGCGCGTTCGCGCACCTTTCCGATCTACCGACCACCGCCCTGCGCTACTTCAATGTTTACGGCGCGCGGCAGGACATCCGCTCGAAGCACCTCGAGGTGATGATCCGGTGGCTCGATCTCATCGACGAGCGCAAGCCGGTCGTGCTCTTCGGTGACGGATCGTCCTCCGCGGACTTCGTGTACGTCGACGACGTCGTGCGCGCGAACATGCTGGCCGCCGAGTCGAGCGCTACGAACGCGATCGTGAACGTCTGCACCGGCGTGGAGACCCGCATGAGCGAGCTCGCCGGCCTTCTCCTCGAGGTCACCGGGAGCGACGTCGGAGTCGAATACCGCCCGCAACCAGCCGGGGCGCTCCCGGCCCGCCGTGTCGGGGACCCGAAGCGAGCCGAAGAGGTCCTCGGGTTCAGGGCCAAGACGTCCCTGCGCGATGGCGTGCGCCGTCTCGTCGACTGGCGCCGGCGCGCGCTCGGGAACGCCCGCGCGTCCGAAGCGACCGCGTAAGGAGAGAGACCGATGGCCGTCGAGGCGAAGAAGAAGCTCAACATCCCGATCACCAAGCCCGCGCTCACCGAGGAAGAGGCTCGCGCGCCGTTCGAGTCGATCAAGAGCGGCTGGGTGACGCAGGGCCCGAAGGTGGCGGAGTTCGAGAAGGCCGTCGCGACATACGTGGGTGCGCAGCAGGGCATCGCGACGACCTCCTGCACGACCGGTCTGCATCTCGCCCTCGCCGCGATCGGCGTCGGCCCTGGCGACGAAGTGATCGTCCCGTCGTTCACGTTCATCGCCTCCGCGAACGCGATCCTCTACACGGGCGCGACGGTCGTCTTCTGCGAGATCGACCCCCGGACGTACAACGCGGACCCCAGCGACATCGAGAAGCGGATCACCAGGCGCACCAAGGCGATCATGCCCGTGGACCAGATCGGCCTCGCGTGCGACATCGGCGCGATCAACGAGATCGCCAAGCGGCACGGCGTGGACCTCATCGAAGATGCCGCGCCCACGATCGGCGGTACCTACAAGGGCCGGCGCGTCGGCTCCAACGCGCATCAGACCGTCTTCAGCTTCCATCCGCGCAAGGTCATCACCACCGGCGAAGGCGGGATGATCCTCACTGACGACGATGCCCTCGCGGACCGCGCGCGAAAGCTCCGCGCGCACGGGATGAGCGTCTCCGATCTCGACCGGCACAAGGCCGACCGGCCGATCATCGAGGAATACCACGACCTCGGGTTCAACTACCGCATGACCGACATCCAGGCCTCGATCGGCCTCGTGCAGCTTCGTCGCCTCGACGAGCTGCTGCGGATCCGCGTCGCAAAGGCAGAGCGCTACAACGCCGAGCTCGCGAAGATCAAAGGCCTCGAGGTCCCGTACACGCCGCCGTACGCGACGCACACCTATCAGTCGTACTGCGTCCGGCTCACCAAGGACTGCAAGGTCGACCGCGAGGACCTGATGTCGCGGCTGCTAAAGCGTGGGATCGCGACGCGCCGCGGCGTCATGGCCTCGCACCTGGAGAAGGTCTACCGGGACCGGGTGGGCACCGTTTCGCTGCCGGTCACCGAGGAGGCCGCACGCACGACGATGCTCATCCCGCTGTTCGCTTCGATGACCGATGACGAGCAGGCGTACGTCATCGACGCGCTTCGTGAGGAGCTCGGGTAAGGGCAGTACCCGCCGAGGGCGAGGGACTAGTACGGGCGGATCACGCGGCTTGTTCCGCATTCGCAACCTCGCCGCCTAACGCGTCGATAGGATGCCGTTCGTGGAGTACCTCCTCGCGCTCCAGGTCCCGGGCTCGTCGATGCGACGTCTCGATGAGATCGAGGGCATGGAGCAGCGAGTCTCCGCCGCGGTGCGCGGACTCGGTACGGTCGACGGGCACGAGGCGGTCTCAGGCGAGACGAACATCTTCATCCTCACCCCGAGGCCGCTCGAGGTGTTCGAGCGCATCCGCGGGATCCCTGAAGGCTGGGAGCTCGTGCCCAAGCTCAAGGCGGCGTTCCGTAAGGTCGACGGTCAGGACCTCGAGGTCCTCGACCCTGAAGGTCCGCACCGGTTCCGGGTGGGCTGGTAAGAGAGCACTGCCCGGGCTACGCGGCCCGCATGAACTGAATCCCGTCCTTGCGCCGCCGGTACCCCATGGTGTCGTTGATGTGCAGGATCGGCGCGTTCTGGCTGTCGTTGTCCGTGCGAACTTTGTCGACGCCAAGGGCGATCGCCTGCATGACGGTCTCACATTTGAGCGCGCGCGCGATCCCTTTGCCGCGACCGGCCCGCGCCACGCCGGTCCAGTCGGTCTGCACCACACCGCGCTTGGGCGGGTAGGAGAGCATCGAGACGCCGAGGATCGCGTCGCCGTCGCGCGCGATCCAGATGCGGTCCCCGCGTAAGCCCGGGGAGCGCATCCACTTCATGAAATCCTCGAACGCGCCCTCGACGTACGGCTCCGTCGTCGGGATGTCCTGCTCGGCCTCGTTGCTCATCCGCCAGAGCTTTGCGAACTTCTCCGGGTCGTCGTCGCGATCGATGGTCAGCACGGTGATACGTTGCTCGCGCATCTTCTTGCGCGAATCGGCGGCCATGGCCTCGAGCTTCGAGCGGTTCGCGACGAGATCGAGCTCCCAGAAGCGCTGCCTCCGCTTCTCCCGATAGCCGCGCTTCGCGAGCGCGCCGACGCGGAGGTCGTCGTTCTCCCAGGCCCACGATGTGAAGGTCTGCGTGCCGTCGGCGCGCGAGCGGTCCTCCATCGCGGCCAACAAAGCATCGATCCGCGTGGCCGTCCGATGTGACGGGACGAGATCGCCGGTCACCCCGCCGTAGCGCTCGGGTGTCTCCCAGAGATGATGGCGCTGGTGGGCGTACGCGACGCGCATACCGTCGATCTCGCCGATGAAACGCTCGACCTTCCAGTTCGCCTCGGGGTTGCGCCAGTAATCTTCGTAGATGACCGGATCCTGGGGATCATCGGGACGAACAGCCGTCTCGAGATCGGCCGCGAATGCGGCGTCATCGATCCGCGCCTCCCGGAGCGTGACGTCGCCTGCCTTCACCTGAGCCTCCCCAGCGCCTTGTCGCGTGCGACGATGCCGAGCTGCAGAAGGTACTGCCCGATCTCCCGGCGACCGAACTTCGACGCGCCCAGCTCGCGGTCGCGGAAGGTGTACGGGACCTCGACGATCCGGCGCGCGTTCGCACGCGCGATCACCTCGAACCCGATCTTGAAGCCGATCGCGTTCAGCGGCACCCCGTCGATGGCCGAGCGGCGCACCGCGAAGAACCCGCTCGTCGCGTCCCGAACCGGGACGAGCGCATTCCCGAGGAAGCAGGCGACGCGCGACGCGACGCGCCGCCGTAACGGCCAGTCCATGGTCGCTCCGCCGGAAACGTAGCGGCTTCCGACCGCGAGATCGATACCCGCATCGATCACCGCCAGGAGGTCGGGAACGATCTCGGGCGGATGCGAGAGGTCCGCGTCCATGACCACGAGGACATCGCCGCGTGCCTCTTTCATGCCCGCGATCACCGCGGACGCGAGACCGGCTTTACCCGCGCGCCGCAGCACGCGCACCGGGTGTCTGGCGCCGAGCTTCTCCGCGACGTCGGCGGTGCCATCGGGCGAGCCGTCGTCCACCACGACCAGCTCCCACTCGCGGTCGCGCATCGCCGGCGCGAGCCGTTCGACGAGGAGCGGGAGCGATGCGGCTTCGTTGTACGTAGGGACGATCACCGAGTCCACGCCGCCGATAGTCTAGGAACGGTGCGAGTAGCGTTCGACGCGCGCCATCTGCAGACCGTGGCGCGCGTGCGAGGCATTGGCCGCTACTCGAGAAATCTCCTGGCCGCGTTCGCGCGTCGCGCTCCGCGAGATGTCGAATGGATCCTGCTGCGGCTGCGGAACTTCCCGCCCGCGGACCCCGGCCTTCTCCCCACCCATGAAGACCTGCCGACGGCACGGCTCCGGCGTCCGGAGCTCTCGATGCTCGCGTTCGATCCGGTCCTGCTCTCGTTCGAGCTCGCCGGCGCGAAAGCGCACGTCTACCACTCGACGCAGCTGTCGCTCCCTGCGCGGCGCTCGTTCCCCGCGGTCATCACGATCCACGACGTCGCGCCGCTCATCTGGCCCGAGCATTACCTCCGGCTGCCGTATGCGCGCGCGGGTCATGCCTGGCAGTACGCGCTTGCACGCCGTGCCGATGGGGTGATCGCGGTCTCGGAAGCGACCAAGCGCGACGTCGTCGAGCGGCTTCGTGTCCCGGAAGACCGCGTGACGGTCGTGACCGAGGCCGTCGACGAGTCTTTCGTCCCGCCGTCGCGCGAGGAGGGCCGCCGGGTCTCGCAGCAGCGGTTCGGTGTGCCCGACCGCTACGTCCTCTACGTCGGCCAGTTCGATCCCCGGAAGAACGTGCGGGGCCTTCTCCGTGCGTTCGCTCAGGCGGCCGATCGCGACCGGGACCTGCGTCTCGTGATCGCGGGCGATCTCGGAAAGCTCTCGGCGATCTTGCGTGATGCGCTCACCGATCGGCGTGTGCCGCGTGATCGTGTGATCCTCACCGGCTTCGTCGACGATGCGACGCTCGCCGCGCTCTACGCCGGCGCGGAATGCCTCATCCACGCGGCACTTCTCGAGGGCTTCGGCCTCACCGCCCTCGAATCGCTCGCCGCGGGCACACCGGTCGTGGGCTACGCCGGGGGCGCCGTCGCCGAAGTCGTCGGCGACGCCGGGCTCCTCGTGCGCAGCGGCGACGAGGAAGCCCTCGGCGCGGCACTCTGTCGCGTTCTTGACGACGCTCCGCTACGCGCGACCCTCGCCGGACGCACGCATTCCCGCGCGAGCGCGTTCTCGTGGGACCGCGCGGCGGATGAGACGCTCGCCGTGTACCGGCGCGTCGCGCGGTTAGACTGAAATCCTTCAGATATGGCCCGCCGGATCCCACTTCCGCGTCTCTCCCGCAGGCAGCGTCGCGCTCGTTGGCAGCGGGAGCGCCGCCAGCAGGCGTTCATCGTCGTCATCTTTTCGGCGGTCCTTTTCTTCGTCCTGGGGCTGATCACGTGGGCCGCGAGCGACAAGTTCTATCAGGACAACCTCAAGCCCGCGATGCGCTTCGAAGGCCGGGCCGTCGCGCTCCGCGACTGGAAGCGGGAGGTCAAGTACGAGCAGACGCGCTTCTACGTCGAGTTCGGCGTACCGGCGGGATACGAGAACGACCCGCAGATCGCCGAGCAGAAGGCCTCGTTCGAGCGGAGCTCGCTGGACGCCCTCGTCGAGCATTCGATCCTCGACCTCCAGGCCAGGGCCGACGGCGTGACGATCGCCCCGGACGCGATCGATGCGCGATACCAGGACGACTGGGGCCAGTTCCGCAGCCGCCACATTCTCATCCAGACCAACAAGGACGCGCCCGACCAGGCGCTCGAGGTGAACAACGCGCTCGCGAAAGCGACCGCGATCCGCGATCAGCTGCGCCTGGATCCGAACAGCCAGCCGCTCTGGAACCAGCTCGCGAAGGACAAATCGAACGATCCCGGCTCCGCGGACTCGGGCGGCGAGCTCGGCTGGGTGGGGAAGGGCCAGTTCGTGAAGGAGTTCGAGGACGCCGCGCGCGCTCTCAAGATCGGGGAGGTCTCCGATCCGATCAAGTCGGACTTCGGCTACCACATCATCCAGGTCGAGGAGCGCAGAGGGCCGGAAGAGAACGAGATCGTAAAGCGCTGGCTCGCCTCGGGCTTCACCGTCGACGACATCAAGACGCACGCGCGTTACGAGCTCCTGCGCGATGAATTCACCAAGCGCCGGCAGGATCAGGCCGTCGTGTCGCCGACTGCGCAGGTCCACGTCGCGCAGATCCAGGTCGCCGCCCCTCGCCCGGTCGGCGGCGACTTCCAGGCGTTCACCGCCCAGCTCAAGAAGGTCTCCGACGTCGGCGCCGCGCTCGACAGCGGCACCGACTTCGGCGAGGTCGCGAAGAAGTACTCCGAGGACAGCGCCACGAAGGACAAGGGTGGAGACATGGGCTGGATCGCGCGCGGCATGCTCACCGATCTCGCGTCCGAGAACGAGCTCTTCAATCTCGATGCCGGTGCGCGCAGCCAGCAGCACAATGCACTCAACACCACGACCTGGTTCAAGGCGCTCGAGAAGTCGGACTCCCGAGACCTCGATGACGCGCAGAAGAAGACGATCAAGGACAACGCATACCAGTACTGGCTGAACCAGCAGAAGAAGGCGCACGACGTCCTCCGCCTCGTCCCTGGCCTCGAGTTCGACTAGCCACCTCGCAGCGCTTCTCGAGCGCTGGCCGGGCGGCGTCGATGTGGTGCCCGCGAGTCGTCTCGATCGGCATACGTTCGTGACCATCCGCGCCGTCGCGATCGCGCTCGACGCCGTGCCGGACTGGTCGCTTCTTCGCGCGCGCTATCCGAGCGATCATGCAGTGGCGATCATCGATGGCGAGCGCGAGCGGGCGATGACGCTTGCGGCCGCCGAGAGCGTCATCGCCGGCGCAGGCTTCTTGGTTCTCGCGCCGCTCGAGCCATTCGCCGATCTCGCCTCGCTCGCGACCGTGACGCGCATTGCCGAGCGACTTCGCGCGCCGGACGGATGCCCCTGGGACCGCGAACAGACCCATGCCTCGCTACGGCCGCATCTTCTCGAGGAGGCGTACGAGGCGCTCGCCGCGCTCGATTCAGGCGATCCGGCGCGCCTCCGCGACGAGCTCGGCGATCTTCTCTTCCAGATCGCCATTCACGCGCAGCTCGCTCGTGAGGAGGGCGCCTTCGACGCCGCCGAGGTCGCGCGGGAGCTCAACGAGAAGCTCATCAGGCGGCATCCGCATGTCTTCAAGGGGCAGGAGATCGCCGGAGGCGATCTGCTCGCGCAGTGGGAGCGGATCAAGCGCGATGAGAAGGAGGGCGCCGCGCAGTCGCTCCTCGGCGGCGTGCCGCGCGAGCTCCCGGGGTTGTTTGCGGCAGAGCGGATGCAGGAGCGCGCCGCACGCGTGAAGCTCGAACCGCCCCGTCTCGAGCTCCCGCTCGACATCGACGACGAAGACTTTCTCGGCGACCTCCTCTTCGACCTCGTCGGCGCCGCGCGCTTGGCCGGCTTCGATGCGGAGACCGCGTTGCGTGCCGCGAACGAACGCTTCGCGGCGCACGTCGCGCGCATCGAGGCTCGCGCCGCGGACGCGGGCCGCGCGCTGGAGTCTTACTCTCCCGACGAGATGCGCCGCCTCTGGGAGGAGACCGCGTGAGCTTCGCGCGGCCGGACGGACGCGCTGCAAACGCCCTCCGGCCGATCACCATCAGCGTCGGCGTCTCGAAGTTCGCGGAGGGCTCCGCGGAGATCGCTTTCGGCGACACCAAGGTGCTCTGCCTCGCGACCCTTCAGGAGAGCGTGCCGAAGTTCCTCGAGGGGAAAGGAACGGGCTGGCTCACCGCCGAGTACGCCATGCTGCCGCGCAGCACGCCTGAGCGCAGCCAACGCGAAAGCATCGCGGGCCGCCCCGGCGGTCGCACCTTTGAGATCCAGCGCCTCGTGGGGCGCGCGCTCCGCGCGGCCGTGGACATGAAAGCTCTCGGCCCCCGCAGCGTGATCGTCGACTGCGAGGTGCTACAGGCGGATGGGGGCACGCGCACGGCCGCGATCACCGGAGGCTTCATCGCTCTCGCGCACGCGCTACGCAAAGTGACGCCGTCGCCAATCGTGCGCAGCGTCGCGGCTGTGTCGGCCGGTTACGTCAAAGGCGAGCTGCTGCTCGATCTCGCATACGCGGAGGACTCGATCGCCGACGCGGACGTGAATGTGGTCGCGACCAGTGAGGGCGAGCTGATCGAGGTCCAGGGCACTGCGGAAGGCCGGCCGTTCACGCGCGCCGACTTCGACCTTGTCCTATCGCTCTCGCTCGACGGGATCGCGCAGCTCATCGCCGCGCAGCGCTCCGCGCTCAAGTGACGGAGGGCCGGCACCGGCTTCTTGTCGGTTCGGCCAACCCCGGCAAGCTGCGCGAGTACCGCGAGATCCTGAGCGGGCTCGACGTCGCGATCGTCGGGCCCAGTGAGCTCGACCCCGTGCCCTCGGCGCCCGCCGAGGACGCCGCCTCGTTCGCCGAGAACGCGACCTCGAAGGCGCGCGCGTATGCGCTGGCGAGTGGACTGCAGACGGTCGCCGACGACTCCGGCCTCGAGGTTTTCGCGCTGCACGGCGCGCCGGGTGTTCGCAGCCGCCGCTACTTCGGTGAAGACGCGTCTCCCGAGGAGCGCAACGCGCGGCTGCTCGCGCTCCTCGAAGGAGTGCAGGACCGCTCGGCGCGGTTCGTGTGCGTGGCCGCGCTCGCCTCGCCGGACGGGCACGTCGAGCTCTTCGACGGCGAAGTCCGCGGGGAGATCGCCGAAGAGCCGCGCGGCGACGGCGGCTTCGGCTACGACCCGGTCTTCGTCATCGCCGGCGATGGCCGCACGATGGCGGAGCTCACGCCGGACGAGAAACACCACATCTCGCATCGCGGGATCGCGGGGGCGAAGCTGCGCGCGCGCCTCGCCGGCGGCGCGTAGAGATGAGCGGTGCAAGAGTGCTGCACCACGTCGAGTACCTCGCGCTGACGCTCGTGCTCTTCGGTGCGGCGCTCGCCGTACGGGACGAGCTCGGGTGGGCGTACTGGGGGTTCCTGCTCGCACCGGACGTGTTCGGTCTCCTGCCGGCGACACTTCTGGGGCGCGCGCCCGCGCGCGGATATCTCCCACCCCGGGGCGTGTGGCTGTACAACGCCTGGCATACGTTCACGGTGCCGATACTTGTCGGCGTCGTCGCGCTCCTTCTGCTGCCGATCGGCAGTCCGTGGCCGGTCCTCGGCTGGCTCACGCACATCAGCATCGATCGCCTTCTCGGCTTTGGGCTTCGTGGCGACGACGGAGGTCAGGCGGTCTTCTGAACCGTGCCCGCGAGTGCGACGCGCAGCGCCGCGACGTCCCGGTGGAATCCCGCGTCCGGGATGGGGTCGCGATGCAGGTCCGGCTGGCGCATGAATCGCGCGGGTTCCCCGGGGCTGTCGTCCGTGACGTACCGCGGAACGATGTGCGTGTGCAGATGCGGAACGGTGTTCCCGAGCATCTCGAGGTTGAGCTTCGCCGGCTTGTAGTGCGACTCCAGCGCACGCGCGACGATCACGACTTCACGCAGGTACGTCGCCGCGTCGGTGTCGGTGAGGTCGGTGAGATCCGCGACGTGCCGTCCGCGCCAGATGACGATCGTGTATCCGGGCTGGCCGACATCGCCGTGAACGAGGTATGCGTCCGACACCCGGCCGGCGAAGATCCGCGCGTTCCCGTGGGTCTCGTCCGGGCGGCCTTCGTTGCACATGGGACAGCTCTTGCCGGCCCGCCGTTCCTCCCAGTCCGCGTCCCAGGTCCGCACTACGTGGGCAACGGTAGCGTCCCCGCGTCGTACACG
>Ga0209056_10003131_pt1 | contig 17764 bp, 18 predicted proteins | sample GraSoiAngelo_114_FD_185876 | JGI IMG/M metagenome (GOLD analysis project Ga0209056, IMG submission 185876) | Grasslands soil microbial communities from the Angelo Coastal Reserve, California, USA - 14_0903_13_40cm (SPAdes) (version 2) | ecosystem: Environmental > Terrestrial > Soil > Grasslands... | reverse complement strand
ACGTGACCGTCGCGACGGGCGGCCAGACCGCGATCCGCGCGGGCGGCTTCACGGTCGCCCTGCCACCCCCCGTGCTCAGCCTCGTGTTCCTCGGCAAGCTGCGCGACAAGGTGGGGCAAGGCTCTGCGGCCTTCAGCTCGGACGGCGCCCTCGACGGCACCTTCCGGGTGACCGTCCAGACCGGCAGCGGTGCCCGCACTGTCACGCGCCTCGAGTTGCGCCGAACCGCCGGCGGCGCCTGGGACACCGACTCCGCGTCGCCGTCCTGGGCCCTCGGGGCTGCGGCCAGCCTGGACACCGCGCTCCTCAACGCCGCGAACGGATCGGTGAGCTTCGCCGTCGCGGACGGCGGCGCCTTCGTCACATTCGCCTCCGACTTCGGCCCGGCCTTCACATCTGGTACGACCTTCTCATTGACCGCGACGTTCGCCGACGGCGCCGTGGTCACGGTCACGACGACGATCCCGTAGCGGCGAAGGACTTCGGCCTACTTCGCGGGCGCGCCCGGAGCCGGCGTCGGCACCACGATGCCGGGAGCCAGGGGGATCTCCTCCACGAGGGTCACTTTCGTGACGTAATAGCGGGTCTCGCCGAAGCAGCTCGTCGGGAGCCCGACCTTCTGCTCGTAGTGCAGCGCGACGCGTCGGCCCATCAGCCTGTTGATCTGCTCCCCGACGGCGTCCTCCCACACCGTGAAGGCGAACTGCTCGGTGGCGGCGCCGGGCATCGAGACCATCGCCAGCTCGCCCTCCCATGTCTTGCAGATCCAGCCCTTGCGGGAAAACTTCTGCACCCACCCGGCGCGCTCGCCGGCCGCGTAGCTCCAGGTCAACGTGACCCAGAAATAGGCTGCGACCAGCGCCACGATCAGCAGCAATCCCATCAGCACGCGCAGTTTGCCGATGCCGCGTTCACCGCACCCAGTCATCTCGCGCTCCTACGGGTCGAGGTCGAGCTCACGGGACCTTCTGGCTGATGTACTGCAGCTTCATTCGCTCCTCCGATCGGCTATGCTCCGCTGGCCCCCATGGGATGTCAACGGCGAGCTGATCCTGAGCCTCCTCGGCGAGCTTGCGGGCAAGTGGCGTTCAGTGGAAGATGACGTGCCGACGATGATGCCACCCCTGAGCGTGCTGCGACCGGGCATGCGCCGACTCCCCCTGCGTGGCGCCGATCTCGTCCTGATGGCACGGCACCCACGCTGGAAGGGCATCGGGCAGAGCCACAACACACTCCTGGTGGTCGAGTGCGATGGCCCCATCGCTTCCGAGCGGGTCAGCCGCGCCCTCGATCGATTCCTCGACGTGTGCCCGTGGCCCGCGGCGCGGCTGCGGCGGTCGTTCCCATGGGGGAAGTTCCACTGGTGGGCCGAGGGCGCGCGCACGGCGCTGATCCGTCCGCCGGTACGGCGGGCGACGCTCGCCACGAGAGAACAGCTCCAGCAGGCCCTGGTGACCGAGCTCGATGCGATCATCGACCCTCGACGGGAGGCGCCGATCCGCATCCTGCTCCTCGACAGCGAACGCGAGGCGCTGAGCTTCCTCGTGCTGACGTGGTTCCATCCCCTCATGGACGCACGAGGCGGGCAGAACCTCGTGGCGCACCTGGACCATCTGGACCGGCACGCGGGCGAGGCGCCCTGGGGCGGCACCCCTCCGGCCTTCGCACCCGAGCGCGATCCGCGGTCGTTCAGGGAGCGCAGTCGTATCGCCCGAGGGAGCTTGAAGTACATCCGCACCGTCGCTTCCGTCCCACCGGTCTCGCCAGGGAGCGGGCTGGTGCCGCCGGCGCGAACGTGCTTCAGGCAAGAGAGCTTCGTCGATTCGGGCCCGACCGCGGGCCAGCGCGCCACCCGGGAGATCACCTGGCGCCTGGCCGTGGTCGGCAAGGCGATGGCCGAGCTGTGGGAGCGGAAGGGTCTCGCCGCTGTTCCCTATCTGCTTCCCATTTCGGTGGACTTGCGGCCGAAGGGAGGTCTGGGCGCGACCTTCGGGAACCAGCTCGGATTTCACTTCGCGCGGTTCCTGCCCTCCGACACGGCCGACGTGCCGGTGTTGGCTCGAGCGCTGCGCCGCCAGATGGCCGATGCCGTCCGCGACGGGCAGATCGACGCCAACGCGGTGTCCCTGGAGTTCCTCCACTACCGCCCGCTCTCGATGATGCTGCGCGTGCTGCCGTGGACGGCAGGCGGCGAGCTGTTCTCCTTCAACTGTGCGGACCTCGCGGACTGGCCGCCGGCCCTCGAGAAATGCTTCGGGCGCCGAGTCCTGAACGCCTATCACGTCCCCGTTGTTCCTCCGAGGCCCGGGATCGGGGTATTCTTCAACCGCTGCGAGAGCCGAAACAACCTCGTCGTATCGTGGCTCGAGGGCGTCGTGGGCGACGCCGAGGCGGCGCGGATCATCGAGGTGATCCGCGACGGCATGGGATGGACCAGGACACCATGAATTCCAACACCGAGCAGCCCGAACGTTTACGGGTCGCCATTGTCGGGGCGGGGCCCGCGGGATCCGCCTTGGCGATCCTGCTCGCCCGCCAGGGGAGCGACGTCACGCTCTTCGACGATGGCCGTCGTGCGGAGCTGCTCGTCGGGGAATCGCTCGTCCCTGCCGTGGTCCCGATTCTGCGACGTCTCGGATTCGAAGAGGAGACCGCGAGCTTCAGCCGCGTCAAGCCCGGCGTGTCCTTCATCTGGTCGCCCGCCGATCGTCTCAGCGTGACGTTCAAGCGCTTCGCCCCCGCCGTCTTCCCGTACGCCTACAACATCCCGCGCCCGCAATTTGACGAGGCCTTGTTCACCAAGGCGATCGCCGCCGGAGTACGACACGTGCCGGTCCGAGCCCGGCTACAACCGGTCAGCGAACAGGAGGCGGGGGCGGAGCTGGCACTCGCTCCCGAGACACTGGCCGCAGCGCCAGTGATGGAGGGCCGTCCGCCCCACCTCATCGTTGATGCCACGGGGCGGGCCCGCCACGCGGCCCGCGTGCTGGGGATTCCGGCCCGTCTGGGACCGCGAAAGGATGTGGCGCATTTCGCTCATTTCGAGGGCTTCAGCTGGGACGACGCGCCCGGGCAGGTGCTGATCGCGCGCGGTGAGGCCGGCGGCTGGAGCTGGAGCATCCCGCTCCAGGAGCGGCTCTCGGTTGGCATCGTGCTGGGGCAGGATGACGCGGGCCGCCTCGGGCGCACTCCGGAAGACCGGCTCGAGCGCGCCATCGCGACCGACCCCTGGCTCTCTTCCGTCGTCGGCGACGGAAAGCGGATGACCGACGTCGCAACGTACGCCAACTACCAGCTCATCTCCGAGCGCGGCTACGGGCGCGGCTGGGTCATGGTGGGAGACGCCTTCGGCTTCATCGACCCCATGCTCTCACCCGGGGTTTTCCTGGCGCTCCGCTCGGCCGAACTCTTGGCCGATGGCCTGGCCCCGTGGCTGAAACGGGGGTCGGCGCCGTCGCCAGCCGAGATGCATTCGGTACTGGCCGCGTACGCTGAGACCCAGAACGAGATGCTGTCCGCCTGGTTCGAGCTGGTGGCCTATCTCTACGATGGGCGGCTGGCGACGATGGTCCGGGTCGGACGCACCTGGATGGCGGGACCGGGGCCGGGCTTCCTCAAGAATGCTCTGGAGCAATATCTCGCGCGCCACGTTGGCGTGCTGGCCAGCGGAGCTCGGACGACGTCCCGCTACAGCCGCGGCCTGCTCCGCTTCTTGAGCCGCCACACGCTGCGGGGCGTGGACCCGGCGCAGCTCGCCATCCGGTGAAGGCGGCAGGCGTAGTGCGCGCCGCAGGCCGTCGCGGGGCTGGGGCCCCGCCGGCCGAGGCGCGGCTATAGAATAGAGGCGTCTACCGCGGCGGCTTCGCCGCCACGTACTCGTTGATGAGCCCGTAGAACGCGTGCCGATCGACTGCGACGAAGCCAGTCCGCCGTAACGCTTCGAGAATTGCCTCCGGTGGCACACACTGATCGATCGTGTCCCAGTAGAACTTCATGAGGAGCTGGGCCGGCTCGCTCCTGGTACTGATGCGCGCCATCAGGGGCAGGATGCGCTGGAAATGGGTCCGGACAAGCCAGCGGGATACAGACGAGGACGGGCGGACGACCTCGAGAAGGAGGATGCGGCCGCCGGGCTTCAGGACACGCCAGTACTCCCGGAACGCCACCTCGAGGTCCGCCACGTGGCGCAAGGCAAAGCCCATGCTGAGCATGTCGAAGCGATCATTGCGGAATGGCAGCGCCTCCGCCCTGCCCTGCACGAGGGGTCCGGAGAGCGCCTTCCGCGCCTCCTGCAGCATCCCGCGGCTCGGATCGACGCCGATGACTCCACCGGGCTCGCGGAGAATGTCTGCCGCGCCGCGTGCCACCAGACCTGTGCCGGCCGCGACATCGAGAAGCCGCATCCCGGGACGCAGACCGGCGCGCCGAAGGGCGTCGCGGCGATACCACGGGCCGGAGCCAAAGTCGAGCATCTTGCCGATACGGTTGTAGTGTCGCGCCGCGCCGTCGAACAGCGCGCCGACGAACGATTGCCGGTCAGCGGCGCGCGTATAGTACTGCCCGAGGACGGGATGGGGCGGTGTCGCGGCGCTCTCATGGGGGGCCCCGTTACCCCGACCGTGATCCTCGCGCCGGCGCTCCCGCTCGATCATGTCGGTCTCGCTCCGGGCCGCGTCAGAATTTCACCGGGAGCGTCTTCAGTCCCCTCAGCGTGAGGCTCTGGCGGTACTCCGGCTCGTCCGTGACGAGCTCGAGCTTCGGGAGCCGCCGCACGAGCGTGTCGATGGCGATCTGCCCTTCCACGCGCGCGAGTGGAGCGCCGAGGCAGAAGTGAATGCCCCAGCCGAAGGCGATGTGGCGGTTGTCGGTACGGGTGAGGTCGAGACGATCAGGGTCGGGAAACTGGGCGGGATCGCGATCCGCGGCGCCGATGAAGGGCATCACCATCTCACCCTTGCCGATCGTCCGGCCGCCGATCGTGACGTCCGTGCTCGGGATGCGCGCGGTGCGCTGCACGGGACCATCGTAACGCAGCAGCTCCTCGACGGCGCTCGCGATGAGCCCGGGCGTCTCGCGCAGCCGACGGAGCTCTCCTGGATGGCGCAGGAGTGCCAGGGTCCCGTTACCGATCAGGTTGACCGTCGTCTCGTGGCCGGCGACGAGCAGGAGGATGCACGTCGCGAGCAGCTCGTCCTCGCTCAGCTTGTCGCCCGCCTCTTCGGCGGCGATGAGCGCGGACAGGAGATCGCCGCGCGGTGAGGCCCGACGCTCCGCGACGAGTCCTCGGAAGTAGTCGCTCATGGCGTGGCGGGCAGCGCCGCTCTGCCGCGGCACCTCGGACTCCGGCGGCAGCAAGCTCGAGTCGAGCCCGCGCGTGATATCGAGGCTCCATCCCTTGAACCGCTCGTGATCTTCGACGGGAACGCCCAGCATCTCGCAGATGACGTTGACCGGGAGCGGGTAGGCGAACTCCTCGATCAGATCCATCGAGCCGGCCGCCTCGGCGCGCGCGATCAGGCTGTCGACCACCTGCTGGATGCGCGCCCGCAGCCCCTCCACGACGCGCGGGGTGAACGCCTTGCTCACGAGGCCGCGCAGCCGCGTGTGGTCCGGCGGATCGCGGTCGAGCATCGAGAGCCCGACGCCCGGCGGTGGCGCGACACCGAAGCGGGCCGCCACGAAGGCCGCGAGCGGCTCCTTGACGAAGCGCGGATCGCGAAGCACCGCCACCACGTCCTCGTACCGGGTGAGCACCCAGAAGTCGAGGGGACTGTGATGGACGGGATCATCGCTACGCAGGCGGTGGTAGGTCGGATAGGGATCCGCCAGGAACTCGGGGTCCATCGGGTTGAAGCTGGTCATGGGATCGGTGAGGGCAAAAGATGGCGCGGGCGGAGGGCGAAGTCAAGGGCCTTGGCGTTTGTCGAGGGGCCCCATGAGGGCTAGAGTAGGGAGCGGAAAGGACCACGGGCATGGCCGATCGCAAATATCGCCAGCAAGGCTACAGAAATCAGGGTGCCGGGTCCGGCCGACGAGAGCCTCCGGCCGCAGAAGCTCCGCGAAGCGGCGGCGGGATGCTCGCCAAGCACACCGTCTCCCGGTGTGGGGCGTGCGGCGCGGTGCTGCCGATCGCCACTGCGTCGCTCGAGCAGTGCCCGAACTGCCGGGCCGCCATCCGGGCGTGCCGCCAGTGCACCCATTTCGACACGAGCCGGCGCTTCGAGTGCGCGCAGCCTATCGCCGAGCGGCTGGCCGACAAGAACGCGCGCAACGACTGCGCCTCGTTCTCGCTCCGCGTGACGGTCGAGCGCGATGCCTCGCCAGACTCGACGCGCCCCGGGGACATCCGCCGCGGGTTCGATAACCTCTTCAAGAAGTAGTCCCGGATCTGGTTTCCCGCCGGGGGCGGGACTAAGATCGGGGCGTGACCGCGCTCCTCCTCGCCGTGGTCCTCGTGGCGACTGCAGCGGCCGACGAGCGCGCCGCGACGTCCAGCCGCCGCTCGCTCACCGGACGCCTGCTCGTCGCGACCGACGCGCTCCGCGACCAACGGTTCGCCCGCACGGTGATCTACCTCGTGCGGCACGACGCGGAGGGGGCCTTCGGGCTCGTCGTCAACTTGCCCATCGCCGAGGTTCCGTTCGAGCGGGCCCTGCGGCCGCTCGGCCTCGAGGTGCCGCCCGGCAGTGGCGACGTCCGAGTCCACTACGGCGGGCCAGTCCAGGAGCGACGCGGCTTCGTCCTGCACACCCCGGACTGGACAGGCGAAAGCACGATCGTCGTGGACGGTCGCTTCGCGGTCACCGAGGACCCCAAGGTGCTTCAAGCGATGGCCCAGGGTACCGGCCCACGACGGGCGTTGTTCCTCCTGGGCTACGCCGGATGGGCACCGGGACAGCTCGACGCCGAGCTGGCGACGGGCGCCTGGGGCGTCGCCCCCGCCGACGAGCGGCTCGTGTTCGACGAGGACCCGCAGCAGAAATGGATCGAGGCGACGACCCGCCGGCTCCTCGACCTCTAGAAAGGAGGCGTTCATGAAGACCATCGACATCCACGCGCATCTGGTGCCGCGGTCCCTGTGGCAGGCCGCCGAGGCCCACCGGGATTGGCACGGCTTCCGCCACGAGCCCGGCGACGGGATCGGTACGGTGATGGGCGGCGGCAAGCGCACGGCCTTCACCTCGCCCAAGGTCCGCTTCACGCCGGAAGAGCGGCTGAAGGACATGGACGCGCAAGGCGTGGACGTGCAGGTGATCTCCATCCACACGCCGTTCTTCGGCTACCATCTCGATCCGGCGCAGGGGCAGGCGCTGGCGCGCGACGTGAACGACGAGATCGCCGCGATGGCTCGGCAGTGGCCCCAGCGATTCGCGGGCCTGGCCACGCTGCCGGTGCAGGACGTCAAGGCGGCGATCGATGAGCTCGAGCGCGCGGTGACCGTCCTCGGCCTGAAAGGCGCCGAGCTCGACACGGTGGTCAACGGCGAGAACTGGGACGCGCCCAGGTTCCTGCCGTTGTTCAAGGCGGCCGAGGCCATGGGCGCCGTGCTCTTCTTCCATCCGCAGCCGCAGCACAACTTCATGATGCAGCGCACGACCCGCTACGGGCTCTTCAACAGCCTCGGCGTCATCGTCGAGGACGCGATCGTTGTCGCGGTGCTGATCTTCGGCGGCGTCCTCGACGCGTGCCCCGACCTGAAGGTGTGCATCGCCCACGGTGGCGGGCCGGCGTGCTTCGCGATGGGGCGCCTCGACCGCGGCTGGCAGGGCACCACCGACGCGCTCCGCATCATCAAGCAGGCGCCGAGCACGTACCAGCGCCGCCTCTACTACGACAGCGTGGTCGGCAGCGAGAAGACGCTTCGCTTCCTGCTCGACGAGGTCGGCGCCGACCGCGTGGTGCTCGGCAGCGACTGGCCCTTCGTGCCGTGGCATCCCTCGCCCGTCACCTGGCTCCAGGGCATGAAGACCGTGACCCAGGACGAGAAAGAGAAGATCCTCTGGCGCAATCTCGAGTCGCTGCTGAAGCTCTAGCGGCTCGCTCCGGACCCAGACGAGCAGTCTATCCCGACGTACGCGACGCGGTCCGGCCTCGCCTTGACCGCCCGGCGGCGGCCCCCTACACTTCGCGCATGACGCCCGAGCGCTTCGCCAAGGGGATGACCTTCGAAGACTACGTGAAGTTCACCGGCTCGCCCGAGAACCTCGGCCGCGAAGGGTTCGACATCCGGCGGTTCAGCCTGGTCCGTCCGCGCGTCGACTGGACTCAGCGCCCTTCACGAACGGCTGCTGACGTCGTGACGATCGGGTCGGGCTCGACGGCGTAGCCCGCCTCGATCCAGGCCTCGAGTCCTCCGGCGAGCGGCCGCACCGGCCGATATCCTCTGTCCATCAGCATGCGGGCCACACGGGCCGACGAGGCCTCGTTGGGTCACGTGCAGTAGAGGATGATCTCCTGGCCTCGCTCGAGCGCTTTGAGCTCCGCGTCGAGGTTTTCGACGTCGAGCACCGCCGCGCCCTTGATGCGCCGGGGATCGAGGGCGCGCCCCGGGCTGGTCCGCACGTCGAGCACCAGCGGGCTCTTCCCCTCGTCCATCAAGCCGCGCAGCTCCTCGACGGAGATCCGGGCCATCCGGAGGAACTTGTAGAACCGGCGCCGCTGCCACCACTTGAAGGCGACGAAGACCGCCAGTCCCGCGGCCAGCAGGACGAGCGCCCATCCGCCGAATGAGGCCAGGGCCGCGAGGACCCGGTCGATCGCCCGATGGAACAACATTCCGCCGGCCACGCCAGCGCCCGCCCACAGGAGGGCTCCGCCCGCGTCATAGAGCAAGAAGGACGCGCTGCGGCCGCGCATCGCTCCCGCCAGAGGCGGGGCGACGGTCGAGAAGCCAGGAATGAATTTCGCGATGAGCAGCGCGGGCATCCCCCATCGCTCGAAGATCGACTCCGTCTGCCGCACGCAGGAGTCGGGCGACAGAGAGATCCGGCAGAGCGTCTTGAGGACACGCGGTCCCTGCAGGCGCCCGAGGACGTACCAGACCGAATCCGCCAGCAAGGAGGCGACGACCGCGACGGCGAGGACCCGGACGGCCGAAAGCTCCCGATCGACGGCGAGCGCTCCCGCGACGATGAGGACGGGAAGCGCCGGGATCGGGGCACCGAGCTGCTCGAGCAGAACGATGCCGAAGATGAGCGGCAGACCATACGCGATGACGTACGGGGTCAGCTCGGCCATGTCGGGCGGATCAGCCGCGCGGCCCTGGCCGTCGCGGCGCCGTGACGGAGTCGCTGCGCGATCTGACGCATCCGCAGCGCGCCACGATCGCGCTATTCGCCCTTGAGGCGGGGGTCGAGCAGGTCGCGCAGGGCGTCACCCACCAGATTGAAGGCCAGCACCGCCACCATGATCGCGAGCCCCGAGAACGTCGTGATCCACGGGCAGCACTTGATGTACTGCCGTCCCTCGCTGAGGATGTTCCCCCAGCTCGGCGTCGGTGGCGGGATGCCGAGCCCGAGGAACGACAGGCCCGCCTCGGTGCGAATCGCGGTGGCGATGTAGAGCGTGGCCACGACGACCAGCGCGTACAGGGCGTTGGGGAACACGTGGCGGGCCATGATGCGGAGCTGCCCGCCGCCGAGGGCGCGCGCGGCCAGGATGTAGTCCTGGCCCCGGATGGTCAAGGCCAGGCTCCGCGCCAGCCGCACGAAGTTCGGCGTCAGCGCCACGCCGATGGCCAGAATCTCGTTCACCAGCGAGCCACCCAGCGCCGTCACGATGATCAGCGCCAGCAGCAGCGTTGGAAACGCCATGAGCATGTCGGCGCACCGCATGACGAGGGTCTCGACCCGGCCGCCGCGAACGCCGGCGAGGATACCCAGCGGCACGCCGAGGACGAAGCCGAATATCACCGACGCGAGGCCGACTTCGAGCGAGACACGCGCGCCCCAGATGATGCGGCTCAGGATGTCCCGCCCGAACTCGTCCGTTCCCAGCAGGTGACGCTCGACCGCGCCCGGCCCCTTGAGCACCGCGTCGGAAAACTGCGCCGACGGGCTCAGCGGAGCGATCAACGGCGCGGCGGCGGCGACAACGACCATGACCGCCGCCATCGCAAGTCCGATCCCGATGGGGAGCCACCGGCGCAGGCGGCCGCGCGTCGCGCCGCGCGCGCCCTCGGCGGCACGGGGGAAGGGCAGGTCGACTGGATCAGCCCGGCGAACGACGGCCATCCCGATCCTCGCCTACCGGTACGTGATCCGTGGGTCCACGACGGCGTAGAGCATGTCGACGATCAGGTTGACCACGATGATGATCATGGTGAAGACGGTGATGGCCCCCTGGGCCAGCGGGTAATCGCGGGCGCCGATGGCGTCGACGAGCATCTTGCCCAGCCCCGGCCGCGTGAAGACCGTCTCGGTGAGGACGGTGCCCGTGAGGGCGATGGCGACGAAGATGCCGATGATGGTGAGCAGCGGGACCATCATGTTGCGGAGCGCGTGCTTGTAGACGACCAGGCGCTCGCGCTGGCCCTTGGCGCGGGCGGTACGAATGTAGTCCTGGCTGATGACCTCCAGCATGGCCGAGCGCGACAGCCGGCTCACCGTGGCCGCCAGCGTGAATCCGAGCGCCAGCGCCGGAAGCGTCAGGTGGTGCAGCACGTCTCCCACCCCCGCCAGGAAGTCCCGCGGCTGCGAGAAGACTTCGCCGGAGCGGATCATGGCGAGGACACCGTCCAGATCGCCGCCGCCGATCAGCGGGAAGAGATTCAAGTGGAGCGAGAACGCGATGAGCAGCAGGATGCCCAGCCAGAAGACGGGCATGGAGAGTCCCAGGAGCGCGATGATGCGCAGCGGATAGTCGACGAGCGGATTGCGGCGCTTGAGCGCCGAGACGATCCCGATCGGGATCCCGACCAGGGCCGCCACGATGGCGCTCGCCATGACCAGCACGAACGTGTGGGGAAACATGCGGGCGATGTACTCGCTGACCGGGTAGCCCTGGCGAAACGAGCTGCCGAAGTCGAACCGGATCGAGCGCCAGAGGTAGTCCACGTACTGCACCGCCAGCGGCCGGTTCAGCCCGAGGTTCTTGGTGCAGTCGGCGAGCGCCTCGGTGGTCGCCTGGTCGCCCATCATCGCGACGCACGGGTCGCCGGGCAGGATACGCATCGCGAGGAAGACGATGCTCATGGCCCCGAGCAGCATGGGCACCGCGACGATGAGACGGCGCAGTACGTACTGGAACATGGCCTACGTGGGTGTCATCAGGCGCTTGCTCAGTTGAGCACCTTGAGCATCTCCGGGTAGTTGTAGCTGTAGTGCAGCGAGAACTCCCCGTACTCGGGATCGAAGGGCGTGCTCACCCGCTTGGGATTGCGCGCCCACTGCCCCGGCACGTCGCTGATGGGCAGGCACACCAGGTCCCGCTGCATGCGCTTCTGGGCCTCGTGGTAGATCCCGGCCCGCTTCTTCACGTCGCGCTCGACCCGGCCCGCCACCAGCAGGTCGTCGATCGCGCGATAGTGGGCGAAGTTGGTGCCCTTGTTGCCGGTGGCCGGATCGGGAATCTCCTTGGAGTCGAAGAACAGCGAGAGCCAGGGGTCGGCGTCGGTGATGCGAGTGCCGCCATAGAGCACGAAGGGATCCAGGTTCTTCCGGATGTTCTCGTGGAACGTCGCGTGCTCGACGACCTGGAGCTCCACGATGATCCCGACCTTCCGGAGCTGCTCCTGGGCCAGCGTCAGCACCTTCGGGTAGAAGAAGGACTTGCTGATGAAGTAGTTTTTGATCGTGAAGCCGTTGGGATGGCCCGCCTCGGCCAGGAGCTTCTTCGCCAGCTCCGGGTTGTGCTCCGGGAACTCCATCGGGATATGGCCGAAGTAGCCGGACGGCAGACAGCTCGTCGCCACGCGCGCCAGACCACCGGGATACATGGTCTCCTTGATGGCCTTACGGTCGATGGCATGCATGAACGCCTTCCGGACGCGGATGTCGTCGAAGGGCGGCTTGGTCATGTTGATGTAGAAGCGCTCCTGGCCGCCCGGGCCCCGGCGGTCGATGACGGCGCCCATCTTCTTCACCTGGTCGGCGAAGTCGGCGGTGACCGCCTCCGGATAGAGCAGGTCGAACGTCCCCTTCTCGAGGCCGATCAGCTTCGTCGCGTCCTCCGGCACGTCGAACCAGTGCACCTCGTCGATCTGCGGACGGCCGGCATGGTACTTGTCGAAGGCCTTGAGAACGATTTTCTCGCGCGGGGAGTGCCGCTCGAAGTAGAAGGGCCCGGTGCCAACGGGGCTCCACTTGAACTGCTCTCCGTACTTCTCGACGGCTTTCTTCGACAGGATATAGCCCTGCTGGTAACCCACCATGCGGAGCAGGAAGATCGGGTCGAAGGACTTGAGGGCGATCTGCACGGTGTGCGGGTTGACGACCTCGATGGACTTGATCACGTCCAGGTTGACGCCGTAGCGCGTGCCCGGCGCCTTGTTGATCTGGCGCTCGAAGCTGAACTTGACGTCCTCGGCCGTCAGCTCACCGAAGCCCTTGTGGAACTGCACGCCCTTCTTGAGCTTGAGCGTCCACACCGTGCCGTCGGGCGAGAGCGTCCAGCTCTCGGCCAGGTCGGGCTCCACCTCGGCGGTCGTGACCTTGCCGTCCTTGATGGCGAAGCGCGTGAGCCCCCTGAACATGAAGCGCGAGATCGCCTGGCTCTGCCCGAGGGTGCTCGAGTGAGGATCGAGAGTGTCGGGCTCCTTGGCGGCGATGTTCACCACCTTCTTCTGCGCCTCCGCGACCGGCGGCTCGACGAGACCGACGACGCCGAACACCGACAGGAGCACGAGGGCGACGGCACGCCACATGGAGCGCCACATTGGCCTCTCCCCTTTCGCTGAGCGAGCGACGGACGAGCGGGACCAAGATCCCGAAGTCACGCAGGTGGAATTCGAAGGCCGCCACGCCGCGCGCCCGACCCCTGCCTCGAGAATGGCCGCTACCATATACGAAGGGCCCGCCCGCGACAAGGGAAGGCGCGATCCCGCCCGGGCGGGGGCCGGGGCGAGCTCAGACGCGCGCTTGACGCATCAACCCTGCGCACCGGTCCAGCGCCGGCAAGACCTCGTCGGCCCTCGCCGGGGACAGGTTGAACACGAGCCGCGCGACGCCGGCGCCGCGATAGCGCTTGATGAGCTCCCCGTCCTCCGGCACGCCGAAGATCGTGATCGGCAGCGTCGCGGGGTCACGACCGGCTTCGGCCAGGAGCTTTCGGAAATCCGGCAGGAGACCGAGCACGTCGCCGTACTCGGGCCGGCGCGCGTGCGGCATCCAGCCGTCGCCAAAGGCGATCGCCCGGCGCGCCCCGTAGGGGAAGGCCCCGCCCACGATCACCGGGGGATGCGGCTTCTGCACCGGCTTCGGCCAGGTCATCATCGGCGGGAATGTGACGAACTCACCCCTGTATTCCGGCTTCGACTTCGTCCAGATCGCCTTCATCGCCTCGACGCGCTCCCGCATGACCTTGAAGCGCGACTTGAACTCCGTGCCGTGGTCGGCCATCTCTTCGGCGTTCCATCCCGCGCCGATCCCGAAGAGGAACCGCCCGCCCGAGATCTGGTCGAGGCTCGCGACCTGCTTGGCGGTCTGGATCGGATCGCGCTGCACGACAAGGCACACCCCGGTCCCGACCTGCAGCCGCGTGGTGGCCGCCGCGGCGGCCGCCAGCGTCACGAACGGGTCCATCACGTCGTAGTATTTCTTCGGCAGATCACCGCCCTGCGGAAACGGAGAGCGGCGCGAGAGCGGGATGTGCGAGTGCTCCGGGGCCCAGAGGGAGCCGAACCCGCGCTCCTCGAGCGCCCGGCCGAGCTCGGCCGGTCCCATCGAATAGTCCGTGAAAAAGATCGCCGCGCCGAAGTCCATGGGGTGGCGATCCTACGCGACCGATGGCCAGTAGACGAAGCCACAGCCCGTCTGGGTACAGTGCGCCGGCACGTATTCGACCACCTTCGCCGGCCGCTTCATCGCCGCGGCCGCGCTGATCCACGCCCGCACCTCGCCCGTGCCCGACCGCATGTGGTCCGAGTCGAAGGTGAAGAGGTGCTGCAGGGCTTCGAGATCATTTCGCTCGAGCCGCTCGAGAATCCAGTGGTCGAGGGGCTGGTCGATCCAGCCGGCGTTGAACATGCCCGGGTAGTGGGACAGGCCGCCCGACGCGTAGATCGCCACGCGCTCCGGCCGGTCGCGAAGGGCGTCCGCGATCGCCTCGCCAAGGTGCGCGCACCGCGCGGCGCTGGGCAGCGGCGGATAGTACTCGTTGAGGAAGACGCAGACGAGGGGAATCTTCAGACCGGGGTCGACCTCGGGCACGAGGTTGGAGACCATGTGCGACACCCCGCGCGCGGGGTTGCCCCGCGGATCGAACCGGGCGATGTTGGCGACATCGAATCCACGCTTGACCAGCCCGCGCAGAAGATGACGGGCCAGCTCGCCGTGCTGGCGGAAGACGACCTTCGTGCGCTCCTGCGGCGCGATGCCGAACGGATCGCGGGCGCTTCGTCCCCACAGGGGCTCGTCGCCGGTGTAGATGGAAAACGTGGGGTTGTTGGCCATGTCGAACATATCGCCCTGGTCGTCGCCGATCATGAGCAGAGCGTCCGGCTGAAACGCCTTCAGCTGGTCGCGCAAGGTGGCGAACGCGGCCTCGATCCGCTGGATGTGCCCGTCGATGATGGCCGGCGTCGCGATCTCGACCCGGGCGCTGTGCGGCAGGTGCTCCCGGGCCTCGGCGGGTATTCGCTCCAGCACCCGCGGCCAGTACTGGGCCTTCTGGAACATCATCGGCGCATGTGACGACGCCATCCCCATTCCCAGCATGGTCAGCCTCCTCGCGGGCTCCGCGACTCGACACGAAGCGTGCGCTAGTGCGAATCTACCGCCTCGGGCGCCGCGGGACAAGGCGCATCCGCGTCGTGACGGCACCCCGAGCGACGCGGCATCGAACGGCCGGAGCCGGCGACGCCGAGGCGGCATCGCCTCTCCGGAAAACTACGCGGGCAGCTTGTCGCCGTCCGGCGGGGCCGCGACCTCGAACGCGTTGACGACGCCGGACAGGAGCGCGAAGTAATTCGCGGCCGCCGTCAGCTCGACCAGCCACTGTTCGTTGTGTCGCTTCCTGAGCGCGTCGAAGGCCCCCTGGTCGACGCGGTTGGTGCGCATGAGCTGCCGGGTGTAGGTCACGATCTCCCGCTGCTCGGCCGGCAGCTTCCCCGGGTCGCCCTTCGCGCGGATGAGGTCGATGACCTCGTCGCCCACCCCGTTGCGGCGCGCCGCGGCGACTTGCGCCGCCCAGACATACGCCGCCTCACGCTCGCGCACGGCGCTCAGGATGGCAATCGAGCGGAGCTTCGCGTCGACGACGCTGTCGTCGCGGAAAAAGGTGACCAGGGGGAGCATCCGTTCCGCCAGCTTCGGGCTGTGGAGAAGCATGCTGAACGGACCACGCACGCCTCCGAACACCTTCACCACCGCGTCGACGACGGCGTGGTGCTCGGCGGGCACGTCGGATTTACCGGCGACTGGAGTGATGCGCGGCATGATGAGCTCCTTTCTCGATGGACAGGTTCTCAGGGTTCGCGGTTCGATGCATCGCCGCTCAGCCGATCTTCACGCCGTATTTCTCCAGCGTGTCGTCCCGCAGCTCGAGCCCGAGCCCCGGCGCCTCGGGCAGCGTCATGAATCCGTCGATGATGGGCGGGCGCTCGCGAAACAGCTCGAACCACAGCGGATCACGGGTCGGGTCCGCGAAGCTTTCCAGGATGAACCCGGTCGGGCTCGCCGCGACCGCATGCACATGGATCTGAGGATCGTGATGCGCGGCGAGCGGGATCTGGTACAGCTCGGCCATCACGGCCGCCTTGCGCCAGGTCGTCAGCCCGCCGGCCCAGGTCGAGTCGATGATCAAATAGTCGACCAGCCCCTCCGCCACCATCGTACGCAGGCCGAACGGGCTGTACTCGGTCTCTCCGGCGGCGAGCGGGATATCGACCTCGGCCTTCAGCCGTTGCAACGTGTGGCGTTCGTCGTACCAGGGCATCGGGTCCTCGAGCCAGAAGATGTCGTGCGGAGCGCAGAGCGTCGCCGCGCGGACCGCGGTCGGCAAATTCCACCCCTGGTTCGCGTCGAGCATGAGCGCGACGTCGTTCCCCACCGCCTTTCGGATCACGCCCACGCGCTCGGCATCCGCCTCCGGCGTCAGTCCGCCGACCTTCACCTTCAGCGTGCGATAGCCCTGCTCCACGTACATCGCCGCCTCGCGTACGAGATCGTCCGGGCGCTCACCGTCCCGGTAATAGAAGCCCGTCACGTACGCGGGGACCCGCCGACGGAGCGCGCCGCCCAGCAGGGCGTAGACCGGGCGGCCGATCGCCTTGCCCTTGAGATCCCAGAGGGCGATGTCGATGGCGCTGATGGCCGTGATCAGGGGGCGCTGCTGCCGCGTCAGTGCCGGAATGCCGCGCACGCTGGTGTAGGTCAGCGCGAACAGGTCTTGCCAGATCCGCTCGACGTCGAACGGATCCCCGCCGACGACGAGCGGCGTGATCGTGTTCAGGATGTCCTTCACGCTCCGCAGGCCGTCCGGGCCCTGCAGGAACAGGAACGGACCATGCGCCTCGCCGATGCCCACGAGGCCCGCGTCCGTCGTGATCTTGACGATGACCTCGCTCACCCGGGTGATCGTGCTGGTCGACGTGCGCACCGCCTGGGGCAAGGGCGCCGACAGAAGGTAGGTTTCGAGGGCAGTGACCTTCATGTAGTTGACCCCGCGGGTTATTGACTCCGGTGGGCATCATAGTGCATCAGGAGGGTTCAATGCGCCACCGCCTGCTTACCGTGTGTCTCTGTGCCCTGTCCTTCGTCGCGGCCGCCGCGTGCACGATCCCCGCGGCGTCGGACTCGTCGATGCCACCGGCTCGGGTGCTGCCGGCCGACGCGCGCGCGCTCGCGTATGGTCGCACGACCGACGAGGTGCTCCAGAATGCGGAGCTTCGGGACAAGATCCCCGCGCTGTTCGGAAGAGACTGGGCGCCCGCATCACAGGGTCGCGGGCAGATCGCGCCCGGCGCCGCCGCGTTCTTTGGAAAAGGGGGACCGATCCGGATGGTCAGCATAGGCGAGGCGAACTACGTCTCGGTCACCGGCTGCGCTCCGGATGCCTGCCGGACGCGCCGGGTACTGCTCCTCATCCGTGAAGGCGGGGCGCAGTTGCTCGCGCGGCTCGATGACGGCGCAATCACGCACTACTACGCCTACGACGGCGGCATCAAAGCGGCCGCAGGGCCCCCGATCGTTGATGCCGGGCTTCGCGCCCTGAGAAGCGTTGGCGACCCATACCCGAGCTAGGGCTCATGCACCGGGAGGACCCCCATGGACGTTCGTGACCTGTTCCTGGACCAGCACGCCGCCATGCACTCGGCGGCCGTCGGCGGCAACAAGATGTCGGCGGCGGAGCGCGCCTTCACCGGCCTGACCGACGAGCAGATGCGCGTCCGTCCGCGCGAGGACCTCAACTCGCTGGCGTGGCTCATGTGGCACATCGCCCGGGCCGAGGACATCCTCGTCAACACGGTGCTGGCCGGGCGTCCCCAGGTCTTCGACGACCCGTGGAAGAAGCGGCTCGGCATCAGCCGTCCCGATTTCGGCATCGGCATGACCAGCGCCGAGGTCACGCAGTTGACGGGGCAGGTCGACCCGGGCGCGCTCCGCGC
>Ga0209056_10003129_pt1 | contig 17769 bp, 14 predicted proteins | sample GraSoiAngelo_114_FD_185876 | JGI IMG/M metagenome (GOLD analysis project Ga0209056, IMG submission 185876) | Grasslands soil microbial communities from the Angelo Coastal Reserve, California, USA - 14_0903_13_40cm (SPAdes) (version 2) | ecosystem: Environmental > Terrestrial > Soil > Grasslands... | reverse complement strand
TGTATGAAGTATTCGATCCCAAGCTCTGGCATGCGAATTATGCCGATGGCGCGTTTTTTAAAGACAAAGTCGTAATGGTCGGACCGTCTGCGCAGGTGTGGCACGACGTGGTCGATACGCCAATGAGCCCCAATACACTCGGGCCGACGCTTCATTTCCAGGCGATGGCTGCCGCGCTCGGCCACGAGTTTTTGCGCCCGACGCCGCGGAAAATTGGCCTGGCGCTGGTATGCGCGGCAGGGTTGGTCGCGTGGTTGCTCGTGGCGTTCGTGCGCAAACCGCTCGTTTGTCTGGGCGGGCTGGCGGCGATTACGGCCGGTTATCTTGGACTGTCGCGATTGCTTTACGACAACACGAGCCTGCTCCTCCTCACGGTGCCGGTGCTGTCCGCGCTCGTCCTCAGCGGATCGTTTTCGCTCGGGTTCGAATATTTCCTCGAGCGGCTGGAGAAGTTGCGCACTCGGCGCACGCTCGAACGCTATGTGTCGAAAAATCTGGTCGCTGAAATACTGGAAAACCCGGACAGCTACTATAGCTCGCTTCGAGGTGTGCGCGTCCCGGTGACGATCCTGTTCTCGGACTTGATTGGTTTCACGACGCTGGCGGAGAAAGCCGATCCCGAAGCACTGGTCGCACAGCTTAATGAGTATCTCTCACGAATGACTACCGTCATTTTCAGCAATGGCGGAACCCTCGATAAATTCATAGGCGACGCAATCATGGCCGTGTGGGGCAACGTGCGCAGTGTCGGTACCGCGCAGGATGCGAAGAGTTGCGCGCGGTCGGCGTTGGGCATGCGCAAGGCGTTAAGCGAGCTCAATCACAACTGGCGCGAGCAAGGCCGAATGGGCTTGGGCATGGGTGTCGGCATCAATCACGGTGAAGTAATCGTTGGCAACATTGGTTCTCAGGATCGCATGGATCCTACAGTCATCGGTGATGCGGTGAATCTTGCATCCCGGCTGGAAGCGCTTACGCGAACGTATGGCGTGGATATGCTGGTGGGTGCGTCAGCTGCCGAGTTGGTGCGCGACGAAGTTTACCTGCGCTCGGTCGCGCGCGTGCAGGTAAAAGGCAAAACCAAACCGGTGGATGTATTTACGTTCGTCGCTTCGCGAGCTGAAGAAGCGGATCCGGAGTTTTTGAAATGGCTTGAAACGTACGAAGAGGCGCTGGAGAAATTTCGCGTACGCGATTTTACCGACGCCAAAATATTGTTCTCACGTTTCCTGGAGTTTTATCCCGACGATCTGCTGGCCAAAATGTATCTCCAGCGCGCGCTCGAATACGAACAAGCTCCACCCGACGAAGCATGGGAAGCGGTGGAGGTCTTCCAGAAAAAGTGATCAACCGCGGATCGCGCGGATAAAACGGATTACGTTCTGATCTGTCCCGGTCGTCCATCCGTGTAATCCGTGGTTTTCTTTTCTGCACGGGCAGCGTAGAGAATGCGCGTGAAAAAAGCGCCACGAAAATTTCACTTCCTCGGAATTTGCGGGACGGCGATGGGCGCAGTTGCGGTCGCGCTGCAAGAACGCGAGTTCACAGTCACCGGGTCGGATGAGAATGTTTACCCTCCGATGTCGACCTTTCTCCAGGAGAAGGGGATCGCGCCGCTGGAAGGTTATCGCGCAGAGAACATCCCGGCCGACGCGGACGTTGTGGTGATCGGCAACGCTATGAAGCGCGGCAACCCGGAAGTGGAGGCCGTGCTGAACCGAAGACTACTCTATCTGTCGTTGCCGGAGGTGCTCAGGAATTTTTTTCTGCGCGGCCGCCACAATCTCGTGGTCACCGGAACGCACGGTAAAACAACGACCACGGCGCTGCTTGCCTGGATAATGGAAAAAGCCGGGCGCAAACCGGGCTATCTCATCGGCGGCATTCCAACGAACTTTGGTGAAGGTGCGCGCCTGAATGATTCCAAATATTTCGTAATTGAGGGCGACGAGTACGACTCCGCATTTTTCGACAAGCGCTCAAAGTTTGTTCATTACCTGCCGGAACTGGTGATCGTGAACAACATTGAGTTCGATCACGCGGACATTTTCAACAATCTTGATGAGATCAAGCTCAGCTTTCGCCGTTTGCTCAATATCGTTCCTCAAAACGGCATGGTCGTCGTGAACGGTGACGATCCGAATGCTGTCGAGGTCGCCAAAGATTGCCTGGCGCAGATGGTCGAGGTCGGTTTCTCGAGAAACTGCGCGCAACGGATTCGGGATGTGGCGTACTCGGACGGCGGATCACGGTTCAAACTCGGCGACGACGTTTTCGAAATTCCGCTTGTCGGCGAATTTAACGTTCACAACGCCGCGATGGCGGCGACGGCGGCGCGATTTTACGATGTGCCCACGACGACAATCGCCAGCGCATTCAAGAGTTTCTCCGGGATCGCGCGCCGGCAGGAGCTTCGCGGCGAAGCGCGTGGCGTTAAGGTGATTGACGATTTTGGTCATCATCCCACCGCGATCGCGAACACGTTGCAGGCTCTCCGTCACCGATATCGCGGAGACCGGATGTGGGCCATATTCGAGCCCCGCTCCAACACGACACGCCGCGCTGTTTTTCAAGAGCAACTTCCTGAAGCGCTGAAGCTAGCCGACGGCGTCTTTATCTCACAGGTGGCGCGGCTGGAGCAAATTCCGGAAGATCAGCGGCTGAAACCGGAGCGGGTCGTGGCTGCGATATCAGAAGCCGGTCGGCCTGCGTTCTATGAGCAAAACGCCGACGCGATTGTGGATCGAATCGTTCCGATGCTGCGGCCGAAAGACGTGGTGGTGGTTTTCAGTAACGGGGGATTCGACAACATTCACGAGAAGCTTCTCATGAAGTTAAAGAGTTAAATAATTACAAACGTTACAAAGCCGTCCTGTGCAACGATGTAACTCGTGTCACCGGTCACTTAGTTGGCGGCGCCGCCGACGTATGATCGTGCACGATTCGCCAGCCTTCTGGCAGATGTTTGAAAATTAGTGTGAAGCGTCCATGCGGCTCGTCATTTGCCCGCTTTAGATGCCAACGACCGAGTACGACTGCCGTATCAGGCGAAAGCATCGTGACCTCACTCTCAGAAAAACTGAGCGTTCCCATCTTCGCGCGATCGGAATATTTTACGCGGTACCGTTCGCGGACTGTTTCCCACCCACGCCTGACTTCATCTTCTGAAACAAACACAGTCGATTGCGAGCGCGAATAGCCGTTCATGAATCCATCGATATCACCACGGTTCCAGGCATCCTGTTGTCCGCGGAGGACGGATTGAATCTCGACGAGTGGATTTGGAGACTGTTCCGGTGCAGCACGAACGAAGGTCGCCACCACAATGCAATAGGTGATTGAAAGCGTGAGTCTCGTTTGCAATGATCGCGATCTCCTATAAGCTAGGCCTTCCTGCCACCTACAGCCCAAGCACTGAAGGATGGTTCCAGTTGAGGGAAATACGTTGACGGGCATCATAAATCTACTACGGTCGGCCATCCAGCAAAGTAAGACTGTGCACCGGGTTTTCTGCATCGCTATGCTCGTGCTTGCCAGCGCGACAGCAGTTTCCGCTCAGGGCGAATCGCGGCGCCCTGCCGTACCGGCGGTGAAGCCAGTCAATCCGCAGGCGCCGGCGGATCCGCCTGCCGCTCCGCCGAATGCACCGTCCCCTGTCCGGCTCCAATTCCCCAACAGCGATGTGGTCGATGTGTTGCATCTCTATGAGCAGCTCACCGGTAAAAAGCTGGTGATGGATAATTTCGTGCAAGGGAAAGTGAACATTTTCATCGCCAAGGACGTGTCGCGCGAAGAGGCGATCAAGATCATCGAGATGAGCATGGCCCTCAACGGCATTTCTCTTGTTCCGGCTGGGCGTGACATCGTCGATGTGGTCGGTGCCGGGCAGAACCCGCGGAAAGCGCCGGTTCCGATCATCTCAGATCTTGCGGACATTCCGCCGGGCAACCCCATGATCAGTTTTTTGTTCCGGCTGCAGTACGCCGACCCGCAGGAACTTCAGCAAGTTTTAATGGCGTATTTCCAGGGAAGCTCCGGCACGATCAATATTTTGGCCCTGCCAAAGTCGTCCAGTCTCCTGGTGACACAGAACGCCGACATTATTCGCCAACTTGCCGGTGTAATCGAACAGGTTGACGTGGCGCCGGCGGAAGTGGTCAGCGAGTTCATTAAACTCGAACGCGCCGATGCCAGCAAAGTGGTCGATATGCTGAAGGATATTTTCGAAAAGGGATCCGAAACGCCAGGCCAGCCGGGTGTTCGTGGAGTAAAAATGCCCGGCGGGATGCCGCAGCCAATCCCGGTCGAGGGAGGCGGCGGCGGTATTCTTTCCGAAGAATCAATCATCGTCGGAAAGATCAAGGTTACTCCCGACATCCGGACCAATCGCATTCACGTAGTGACGCGCCCCATCAACATGCCTTTTATCCGGCAATTGATCCACGAATTTGACGCCAACGTGGAGTTTGCAAAGCCGGTCACCCGCTATTTGCAATACATTTCCGCCGGCGACATTTTGCCGGTTCTCGTCCAATCATTGACGGAACCGGGATCAGAACAAGGTGCCGGCGCTGGAGGACAGGGAGGACTTCCGGGTCTAGGCCCTTCACCTTCGCAAGGTGGAGCGCAACAGCGGCAGGGAGCGGCAGGTACTTCGCCGCTGACGAGCCAATACAGCGGTACCGGCACGTCCGGCACAGGCAGCACGCTTAATATTTCCGAAGAACTTTCCACTCAACCCGTGGACACCGTGCCCAAGGCAGTCACCATCGGCAACTCCAAGCTGATCGCCGATCAGCGCGCAAATTCAATCATCGTGCTCGCGAATCGCGAGGTGGTCACAAAGGTGGAGAAGATTTTGGACGAAATGGACGTTAAGGCACCGCAAGTCGCGTTGAGCACCGTGATTGGCCAGTTGACGCTCAACAACAACGAGGAATTCGGCGTCGATTGGTTCGCAAAGTACAACAAAAGGTTTGTCGGAATCTCGCGCAACAACACCATATTTGGGAGTGATAATCCGTTGATCCCAATTCCTGGCTCTTCCGTAGTGCCTGGCAGTAGCGTGCCACCCGTGACCAACGGAGTGATCGATCCAGCCAATCTGATCAACTTTAGCCAAATCATCCAAAACGTAACCAACGGAACCAATATTTATGTGGCGGCTGGCAGCGCCTTCGCGAGCATTGTGCATCTGCTGGAGTCCACCGGTCGGTTCAAAGTTGTTTCTCGGCCGACCGTATTCACAAGCAACAATAAAAAGGCCATAATTGCCTCAGGCCAGGAAGTTCCAGTCCCGGTAAATACGCTAACGAATGTTGGAACTACTACCCTTACTGGAACGGCTGCCGTTCAGGCGAGCATCGAGTACAAAAAGGTTGTGCTTCAGCTTGAGGTCGTCCCGCTTATTAATTCCGAGAAGGAAGTGTCGCTCGATATTTTACAAAAGATCGACAGCATTGTTCCCAACGGAAACGTAGTGATCAGTGGCAACTCGGTCCCAACAATCGACACGCGTTATATTCGGACGAATGTTTCCGCCGGGAACGGATCGACCATCATCCTCGGCGGATTGATCGAGGATCAAAAACAGAAGCAGTACCAAGGCTTTCCTTATCTCTCGCGTATTCCCCTCATTGGCGCGGCGTTTCGCGGCACAGCAACGGGCACGCAGCGTCGGGAGTTAATCATTCTCATGTGTCCGCAGGTGACCTTGACTAAGCTGGATCTTTATCGACTGCGGCAAAAATGGGAGAACAACAACACACATTTTGGACCGGAATTGGATCAGTCGGAATGCCCGGACTGCCCCAAAGTGGAATCGGACAAGCAATTACCTTTGCCTCCGCCGGATCTTCCCGCGAGTAAGGATATGTAGTAAACTCTCGCGTTATGAAACCAATAGCACTCGCTGTGATGCTCGGTTTGAGCGCAGCGGTCGCGCAGGCCGACGAGTTTGATGTTGTCGATTATGGTATTTTTCGGTCACTCGATCCTTTGGCTCAACGGGACGAGTGGGGAACCACTCATCAGGGCCCTCAGGTAAACGCTACGGATTTCGCGCCGAGATATCGCTGGCGATGGTGTTACTACTTCAAATCGCCGGAACAACTCCTTCTGGATCCGGCTTACGTAGGCTCCATGCAAACCGCGTTGCGTAGGCTAAACTACTATTGCGGTCCCATTGACGGTATATTTTCTCCAGAAGTGAGCTACGCCATCGCGCGGTTGCAAAAGAATTATTCCATGCGCGTGACCGGTACACTTACTAATCCTGTGCGGCGGGCGCTGCACATGCCCTGAGTTCTTGTTGAATGAACGCCGCTCCCAGTCAATCGTTGATTAATTTACTGCTGGAAAGCGGTGTGCCTTCGACCGAAGAGGCGGCGCAGTTGACGACGAACCTCAACGGCGGTTCGTGGGTGAGCCAGGTGCTCGATTCTGGCAAGGTGGACGAACAACGCTTCCTCGGTGCAATCGGGAATTTCTTCCGCGTGCCGGTCGTGTCGATCGATGCGAAAAAGATTGATCGCGCCACTTTATCGATCCTGCCGAGCCGGTTTGTGTTTCAACATCACATTCTGCCGATCGAGACAAAGGAAAATTCGACCGTGCTCGCGACGTACGATCTTTTCAACTCCATCGGGCGCCAGCTTGCCGGGCAGCTGTTGAAAAAACCTGCCGAATGGGTGCTGGTGCCGCGCGCGCAGCTTCTGCGCGCGATGAAAACTCTTTATGGCGTTGGCGCGGAAACCTTCGACGAGATTCTAAAGACTAGGGGATCTATGGACGTGCTGGAGGACGTCGAGATCGCGATTGAGCTGAATGCCGACGATCCCGAAGCCTCGGTGGTCAAATTTGTTAACCAGATCATTCGCGAAGCTATCGCAGAGCGCGCGACCGATATTCACGTCGAACCGCTCGAAAACGATCTGCGCATTCGGTATCGGATCGACGGCATTTTGCACGAAGTCGCTGTGCCACCGCAATTGCGCGTCTTGCAGTCCGCAATCATCTCGCGTTTGAAGGTGATGTCGCATATGGACATTGCCGAGCGACGGCTTCCTCAGGACGGGCGAATGAATTTGCACGCGAGCAATGTGGAGATAGACGTGCGCGTGTCGACGATTCCAACCGTCAACGGCGAGTCAATCAGCCTGCGTTTGCTAAGCCGCGGCGAACAGCAATTCAATTTCGAGCGACTCGATTTGGGCGATAAGCAGGAAGAGATTATTCGGAATCTCCTCGCCCAACCGAACGGAATTATCCTCCTCACGGGTCCTACCGGCTGCGGGAAATCGACCTCGCTCTATTGTTTTCTCAGTAGCATCAATTCGGTGCAACGCCGGATCATTACAATTGAAGAACCGGTCGAATATCGAATCCCTGGTGTCTCGCAAATCGACGTCAAACCAGAAATTGATCTGACTTTCGCCAAAGGCCTTCGACACATCTTGCGACAGGATCCGAATGTGGTGATGGTCGGCGAGATTCGCGACATCGAGACCGCGGACATTGCGATTCGCGCCGCGATGACGGGTCACCTTGTTTTCAGTACACTGCACACGAACGATGCCGTGGGTGGCATTACGCGTTTGCTCGACATGGACGTGGAACCGTTTCTGCTCGCTTCGGTGGTGAAGTCGTTTATCGCGCAACGGCTCGTGCGCACGATTTGTCCGGATTGTGTCGAAATGGTCGATTATCCCCGCGATTTCCTCGCGGAGATTGGTTTCCCTGTGAAAGAACTCGGCACTTGGTTCCGGCGCGGCGCCGGTTGCGATCAATGTCGCCAGACCGGTTACCAGGGTCGCGCAGCGATTTACGAAATTTGCGTCATCACCGAGCCGCTACGAAAGCTGATCATGCGAAGGCGTGATGGCAGCGAGTTGAAGCAATGCGCTATTGCCGAAGGCATGGAGACTTTGCGGCACGACGGCTGGCGGCGCGTAGCCCAGGGCAGAACAACGATCGAAGAAGTTGTGCGCGTCACTCAGACTGACGAAGTAATGGCTGAGACCAGCGTAGAAGCTGAGCCGATGGTTGCGGTCGAAGCGGCCGAAATACACTAAGGCCGACCGCTGCTGGTCGTCTCATTCACCGCGTAGTTCCCGAATAGCTTTTGCGTAGTCTGTTGAGTGAAAAATTGAGGTACCGGCGACGAGGACATTCGCGCCGTTTTCCACTGAGATTCGGGCGGTCTTCGGATTAATACCGCCATCCACTTCGATATCGATCTTTTGCTCGCGCGATTTGTTCCATGCTGCTGCGCGTCTGACCTTTTCCATCTGATCAGCGCGGAAAGGTTGACCGCCAAAACCAGGATGAACGGTCATCACGAGCAACATATCGAATTTACCGAGGAACGGCTCGATGATGTCGAATGGCGTTTCAGGATTGAGCGTAAGGCCGGCGCGGCAACCGGCGTCTCGAATCTGCCGCAACGTTTCGACCACATCGTGTTTGGCTTCGGGTTCGACGTGAACCGTGATGGAGTTTGCGCCGGCTTTGACGAATCGGGGCACAAAATGACTGGCATGCTCGATCATGAGATGCACATCCAGCGGCAGACTTGTTTCTTTGCGCACGAGTCGGACGACGTCCGGTCCAAAAGAAATGTTATCCACAAAATGGCCATCCATGATGTCGCAGTGAATCCAATCGGCGCCTGCGGCTTCGACTTGGTGGATTTCCTCAGCAAGCCGCGAGAAATCTGCCGCCAGAATGGATGGAGCTACGAGCACTCTGTGCATGGAGTGATGGAGTAGTGGAGTAATGGAGTAATGGCAAGCGTCGTCACAACGATCCAGCACTCCAACACTCCCTTACTCCAAGAGAAATACGCTTGACGGCGGCCTGCGCATTCTCATGTTACCGCGTTTCAGCCGGCCGAATCGCGCCACGGGAGGGGTCCACTGGATCAGGCTCAGACGCGTGAACGCGCTTCTTTCGAGCTGGACAGTGCTGCTAATAAATAATTCATGTTCAACGGATTTTTCGGTTGGCTATCCAGCGACATCGGGATCGATCTCGGCACGGCGAATACGCTTGTTTACGTAAAGGATCAGGGGATCGTTTTACGCGAACCATCAGTGGTAGCCGTGCAGGCCGGCACCAACCGAGTCTTGGCGGTGGGTGACGAAGCCAAACGCATGCTTGGGCGTACGCCAGCGAACATTGTCGCGGTACGTCCCCTCAAGGACGGCGTGATCGCCGATTTCGAAGTCACCGAAGCGATGTTGCGGCATTTCATCAGTAAAGTGCACAATCGCCGGGTTCGGGTGAGACCGCGCGTGGTGATCGCGGTGCCGTCTGGAATCACCGAAGTGGAAAAACGCGCGGTGCGCGAATCAGCGACGCACGCCGGCGCCCGTGAGGTGTATTTGATTGAGGAGCCAATGGCCGCAGCGATTGGCGTTGGACTTCCAGTGCAGGATCCCGCCGGCAACATGATTATCGATATTGGCGGCGGAACGACGGAGGTCGCCATTATTTCGCTTTCAGGGATTGTGTTTAGCCGGAGCGTGCGCGTAGCGGGCGATGAATTGGACGAGGCGATCGTGCAATATATGAAGCGTGCCTACAATTTGATGGTTGGCGAACGCACCGCGGAAGAAATCAAAATCAAAATCGGCTCGGCGTATCCGAGCGAAAAAGAAACGAGTGTCGAAGTTAAAGGGCGCGATCTGGTGGCGGGTTTGCCGAAAACGCTCATGATCACTTCTCAAGAGGTGCGCGAAGCACTGCTCGAACCGATCTCGACCATTGTCGATTCCGTGCGCATCACACTGGAGCGTTGTCCACCCGAGCTTTCGGCGGACTTAGTTGATCGCGGCTTGGTGTTGGCAGGCGGTGGCGCGTTATTGCGCGGTTTTGACAAGCTTTTGAGCGAGGAAACCGGATTGCCTGTGCATGTAGCGGAAGATCCACTCAGCGCAGTGGCAGAGGGGACCGGCAAATGCCTCAATGAACTTAAGTTTTTGCGTCAGGTGGCCTCAGCGGATCGCCAATGGCGGTAAGCAAGCGGCGGCGGTTTTTCAACCGCCGCTGGTGCGCTTTGCCAAGCGCCGAAGCTTGAAATGAGCCGCACCAATATTATCGCGCTGCTGATTTTTGGCGCCATTCTCGGATATTTTCTCAGCTTCGGCCCGGAAACTACCCAAAAGTTCAAGGCTGGTGTATATCGATTGCTCGCGCCGTTCTTGACCGGTGGCTCTGGCATTAAAAAGCAGATTACCTCTGTGCGTTCAGGGTTGAAGTCACTTGATGAATTGGAGCGCGACAACGCTACGCTACAGGTTGAAAATCGGGAGCTGCGCGCCACCAACCAGGGATTACGCGATGTTGAGCACGAAGTGAACCGTCTGCGCCACGCCCTGAACTATCGCGAGCGCTCGGTGTTCAAATTAGTCGCAGCTGAAGTGATCGCGCGCGATTCTTCCAGTTGGTGGCGAACGCTCACGATAAACCGTGGCAAGAAAGACGCCGTCGAAACCGACATGCCGGTGGTAACCGACATTGGGTTGCTCGGAAAAACGACGACCGTAAGCGACACGATTTCGGTTGTTTTGCTGATTTCTGATGAAAACTGCCGGGTCGCAGCCTCAGTGGAAGGGAGCCGCGAACAAGGAATCGTTTCCGGCGAACGTGTCACCGGTGGACTCACGCCCCTGTTGGATCTGAATTTCCTGTCAAAGCAGGCTGACCTTAAGCCGGGACAGAAAGTTTATACTTCAGGAGTTGGCGGTGTCTTTCCATCGGGGTTGCTCATAGCAGCTGTAAAAAGTTTTCGTGTGCGCGAACTCGACGGTCAGGCGCAGCTCACACCTGCCGTGGATCTTTCGCATCTTGAGGATGTATTCGTGGTGACAGGCAGAAGATGATTTTTTTCGTTCTTCTCTTAGGGCTCGTGCTGGTGGCGCAGATCGCCGAACTTTTCATCCCGGCGCTGCCGTGGCTCTACAATGCGCACGTCTACATCGTGCCAGTGATTGTTTTCTACGGCGCAATGGCTTTGCCTTTTCCCCTGATGCTGGCGTTGGCCTTCTTCGCTGGGGTTTTACTGGATGCGCTAACCGTCCAGGTGATCGGGGGTAAGGTTGAAATCTCAGCCGGATCATCGATACTGCTCTACGGTGTGCTCGCGGGAATAATGCACGGCCTGCGACCGCTCTTTGCCCGCGGCCGATGGGAAGTGCATTGTATCTTGAGCGGCGTTTTCACCTCGGTAATAGTTCTGGCCCAATACCTCATGATTACGTTTCGTCGCGGCTCGCTTGTTTTTACGCGTGAAATCTGGTGGCAGATCGGCGGACCCGGCCTTATCGCGATGGCAATCGCGCCGATCTTCTTCTGGGCATTACAATGGCTCGGACAGATCACCGCTTATTCATACGGCCCGGAAAGGGGGCAGGTCGAATGAGCAAGCGACGCCTGAGTTCCCGGCTCCGGATTCAATTTCTTGGCCTCTTCATGCTATTGGGCGTCGGCTCACTCGGTGTTCGACTTTGGTGGATACAAGTGGCGCACGGTCAGGAATGGACGGCCCAGATCCGCGGCAGCTCGCAAGCGACTGTGCGCATTCCATCAGTCCGCGGTGAGATCAAAGACCGTGACGGAATCACCATGGTCCAAAATCGGGCCAGTTATGAGGTAGATTTCTATCTACCAGAAATGGTCAAAGGCTACCGCGAACGGTTCGGTTCACCGCCCACGAGTGAATATCGGGCGACCATCAGCGGAATGCCGAAAGACATGAAGGAGCCGGACATCATCAAGATCGTGAATGATGGGATCGTTCCGCGTCTTAACGAGCTTGATCTGGCGCGCGATTACAACGCCGGCAAGCTGCAGCGACATTTTCGCAATGATACCGAGGTCCCATTTTCGTACATCAAGGACATCGATTTCCCGACCATGGCGAAGTTCGCTGAGCACGATGTCGGACTCCCGGGTGTCGATCTGGCGATTAAGCCGGTGCGCTCGTACGTTTACGGCGCGCTTGGATCTCATATTCTTGGTTATGTCGGTGCGCCGGACGATATCGATAAGGAGGAAGCCAAGAAGTTCACCTTCTACCAGGCGGACGTGGAAGGAAAATCGAACGTTGAGAAAACAATGGACGAATACTTGCGCGGCAAACCCGGCGTGAGGTATTTGCGGCGCAATGCGAAGGGCACCATCGACGGGATCTTGCGCGAAGATCCGCCGCAACAGGGGGCGAATGTTTATTTGACGATCGACGCCCGTATCCAGGCAATCACAGAGGAAGCATTGCGATCGGTCGGGCGCGGGGCTGCCGCCGTGGTCGATCCAAACAACGGCGAAATCCTCGCGATGGCTTCGGTGCCGTCGTTCGATCCAAATACATTTGTCCCCAGCATCAAAGCGAAAGATTGGGCGGCGCTCCAGAAGGATGAAGCCAACCCGCTGATCAATCGCGCGGTGAGCGGGTTCCCGCCCGGATCAACGTTTAAGTTAATCACCTCGCTGGCTGGACTGCGTCGTGGCTTGGCGAAGCAGAAGTTCACATGCAGCGGCGGCGTTCAGTACGGCGATCACTATTTCCAATGCTGGGCCGCCGAAAAGCATTACACGCACGGCACACTCGTGCTGCCCGATGCGATCAAAGTATCCTGTAACGCGTTCTTTTATCAGTACGGTAACGCTGCTGGCATCGACTCGATCGACCGCGTGGGCGATTTGCTTGGCTTGGGAAAACCATCCGGGCTGAATTTAACCGGAGAACAACCTGGCGTGCTGCCGGGACCGGACTGGCTGCGGATTTATTATCCTCAGGAGCGATGGTCACAAGCATACACGGCCAACGTTTCTATCGGGCAGGGCTATGATCTGTGTACACCTTTGCAAATGGCCATGGCCTACTCCACGGTCGCAAACCGAGGCATTTCTTATTATCCGCGCTTGGTGAAGAAAGTACTGAATCAGGACGGCACACCAGTGCTGGACGAAGATGGAAAAATCGCCGTGCCCGATCAGCCCAAAGTGCATGCCGATTTTCGCACTGAGGTTTCGCCAGCGGACATGGAATTGGAACGACGCGGATTTTGGAATGTGGTGAACGCAGACGGCGGAACGGGTGGCCGGGCCCGCTTGAGTGGGGTTCAGGTGGCGGGAAAAACCGGCACAGCTCAGGCGAAATACAAGGGCCGGGAAGATACAATTTCGTGGTTTATTTGCTGGGCCCCCTTCGATAATCCCAAATATACCGTCGCAGTCATGGCGCAGGGTGGGGAACACGGCGGCACGGTTGCGTGTCCGATTGCCGCTCGGATCATGGAACGCACACTGGCGATGGACGAGGGAAAGTTTGATGCCCAAGTCGCGTGGCTTCCTCCCGCGCACAAAGCCAATCCGTTCCAAATGATCAAGGAAGTGAGTTTCCACGATTCGGGAATAAACGGCAGCGGGAATGACGACGAGAACGCTAACGCCTCGCAAGGCGCAGATGTGCAAATGGCGGGCGCGGGCGGCGATCCGGACGTTGAACCTGAAGCAGATTCACAAGGGAAAGTAGCGCGGCGAGCTGCGGTTCCCGCGGCTCGCGCTATGCCGGTTGCAGCACCTCAGCCTCGACGCAACTTCTTTGAGCGGCTTTTCGGAATGAAGCGCCAGCCCGCACCACCACCTCCGCCGCCGCCCAGCCGCAAGCAGCGCCCAACCACAAGATGAACCCCCGGTCAGAATCGCTACTGCAGCTCGCGTCGGCAGTGTGGCTGATGACCGGTCAACCGCTTTATTCTTATGATAGACAAGGTAAGAAAGATTTTGGGTCTTCCTTCACGCAAGACAGGCAACAAGCTCGTTCTGAGCGTGGAGAAACTCGAGACCCGTGTAGCATTACTCGAGAGTGGCCGACTTGAGGAATACAGCGTCGAGCGTAAGAGCTCGCGAAACATCGTAGGCAGCGTTTACAAAGGTAAGGTCAAAAACATCGAGATGGGGTTGAAGGCGATGTTTGTTGACATCGGCTTCGAAAAAAATGCGTTCCTTCATTTTTGGGACGCTATTCCCGCCGCGCTCGACAGCGGTGTCGAAGAAATTGATAGGCGCTCGAATAAGCGGCCTCGAAAACGGATCACGGTAAAAGACATACCGAGCATTTACCCGGTCGGTTCGGACGTGATCGTACAGGTCACCAAAGGCCCAATCGGCACCAAGGGCCCGCGCGTCACAACTAATCTCAGTTTCGCCGGGCGGTATTTGGTCCTGATGCCATTCAGCGATCGCAGCGGTATCTCGCGAAAAATTGAAGAGCCAAAGGAACGCGAGCGACTGCGCAAGGTTCTGCGCCAGTTGGATATTCCCGAAGGCGTCGGTGTGATCATTCGTACAGTGGGCGAAGGTCAGCGCGCCAGGTATTTTGTCCGCGATCTGCGAGTTCTGCTGGATCAGTGGGCCAAAGTCGATCAAGCGATTCGGGACAACCCCGCCCCGTGCCGGCTTTTCGAAGAACCCGATCTGGTCGAGCGCACGGTCCGCGACTTTCTTACGGAAGAAATCAATGAGATCGTTTGCGACGATCGCGAGGCAACGGATCGCATGATCGACATGGTCGGTCAAATCTCCCGCCGCGCGAGAAATCGTGTTCGCTACTACGATGGTGCCACGCCGATTTTTGAGACTCACGGTGTGCAGAAACAGATTGATGACGCATTTCATAGGCAAGTTTGGCTCAAATGCGGCGGCTATATTGTGATCGACGAGACCGAAGCGCTGGTCGCCATCGATGTGAACACCGGACGCAACAAAGGTGGGCGCGACGTCGACAAAACAATCTTGCAAACCAATCTCGAAGCGGCGGACGAGATCGCGCGCCAGCTTCGATTACGCAACATCGGTGGATTGATCATTGCTGATTTCATCGACATGAAGAGCCGCAGAGATCAGCAGGCTGTCTTTAATTTGATGAAGGAACGGCTCAAGCGCGACAAAGCCAGAACGCACGTACTCCCCATTTCACAGCTCGGCCTCATGGAGATGACACGGCAGAGGGCGCAGGAAAGCCTCAGCGACACCATTTACGAAAATTGCCCCTACTGCGGCGGTCGTGGTGTGGTGAAAACGACCATGACCACGAGCGTGGAATTACACAGGACGCTCAACACCGTCATGCGCAAATATCAGGACTCCATCCACGACATTCGGGTGATCCTTAACCCAGATGTTTTGAAGCGATTAAAAGAGGAAGACGAAGAACTGCTAGTGGAACTCGAGCGCCGTTATGCGGGGCGTCTGATGTTTCGGGGCGACCCCACCTTTCACCACGAAAAGTTTGTCATTTCAGACGCCAATACCGGGGTAGAACTGAAGCCTTGAGCCGGTCGGCAGCGCTTGAAAAAGCTTGCAATTTGCGGCTACTCGCCTCAGACTGACTGCATCCAAACGCGGCGCGGAAGTCATTCATTGACTGGGGCGTGCGACGGTTGGCGGGGGAACTTAACCAAAAGGAGAAACGGATGAAGCAGTTGGTGCTATGCCTGTTGGGCGTCGGTGTATTCGCTTCGGCCAGTTTCGCAGGAACCGGCTATTCCGGGAAGGAGATGAAGCAGGTGGCACCACCGCCCTGCCCGGAGTGGTACGCGGACAGGGAAATCAACGTCAGCCTTTGGGGTACGTACATTTTCACCGGAACTGAGTGGGCCAACGACCGGTACATCGAGGCCGATCATGCCTGGGGCGGTGGCGGAGATATCAAATACTTCTTCATGCGTTATTTCGGGGTCGGAATCGAAGGTTGGGCCGCGAATGCCAGACAGGCGCACCAAAGTATCTTCGCCGATTTCAGCGAGGGAATTTTTGAGAGTCGCACCGTCCCCACAAATAACACCATCGGGGCCGCGTTAGGGACGTTGACGCTGCGTTATCCAATTCGGTGCACCCGGTTTTCGCCCTACATTTTTGGTGGCGGTGGCGCGATCTTCGGCGGCGGTCAGAGAACGAACTTGGTTCGGACTGCCGATATTGAAGAAGACGAGCCAGGCGACCAGATCGTCACTCGCCGTATTGGTTCTGAGACGGAGGCAATCGGTCAGGTCGGCGGTGGCCTTGAGATTCGGTTTACGCCGCATATCGGGTGGGTGAGCGATTTCAGCTGGAATTTTGTGGATGGGCCGAACAACAACTTCGGCATGGTCCGCACTGGCGTGAATTTCGCGTTTTAGCCGCCGGCCGCATATTTGACACTGCGGCGTCCGGACTGCAGCGGACGCCGCTTTTTTGTACGTGTGGGCACTGATTCGCGTTGCGCACTCTGGAACGCGCTATGAAATTATCGTGATGTCATTTGTCGAGACCTTGGATAGTCTGGCTCTGAAGAAATCGGAACTGGTTCAGCGCTTCGAACCACTAATCGTCCCGAAATCCGACCAGGAACTTGAAGCGATGGCGCAAACTTCGCGAGCGTTCACACTGCAAAATTTTGGGTGCACCATGCGCCTGTTCGCCCCGCTCTATCTCTCCAACGAATGCATCAACAATTGCCAGTATTGCGGTTTCTCGCGGGATAATCCGATCCTGCGCGTTACGCTTGCCGTCGATGAAGTTTTGGCCGAAGCGCAGCATCTCGCGCGGCAGGGATTTCGCCAAATCCTTCTTGTTGCGGGCGAGCATCCGAAGTTTGTGAGTGGCGGTTATCTCGCGGAGTGCGTGCGCGCGCTCGCGCCTGATTTTTCATCGATCTCCATTGAAGTCGGCCCGATGGATACCGACGATTACGTACCGATTGTCGAGGCTGGCGCCGAAGGCCTCGTCGTTTATCAGGAGACCTACAATCGCGGTGTTTATGCCGAGATGCACACGGCTGGGCCAAAACGCGATTTTAATTATCGACTTGACTGCGCCGAACGCGGCTACGCGGCCGGTTTTCGCCGCCTCGGAATCGGCGCGCTCATCGGGCTATCGCGGTGGCAGGATGAAGCCGTCGCGCTGGCTGCACACTTGGAACACTTGTTCAAACGTTGTTGGCAAGCGCACATCACTGTGAGCATACCGCGTTTGCGTCCGGCGGCAGGTGGATTTCGTCCGCTCTTTACCATGAGCGACCGCGAAGTTGTGCAGTTGGTGTGCGCGTTGCGCATTATCTTCCCGCAGGTCGGCATCGTGCTCAGTACGCGCGAGCGTGCGCCGCTGCGCGATGCGCTGGCTTCAATAGGCGTTACGATGATGAGCGCCGGCAGCCACACCGAGCCCGGCGGTTACACCCGACAAGGCCGCAAGCATCTCCATCGCACAGTGCGCGGCCGCATAATCGCGCCGGAATATCAGGACGGCGAAGACCAACTCGCCACCGGTCAGTTCGAGATCAGTGACGAACGTTCCCCTGCCGAGATCGCCGCGGTCCTTCGCAATCGCGGACTCGAACCAGTTTGGAAAGATTGGGATCAAGCCTTATGCAGTGCCTGACGATTTCATCTGTAGCGGCGGACCGCCGAATTTCGCAGAAGTGAAAATTTCACTCAACGGCGAAACCGTTGATGCTCGCGAAGCGAAAACGATCGCCGAGCTTATCGAGCGCTACAAATTGCCGCCGCAATCGATTCTGGTGGAGCACAACAGTCTGGCCGTGCATCGACACGAATGGCCAGAGCGCCCACTTGCTGAAGGCGACCGCATCGAATTCATCCGCGTCGTTGCCGGCGGATAAGCAAGATTGACTAAACCTGAGCTGCGCTTTTCACCACGACGCGCATCCCATCAGTTTGGATGACAGTCACTGGTGTTTCCCGGGCAATGAATTCGCCTTCGGTG
>Ga0209056_10003128_pt1 | contig 17770 bp, 14 predicted proteins | sample GraSoiAngelo_114_FD_185876 | JGI IMG/M metagenome (GOLD analysis project Ga0209056, IMG submission 185876) | Grasslands soil microbial communities from the Angelo Coastal Reserve, California, USA - 14_0903_13_40cm (SPAdes) (version 2) | ecosystem: Environmental > Terrestrial > Soil > Grasslands... | reverse complement strand
GTCGTCCTCGATGGACGACACGCACCGCATGGTGCACGCGGGCTCCCCCCGGCAGAACTCGCAGCGGTAGCGATACCCGTATGGGACGTGGTAGACCTCGGGGAGGAATGGCGCAAAGCCGGCGCGCTGCACCGCCTTGCTCGCCGTGAGGCTCAACCCGCCGTACGTCCGGCCGTGGAACGCTCCCGTGAACGCGACAATGGCGGGGCGTCCCGTCGAGTGCCGCGCGAGTTTAATCGCACCCTCGACCGCTTCGGTCCCCGAGTTGCTCAGGAATACGCGCTTCTTGCTCGCGCCCGGCGCGAGCCGGGCGAGCCGCTCGCACAGCGCGGCGAAGCTCTCGAAGTAGAAATCGCTGCCGCAGATGTGGAGGAACCGTCCCGCCGCCTCCTGGATCGCCTGGACCACCTGGGGATGGCCGTAGCCCGTGGACGCGACTGCAATCCCGGCCATGAAGTCGAGATACCGGTTCCCGTCCACGTCCTCGACCATGGCGCGCTCCCCGCGCGCGATCGCGAGCGGGTATTCCTTGGGATAGGACGTGGACGACCAGCGATTCTGCCGCTCGACGATCGCCTTGGCTTTCGGGCCGGGCGGCGGCACAACGATCCGGGGGTAATCCCGCTTCATCGCGACTCCTCGATCACGGTCCGGCTCTGCTCCCGCAGGAACTGCGCGACATAGTACGGCCCGCACCCACCCTTGCCCGTCGAGCCCGATCCCTTCCAGCCGGTGAACGGCTGCGCCCCGGGCCAGGCGCCCGTGGTGGCGCCGGTACGCTTGTTCACGTAGCACACGCCGGCCTCGATCTCGTCGAAGAAGCGCTCGATCTCCTCGGCCTTCTTCGAGAAGATGCCCGCCGTGAGGCCGTAGTCCGCCTTGTTGGCCTCCGCGATCGCCTGATCGAGCCCCGCCACTTCGCCGACCGCCAGAATGGGTACGAACAGCTCCTCCACGAAGAGCGTGGACGAGAGCGGCAGCCGGGCGATCGTGGGCGCGACGAAGTGACCGCGGTCGAACCGCCCGCCCTGCAGCCGCTCCCCGCCCTCGAGGACCGTCCCCTCCTGCCGCGCCTGCGCCACCGCGCGCGCGAAGCGCTCGACGGCAGCCGCGTTGATCACCGGGCCGAAGTACACGTCCCGCTCCGTCGGGTCCCCGACCTTCAGGGCCTTCGTCTGCTCGATCACCTTCTCGACGAAAGCTCTCGCGACCCGCTGATGCACGTACACACGCGACGTGGCGCTGCACTTCTGGTTCTGCAGCCCGAAGGCGGAGCGCGTCACACCTTCGGCCGCGGCATCCAAGTCCGCCGAGTCCAGCACGATCGCGGCGTTCTTCCCGCCCATCTCGAGCAGGCACGGCTTGATCCATTGACGCGACAGGCCCTGGTAGATGTGCATCCCCACGGCCTTCGAGCCGGTGAAGACGACGCCGTCCACGCCGGGGTGCCGCCACAGCGCCTCGCCCGTGACCTCCCCCGTGCCCGGCAGATAGTTGAACACGCCGGGTGGAACACCCGCGTCGCGGTACACCTCGTACAGCTTGAGACCGGTCCACGGTGTGTCCTCGGCCGGCTTGTAGACGACCGCGTTGCCCGTCACGAGCGCCGCCGCGGACATGCCCGTGGACAAGGCGAGCGGAAAGTTGAAGGGCGCGATGCAGGCGAACACGCCGTAGGGACGCAACACGTCGGTGTTCCGCTCGACGGGGGTCACCTTCGCCATCTGGCGCACGAAGCCGTTCGCGTCCGCCAGTTCCTGGCAATAGTAGTCGATCAAGTCGGCGGACTCCTCGGCGTCCCCCATCGACTCGAGCCTGCTCTTGCCGACCTCCAAGGCCATGATCGCGGCGAGCTCGAACTTGCGCTCGCGGATCAGGCTCGCCGCCTTGCGCAGGGTCGCGACCCGCTCGCGCCACGGCCGGTGCGCCCAGTCACGCTGCACCGCCTTCGCGGCGGCGACGGCGCGCGCCACCTGCTCGGCGGTCGCCGTGGCGAACCGCCCGAGCATCAGGCTCGTGTCGATCGGCGAGGCGTCGACGATCGGGGGGCCGCCCGATGGCACCGCGTCTCGCCCGATGTACAGCGGGTAGTCCTTGCCGAGCTGCGCCCGGACGCGCGCCAGCGCCTCGTCGAACTGGCGGTGGAACAGCTCCCAGTCGACGTTGGCCGACGTGTAGGTGACTTTAGACGGCTGGGGTGCGGTGGCTGTCATGGACGTTCCTCACCGTCTGTTCCATCGCGGCCGTGAACCGCTGTACCAGCTCGTCGATCTCGCGCTCCGTGATGATGAAAGGCGGCGCGATCATCACGAGGTCGCCGTTGCTCCCGTCCGCGTGGCCCACATTGGGCCAAACGACGAGCCCCTCGCCTTGCGCCGCTTCGGTGAACGCTTCCGCAAACTTCGCCGCCCGCGGGAGCGGCGCGCGCGTCAGCTTGTCTTCCACGAATTCGACGCCGGCGAGGAGCCCGCGCCCGCGCACGTCGCCCACATATGGCAGACGCCCGAGCGGTGCGAGCCGCCGCTGGAGCTCCTTCCCCATCTCGGCGCAGCGCTCGACGAGCCGGTGCGCCTTCAAGTAGCGGACGGCCGCGAGCCCCGCGGCGCACGCCACCGGATGGTGCGAGTATGTTTGCGCGTGCATGAAGCTCCCGGAGCCGTTCGCGATCGCGTCGACGATCCGCTCCGGCGCCGCGACGGCGGACAGCGCCACATACCCGCCGGAGATCCCCTTCCCCATCACCAGGATGTCCGGCACCGCCCCGTACTGTTCCATGGCCCACCACGTGCCCGTGCGGCCGGCGCCGACGAGGATCTCGTCCGCCACGAACAGCACCTGGTGGCGATCGCAGATCTCGCGAATCCGCGTGAAGTAGTCCGGCCGCGGCGTGGACGCTCCCGTCGACGAGCCGCCCACCGGCTCCGCGATGAACGCCGCCACGTGCTCCGCGCCGACTCGTGCGAGCGCATCCTCGAGGACGTCGCCCGTGCAGATCGGGCAGCCGGCGTCGAGACCCCGGCACGGACAGCGGTAGGGATACGGCGCCGGAATCCGATGGACGTCCACCAGCCACTCACGGTAGAAGGCCCGGTAGTGCTCCCGCGCCGATGCCGAGAGGGCGAGCAGCGTGTTGCCGTGATAGGCGGGGGCGAGCGCGATGATCGTGTGCTTCCGGGGGAGCCCGCGCTCCACCCAGTACTGCCGCGCGAGCTTCAGCGCCGCTTCCACGGCTTCGGACCCGGAAGAGAGGAAGTACAACTTGTCGAGGTCGCCGGGGAGCGTGCTCGCGAGCTCCGCCGCCAGCGCCTCGATCGGCTCGTGCGTGAAGGCCGTCCCCGAGAGATAGCCGAACTGCCGCGCCTGTTGCGCCAGCGCCTCAGCGATCGCGGGGTTCGAATGCCCCAGGTTCGCGACGAACGCGCCGCCCACGGCATCCAGGTACCGCTTGCCGCGCTCGTCTACGAGCCAGCAGCCTTCGCCGCGCACGACGCGGGGGTATTCGTGCCCGAGCTTGCGGTAGAACACGTGGCTGTCGGGATACCTGTCTGCCGCCACCGCTCCCCCAGTGCTCGTGAATCAGCCGAAAGCTACGCCGCGGGGTCCGAGTCGGCGAGCACGCGCCGTCGGACTCGGTAGGGGCGCAGCATGCTGCGCCCCTACACCTCGATGCCTGCGCCCCTTCATCTCGCAACCGTGTTGATACCGCCGTACCTTTGTCGACCTACCACACCAGTGGGGCGCCCGTATGCCAAGGCTGTCGTGTCTGGTTCTCACCGCTGCCCTCCTCGTCCCGTGCCCAGCGCTCGCCCAGTCCGACGTCGTCACGCCGAGCGACAACCTCGTGACCGACGGGCTCCCGCCGGTGCCCGCGCCGATCGCCGCGGCAGCGCGTCCCTACAGCGAGTTCCGCGCAGCCGGGTTCTGGGACTGGCATCCGACGCGACGCGAGATGATCATCGGGACGCGGTTCGGCGACGCGCCCCAGCTGCACCGCGTGCGCTCACCCGGCGGCGACCGCGCGCAGCTCACGTTCTTCCCCGACCCGGTGTCCGGCGCGTCGTATCAGCCCACCGACGGCCGCTACATCGTGTTCACCAAAGACGTCGGAGGCGCCGAGTTCTTCCAGAAGTATCGCTACGACGTCGCGACCGGAGAAATCACCCTGCTTACCGACGGAAAGTCCCGCAACGTGGGGGGCGCGTGGTCGCACAAGGGCGACCGCTACGCCTACATGTCCACGCGTCGCAACGGGCGGGACCTGGACCTGTGGGTGGTGGACCCGAGCACCCCTCCCACTGATCGGATGGTGCTCCAGCTCCAGGGCGGCGGGTACGGGCCCCTCGATTGGTCGCCCGACGACCGGACGATCCTCCTCGCCCAGGGCGTGTCCGTCAACGAGAGCTACCTGTGGCTCGTGGACGCCGCCAGTGGCGAGAAGACCCTGCTCGCGCCGCCGCCGGGAAGTGAAACGGTGGCGTACGGCGATGCGAAATTCAGCCGCGACGGGAAGGGAATCTATCTCTCGACCGACCAGGGCTCCGAGTTCCAGCGCCTCGCGTATCTCGACCTCGCGACCAAAGGCTACCGGTTCCTGACGACCGCGATCCCCTGGGACGTCGACGAGTTCGATCTCTCGCCGGACGGCCGGTGGATCGCGTGCGTCACGAACGAGGACGGCGTCGGCGTCCTGCACGTGATCAACGCCGCGACGGGCGCCGAGCGCCGCATTCCCAGGCTCCCGGCCGGCCTGATCTCGGACGTCCGCTGGCGGAAGAGCGGCGCCGAGCTGGGCTTCACACGCACCTCGGCGCGCGCCCCCGCCGACGCCTACTCGCTGGAGCTGGCGAGCGGCACGGTGACTCGCTGGACGGAGAGCGAGACGGCCGGGCTCAACACGGGGGACTTCGCCGAGGCCGAGCTCGTCCACTGGCCGAGCTTCGACGGGCGCGCCATCTCGGGCTTCCTCTATAAGCCGCCGGCGCGCTTCGCCGGCCGGCGCCCGGTGATCATCAACATCCACGGGGGCCCGGAGGGTCAGTCCCGGCCGGGTTTCCTGGGCCGCAACAACTATTACGTCAATGAGCTCGGGACCGCGATCATCTTTCCCAACATCCGCGGCTCGACCGGCTACGGCAAGACGTTCACGAAGCTCGACAACGGCGTGCTGCGCGACGGAGCGTACAAGGATATCGGCGCTCTGCTCGAGTGGATCCGGACGCGACCCGATCTCGATGCCGATCATGTGCTGGTGACGGGCGGCAGCTACGGGGGTCACATGACGCTCGTGACCGCCACCCAGTATGACGGCCCGATCTGCTGCTCCGTGGACGTTGTCGGCATCTCGAACCTCGCGACCTTCCTCCAGCACACCTCCGGCTACCGCCAGGACCTGCGCCGGGTGGAGTACGGCGACGAGCGCGACTCGACGCTGCGCGCCTGGATGGAGCGGACCGCCCCCTTGAACAACGTGGACAAGGTCACGAAGCCGCTTTTCATCGTTCAGGGCATGAACGATCCTCGGGTGCCGCGCACCGAGGCCGAGCAGATGGTGGCGGCCTTGAAGCGCCGCGGCGTGCCCGTGTGGTATCTGATGGCCAAGGACGAGGGCCACGGCTTCCGCAAGAAGGGCAACCAGGACTTCCAGTTCTACGCGACCATTCTCTTCACCGAGCGCTACCTGCTCGGCCAGGGAGGATCCGCGACCCCGTGACGGTGGATGGCTGGTGGGAGCGGCTGGCACCGCTCCCCGGGGGCAAGCGGCTGTTCAGCTGGCTCTTGTGGTGGCTGGTCCCCTATACCGGCTCGGTGCGGCCCCATGTGCTGGAGCTCCGCGCGGGCTACGCCAAGGTCCGCATGGCCGACCGCCGCGCGGTGCGTAATCACCTCAACTCCATCCATGCCGTCGCGCTCGCGAATCTCGCCGAGGTGACGAGTGGCCTCGCGGTGACCACCGGCTTGCCGGCGAGTGCACGCGGCATCCCCACCACGCTCTCCATCGCCTACCTGAAAAAGGCCCGCGGCACGCTGACGGCGGAAGCGCGCTGCGACATCCCCGATTCGAGCCGCGAGGCGGAACACGACTTCGAGTCCGTGATCTCGGACGCCGCCGGTCAGGTGGTCGCTCGTGCGACGGTTCGCTGGCGTATCGGGCCCTCCCCGGCGCCCGCGCGGTGACAGGGGAGGCTCTCGAGACCGCGCTCACCCGCGACGCCGGAATCGCGGTGCCGCTCATCGGCGGCGCCATGTTCCCATGCTCGAACCCGGAGCTCGTCGCGGCCGTGTCCGAGGCGGGCGGCATCGGGATCGCCCAACCTTTGTCGATGGTGTATGTGCACGGACATGAGCTGCGGGAGGGACTCCGGCTCATCCGCCGGCTCACCGCGAAGCCGATCGGCATGAACGTCCTGATCGAGCAGTCCTCCCGGCTGTACCTCGACCGCATGAAGCGCTGGGTGGACGTGGCGATCGAAGAGGGGGTGCGGTTCTTCATCACCTCGCTCGGCAAGCCGCGCTGGGTGGTGGATCGCGTCGCCCAGGTCGGCGGCCTGGTGTACCACGATGTGACCGAGCGGAAGTGGGCGCTGAAGGGGCTCGACTCGGGGGTGCGCGGTCTGATCGCCGTGAACCGGCGCGCGGGCGGGCATGCGGGACCGAACAGCGCCGAGCAGCTGGTAAATGAGCTGGGTGATCTGGGCGTGCCCCTCGTGTGCGCCGGCGGGATCGGCGACGCCACCGGGTTCGTCGCGGCGCTCCGCATGGGCTACGCGGGCGTGCAGCTCGGCACCCGCTTCATCGCCACCACCGAGTGCACGGCCCACCCCGACTACAAGCGCGCGATCGTCGAGGCCGGCGAGGACGACATCGTCCTCACCGAGCGCGTCACCGGCGTGCCACTCGCCGTGATCCGCACGCCCTACGTGGAGCGCGTGGGCACCAAGGCCGGCCCCATCGCCCGCTGGCTGTTGCGGCATCGCCGGACCAAGCACTTCATGCGCACCGTGTACGCGCTCAATTCGGCGTGGCGACTGAAGCGCGGCCACTTTGCCGGGCCCTCATCGCGGGACTACTGGCAGGCGGGGAAGAGCGTGAGCGGCATCACCAGCATCGAGCCGGCGGGGCAGATCGTGCGGCGGTTCGCTGCGGCAGCGCGGGCCGCGTCCCCAGTCCCGGGCTAGGCCTGCTCCCGATCCACGACGTACACGTTGCGCTGCGCCGTTGGCACGATGACCAAGTCGAGAATGTTCACGTGTTCCGGCAGGTTCACCACGTAAGCGATCGCGTCCGCGACGTCGTCCGCGGTGAGCGGCTTGAACCCCTGGTACACCGTCGCGGCGCGCTCCCTGTCGCCGTGGAAGCGGACTTCGGAGAACTCCGTCTCGACGAACCCCGGGTCCACCGCCGACACGCGGATCGGCGTGCCCGCGACGTCGAGATTCATGCCCTCCGTGAGGGCCCGCACGCCGAACTTGGTCGCGTTGTACACGTTCCCCATCGGGTAGGTCTGATGCCCGGCGGTCGAGCCGATGTTCACGACGTGGCCGCGGCGCCGTGCGACCATGAGGGGCATGATCGCCCGGCTCACGTAGAGCAACCCTTTCAGGTTGGTGTCGATCATGCGATCCCAGTCGTCGGGATCGCCTTCGTGAATCTTCGCCAGGCCGCTCGCGAGCCCCGCGTTGTTGATGAGGACGTCCGGCGCGCGACCGGCGCGCCCGAGGGCCTCCGCGGCCCGGTTGACCGCAGCGCGATCGCGCACGTCGACCACCGCGAGCGACAGCGGCACCCGGTGCTCCGTGCCGAGCTCGGCCGTCAGCCGCTCCAAGCGGTCGGCCCGCCGCGCCCACAGGACCAGGTCCGCCCCTTCGGCCGCGAACCGCCGGGCGCACGCCTCGCCGATCCCCGAGCTGGCGCCGGTGATCAGGATCAGCTTTCCGGCGATGCGATTCATGGGAACGACAGCTTGCCGCGCTCGACCACCGTCTTGCCGTCGATCGACACCGTCGCGTCCTTGATCGGGAAGCCAAATCCGAAGTTCCCGCTCGTGGTGTTCGCTCCTCCGATCAGCTGATTGTCGCCGATGTACACGTACGCAATACCGGCGACGCCTCCCCCGCCGTAATAGGCCGCGTTCCCTTCTTCGTGCACCTTCAGGCCGGGATTGAGCCCGATCGAGAACCCGCCGATCACATTGGTCGGCCCACCCGACGCGGATATCAGTTCATTCAGACAGGGCAGGCCCCTGGTCGCCTTCAAGTTGTCCACCTTGCCGTCTGTGAACTCGAAGCTGACCCCGGTCATGGTCAGAAACCGGCACTGCACCCGCGGTACGACCACACGACCGTTCGCCGACGTTTCGAGCGGGGCGATCGTCACGCTTCCGCCGGGCAGCGTCACGTCCCGGGCGACCAACTTTTTGCCCTTGGCCTTCTCCGCGGTGATGACGCCGTCGTCCACGAAGGCCGGGCGGCCTTCCACCGCGAACGTCAGGTCGGTGCCGCTCGGAGACGTGACGTGTACGCTCTTGGCCTGCTCGAGCAAGTCGCGCAGTGTGTTCCCCTGCTGGGCGATCCGCTGGTAGTCCGCCCCGATCGCGTTCCACATCATGGTCACGTACGTGTTGCCCTCGATGCCCCACGAGGCGCCGCGCTCTCGTGTGGGATACGTGATGTCCAGTTCCCTGAACTTCATGTCGTCCAAAAGTGGGGGCAGGAACTGCCCAGCCTCGCTCACCTTCGCCAGCCGCGTCGCCGGGACACCCGCGTCGAGTGCCTTGATGTCCGAGGCCGTCGGGAGCGTGATGAACACATCAGCCCGCTTCAGCCACTCCGCGAAGTACCGTGGCTCCTGCGTGAGGAACTGCTCCGGCACGTCGACGTTGAGCGAGCGGACGACTTTATCGGAGGAGAGCAAGATCGCAGCCATCCCGCCTGCCTTCTGCGTCTCGATCGCCAGCGCCTCCATGAGCGGGACGGTATGTTTTCCGCCCGTGATCACCACGACCTCGCCAGGCTTGACTGCGACCGACGCCGTCACGATGCGATGGGCGAGCCGGTCGACGTTTCCTTGCTGGGCGGCGGCCGCTGAGAGGGCGGCCGATACCGGGGCGATGCTGAGGGCGAAGCGTAGCGCGCGCCCCAGGAGCAATGTGTGTTGCATGGGTCCCGTGCCTTTCGGGAGAGGGGGACAAATCGCGGCAACTCGGCGGTCTGGATCCCTCAGGACGTCCGGCGGGGCGTGTGGAGGAGGCGGGATCGCCGGTGTGCCCTTCTCGATTTCGCGGGGATAGCTTATCGGCCGGGCGCGAGCCCGTCAAACGACCGTGGACCGAGGCGCGGGGAGCTCACCGCATGTTCCCGGTGTGCCCCAGCGAGTACCTGCCCGGCTGCGGCCACACGCACAACCCATGGGGCTCCCGCCCCACCGGAATGCGGTGCGTGAGTCGCCCGGTCTCCGTGTCGAACACGTACACCTCGTCGTCGTAACGGCCCGACACCCAGAGCTCTTTCCCGTCGGCGCTCACGTTCCCCATGTCGGGACTGCCGCCGCCGGGAACTGGCCACGTCGCCACGACGCGTCGGGTCCGCGGGTCGAGCACGCTGACGGACCCCGGCCCGCGCCGTCCGCCGGCGGTCGTGTTCCAGCCGCGGTTCGTGACGTACATGAAGCGCCCGTCGCGGCTCGGATAGATCCCGTGCGTCCCCCTTCCGGTCGCGATGAACCCGAGGCGGCGGAATCCCGCGGGGTCCACCAGGTACACACCGTTCGCCTTCATGTCGGCGACGTAGAACACCCGGCCGTCCGGGGACGAGCGGATGTCCTGCGGCATGCCCGCGCTGTCCAGTCCCCCGGGGTCGAGGGTGAGGTAGCCGATGACGGTGCGGGTCTCGAGATCGACCTTCACGAGCTGCCCCGAGAACTCGCAGGTCGCGACCGCGAACCGCCCGTCCCCTGTGAATTCCATGTGGTCCACACCCTTGCACCCCAGCGCGACTGATTGCACGAGCGCCATCGTCGTCGCGTCCCGGAAATCGAGCCGCCGCCGCCGCTCCGCCACGACGATCGCGAACCGGCCGTCCGGCGTGAAATACAGATTGTAGGGATCCGCGACGGGTACGCTCGTTCCCTCGCGACCGGTCGCCGGGTCGATGGGTGTCAGGCTGTTCCCGCGGTTGTTCGCGACCCACAGCCTCGTCAGGTCGTGAGAGGGGACGACGTGCTGCGGCAGGGCGCCCGTGGCAAAGGTGCGGACCACACGATAGCGGCGCGGGTCGATGACGGTCACCGTGCCATCGTGGGAATTGGGGACGTACACGAGCGGCCGGGCCCGCGCCGCGACGCCCGAGAGCGCGTTCGCCCCGGCCGCGCCGTAGATATTGACCGTGTCGGGCGGGGACAGCGTATCCGGCGCCGCGACCCGGGCGGCGGCCGGCTTGCGCGCACCCCCTCTCCGACACGCTGCCGCAACCGCCACGGCGTAGACGATGGTTCGCGCTCGGTTTGGCTTCACGGCGGCGAAAGATACATCAGTCGTGTCGCCACGCGATCAGGATCTTGCCGACGTTGCGGTTCTCGCGCATACGCTGAAACGCTTCGGCCGCCCGCGCGACCGGAAACACCGTATCCACGACGACCCGCAGCGCGCCGTCGGTGAACCCCGGTAGGATCTCCTTGAACCGGGTCACGAGCGCTGCCTTCTCGGCGCGGCTCCGAGCCCGGAGCGTCGAGCCCACGATGCGGGCACGCTTCCTCATCAGCAGCGCGAGGTCCAGGCCCGCCTCGGAGCCCGACATGGTGGCGAGAATTACGACCCGCCCGCCGGTCTTGAGGACGCGCAGGTCGCCGGCGAAGGTCGACGTCCCCACTGGGTCGAGCACCACGTCCACCGCATCGCGGCCCCAGCGCCCCTCGATCTCCGCCGCGAAATCCTGTCGGGCGGTGTCGATGGCGAGATCCACGCCCACCGCCTCGAGGGCCTTGCGCTTGTCGGCGCTGCGCGTCGTCGCCGCGACCCGCGCGCCGGAGAGCTTCGCGACCTGGATGGCCGCGAGCCCCACGCCGGACGCGCCTGCGTGCACCAGCACCGTCGCCTCCCGCTCGAGGCCGCCTTCGACGATCAGATTCACGAACGCCGTGAGGAACGCCTCCGGGATGCCCGCCGCCGCGACCAGGTCGAGGTCGGCCGGCGCCGGGAAAACCTGCCCCACCGGCGCTGCGACGTATTCGGCGTGCCCGCCCCCCGCGAGCAGGGCGCAGACCGGCTCTCCCGTTTCGTCGAGCGTGCCCGAGACCTCGAGCCCCAGAACTTCGGACTCGCCGCGCGGTGGCGGGTAGCGTCCGGCGATCTGGAGGAGGTCCGCGCGGTTCACCCCGGACGCCGTGACTCGGATGAGCACTTCGCCCCGCGCGGGCGTTGACGGGGCCGTTTCGGGCAGCGACGCCACGTAGCGGCCCTGGTCCTCGACCACCCGGAGGTAGCGCATCGATGCAATCTAGTGCCGGACTGGCCGCGCCACGGCGCGCGATGCACAATTGGTCACACTTCACCCCGAGGCGTTCGTGCCGCCCCGTCACCGGTTCGTCTTCTTGCTGTGGTGTGTCGTCGCGCCGCTCGCGGCCCAGGAGACATCCGACCCGACCGAGGCGTTCACGAAGGTCGATACGATGATCCCGATGCGCGACGGTGTCCGGCTCCACACCAGTATCTTCGTGCCCAAGGCCGACCACGGCCCCCTGCCGTTCATGCTGCAACGGACGCCATACGGGATCGACGAGACGCCGCGCCGGGCGCTCGCAGGCTACATGAAGGCCCTGGTGGACGAGGGCTACATCTTCGTGTTCCAGGACATCCGGGGCCGCTTCAAGTCGGAGGGGCGGTTCGTGATGCAACGCCCGCCGCGAAGCCCCTCCGATCCCCGCGCGATCGACGAGAGCACCGACGCGTACGACACGATCGACTGGCTCCTCAAGAACGTTCCCCGCCACAACGGCCGCGCGGGGATGCTCGGGATCTCCTACGATGGCTGGCTCACGGCGATGGCCCTGCTCGACCCCCATCCCGCCCTCCGGGCGGTGTCGCCTCAGGCGTCTCCTGCCGACATGTTCCTGGGTGACGATTTCCACCACAACGGCGCCTTCCGTCTCAGCTACGGCTTCGAATACGCGGTCCTCACCGAGGCCTCCGACACCAACGCGCAATTCAGCTTCGACCGCTACGACACGTTCGACTGGTACCTGGCCCTGGGCGCGCTATCAAACGCGAACGCGCGCTATCTGCACGGATCGCTGCCGAGCTGGAACGATTTCGTCGCGCACCCGAACTACGACGCGTTCTGGCAGCGTCAGGCGATCGGGCCGTACCTGAGCCGGGTCGCCGTGCCGACGCTGAACGTCGGCGGCTGGTGGGATCAGGAAGACTTCTACGGGCCGTTGAAGATCTACGAGCTGTTGGAGCGGCACGACTCGCTCAACCGGAACTTCCTCGTAGTCGGCCCGTGGAACCACGGCGGGTGGGCGCGCGGGCCGGGCAACCAGCTCGGCAACATCCGCTTCGGCGTGAATACGGGCGAGTATTTCCGCGACAGTGTGCAGGCGACCTTTTTCGCGCACTATCTCAAGGACAAGCCCCTGGACCTGCCGGAAGCCCTCACCTTCGAAGCCGGAGCCAACCGCTGGGTGCGGAGCGACGCCTGGCCGCCGCGCACCAGCCGCGCGCGCGACCTCTATTTCGGCCCGGCCGGCCGGCTGTCCTTCGAGCGCCCCCCCCTCCCCCCCGAGCGTGCGCCCTCCGCGTTCGACAGCTACGTGTCGGACCCGGCGCATCCGGTGCCGTACCGGACCCGCCCCATCGAGCCGACCTACTACCCGAAGGGATCGGGTTGGTACACATGGCTGCTCCAGGACCAACGGTTCGTGCAGAGCCGACCGGACGTGCTGAGCTGGGAAACGGAGCCGCTCGGCGAGGACGTCGTGGTGCGGGGCGACATCGTCGCGCATCTGTTCGCGGCCACCACGGGCAGCGACGCCGACTGGATCGTGAAGCTCATCGACGTCTACCCGGACGACCATCCCACGGATCCGAAGCTCGGCGGCTACCAGCTCATGGTAGCGAACGACGTGTTCCGCGGCCGATTCCGCAACGGCTTCGAGCGCCCCGAGCCGATCGTACCGAACGCGGTGGTGGAGTACGTCGTGGACCTCCACACCCAGGACTACCGGTTCCTCCGGGGCCATCGGATCATGGTCCAGGTGCAGAGCACGTGGTTCCCGATCATCGATCGGAACCCGCAGACCTACGTCCCGAACATCTTCCTGGCCAAGGACTCGGATTATCGGAAGGCGACGCACCGCATCTACCGGTCCGCTCGCTACCCCTCGCGCGTCACGCTGGCCGTGGCCGCGCCGTGATCAAGCGTTGCTGGGCGGGCGGCGACGACCCGCTGATGCTCGCCTATCACGACGAGGAGTGGGGCGTGCCGCTGCGGGGCGATCCGGACCTGTTCGCGAAGCTCGTGCTCGACGGCTTCCAGGCCGGGCTCTCCTGGCGCGTCATCCTGCACAAGCGCGCCCGCTTCCTCGAGGCGTTCGACGGGTTCGACCCGGAGCGCATGGCCCGCTACGATGGCAGGAAGATCGCGCAGCTCCTGAAGGATCCGGGGATCGTCCGCAATCGCCAGAAGGTAAATGCCGCGATCGGCAACGCCCGGGCGTTCCTCGCGTTCCAGGAGAACGGCGCCTCGTTCGGCGACTTTCTCTGGGGCTTCGTGGGTGGGACACCCAAGCAATACCGTCGGCGCACGCTGCGCGATCTTCCCGCCCGCTCGCGGGAGTCGGACGCGATGAGCGCCGCTCTCGCGGAGCGGGGCTTCCGGTTCGTCGGGCCGACCATCTGCTACGCCTTCATGCAGGCGGTCGGGATGGTGAACGATCACCTCGTGACCTGCTTCCGACACGCCGAGCTCAGCGGAAGAGCCTAACACCGTTCCCCCTCTCCCGCAGGGAGAGGGGGTCAGGGGGTGAGGACCGCTGTCGCCAGGAAGCGCGGAGGCCGTCGTGCCTTCGTCGCCTGCTCGTACGCGAATGCCAGCTTGATCAGCAGCGCCTCGGTCCACGGTCGCCCGACGAAGGAGAGCCCGACCGGCAGCCCACGCACGTGCCCCATCGGCACGGTGACGTGGGGGTAGCCCGCGACCGCGGCGGGGCTCGAAAAGCTGCCGCCGCCGCCCGGATCGCCGTTCACGAGGTCGATCAGCGACGCCGGTCCGCCCGTGGGCGCGATCAGCGCGTCGAGCTGGTGCTCGGCCATCACCGTGTCGATCCCCTGGGTGCGCGCGAGCAGATGATTCTTGTCGAGCGCGCGCAGGTAGTCCTGGTCGGTGAGCGGTCCCTTGGCCTGCGCCTGGACGAAGATCTCCTGCCCGAAGTAGGGCATCTCCTTCTCCTTCGTGCGCTCGTTGAACGCGATCAAGTCCGCCAGCGTCTTCGCGCCCGCCGCGGGAGCCCACTCGCCGAGGTACTTGTTCAGGTCCGCCTTGAATTCGTACAGGAGCACCGCGAACTCGGACTCGTCGAACTGGCCCGCGGTGGCGATGTCCGCAGGGTCCATGACCACAGCGCCGAGGCGCTTGAGCGCGTCGATCGCGCCCTCCATGAGGGCGTCCGTGGCCGGGCTGTAGCCCATGAACCGGGAGCGACACACCCCCAGGCGCGCTCCCTTCAAGCCCGCAGGGTCGAGGACGCTCGTGTACTCGGTCCGTGACCGCCCGGCGCTCGCGGCGGTCGCCTCGTCGCGCGCATCGACCCCCGTGAGCGCGCCCAACAGCGTGGCCGCGTCTGCCACGCTGCGCGCCATCGGGCCGGCGGTGTCCTGACTGTGGGCGATCGGGATGACCCCGGTCCGGCTCACGAGACCGAGCGTCGGCTTGATCCCCACGATGCCGCAGCAGGTGGACGGCGAGACGATCGAGCCGTCGGTCTCGGTGCCGATCGCCACCGCACAGAGATTGGCGGAGACGGCCACCCCCGAGCCGGAGCTCGACCCCGACGGCGTGCGATCGAGGGCATAGGGGTTGCGGCACTGACCGCCCCGCCCGCTCCAGCCGCTCGACGAATGGGTCGAGCGGAAGTTGGCCCACTCGGAGAGATTCGCCTTGCCCAGCAGGACGGCGCCCGCGGCCCGCAGCCGCTCGACCAGGAAGGCGTCCCCAGGGGGCGCCACCCCCGCGAGCGCGAGCGAGCCGGCCGTGCTCTGCATCCGATCCCGCGTCGCGACATTGTCCTTCACGAGCACCGGGATGCCGTGCAGCGGCCCGCGCGGGCCTTTGGCCTTGCGCTCGGCATCGAGCGCGGCCGCCTGCGCGAGCGCGTCGGGGTTGGCTTCGAGCACCGCCCGCAGCGCCGGTCCCTTCCGGTCCAGCTCTTCGATCCGCTGGAGGTAGGCCGTCACGAGCGAGCGCGCGGTGTACTTCCCCGACTCGAGTCCCGCCTGCAGCCCGGCGATGGTGGCCTCCTCGAGCTCGAACGGCGCCGCAACCCGCTCGGTGGGTCGACGGACCCCGCGCGCAAGCGCGGGGAGCACGGGGCCCACTACTGCGACTGACCCGCTCACTGTCGCGTGCTCCAGAAACGCGCGGCGGTCCATCGTCCAATCGCTCATGGCGGTCTCCTCGTGGAATGACAGGCGGCGGGAACGGGGCTAAACTTGCTGCCACTCGGACGTGACGGCCAGCGATGCTGCAGACGGTCGGAGGACAGTCGGACGTGGGGAAGCTCCGCCGGGTCGCCGTGAAGCACGCGCGTGACGCGTTCGGTGACGCGGCCGCGGTCGATCGCCAGTGGCGCGACCTGCGCTACCTCGCCCCCCCGGACGTCACGACCGCGACGCCCGAGTACGAGCGCTTCCTCGCACTGCTCGAGGCCGCAGGCATCGAAACGTTGGGCCTCCCGCCCGACGAGACAGTTGGTCTCGACTCGCTCTACGCGCGGGATGCGTCCATCGTGTGCGATCGGGGCGTCATCCTTTGCAACATGGGCAAGCCGCAGCGGCGCACGGAGCCCGCCGCCCAGGAGGCCGCCTTCCGCGCCGCCGGGATCCCGATCCGAGGCCGCATCACCGGCGACGGCACCGTCGAGGGCGGCGACGTCTGCTGGATCGACGAGCGCACGCTGGCCGTGGGTCGGGGCTACCGGACCAACGAGGCGGGGATCCGCCAGTTGCGTGACCTCGTCCGAGACTGTGTGGACGAGGTCGTCGTGGTGCCCCTGCCCCACTGGCATGGCCCGGAGGACGTCTTCCACCTCATGTCGATCGTGAGCCCGATCGACCGCAACCTGTTCCTCGTGTACGCGCCCCTCATGCCGGTGCCGTTTCGCGAGGCGCTGACCTCCCGCAGCATCGAGCTCGTCGAGGTGCCGGATCCCGAGTTCGCAACGCTGGGGTGCAACGTGCTGGCGGTTGCGCCGCGCGAGGTGCTGATGGTCGCCGGCAACCCGGAGACGCGCGCCCGGCTCGAGCGCGCGGGCGTGACGGTGCGTGAGTTCGCGGGGCGGGAGATCTGTCTCAAGGGGGGTGGCGGGCCGACGTGCTTAACCCGACCGCTGACGCGGGACCGGGGGTAGCCCCCCGGCAGGCGCCTCGGTCTTTATATTGGAGCCGAACCCCGTCTCTCGGAGGGTGCCATGTCGAGAACCGTCCTGGCGGCCGCGGCCGCGGTGTTGATCGGTCTCGCCGCGTGCGGTGGCGGCAAGCATTCGGCCAAGCCTGCAGCGACGCGGTCCAAGACCAGCGCGACGCCCGCCACATCCACGCAGAAAAAGAAGACGAGTACCAAGCCCGACACTACCCGGCACAAGAACCCGCTGACCAACAACTAGCCGGCGGTCAGGCCGACAGCGCGCGCAGCTCCGCCTCGACGCGCTCGCGCTCGACCGCTTCCCCGAGCGAGTCGAACAGTTCCCGGGCGCGCTCGAGGTAGGCCCGGGCTTCGTCCTGCTGGCCGAGCCGACTGCGGAACAAACCGTACGCGTGGTACACCTGCGCCTCCGTGGCCACCGAGTGCTCCACGGCTCTGGCGAGCTCGATCGCCTGCTCGAAGAAGACGAACCCCGTCTCGTCCCCCTGGGCGCCGCGCAGCCGGCCCATCAGCGTGTAGATCTGCGCCAGGCGGCGGATCACGTGGCCGCCGATAGCCACTTGCTCGGCGCGACGCAACTCCGCCTCGGCTTCGAGGAGCCGGCCTGCCTCGAGGTCCAGCTCCGCCAGGTTCAAGCGGATCGACAGCTCGAGGCGCGCATCCCGCGTCGCCCGTTGCGCCCAGGCCAACGCTTCTCGGTACGCGGCCGACGCCGCGGTGTGGCGCCCGAGCTGGGCGTCCAGCAGTCCCTGCTCGTTCAGCACGGACGCCATCTCGTCCGCGAGGCCGGCGACTTCGAAGCGCTCTCGTGCCCGCCGCAGGAACTCGCCCGCGGCGGCAAGGTCGCGTTGCTTCCGTGCCAGCACACCAAGCTGTCGCTCCAACCGGCCGGCGCGGGGCGCGTCGCCCGCAGCCTCGGCGAGTCGGAGTCCCCGGCTATACCACGCCTGCGCACCGCCCCATTGTCCCTGCGCGAGCGCCACGTCTCCCAGCCCCTCGGACGCCGCGGTGGCCCCCGCCTGATCGAACTCCGACTCGGCGAGCGCGAACGAGCGCTGGAAATGACGCGCGCCCGCGGCATACTCGCCCATCGCGAGACACACGTAGCCCAACGCACGCAGCGCCTCCACCTCCGGGCGGCG
>Ga0209056_10003127_pt1 | contig 17772 bp, 17 predicted proteins | sample GraSoiAngelo_114_FD_185876 | JGI IMG/M metagenome (GOLD analysis project Ga0209056, IMG submission 185876) | Grasslands soil microbial communities from the Angelo Coastal Reserve, California, USA - 14_0903_13_40cm (SPAdes) (version 2) | ecosystem: Environmental > Terrestrial > Soil > Grasslands... | reverse complement strand
ACGTGGTCCATCCATTCGACCGGCCGCAGAAGAATTGGATGGTGCGCTTCAGTCTGACGGAAGGTTTCTAGCCATGCAACAACGCAAACTCGGAACGCAGGGCCTGACGGTCTCCGCCCTCGGCCTGGGCTGCATGGGAATGTCCGACTTCTACGGCTCCCGTGACGACGCCGAGTCGATTGCGACGATTCATCGGGCGCTCGAGCTGGGCATCAACTTCCTCGATACCGCGGACGTCTACGGCCCGTATACGAACGAGCAATTGGTCGGCAAGGCGATCAAGGGGAAACGCCAGCACGTCATCCTGGCGACCAAATTCGGGAACGTGCGCGGACCCGATGGGAAGTGGATCGGCGTGAACGGCCGGCCTGAATACGTCAAAGACGCCTGCAACGCTTCCCTGCAACGCCTCGGCGTCGAGTACATCGATCTCTACTACCAGCATCGCGTCGACCGCACCGTCCCGATCGAAGAGACCGTCGGCGCGATGGCGGACCTCGCCCAACAGGGAAAAATCCGCTACCTCGGCTTGTCGGAGGCGTCAGCGCAGACCGTGCGACGCGCCCACGCGGTCTATCCGATTACAGCTTTGCAGACGGAGTACTCCCTGTGGAGCCGCGACGTCGAGGACGAAATCCTGCCGACCGTTCGTGAGCTCAAGATCGGTTTCGTCGCCTACAGCCCGTTGGGCCGCGGGTTCCTGACGGGCCAGATCAAACGGCCGGAGGACATCCAGGAAGGCGACTGGCGCAAGAACCATCCGCGCTTCCAAGGCGAGAATTTCCAGAAGAATCTCGATCTCGTGCGCCGGGTGGAGGAGCTGGCGCGCGAGAAGCGCTGCACGCCGAGTCAGCTCGCGCTCGCCTGGCTGCTCGCGAAAGGGTCGGACATCGTGCCCATTCCAGGTACCAAGCATCGCAAATACGTTGAGGAAAACGTCGGCGCCCTCAACGTTAGGTTGTCGGGGGGGGGCGCCGATCTCGCGCGTATCGAAGGCGTCGTGACGAAAGGGATCGCCGCGGGCGCGCGCTACGCCGAAGGCGGGATGCGGACGGTCAACGGCTGAGGGCGGGTTCCTTGCCCTCAGCGGCCTGCCGCAGCTTCGCGATATCGAGCTTTTTCATTTGCAGCACCGCCTGCATCACGCGGTTCGTCTTGGCGGGATCCTTGGCGCTTATCAGCTTGCCGAGCTCGGTCGGAACGATCTGCCAGGAGAAGCCGAACTTGTCCTTGAGCCAACCGCACTGGCTCTCCCGTCCCCCTCCTGACGTCAGCTTGCTCCAGTACTCATCCAGTTCCTTCTGATTCTCGCAATTCACGACGAGCGAGAATGCCTCGCTGAATTTGAACTGCGGCCCGCCGTTGAGTGCAGTGAACTCCTGCCCCGCGAGCTGGAAGTTGACGACCATGACCGAGCCTTTCGGGCCGGGGCCGGCGTCCCCATAACGGCTGACGTTCAGAATCTTGGAATTCTTGAAGATCGACACGTAGAACTCCGCCGCCTCTTCGGCGTTGTTGTCGAACCAGAGGAACGGTGTGATTTTCTGCATCGGATTCTCCCTTAGTCGTCAGTTCTGCGTGGCCAGCAGTTGGTCCAGCCGGTTGTAACTTGCTTCCAATCCCTTCGTCGCGCCCATCTTGATGGCAGCGTCCCGTGCTTCGCGCGACGCGTAGCGGACGGTAGTGCTGAGCGTGGTCTTGCTGCGCGTCTCGACGAGCTCCGTGGTGACGAGCGTCTCGCCACCCGTCCAGTACTCCTCATACACCTCTGTCGCGACGATGCGCGACGGCCGTGTGACTTCCTGGAATGTCCCGCCCATGCCCATGCTACGGCCCTCGGCGTTCTGCCAGACATAGCGGTACTTGCCGCCGACGCGCAGGTCAATGTCGCACACCGGCATCGTCCACCCCGGCGGACCCAGGAGCCATTTCTTTAGCAACTCGGGCTTCGTCAAGGCATCGAACACCATACCCCGCGGCGCGTCGAACACGCGCGTCATCACTACCTCGCGGTCGGTCGGGGTCGCAATCTTCATGGCTGCGGTCGGCGTCATTTGGATCTCCTCTGCTTCGGCTTGGGTTTCACGTCCTCGAGCAGCGCGTCCACCGTTTTCTTCTCCTTGCTCTTCAACTCGTGCAGCACCGCATCGAGGCGTGCGAAGTTCGCCTCCCAGACGCGGCGGTAGCGCTCGATCCAATCGGTCGCCTCGGCGAGCGGCCGAGGCTCGAGCTTGCGGGGCCGGCGCTGCGCCTCGCGGCCACGGGTGATCAGGCCGGCTCGCTCGAGCACCTTGAGGTGCTTGGAGATCGCCGGCTGACTCATGTCGAACGGCCCCGCCAGCTCGGTGACCGTCGCTTCGCCGTTCGCCAGCCGGACCAGGATCGCCCGGCGGGTCGGGTCGGCGAGGGCGGCAAAGGTCGCGTCGAGTGAATAACCAGATGGTTTCATAACTGATGGGTAATGTAAGCAGGCCCGCCCTGGGGCGTCAAGGGCTTATCATTCCGGCGTGAAAATCGCGACCTGGAACGTCAACGGCATTCGCGCCCGCGCCGCGCAGCTGTGCGAGTGGCTGCAGCGCGACCGGCCTGACGTCGTCTGTCTGCAGGAGCTGAAGGCTACCGCCGCGCAGATCCCCGCCGAATGCAAAGTCCCGGACTATCATGCGTACTGGCACACCCTGAAGGGCTATTCGGGCGTGTCGTTACACGTCCGCAAAGACCTGTTCGCGGTCGATCCGGTCTTCAGCCATCCCCCGTTCGACATGGAATCGCGAATCGTTCAAGGCGAACACGGCAATCTCGTGATCGCGTCGGTGTACGTCCCGAACGGCGGCAAGGACTATGCGGCGAAGCTCGACTTCGTCACGAAACTCGCGGCGTGGGCAAGGCAACTCCACGCTGCGGGCCGCGAGCTGCTGTTGTGCGGCGACATGAACATTGCGCGCACCGAGATGGACGTGCATCCGAAGGAGCGCAAGCCCAACGCCGTCGGCCAGCGCCCGGAAGAGCGCGCGCTGTTCGAGAATCTGCTCGGCGAGCACCTGGTCGACGTCGGCCGGGCCTTCGATCCCGACAATCCCAATCTGTTCACATGGTGGGCGCCGTGGCGGAATCTGCGCGCGCGCAACATCGGGTGGCGATTGGATTACGTGCTCGCCTCACCCGAGATTGCACAACGGGCGAACGGCTGCGTTGTACAGGCCGACGTCGGCACGAGCGATCACGCCCCGGTGGTCATGACCGTCTAGGCCAATTGAAACGGCGTCTGCTATAGTAGGACCCATGGCGAACGTGCGGGTGTACGGCGGCGGGGCAGCCAAAGCGCCGAGCGCGTCAAAGGAGGGTTCGCCGCTACTGGCGGGCATCCTGACGGGAGTCGCGTTGCTCATCGCATGGGTCGCGGTCGCGCGGATCACACACAACGACGTCGGACTGGCGTCGTGGGGTGTGGGTGGCCTGCTTGGAATCGCCGTCGCCAAGGCGGCGAAGCCGCCGACCAAGGCCACCGGGATCCTCGCCGCCATCCTGACTGCCGCTACCCTGCTGGTCGCCAAGCTTGCGGTGGTCGTGTTCGCCTTACAACCGGTGCTGCGCGAGGAATTCGTCCAGGACTGGCGGGCCACGTCATCGCTGTTCTTCCTCGACATGGCGAAGAACCACTCTTTTTCGCCGGACCTGCAGCATACACTGGACACCCGTCCCGAGCTGCTCCGCGATACGTCTTTCCTGGGCGCCGGGGCACAGTTGCGGTCGCAAATCGACTCTGAAGTCGTGGCTCGAGCGAAGGCTTCTACGCTCGCGGAACGGGAACGACTCGTGCGCGCGCACTACGACAGCAGTTTGATGTCGAAGTTCGGCTTTTGGGTGCTGTTGTTGCTGTCGTTCGGGCCGTTGGATCTACTGTGGATGGGGTTGGGAATAGCGACGGGGTGGAAACTGGGACAGGGAAAGATCTGATCTAGCTGCCGGGCCCGCGCTCGCGCTCCTCGCGCTCGCGCTGCTCGCGCGCTAAGCGCACCCGTTCCTGACGCTCCTTCCGCGCCGCTTCTGCGGCGGCTTCCCGCTCGCGTTCTTGCGCGTCCCAATCGGTCTTGGCGGTGGCTTCTTCCCTGGCCCGACTGACTCGCTCCTGGCGCTCCCGCATGCTGTCCTTCTGCCGCTGCTCCCGCTCGACCTCGCGTTGCACCTTGTTTTTGATGTTCGCCCACACCATGACACCGAACAGGCCGAATTGGGCGGGGAGCACGAGGATAAAGGACGCCGGAAACAGCCGATCGACGGTTATCGTGACCGCGACGCTCGCCAGCGCCCATTTCCAGCCGGAGAGGTGCTCGTATTCGGCGGCGAAGTAGAAGAGCGCCGCGAACGTGAAGAGACCCCCGCCGAGTCCGAACATGCGCTAATATGTGAAACCACTTTTTCTGGTGCAATATTTCAGGCGGTACCAGATGCCTCGCATTGTGTGGATCGTGCTAATCATCGTGATCTTTGGTGTGGCGATGTTTTTCTTACGGCGCTACATGGAGCGCTGACATGCTGACGGTGTTCCTCTTATCCCCCGCGAGCTGCTCCGGCACCCGCGCCAAGCTGCTGCTGAGAAGCCGCACGAGTCCCCTGACCGCCCGGCTCGCGAACGGCGGTGCTCCCATCGGCGAAGTCTTTACGTTCATGAGCAGCCTCTATTTCCGCGGCAAGCTCGCCTACGCGAACGCGTTTGGTGCGCCGCCTCGGGGGTGGTCGGGTTCGCTGGTCATCGCGCCGGGCCGGGGACTCATGGGCGCCGACGTGCTGATTCGCCTGATGGATCTACAGGATATGGCGGAAATCCCCGTCGATGAAGACGAGCCGCGCTACCGCGAACCGCTCGTGCAGCACGCGACGGCCCTCGAGCGTGCCCTGGGACCGGACGGACGTGCGGTCCTGCTCGGCAGCGTGGCGACCGAGAAATACGTCGGCCCACTCATGGACGTGCTAGGCGACCGATTGCTCTTCCCACCGACGTTCGCGGGACGGGGAGACATGAGCCGCGGCGGTTTGATGCTGCGGTGCGCGCGCGCCGGAACGCCACTCGACTACGTGCCGGTGCGCGGCGCCGTTCGCCACGGACCCAAGCCGCCCAAGCTCGGCCCTGCGCCTCGCTAACGCGATCTGTCTCGTAGTCACCATCGTCGCGCCGGCCGCTAGACGCGACGTCGTCACCTACGTCCTCTCACCAGCAAGCAAGTTCGAAGTGAAAACGGGCAAAGCGGGACTGTTGGGGTTCGCCGGTCACGAGCACGTGATCCGCGCGCGGGCGTTCTCGGGGCGCATTGAATACCATGCTGATGCGCCGGCTGATTCAAAGGTCGAGGTCGTCGTCCCGACGGATAGTCTGGAGGTCCTGACTCCGCCCGATACCGAGGAAATCCGCAAGGTGACCGCAACCATGCGGACTGATGTGCTCGACGTCGCGCACTATCCCGAGATTCGGCTCACGTCCCGCTCGGTCGAGCCGAGCAATGGACAGCTGCGCATCGTCGCTTCATTGACGATCAAAGGCGTGACGCGGGAGGTGCCGCTCGACGTTCAGTTCACGATCGCGAGCGACACGTTGCGGGCTACGACGACATTCGAGGTGAAGCAGACGGATTTCGGAATCCGGCCTTACCGCGGCGGGCCCGGAGGCACCGTCCGCGTCGCGGATAAGGTGACGTTCGACATCAGCGCTGTGGCCGTGCGGCAGTAGTCGTCGACGTCAGCGCCTGTTCGGCGAGCTTCGTTCCCGCGACGCGCGCGCGGATTTTGGCGAACGCCGTCTCCCGCGCGGTCGAGGTATCGTCTGCAAACGGGGAAAAGCCACAGTCATCGGTCGTGCCGAGCTGCGAGAGCGGGATGATTTCGGCCGCCTCGAGCACACGGTCGCGAACTTCTTCCGGGGTCTCGATTTTGGGATCGATCGGGTCCGTCACGCCGACGAAGACACGTTGGTCCGCCTTGGCGTTCTCTTTGATGATTCGCAGCACACGCGTCCGATTTCGTTCGCTGGCGAGCTGAATGTAGAAGTTGCGGACCTGCAACCGGAATAGATCGGGCAATAGTTCGGCATAGTCGACGTCGGCGCTATGGGTCGAGTCGTGATCGCCGCCCGGACAGGTATGGACACCGATGCGCGAGCGTTCGTCGGCGGTAAAGCGATCGAGGACGCGGTTGTTGAGGTCGACGAAGCTGCGCAGCAGTTGCTTCGAAGGATCGAGCTTCACCGCGAGCCGCCCTTCCGTGAAGTCGATCTGCACGTTGGCCGCACCGCGCGCGAGGCACTGCCGGATGTCACGCTCGGCTTCGCGCAGCAGATCCGCGAGGAATGCGTCGCGCGAGTACCCCGGAATACCCTCCTGCGGATACAGGAGACTGAGCGCGGAAGCCGAAATGACCGCCTGCTTCACCGGCACACGCGCGTGCTTCTTCGCCTCTTCCAGATAGGTCACCGCGTACGTGCGGTATTGGAACGGACCGGCGGCGAGTTTCGGCAGCTGTCGTGTATGACCATCAGCGAAGGGAATCGTGACGCCGCCTGGCGCGAGCGTCTCGAGGCCGTGGATCGGATAGGTAGCGAAGCTGGGCTTCGTCTGCTCGCCATCGGTGATGATGGGAGACCCGGTTTCTTCAAACCGGCGGATCGTATCGCGAATGGCGCGGTCGTACAGCGCCCGCATCTGGTCCTGAGAGATTCGGCCGGCGCCGAGTTGTTGCATGCCCTCGATGAGCTCGGCGGGCCGGGGAATGCTTCCGATGGGTTCTGTAGGTATTGTCATGAGGCATAATGCTACGTCGCCCGAACGTGCGACGATAGAATCCCTTCGCGCATCGTTCAGAGATCACTGTGGGGAGAAAAGTATGATTCGCTCGATTCGATACATGTTCCTGGCCGCAACCCTGGTCTTCGTGCCCTGCGTGGCCTTGGGACAAGGCGGCTACGGCCGCGGCGGCGTGACGCAAGGGCGCTACGCGCCGAGTGCACCAAAGCTTCCGGGCGTCGAGCTTGCTGGTCCGCTGGATTCCGCCACTGCCCGCGTATTGCTCGGCCTCAACGATCAGGAGTCCGCGCACTATGCGCAGGTCTACGATTCGTTCGTGGTCGCCACTCGGCCACAGCGTGACAGCGCCGGCGTGGCGACCGCAAAAATGAATGAGCGTCTCGACGCGGGTGACCGCGCGGCAGCCCTGTTCTTCGCCGAGCGACTCCAGGAGTTGGGCAAGTACCTCAAGGATCGACAGGATCGATTCGAGGACGACCTGCGTCGCTTTCTCACCGGCGACAAGGTCAAGAGTTATCGCAAATGGAAAGAGGGCGAGGAGCGGGTCGCCGAGCAGAAGCGTCGCGAGGATGAGCTGCGCTGGCAGGAGGCGGCATTCGGCGGCGGGGGCTTCCGAGCCTCGGGAGGGCCGGCGCCGGAGCCGAAAGCGTCCGTCCCCAACGTGCCTGGCGTCGCCGCGCCCGACATTGGTGCGGTGGTAGTGCACGTCGGTCGGACAGTGTATGTCGCGAGCCAGGTTGGCGTCGATAGCGCAGGGACCCTGGCCGGGACAGATCTGAAAACGCAGGCCGATCGCGCCTTTGCGAACCTGACGGCGGTATTGCGGTCGGCGGGCGCATTGCCGCGCGATGTCGTGTCACTGACGATCTACGTCGTCAATTACCGTCCCGCCGACCTTGCGATGATTCGCCAAGCGGGAGCTGCGTACTTCGGCTCGAATCCCCCGGTCGCGACGGTGATCGGCGTGCAATCGGTCGGACGTGACGGCGCGCTGATCTCCATCGGCGCGACGGCGGTCAGCAGCGCCGCTTCGTTTTTGAGAGACCGCCCCTAGGGGCGCTTCTCTTCTCGTTCGTCGTCCTCGAGATCTCGAGACAGCGGGAAGAAGACCGCGCGCTGTATCGCCGGGTACGGCGTATCCCATCCGCGCGCGTCATGCCACAGGATCCGGTTGAGGAGCTCTGACGGCGCGGCATCGGGCTCCGCGAAGTTCATGCGCGCCGACGCGCGCGCGGCACTGCGCCGCTCGGCGGCACGCGGACCCGTGATGGCACCGACCTCCTGGTTTCTTTCGTACAGCGACTGCTTCGGCACGATCGCGCTGTAGGGCGCGAGGTTGGGCGTCTCACTCGGCCCGATGAAGCTCGCGCGCATGTCCGTCGCCACCAGATCGAACATGCTGAGCGCCGGCAGCCCGAGCATCAGCTCGATCGTCTTCACCATGCTCGGCTGGCTGTAGAACGTCGAGTCGATCGCTCCGCGTTTAGCGTACGGGCTGGCGACCAGGGCCACAGTGCGGTGCCCGTCGATGTGATCGACGCCGTTCTGCGCATCATCCTCGACCACGAGAATCGCCATCGATTTCCAGAAGGAGCTGTGCGACAGGGCCTCGACCATCCGGCCGAGCGCGAGATCGTTGTCCGCAACGCACGCCTTGGGCGTGCACCATCCGGGGCTCGTGCCCTCCGTATGATCGCTCGGCAGGGCGACCAACACGAGGTTCGGCATCGTTTTTTTTGATTGCCATTCGCGCAGGTGTTCGAGAAAGACATCCGCCTTCACCACGTCGGGAATTTCCTGCGTCCAGCCCGGGTATTCACGCACCAGCAAGCGATCGAGCGACCGGATGTCGGACCGCGTGTGGAAGCGCTTCACCAACAAACTGTGGAAAAAGGCGGGCTTGTGCGGTTGGGAATCGCGGTATTGCGCGAGCAGAGAAGCGCGTAATGACGCGCTGTCGTTCTGAATGAACGGCGCGTACTCGCCAAAGACGGACACCGATTTCCCCTTGGACTGCGCCGCTTCCCACAAGAAGCCGCCGGACGAATACGCGAGCGGATCGGTGCCTTCGGACGGATAGCTCCGGCCGGTGTAGAGCGGCCACATCGGATACTCGGTCTCATTCGCTTGCGTCAGCCAATTGTGCCCATCCGCCGAGTTGCCGCCCGACGCGAAGAAGTGATCGAGCAGCACGAACTGGTCGGCGAGCGCGTGCGCATTGGGGGTGACGTCGCGGCCATACTGAAGGAACGAGCTGTCGCTTGCTCCCCTGCCCATGTCGCCAAAGATCTGGTCGTACGTGCGGTTTTCACGGATGATGTAGACGACGTGGTCGATTCGGGACGGCTCTCCGGGCCTTTCCGGAACCGCACTCGCCGGCACTCCAGGGCGAGGCCCCGAGGAAACCAGCCCGACGCCTCCCCGAAGCGTGAGACGGTTGTTCTGCGCAACGGACGTTGTGTACGCGTTCAGCTCCGCGTCATTCGGTACGGCGATGACGTTCACCGACCCGCGATAGGCATGCACGTACCGGCCCACTAATCCCACGTTGGGTCCCACACCCGATCCCACGCCGAACAGTGTGCCGACCGCAATCGTGCTGCCGTCAGGGCTCGCATCGATCGTCGTGGGATACCAGCCGGTTGGAATGAGGCCACGCGGTCGGGCGGGACCGCCCGTTACGGTGTACATCGCAACCGCGTTCAACCCGCCCAATGTCACAAACAGCGTCGCGCCGTCGGGCGAAAGAGCGACCGCCGTCGGCGCAAATCCGATCTTGCGCTCGCGGAACGGCGCGACCGTGATAGTCGAGATCACCGAATCGTGGCGTGTGTCGATCACGCTCACGTTGTCCGAGTTGCCGTTGGCGACGTAGAGCCGCCCGCCCTTTTCGTCCCACGCCAGGCCGGTTGGGTGCAGTCCCACGGGAATCACCTTGCTGACCTTGCCGGCGACGAGATCGACGCGGGTCACACTGCCCGGCGGAGCCATGCCGCGGGCGTCCACGCGCACCAGCTCCGCGAATGGATCGCAGCATTGCCTGGCCGAACGATCTCGCGCACCGGGTTTGCCGCCTCCGAGGTTCGAGACGAAGGCTACGGAGCCATCAGTACTGATCGCCGCGGCCACGGGCAGCACACCAAGCGGGATAGTCTTCAGCAGCGTGCCGTCGTCCGCATCGAGCACGGCGAGCGCGTCGTTTGCCGGGAGCGGCATCACCACCACGCGATGTCCAGAAGAGTTTGCACGCAGAGCGACTGCCGGAGAGCCGGCGATGTAGTCGCCGAGCGCGGGTGATGTCCATCGGACCACGGCGCTGTCGCCGCCGTCATAGGCGGAGAGCTGCGCCACCGATTTCGTGCGCGCGAGGCGGGTGGACCCGGGGATGCGGCTCAGCGCGACATCCGCGGGCAGGAGTCCGACACTCGTGACCAGCGCGCGGCCGGTCACGGGATCGATGACGACACCCTGTACTCCCGCGCGCCCGTCGAACGCGGCGCTGCTAAGCACCGCATTTTCGCGCCAGCCGAGATGATAAGCCGCGCCGTGAATGGACACCCAGATCTCACCGGGACGCGTCCCGAAGCGGACGCCAAAGACGCGATCGGTGAACACGCTCTGGACGCCGGCCGGCGCCACCCGTTGGGCGGTGGCAATGGTGCCGGGATCGGAGATGTCACGCCGCGGCAGTGGTGGTGGATTCGTGGGCGCCGTGGGCGCCTGCAGCAGGATTACAAACGTAAGTGCGAGTTGTGACACGTTCCTAACTCTCCACTGGTAGGTGACCCTGCCGTTTTGCTGCCATAATTGTCGGACATGCTGCTGACATTGTGCCTGCTACTCGGCTGCACCTTTCCCGATTCCGTAGGAATCTACTCGGGTCGCGAGCGGCAGCTGAACGTGCGGATTCCGCGATTCGACGCCGACGTCGTGATCGACGGCGACCTCGGCGACTCGGCGTGGGCTCACGCGGCGCTACTGACGGGCTTTTCGCAGTTCGCGCCGAACGACGGCGTGCCCGCCGCCGACTCCACCCAGGTGCTGGTCTGGTACTCACCCAACGCGATCTACTTCGGCATTCGCGCGTACGAGTCCCACGGCCGCCCGACCATGACCCTCGCCAACCGGGATCAGATCTTCGGTGACGACAACGTCCAGATTTTGCTAGGCACATTTCACGACGCGAAACAGGTGCTGATGTTCGCGGTGAATCCGCTGGGTGTGCAGGGCGACGGCTCGCTGATCGAGGGCGCCAACGTCACGGCCAGCGGCTTCATCGGCGGCGCGGTCGTCGGGCGCGAGCAACCTGACCTCAGCCCCGACTTCGTCTACCAATCCAGAGGACGCCTGACCGACTGGGGATACGAGGTCGAAGTGCGCATCCCCTTCAAGAGTTTGCGCTATCAAGCCCGGCAGCCGCAGGACTGGAGCATCAACGTGCTGCGCGAGGTCAAGCACTCCGGCTTCGAGGATTCGTGGTATCCCGCGCGCCGGGCGAATGCCTCGTTCATTGCGCAGTCGGGAACGCTCAGCGGCCTGACCGGCATGGATCGCGGGCTCGTCGTCGATCTCAATCCGGAGGCGACCGGGAAAGCCAGCGGTGCGCTGACCGCGTCCGGCTATCAGTACGACATTGGCAACCCGCAAGTCGGCGGGAACGTGCGCTGGGGTGTGTCCGACAATCTCACGTTGAACGGCACGATCAAACCGGACTTCTCGCAGGTGGAATCCGACGCCGGGCAGCTCGCATTCGATCCCCGGCAGGCGCTCTTCTTCCCCGAGAAGCGGCCGTTCTTCCTCGAGGGCAGCGAGCTATTTCAGGTGCCGCAGAATCTCATCTACACGCGCCGCATCGTGCAGCCGGTCGCGGCCGCCAAGCTCACGGGCACGGCATTCGGGACGGACATCGGGTTGCTCTCGGCGGTCGATCAAAAATTCACTTCGCCGACGGGGACCGACAATCCGATCTTCACGATTCTCAGAGCGCAACACAGCATGGGCCACGGCTCGCGGATCGGCATGGTCTACACCGACCGGATCGTGGGCGGCGATTACAATCGGGTCGCCGAGGTCGACAGCCGTCTCGTGTTCAAGGACATCTTTGGGCTGAATCTGCAACTCGCGGGCAGTCGCACGCGTGCCGGCGGTGTGACGACGACGGCCCCGCTGTGGCTGACCCAGTTCACGATTCAGCACCGGATCTGGGGCTTGCGCAGCGTGTTCGCCGGGATCGGGGACGATTTCCGCGACGCGAGTGGGTTCATTGGCCGGGCGGGCATCGTACACTCGTACGTGGATCCGAGCTGGACGACCTATGGCCGTCCCCGCGCGCTGCTGCAGCGCTTTACGGGCGACATCGTCGTGGACGGCATCTGGCAATATCAGAACTTCATCCATGGCCGCCACATGCAGGACAAGAAGTTGCATTTCAACGGCAACGCCACGTTGCGCGGCGGCTGGAATATCGGTGCCGGCTATTTCATCGAATCGTTTGGGTATGACTCCGCGCTGTACGCCCGCTATCGACTGGAAGTCTCGAAAGCCGGAGGAGGACTCGACACGATTCCCTTCTTGGGGCAGCCGACGATCGAAAACGGCGAATTCATCGTGCAGGTGGCGACGCCGCAGTGGAAGCACTTCAGCGCCGACGGATTCTTCCTCAAGGGCCATGACGAGAATTTCTTCGAGTGGGCTTCGGCGGACTTGATCTACATGAATGCGGAGCTCTCCTACCGTCCCACCGAGCGAATGCGGAACTCGATCAGCTATTTCTGGCAACAGGTAAACCGGCGTACGGACGGCTCGTTCGTCAACGTCGGCCGCATCGTCCGGGCGAAGCTCGAGTACCAACTGTCTCGGCCACTGTTTATCCGAGTCGTCGGCCAGTACATCCAGGATCAGACGGATTCGTTGCGGGATGATTCGCGCACGAACGCGCCGATTCTGATTGTCGGGTCTGGTGGCAGCGTGACGCGCGCCGCGGCGAGCAGCAACAATCTGCTCCACGCGGACCTGCTGCTCAGCTACCAGCCGGTGCCCGGGACGGTCGTGTTCGCGGGATACGGGAGCAACATGCTGGATGAGGAGGCATTCCGGTTCCGGGGCTTGAACCGCACCGATGACGCATTCTTTCTGAAGGCGAGTTACCTGTTCCGGCTCTAAGACGGGTTAGAGAGTCACTCGTACATCTTCGCTGTGTCGGCGCGCGCCAGCTCGACCAAAAAGTCTGCGATCTTGCCTGTCACGGCTTCCACGTAGCGTTTCCCCTTCTCGGCGGTCGCTGCGGCCGGGTTTCCGGAGCCGGTATCCTCCGTCACCTGACGCCACTGTCGCGGCGCCCATGCCCACCCCTCGCGGAACCCTGCGATCTTGAATTTCCGAGCCGCGCCGGAGCCGGCTTCAGATAGCGGCAGGACCCGCTCGGATGCGACGTGTTGCATCACGCTCGTCTCCAGCTCGCCGGCATGGTCGCCCAGATCGGAGAAAAAGGACTGCGGATCCACGACCTTGTACCAGTTGACCACGCAGAGAAAGACCGAGACTTGCGGCTGCAGCTCGCGGATCATCTGGCGGAAGTCATTGGCACCATGCCCGTTGAAAACCACGAGCTTCGGGATACCCTGCCCTGCGAGGGACATCGCGACGTCGCGCAGCACGAGCGCCTGGGTGCTGGGATTCATGTTCACACACAGTGGAATGTCGAGCTGACCCGTATTCACGCCGAATGGTACCAGCGGCAACACGACGACCTTGGCGCCGCGTTTCCACGCCCGCTCGGTGGCGCGCGTCGCGATTTCCTCCGCCTGGATGTTGTCGGTGGTATAGGGGAGATGGAGATTGTGCGCCTCCGTCGCCCCCCATGGCAAGACGGCGACCTCGTACCGCGCATCGCGCACGGTCTTCCAGGTCAGCTCGTTGAGAATGTACGGGCGAGCGGGCATGCAGGAGCATAGACTTGCTCGGAAGGGGTAGACAACGCAAGGTCATGCCATGAAGACGGGATGGACGCTCGCGATGCTATGTGTGGCGCTGTTGACGCCCCTGCGGCGGCTCTCCTCCCAAGTCCCCGATTCCATCGCGCCCGACTTCATGCTCAAGACGTTGACGGGCGACACGGTGAGATTGTCGGATTTGAAGGGCCACCCTGTGTTTCTCAACTTCTGGGCGTCGTGGTGTAAGACCTGCCGCCCGGAAATGGGCGACATCATCGCTGCTTATGGCGCGCACCACCGCGCCGGTTTGGAAGTCCTGGCGATCAATCTGACGGATCAGGAGCGCATGCGCGACGTGCGAGCATTTGTGCAGGACTTGGAACTGCCGTTTCCGGTGTTACTCGATCAGAAAGGGAAAGTTCGAAGGCTATACGCGCTTCGTGGCGTGCCGACTTCCGTGTTCATCGACGCTCGCGGCACGGTGCGCCTCGTGAACATCGGTCCCATCACTCCCGAGACCATCCAGCACGGGCTGGATCTGATCCTCCCAGTACAATAGTGAGCAACCGGCGGCCGAGGGTCGCCGCCGGTCGTCACCGCCGTCCGCTACGGTTCTTTCTGAGCGTCCTCCGCCACGTCCGCCGCATGCAGCCGTTCGCGCGTCGTCACGTACAAGTCCCGCTTTCCGAGACCACCCGGCCGCTCGGAGAAGAAGTAGAGTGTAGTCCCGTCGAACGACAGGGCCGGTGCGCCATCAAACGCTGAGCTGTTGACGACCGGACCGAGATTGACCGGTGTTCCCCAAAGATCGAGAGTCGAGGCGCGTGTTGAGACCCACAGGTCCTCGCTGCCCGATCCCCCTGGGCGACCGCTCGAGATGATCATTTCGAGTCCATCGCGGCGAATCGTCGTCCGCGTGTCGCGGAATGGACTGCTGAGCTCCGGCACCAGTACGGCAGGACCGAATTCGCCGTCATCTCCCATCCGCGTGGTGGCGTAGATATCCCAGCCCTGGTCGCTGGTCGGGGGATTGTTCTGCCGGGTGAAGTATAGGGTCGTGATACCTGTCGCCTCATCCTCGAAGTATGTCGGCCCCGCGTCCGCAAAGGCGCTGTTCACGACGCAGCCGAGATTCTCCGCCGGCTCCCAACCGAAGTCGTCCCGCTTGTCATGACGTCGGGCGACGAACAAGTCAGCGAGACCACAGCCACCACGTCCGGCACTGTGGTAGTACATCCGGTGCCCATCCGGCGTGAACGTCGGAGCGAAATCGTTGGCCGCGGAGTTGATGTTGGGCCCCAGATTCTCCGGCGTATCCCAGGGATCGCCGCTGCTGGTCCGATGCGAAACCCAGATGTCGGTCCCGCCCAGGCCGCCCGGACGATCGGAGCTGATGTATAGACTCAGCCCATCCTTGGAAATCGCCGGATGCTGGTCGTTGTACGGCGAATTGACGACAGGGCCGAGGTTCACCGGTGCGCCCCACGGGCCATACGCAGGTTGATCTTCGGTGATCACGTCGGCCTTGAGTGCCGCAGCGTTGGGACTCAACGGCAGGTTGTCCCTGCTGCATCCGTAGGCGAGCGCGCCGAGTACACTGAGCACGGTGATCTTCACGAGCGGTTTCATCTAAGCCTCCTGAGGTTGATTTGCCGAGTGCTGCGCCAACCCATACCTTCTGACTGCCAGTTTCGGCTGGCCGCGTCACCAGGTCGTGACCGTAGCGTCACCGCTCGCGGTGACGGGAAAGCCGCTTCGCATGATCGAGTTCCGGATGCTCGGGACTCTGCATCTCACCGATGCCGCGGGACACGAGGTCAAGCGGTTGCTCACTCGATCTCGCCGTCTCGCGTTGCTCGCCTACCTCGCCGCCGCCACTCCCAGACGATTCCACCGCCGCGACAGCCTGCTCGCCCTGTTCTGGCCGGAGCTCGACCAGGAGCACGCGCGAGCGGCACTGCGCCAGGCACTGCACGTCCTGCGGGGCGCACTTGGCGGCGACGTCGTCGCGACCCGCGGGGACGAGGAGATCGGACTCGATTTCACCGGGCTGTGGTGCGACGTCGTAGCGTTCGATGAGGCCATCGCGGCGGGACAGTTGGCCGCGGCGGTCGATTGCTACAAGGGCGATCTCCTGGACGGGTTCTTCATCTCAGGGGCGGGCGAGTTCGAGCGCTGGCTGGAGCGCGAACGCGCGCGGCTGCGTGACGCTGTGTCTGGGGCCGCGCGCACGCTCATCGAGCAATGCGAAGCAGCGGGTGACGTAGCCGCGGCGGCTCAACATGCTCGCCGGGCGACGCGACTTGCACGCCATGACGAAGACCTGGTGCGGCGGTTCGTCACCCTGCTCGATCGACTGGGCGATCGCGCCGGCGCTGTCGCGGCGTACGATGATTTCGCCGAGTGCCTGCGTGTCGACCTCGAGACCGAGCCCGCCGCCGAGACCACCGCATTGATCGCGGCGGTGCGCGAACGGCAGACGGCAGCCCCGGTGACGTTGTCGGGCCCGCAATTCGGCGCCGTCACACGGAGTGGGCACCGCTGGGGGTCCGTCGTTGCCGTCGTGGTCGCCGCCGGGCTTCTCGTAGCCAGCGCCGCCAACAGGCCGGGACCGCTGTGGCCGCGCCCAGTAAGCGGTCGTGTTCAGTCGATCGCGGTGCTGCCGTTTACGAATCTTTCCGCGGACACCCTGCACGCGTGGTACGCGGACGGACTGACGGAGGCGCTCACGACCGACCTCGGCCGCATCAGATCCCTGAGGGTCATCGCGCGCGCGTCCGTCATCCCATTCCGAGAGACGAGTAAGTCACCCCAGGTGATCGGCCAAGAATTGCACGTGGATGGCCTCGTCGAGGGAGGAGTGCAGCAGTCGGGGGATCGAGTACGCGTGGATGTGCGATTGGTCAATGCAGCCACAGGATACCAGCTGTGGGCGGACCGATTCGAGGAGCCGATTGGGAATCGGTTCGTCCTGGAGGATCGCGTCGCACGCGGAATCCTTGCCTCATTGAGTCTCCGGCCGAGCCTCGCCGCTTCATCGACACAGAATCGCGCAGCTTACGATGCGTACCTCCGCGCCGAACTGCGGCTCTGGCGCGAAAACCGGGAAGACAATTCGGTGGCGATCAAATGGCTCGAGCAAGCCGTCGCGCTGGACCCTGACTTTGCGGCGGCGCAGGCCGAGCTCGCCTGGGCCTACACCCTGCGCGTCAACCAGTTTGCACCTGGAGACAGTGCCGCTGTGACACGGGCCGGGCTGGCGGCAGAAAGGGCGCTGCGACTCGACCCCGACCTCGCCGAGGCGCACTTCGCTCGGGGTGCTCTCCTGTCTAGCGTATCGGGCCGGTTTGCGCCCGGCCCGGACATTCAAGAGTACCGCCGCGCTCTAGAGTTGAATCCCAATCTGGCGCGAGCACACCACAATCTGGGTCTCATCTATTTACATCGGGGCCTCCTCAATAAGGCGGTCGATGAATTCCGTGCGACGCTGGCCATCGATCCGGCGAACTATGGGGCGACCCGACGACTGGGGATCGTGCTCGTGTACCGGGGACAGTATGAAGCAGGACTCCGTCAGTTCCGAGAAGTGCCGCCCGAATCCAATCAATCGCTGTGGAACTACCAGGTCGCGTGGGGACTCCTTTATCTCGGCAGGGACAAGGAAGCCGCGGATCTGATGGAGCACTACCTGCGGGATCATCCGGAAGATCGCGGCGGCGTTGTCACGAGCACGCGCGCCATCCTGGAGGCGAAACGAGGGGACGCGTCGCGCGCCGACGCAGACATCCGCACGGCGATCGAAAAAGGAAGGGGCTTCATCCATTTCCACCACACCGCCTACAACATCGCGTCGGTCTATGCGCTGCTCGGCCGGCCGGCAAGAGCCGTATACTGGCTGCGTCAGACGGCGGAGGGCGGCTGGCCTTGTTACCCCTACTTCGCGAGAGATCCGAATCTCGACCGTGTCCGCCGCGATTCAGAGTTCGTCGCGTTCATGAAACAGCTGAAAGCCCAATGGCAGCGCGAGCAGGAGACGCTGTGAGAAC
>Ga0209056_10003126_pt1 | contig 17780 bp, 19 predicted proteins | sample GraSoiAngelo_114_FD_185876 | JGI IMG/M metagenome (GOLD analysis project Ga0209056, IMG submission 185876) | Grasslands soil microbial communities from the Angelo Coastal Reserve, California, USA - 14_0903_13_40cm (SPAdes) (version 2) | ecosystem: Environmental > Terrestrial > Soil > Grasslands... | reverse complement strand
GCAACGCAGCCGTGGCTACTTACCGGTTCGTGATCGGCGTCGTGCGCTTGAGGTCTATCTAGATGAACGCGATCGCGGGCGGGCGTCTGTCTGATATCAACTTTGAAGTGCAACACTGAGTCTCATTTCGCATGACATTCCTCCCTACATGCACCGGAAGCTGCCCAACGGTTTGGCTCAGGCCAACGTCGTCAGGCTGCGTCGTGCACATGTCACGTCTAGCCGTTCGCGTCGGTGCGGGCGTCCTCGCTCTCCTCGCTCCTATCGCCCTGCGCGGCAAGCGCTGACAATCGCCTGGTTTACATAGTTCGGTCGATGTGCGTTGGACCGATCTGCGCATGACGTATGAAGGGTATCCCGACCGGCATGCCGCCCAGGGTGTGCTCTTCTCGAATTGGGAGATCTAGACTCGGCCCGGCATTCCCGACACGTAGATGACCTGCGCCAATCCGAGCACCTCGATCGTATGGGGCAGGTTCGGCGGCAGGTCGAGCCGGTCTCCAGGCCCGAGGTCCACGGCCTCAGCGCCGGCTGTGATCCGCAGAAAACCCTCGACGACCCAGCGCGTTTCGGGAAACGCGTGCGCGTGCTCGGCCATCCGCACGCCCGGGAGATCCGACCACCACGCGGTGACCATGCCTTCACGCTCGAGCGCGCGGCGCAGCGTCGCCACCTGCAGCGGCCCGAGCCGCGGGTCCCAGGGCCGTCGCGCCAGCGTCACGACACGAAGCGCGGCGCGCCGACGAGAATACGCCGGGCGGTCAGGACAATTCCGGCGGCGTAGAGCAAATGAATCGTGCCACTGGGCACGTGTGCCACAAAGAGCAGCAGGAACCACGTGATCAGCATCACGACAGCAGCGAGCAGTGTGAGATTCACGGCGATTGACCTTTAGGGGGCAGAAAGTATTGTAGTACCCAGGAACGGAGAGATCAAACTATTGAGCCAACAAGCTCGATTGTGGACCCGGATACTGCGGCCCATGTCATGCCCCCACGTTGGGGAAGACAGAATTCGTGGTGAGGGACCCATCATTACTTTCGGGCTTCAATAACCCTCTCCGTTCCTGTCGTAATCGGTCGGCCGGCCCATGTTATGTGGTCCCGGCCGATCGTTTTTGTGTGAGTGACGCCCGGAAATATTGCGCGGCGAGCAGCGGCTTTCGTTTGATCACGAATCCAACCAGCAGGATCACGATCCAGAGCGCATAGGCGACCGAGACCTCTTCGCGCAGGTGCGGCGCGAGGAACTGCACCAGCCACAACACGAACAGGGCGGTGGCATCAAACCAGTCGAACTTCATGTTCGCGAGCACCACCATGCCCAGTCCCGTTTGCAGCAGCGTGAGAATGATTTCTGTGCGCTGGCCGGTATCGAACGGGAAGTCCGCCCAGGTGCCGGTGTGACGGTAATGCGAATAGCCGTACACCAGCGGGATCATCGCGGCGAGAATCGTCCATTGATTGATATTGCTCGAGACCATGTTCATCAGGGCCATCGGCGCATGGGTCACACGCCGGGCCCAGAGGAACGCCGACACCTTCTCGGGAAATTCCGACAGGAACGGGGCGACCCACTGCACCAGGACGAATTGGCTGACCCCCAGCAAACCGGCTACCGCCAGCATCGACTCGAGGAACGGATGCGCGGTGACGTACAACAGGAACCCGCCCCCGCCGAACAAGGCGCCGATGGCGGCGATGCGTCGCCAGCCCCGCTGCCGGTAGGCCCATTGGGACACGCGCGAGGCGTCGGACAGCTCGTCGACGTTGTGGGGCGGGTGGCGGAGCAAAACCAGGAGATACGCGACATACAACAGCACCAACACGAGCGCGTCGATCCAGCTGATGGACTGCTTCCAGACGATCACGACGAAGTAGAGGAGCGGTGGCACGAGCCCGACCACCTCGACGGCGTGTTCCGGTAGGAGCGTGATAGGCGTGAGCAGCGGATCGCCCCGCCGCCGTCCCGCCAGCGCGAAGACGAAGTAGATCATCGGCCAGCCCAGGCCCAGCAGCAGCCGGATCGCGCCGGTCAGGTTGGCGATGGCGAGGTGGGCCCGTTCGGGATCGCGTCCTGCTTCCCAGGCGATGACCGCTTCGACGGCGAATTCGGGCAGGGTCTGCAGCCACGCGAGAATGGCGAGCGCGAGACCCTGGGAAATGAGGAATTGTGCGGCTTCCGCGCCCCAGGCGACGAGGAATGCCGACAGCAGCATGCTGGGAAACGTCCAGAGCGCCGCGAGTGCGGTGCCTCCCGCCTGCGTCGCCGAGACGAGTAGCTTTAGGAATCGCACGGGGGTCCAAACTTACTATGCCACGAGACCAAATGAAGTCCGCCAGCCTGCACAGCTTTCACGAATCGCACACCGAGCCGACCGAGGTGCGGATTCCCTTCCAAACACTCGTCCACGAGATGCTCGAGCAGCTCGGGGAGGACCCCAAACGCGAGGGGCTGCGGCAGACGCCGGCGCGGGTGGAGGCGTCGCTCAAATGGCTGACGCGCGGCTACGGGCTCGACGTCGAGGAAGTCGTCGGCGACGCCGTGTTCGAGGAAACGCACGAGAGCATGATCTGCGTCCGCGACATCGAGATCTATTCGATGTGCGAGCACCACATGTTGCCGTTTTTCGGCAAGGCGCACGTCGCCTATCTGCCCAACGGCAGGATCGTGGGGTTGTCCAAGATCCCGCGGGTCGTGGAGGTCTTCGCGCGGCGGCTCCAGGTGCAGGAGCGGCTCACCGACCAGGTCGCCGAGGCGCTGTGCCGGGTGCTGAAGCCGCTGGGGGTGGGCGTCGTCATCGAGGCCTATCACCTGTGCATGATGATGCGCGGCGTCGAGAAGCAGAACTCGAAGACCGTGACCAGCTCGCTGCGGGGTGCGTTCCGCGACGACGCCAAGACACGCGATGAGTTCCTGCGGCTCGTGCACGGCGGCGCCGGGCTGCCTTGAAGATCGCGCTCGTGACGGGCGCATCGCGGGGCATCGGCCTCGCGGTCGCGGAAGCGCTGCATGCGACCGGCATGCACGTCGTGCGTGTGGCGCGGAGCCTGCGGTATCGGTCGAGCGAGCGGATGACGGACATGCCCTGCGACGTCACCAAGCCGGTCGCGGTGAAATCGCTCGTCGACCGGATCGTCGGCGAGCTCGGCCTGCCGGACATCGCGGTCAACAACGTCGGAATCTTCTTCATCAAGCAGCTCGCCGAGACCACGTATGACGACTTCGCGCTCACGCTGGCAACCAACCTGACGGCGCCGTTTTTGATCGCGCACGCGCTGGTGCCGGGGATGGTGCTGCGCGGCAGCGGCCATCTCGTCACGATCGGCTCGATCTCAGACTACATCGGATTCCCCGGCTCTACGGCGTACGCGGCCAGCAAGTTCGGGTTGCGAGGCATGCACGAGGTGATCCGCGCCGAGACGGCGCGCAGCGGAGTGCGCACGACCCTCGTGTCGCCTGGGCCTGTGGACACAGACATCTGGGATGCCGTTGATCCCGATTCCAAGCCCGGCTTCACCAAGCGCAAGGACATGATGCGCGTTGAGGACGTCGCGGCGGCGGTGGTGTACGCGGTGACGCAGCCGGAGCATGTGGCGGTGACGGAGATCCGGCTGCTGCCTGCGATCTACACGCCGAGGGGTTAATGCACATCGAGCTCACGGAAATGCTCCGCTGTCCCGAGCCGCACCGCGAAGAAATGCTGGTGCTGTCCACCGGCGAGATGAAAGACCGCATGGTGCGCTCGGGGCTCCTCGGCTGCCCCGTGTGTCACAACGAGTATCCGATCTCGCGCGGCATCGTCAACTTCCGCCGCAGCAAAGAGCGCGTGGCCAAGGAGTCCTCCGGCCCGAGGCCGGCGTACGCGCCGCCCTCACCCTTGCCCTCGGCCGACGCCGCGCAGCTGCAAGCACTGCTCGAGCTCTCGGGGCCGGGGGGCTATGTGGTCCTGGTCGGCGCGGCGGTGCGCCAGGCGCCGCGACTCAGCGGCCTGATGGAAGGGCTGCACTTCGTCGGCATCAATCCGCCGCCGGATATGGAGGAGCAACCCACCCTATCGCTCATCTACGCGAACGACAAAGTGCCGCTCCGCACTTCCGTTGCGCGGGGCGTCGTCGTCGGCGCCGATCTCGCCACCTCACCCTGGCTGGTCGAGGCGCATCGCGTGTTGCTGCGCGGCCGCCGCTTTGTCGTCGAAAACGAAGAGCCCGAACTACCGATCGGGCTCATCAAGCTGGCGGCCGAGCACGGGCTCTGGGTGGGCGAGAAGCGCTAGCCTTCAATCGCGGCGGCGATCGCGTCCCCCGCCGCGTAGGTGGCGTCAATCACTTCCTTGTAATGCTGCTCGACGATTCGGCGCTTCACTTTCAGCGTCGGCGTCAGCTCGCCGGACTCGATCGAAAAGTCCTTCTCGATCAGCACGACCTTCTTCGGCGTCTCGAACTTCGCCAGGTCGCGCAGCATGTCCATCACCTCGCGCTCCACCTTCGCCTTCACATCCGCCAGCTCGAGCAGCTCGGCGCGCGAGCCGTACGTGAGGCTCCGCTCCTGGGCCCAGCGCTCGAGATTGTCGAAGTTCGGGACGATGAGGATGATCGGAAACTTGCGGCGATCGCCGTAGAGCATGGCGTTGGCGACGAACTTGTTGCGCTTGACCATCATCTCGATCGGCTGCGGCGCGATGTACTTCCCGCCCGCCGTCTTGAGCAGCTCCTTCTTGCGGTCGGTGATCTTGAGGTAGCCGTCCGAATCGAGCTCGCCGATGTCGCCGGTGTGCAGCCAGCCGTCCTGGTCCACCGTCTCGCGTGTCGCCTCGGACAGCTTGTAGTAGCCCTGCATGATGTTGGGGCCGCGCGCCAGGATCTCGCCGTCCGGCGCGATCTTCAGCTCGACTCCGGGGATCACGCGTCCGACGGTGCCCAGCTTGATGCGGTCGAGCGGATTCAGCGTCAGCACGGGCGAGGACTCGGTCAGCCCGTAGCCCTCGATGACCGGCAATCCGGCGCTATAAAAGAATTTCGCGATGTCGGCCGACAGGGGCGCGGCGCCCGAGACGAAGAAGCGGATCTTGCCGCCGGTGCGCGCCTGCAACTTCGCGAACACCAGCCGGTCGGCGACTTTCTTCTTGATGGCGAGCCCGCCCGGAACCGGTAACCCCGCGAGCGCGAGCGTCGCCCACTGCTCGCCCGTGCGCTTCGCCCAGAAAAAGATCGTGCGCTTGATGGCGCTCCCCGACAGCGCGTTCTCGAGCACCCGCGCGTACACCTTTTCGTAGAGCCGCGGCACGGACAACACCACCGTCGGCTTCACTTCCCCCAGGTTCGCGGCGACGGTGTCGAACGACTCGGCGTAGTTGATGATCACGCCCGCCTGGAACAGCGTGTAGTCCACCATCCGCTCGTAGCTGTGCGACAGCGGCAGCATCGAGAGGCATTCATCGCCCCCGCCGATCGGAATCATCTGCAGCACCGCCTGGACGTTGGACCAGAGGTTGTGATGCGACAGCATCACGCCCTTCGGATCACCGGTCGTGCCGGACGTATAGATGAGCGTCGCCAGGTCGTCGGGACCAGCGGTCAGCGCCTCCGGCTTCCAGTTGGGATGCTTGGCCGCGGCGGCGCGGCCCTTGGCCTCCACGGCCTCGAGCGACACGATGCCTTCGGCCCGCTGCTGCACGCCTGTATCGAACACGATGACGTGCTTGAGGCCGGGCAGATTGGCTTTGACCTCGAGGATCTTGGCGAGCTGGGCGGCCGTCGACACGAACACCGCGACCGCTTCCGAATCGCGCAGGATGTATTCGGTCTGTTTCGCGGTGAGGGTTGGATAGACCGGGACGTCGGTCGTCCGCGCGCAGAGGCAGGCGTAGTCGGCCAGCGCCCATTCGGGCCGATTCTCGGAGACGATCGCGACCTTGTCGCCCGGCTGGATGCCCAATTCGCGGAGGCCGAGCGAGATCGCTTGCACGCGCTCGAGCGCCTGCCGATGCGTGATGGAGACCCAGGCCCCGCCCACCTTCGACCGGAACGCGGCGGGCAGCCCGGCGTGCCGATCCACCGTGGTGAAAAACAGCTGGGTGAGCGTGCCTCGGTTCATTGCCTGAACTCCACGACGAAAGTCACACTGTCCGGAACGACGGTGCCGTTCACGTGCCGCATGGTGGCGGTGACGACGACGGAATCGGGTACCGGGCCGGGGTGCAGGCGCAGCCGGGTGCTCGCCACACCGGCCGCGTTGGTGAACACGGTGTCCTTCGGCACTAATGTGAGCACCGAACCGCTGTCCGGAAAGATGGTGATCGCGTACACGACGCGCCGGTTGGCCGGGATCGCCCCCGCGAGCGCGTACGCCTGCACGCTCAACGAGTCGGAGAGGGAATCGGCGGCCGTGTCCGGCGGGACCGGGGTGACGAACACCGTGTTGCGCGTCGCGCCGGAGGCGCGCAGGGAGTCGAGCCGCGCGAGCACCGTCACGGTCTGGGGATTGGAGAACAGGCTTCCGATGCGAGCCTGCAGTCGCGCCGTCCCCACCGCCTTGCTGATGGAGACGCCCGTCGTGCTGTCGAGGACTGCCAGCGTGGCGGTATCGAGCGAGCTCCAGGAGAGCTGGGCCTGGACGGAATCACCCACGCCGTTGAGCGCCCGGCCACGGGGCCGAAAGGTGTCGGTCACCTCGACGCGCCCGCTGTCGGGCAGGGTGATCTCGATGGCCACCGGCTGCTCCAGATCCGTATTGATTTTGCAAGCGAACACCGCGGCAAGCGCGCAGACGATCAACGTCCGAATCAGGGGCGCTCCTCCGCGGCCCGCGATGGTGCCACGCCTCCGCCGGCGCGAAGGTCCTGCAGCGCCTGCGTCGCGTGCTCGATCCATTTTTGCGCGTCGGGTCCCCGGGGGGGATGCGCGAGGAAGGTCTTGAGGTGTTGCGCGGCGCCGTCAGGATCGCCGCGTTGCAGGAGGAGAAACGCGAGACCGTAGTGCGCGCCGGCCAGCGCGCTGTCCAGCTCGAGCGCGCGGCGGTAGTGACGGATCGCCTCATCGAAGCGGCGCGTCTTGGTGAAGGCGATCGCCATGTTCTGGAGAATGCGCGCGTCGTTGGGAAGATCGCGCAGCGCCAACCGATACGACGTCAGCGCGGCGTCGTAGTCCCCTTGACGCTCGAGGGCTAACGCCTCGTTGAGATAATCGAGACGTTGGGGCTGGAGGTCGTCGCCCGACGAGCCTCCCCCGAACAAGCGGCGCCAGAAACCCATGGGGCGAAAATAGCTTGCGGTTACAGACGCTGGCAATGTAGAATCCCAAACCATGGCCCGCCCCCCGCGTCCCACTCCCACGCCCCGTTCCTCCGCTGGTGTGCGCTCGGCGAGCAAGACTCCGCGCGGCGTGCTGCAAGTGGATTGGCCGTTCTTCGGCGAGCTCTGCCGCGTGCTGGCCCTGAAAGTGTTTCGCGAGTACGACCCCGAGGTCGTGATCGGGATCGCCAAGGCCGGCGTCATCCCCGGCGCCGTCGTCGCCAGCATCCTGCAACGGGACTTCGCATCCATCGCGATCACGCGCGAGGGATCCGTGATCGCCGGACCGCCGCGCCTCGTGACGGGCAAGCGCGTGTTGCTGGTGGACGAGACGTGCGAGTCGGGGAATACGATGAAGCTGGCGCTGGCCGCCGTCCGCGATCTCAAGCCCGCCGCCGTGAAGACGGCGGTGTCGTTCAAGACCGGCACCTATAAACCGGATTTTCACGCGCTCGAGAACGAGAACTTCATCATCCTGCCCTGGGACCTCGAAGTCATCGTCAACGGCGAGATCGTGGTCCGCCCCGATTACCGCGCCAAACTGAAAGAGACCAGTTGAAAGATCGTTTAGCCGAGAGCATCAAACAGTCCCGCGCTGACTACACCGAAATCCGCGTCGAACGCACCTGGAGCTCCGCTGTCGCTTTCCGCGGCCGCCGCCTCGAGACCGCGACCGTCAGCGAAGATCAGGGCGGATTCGTGCGCGTGCTCAACCCGGGCCACGGCTGGGGGATCGCGTCGTTCACGTCGCTCGACGAGCTGCCCGCGATGGTCCAGCGCGCCCACGAGCTGTCGCAGGCCGTGCGGCTCGACGAGCCCATCCGGCTGGCCGAGTCGGCACCGCAGACGGGCGATGCCGTGCTGGAGCTGGACGGCGACGTGCGCGGCGTCGCACTCTCCGAGAAGAAGAAGCTGCTCGACCGGTACAACGGCGCCATGCTCGCCGTGTCCAATGCCATCGTCGATACGCAGTCGAGCTATCGCGACGAGGTCTCGGAAGTCTGGTACGTCAACTCCGAAGGCACGTCGCTGTACCAGCTGCGCCCCGAGGTCGTCGTGTCCGGGACCGCGATCGGGCGGCGCAACGGCACCATCGAAAAGGGCCTCGAGTCGATTGGGCTGCGCAAAGGCTGGAACAGCGTCCAGAACTACGAGGACAAGTTCCGCGTCGTCGCGCAGCGCGCCGTAGACCTGCTCGATGCCCCGCGCGTGCGCGGCGGCGCGTATCCCGTCATCCTCGACAACGAGCTGGCGGGTGTGTTCATCCACGAAGCGTTCGGGCATCTCTCCGAGGCCGACTTTGTGTACGAGAATCCGCAGGCCCGGGAGATGATGACGCTGGGGCGCCGCTTCGGGAAACCGGTCTTGAACGTGGGCGACAACGGCGCCGCCACGGGCCTGCGCGGCACGCTGCCGTACGACGACGAGGGGACGCCCACGCAGGACACGCCGCTGATTCGCGAGGGGATCCTCGTGGGCCGCCTGCACTCCCGCGAGACTGCCGCGAAGCTGGGGGAGCGCCCGACCGGCAACGCCCGCGCCATCTCGTTCCGCCACCCGCCGATCGTCCGGATGACGAACACCTACATCGCGCCGGGCAAGAAGGGCGCCCAATTCTCCGATCTGATCGGTGACATCAAGCTCGGTGTGTATGCCTGCGGCGCCTTCGGCGGCCAGACGATGCTGGAGAACTTCTCGTTCACGGCCGGCTGGGGCTACATGATTCGGGACGGGAAGGTCGCCGAGCTGGTAAAAGACGTCGTGCTGGCAGGGAATCTGTTTGAGACGCTCGACCGCATCGATCACATCGCGGGCGACTTCACCTGGAATCAGATGGGCGGCGGCTGCGGCAAAGGCGGCCAGTTCCCGCTCCCGGTGACCGAAGGGGCGCCGCACGTGCGCATCGAGGAAGCGCTGATCGGCGGGGACGTATGATCGACCGCCTGCTCGAGAGCGCGCGTGGCAAGGTCGATGGCGCCGACGCCCTGTGGCGCCGTGAGGAGCAGACCGCCGTCACGTTCGAGTCGGGGCGGCTCAAGTCGGCCGGCATCTCGGAGGAGGCGGGGCTCAACCTGCGCGTGCTCGCGGGCGGCCGCTTGGGCGTGGCGGGCACGACCGCCGCCAAACCCGACCCCGCGGAGCTCGTCGGACGCGCCCGCGCATCGGCCGAGCTGGGCGAGGTGGTGGAGCTCGCGTTTCCGAGCGCCGCCGCGACGGCACTGCCGCGCATTCCGACCTTCTTCGACCGCACGGCGAACGCATCGCTCGCCGAGCTGATCCGCATGGGTCGCTTCCTGGTCGAGCGGCTGGCGCGTCCCGACTGTCAGGTCAACATCTCCGTCCAGCGCGAGCTCGCCGACACCGCGGTGGGCAACACCGCTGGCGCCCGTGGGGAGTACCGCGCCACCGGCATCGGGGTGACGGCCGACGTCACGCGCATCGCCGGCGATGATGTGCTGATGGTCTACGATCAATACGTCGGCGCCGACCTGCCGAACGATGCCGATCTCGAGACATTGGTCCGCTCGGTCGAAACGCGACTGACGGCGGCGCTGAAGATCGTCGCGCCGCCCGATGGGGCGCTGCCCGTCGTGTTTACGCCCGCGGGGCTGGCCGCCGTGGTGCTGCCGCTCGAGCAGGCGCTGTCGGGCAAGACGGTGCTGCAGGGCAGCTCGCCGCTGGCGGGCAAGGTGGGTGAGACGCTGTTCGACGAGCGCCTGTCCATCTTCGACGATCCGCTCACTCCGGGCCGTCCCGCGTCCCGCCCCATCGACGACGAATGCGTGCCGTCACGGGCGACTGGGCTGGTGGAAAACGGCGTCGTGGGCCGGTTCGTGTACGACCTCGAAACCGCCGCGCGCGCCAAGACGCAGAGCACCGGCAACGGCCGGCGCGGCGTGTTCGGGAAACCGCACATCGGGTACACGAATATTGTGTTTCGAATGGGCGACAGGGCAGGGGCACGACATGGCGTGCCGTACGGGCACGCCGGTGGCGTGCCCCTGCTGGGCGGCGGCCTGATCGCCGACATCCAGGATGGTCTGATCGTCGACGATCTGATCGGCGTGGGGCAGGGCAACGTGATCGGTGGGGCGTTCAGCCATCCGGTGGGGCTCGCCTATCGCGTGCAGCGCGGCGAGGTCACGGGCCGCGTGAAAGACGCCGCGGTCGCGGGGAATGCCTACGAGCTGCTCAAACGCATTGGGGGATGTGGGAACGACGGGAGGTGGCTCGGTGCCCGATGGTCGCCTTCACTGCTATTGGAAGGGGTAAGCGTCGCTCGTCGATAATAGGTGTCGGGTGCCTGGTGTCAGGTCTGCGCATCCCAGACACCTGACACCAGACACCAGACACCTATCGTGGCGCACTCAACGCATCCTCGTAGGTCCTACCAGCCGTCATTTCATTGTAAACCCGCTCCAGAACATCAGGCGTCGCCGACAGAAACCGGCAGCGCTCGTCGCCACGACTGCGGCATTCGACTTCCATCACCGCGATGGTCTCGTCCGACAACCGTCCCAGAAAGTCGGCGAGCATGCCCGCCGAGAAAAAGCACATCGGCGACTGCGCCGTGCCGGGCTCCGCTTCCGCCCAGTCGCTCGAGTCGAGCGCGAGGGCGCCGGTCCCGATCGGACTCATCGTCACCGCGCCCCATCCGCCGCTGGTGAAAAACTCCGACAACGTCTCGCCGAGCAGATCGGCATCGAGGTCCGTCGGGTTGTTCACCGCGGCGAACGCCTGGTACAGGCCTGCGCCCGCGGCGTACCCGGCCTCTTGCAGGATCGTGACGAGCTGATCGGGAGCATGCGTGGCAAGGCTCGCATGCAGTTGGCGGACGATCGTCGGGGTCGTCATATCGGAAGCCAACTTAGGGTTTGCGGTTCGCGCGGCGCAAGAGTTCGGCTTCGTCGATTTGCTCGACGCCGAGCGCTTTGGCCTTCTCGAGCTTCGACCCGGGGTCGGCACCCACGACCAGCGCGGTCGTCTTCTTGGACAGGCTGTCGGACACATGCCCGCCGGCCCCCTCGATGAGATCCCGCGCCTGTTGCCGCGACAGCGTGGGCAGTGTCCCGGTGACGACGAAGGTCTGGTCGGCGAGCGGCCGCGGGCCGGTGGCCGTCGCCGTTTCCTTCAACGTCAGCCCGGACTTTGCCAGGCTCTTGAGCAGGTCCTTGTTGCGGGCATCCTTAAAGAACCCGACCACCGCCTCGCCAATGGCTGGTCCGATCCCGCGCACCGCGCCGACTTCCTCGGCCCCAGCCTTCGCGAGCGCATCCATGGTGCCAAAATGCCGTGCCAGGAGCTTCGCTCCTTGCTGGCCGACGTGGCGAATGCCGAGCCCGAAGAGCACGGCAGAGAGCGGCTGCTGCTTGGAATCGACGATCGCCTCCACCAGCTGCTGCGCCGATTTCTCGGCGAATCCCTCCAGCGTGAGCAGCTGCACGGGCGTCAGCTCGTAGAGATCCGCGACATTATCGATCAGTTTGGCATCGAGCAGCGCGCGCACCCGTTCGTAGCCGAGCCCACGGATATCCATGGCGCTGCGGCCGGCGAAGTGCACGATCGATTCGAGGATGCGCGACGGGCACGAGATGTTGGGGCAGTACGACATGGCCTCATCGGGCGGATGCTCCACCGGCGAGCCGCAGGTCGGGCAGCGCTCCGGCATCTTGAACGGCTTCGTGGCACCCGTCCGCTTCTCTTTCACGGGGCCGAGGATCTGCGGGATCACCTCGCCGGCGCGTGTGACCTCGACCCAGTCGCCCTCCCGGATGTCCTTGGCCGCGATCAGCTCGGCATTGTGGAGCGTCGCGTTGGAGACGGTGACGCCGCCGATCTCCACAGGTTCGAGGACCGCGTAGGGATTGAGGGCGCCGGTGCGGCCCACGTTGATGCGGATCTCGAGCAACCTGGTGACCTGCACTTCGGGCTCGAACTTCCGGGCCACGGCCCAGCGCGGCTCGCGATTGCCGATCGTCCCCAGCTCCGCGTACAGCGACCGATTGTCGACCTTCACGGCGACGCCGTCGGCGCCGTAGTCGAGCGTCGGCAGCAGCGTCTGGAGCTTCGCGATCGCCGTGTGCGCGGCTGCCAGACCGTCGACGCGGGTGTGATGCGGCTCGACCGGCAGCCCCCACGCGAGCAGGGCGTCCAGCAGCTCGTGCTGCGAATCGATGCCCAGTTTCAAGCCGGGGGCCTCGACCTGGAACGTGAACACGCGCAGACCGCGGGCGCGCGTCTTTTTGGGATCGAGCTGTCGCAGGGCGCCGGCGGCGGCGTTGCGCGGATTGGCGTACGGCGGCTCGCCCGCTTTCTCGCGTTGTTTATTGGTCTCCGCGAACTGGCTCTTCGGGAGGTAGACCTCGCCGCGCACTTCCATCTTTTTGGGCCACCCCTTGCCGAGCAGCCGCAGCGGCAAGTCGAGCACGGTCCGCAGATTCGGCGTGACGTCTTCGCCCTCGACGCCGTTGCCGCGCGTGACGCCGGTGACCAGCACCCCATCCTCGTAGGTGAGGCTCACCGCGGCGCCATCGATCTTCACTTCGAGCGTGTAGCCCGCCGTCTTCACCTCGGGCACCAGACGGGCGTTGCGCTCCTCCCATTCCTGCAGCTCCGCCTCGGTGAAGGCGTTCGCCAGCGAGAGCATGGGGACGAGGTGCCGGTGTTTGCGGAACCCGGTCGCCGGGTCGCCGCCGATTCGGAGGGTAGGGGAGTCAGGAGTCTGGAGTCCGGGATGCTTCGCTTCGAGGTCCTGCAGCTCGCGGAACAGCTTGTCGTACTCCGCGTCCGACATCTCCGGCTTGTCGAGGATGTAGTACGCGTGATTCGCCCGCTCGAGAATGCGCCGCAACTCGGCGGCCCGGGCCGCCGGCTTCACCGCCCCTTGGCTTCTTCCTGGATGACGGCCATCGCCACCGCGACGAGCCGGTCGAGCTCCTCGGCGCTGGCCTTGGGCAGGAGGCCTTCACCCCACGCGCCCTCGCGCTGTCCGAACGTGTCCAGCAGCCGGCGCATGAACGAGAGCAGCGCGACCCGCTCGAGCTCCATGCGGCGCAGCTGATCGCCGGTCTCGTGCGTCCGCTGCGCGAGGCGTTCGTAGCGGTGCGCGTTGCGCAGGCTTTGCGCGGTGAGGGACGCGACGACCTGCACGAAGCGCACGTCCGCATCGGAGAAGGTGGGTCCGTCGCGGTAGGTGCGCAGGAAAATCGCGCCGATGGCGACCGACCGCCACGTGATCGGCACGACCGTGATCGACTTCACGCGGCGATTGATCAGCTCGCCCTTCACGTGCCGCAGGGAAGGATCGTTGGCGGCGTCGGGGATGAAGACCGTCTCGCCGCTTACCATCGCGCGCTTGAGCTCGGGGTAGCGGTCGAGGTCGACGACGTAGTTGCGGATCGTCGGATCTTCGTACGACGCTACGAGACGGACCTGCTTGCCGCCCTTTTCACCCAGGAAAATGGAGCAGCGGTCGAGCCCGAATGATTCGCCCAGCTTGCGCGCGGTCGACTGCAGAATGTCAATGAAGTGTAAGGAACTGGACGCTTCCTTCAGGATCTCGATGACGGCGAGCAGATGCTTGCGCTCATGCTCGAGCTCGGCGATCCGCGCGGCCAGCCGTTCCGCTTCCGCGTGTGTGAGGGCCGAGTTGATGGTCATGGGTGCCATAGTTTCGCTCAGGGACGCGAGCGCCGTCAAGCGCGTGTAGATTAATCGCCATGCGAATCGTTCTGCTCTCGGCCGTCATCAGCATCGCACTATGCGCGGAATCTGCGTCACAAACAGCCTCGACCGTAGCCGGATCCGGCGCGCCAATCGGCGCGTACACGGTAGTGCCCGAGCTCCCGGGCATGGGGCGACCCGTCGACATCACCGCCACCGCCGCCCGACGTCGCGCGCTGATGCGGCGCATTGGGCGCGGCACGGTGCTGATCCCGGCAGGTCACGAGCGCAACATCGAGCAGGACTACGTCCAGGACAACGATTTCCGACAGGACAACACCTTCTATTACTTCACCGAGCTCGAGACGCAGGACGCGGTGCTCATGATGACCGCGCGGGGGCCCGATTCGGTCGGGACTGTGCTGTTCCTCCCGCCCCGTACTCCTTCGCAGGAGCGGTGGACCGGCCTGCGGCTCGGCCCCGACAGCGTGGCGGTGCGGCTCTCCGGCATTGCGACCGTGTTACCGATCGATTCGCTCGACGCACGGGCTCGCGCCGCCCTCCAGCCGGTCTACACGCAAGGGCACGTGCGCCGTGGAAGCGCGGATACAGCCGCGAACAACCTGACGCCAATCGTCGACTCGATGCGCGTCGTAAAGGACGCCGACGAGATCATGCGCCTCAGGCGTGCGGTCGACATCAGCGTGGCGGGCCATATCGCCGCGATGCGCGCGGCGCGTCCGGGGATGTACGAATACCAGCTCGAGGCGGTGTTGGAAGACGGATTCCGCAGCAACGGGGCGGATCGGTTGGGTTATCCGTCGATCGTCGGCAGCGGACCGAACTCGACGACGCTGCACTACGACGTGAACCGCCGGAAAACCGAGAATGGCGACTTGGTCGTCATCGATGCGGCCGCCGAGTGGGGGCAGTACACCGCCGACGTGACGCGCACCTTCCCGGTCAATGGGAAGTTCACGCCCCGTCAAAAGGCGATCTACGATCTCGTGCTAGGCGCGCAGCAGGCCGCCTTCGACTCCCTGCGGCCCGGCGTCACCCTGCGGCAGCTCGACGGCATCGCGCGGCGCTACATGCAGCAGCACTCCGGAACGCTCTGCGGCCAAAAAACCTGCGACGACCGCGACTACTTCAACCACGGGCTGGGCCACCCCATCGGGATGGACGTGCACGATGTCGGGTTCGGCCGGCCGCTCGAGCCGGGGATGGTGATCACGCTCGAGCCGGGGATCTATCTCCAGGCGGAAAAGCTGGGCGTGCGGATCGAGGACGACGTGCTGGTCACAGCCAAGGGCGGGGAATGGTTGTCGGCGGGTGCACCGCGGACAACCGATGCGATCGAAAAACTGATGTCAGCCCGGTAGGGGCGCAGCATGCTGCGCCCCTACATTTTCATCGGTCTGTCATCGCTGTTTTTGTCCTACGTTTCGTCCTTCTCTTTCTCGATGTCTTTGAACAGCGCCGCCGCGTCTTCCTTGTACTGCGCGTCGAGCACGTCCGCGGGTGGCAGCGCCGCGATCGCCTGCAGCTGCACCCGCGCCAGCGAATACTTGCCCAGATCGACGTAGACCTCGGCCAGCTCGAGGCGGTGGTAGATGTGATCGGGCGCGAGCCGGACCGCGGTTTGGAGGTGCATGACCGCGTCATTCCAGTTCGCCTTGTCCATGAAGCCGCCGCCGAACAGCGCCTTGGCGAAGAAGCGCTGAAAGCCGGAGAGCCGCTTCACTTCGGCGTTCCAGGCGCCCAGCACGTGATGCGCGTTGTCGTAGTTCGAGTCGATCGCGACGGCGCGTGAGGCCTCGTCGTAGATGATCTTGGCGTAGCGGACGCGCTCTTTACTGCCTTTCGTGCGGGATAGACGCCCCAGGACCATCGCGAGCGCGTAATGCCCGTCGGGCCGCGTCGAGTCGGCGCGAATCGCGCGCTCGGCATAGCCGCGGCCCACAGAATAAAGGCTATCCCGGCGCCGCTTGAGGGAATCGGCATTGCCCTGTATTTGTTTGGCGACGTCGGCGATCGCCCGCGCCGCCTTCCAGTTCGCCTCGTAGCTCAGCGAGTCGCCGGCGAGGGCCGCCTGGTAATGGCGCAGCTGGACGTCGGGGTGCATCAGGCCGGCACTGTCGCCCAGGGCGATGTGATTGACCGGGTTTTGTGCGACGAGCGCGAGAACGATGGAGAGCATGCGAGAATGATCGTCCCCCCCTTGATAGAGCGCAAGCGCGACGGCGGAGTCTTGAGCCCCGAAGAATGGTCGGCGCTCGTCGCGGAATACACGGCGGGCCGGATTCCCGATTATCAGATCGCCGCGCTGCTGATGGCGGTGTTCATGCGCGGGCTCGAGCGCCAGGAGCTCGCCGCGCTCACCGACGCGATGCTCGCGTCCGGCGACCGCCTGTCGTTCGACGGCTGGGCCACGCCGCGCATCGACAAGCACTCGACCGGCGGCGTCGGCGACAAGGTGTCGCTCGTGCTCGGTCCCCTCGTGGCCGCCTGCGGCATCGCCGTGCCGATGATGTCGGGGCGGGGACTCGGACACACCGGCGGCACGCTCGACAAGCTCGAAGCGATCCCGGGATTCCGCACCAACCTGTCGCTCGCCGAAGCGAAGGCGCAGGTGCAGAAGCTCGGCTGCGCGCTGATCGGGCAGACCGCCGAGATCGCGCCGGCCGACCGCAAGCTGTACGCGCTGCGCGACGTCACGGCGACCGTCGAGTCGATTCCACTGATCGCCGCGAGCATCATGTCCAAGAAGCTCGCCGAAGGACTGAACGGGCTGGTGCTCGACGTGAAAAACGGCAGCGGCGCGTTCCTGCCGGAAGTCGCGCGCGGGCTCGAGCTGGCCAAGACGATGATCGCGCTGGGCGAGGACCGCGGCTGCCCGACCATCGCCCTCATCACGGCGATGGACCGGCCGCTGGGCCGCGCCTGCGGCAACGTGCTGGAAACCGAAGAAGCGATTCTCGCGCTGCGCGGTGAGGGCCCGCCCGATCTGCTCGAGGTGACGTACGCGCTGGGCGTCGAGATGCTGCTGCAGGGCGGTATCGAGAAGAACACGAAGAAGGCGAGAAAGAAGCTGGAGACGGCGATCGAATCGGGGCTCGCCGCGGAAAAGTTCGAGCAAATCATCGAGGCCCAGGGCGGCAACCCCAAGACCGTCGAGGATCCGTCGGTGTTACCGCAGGCCCAGGCGGTGGAGGTCTACGCCGCGCCCCGCACCGGCGTTGTCCAGCGCGTCGAGCCGCGCACCATCGGGCGGGCCATCATCGCCCTCGGCGGCGGCCGCCGCACGGTCGAAGACACCGTCGATCCCACGGTGGGCTTCGTGATCACCGTGAAGCCGGGCGACAAAGTGCTGGAGGGGGAACCGATCGCCTCCGTGTTCGCGAAGGATGCCGACGGCATTCGTACCGGCTGTGATGCCCTGGCGCAGGCCATCGTAATCGGCGACAAGCTGACGCAGAAACCGCTGCGGCTCGTGTCGCACCGCGTGACGCGGGCGGGAGTCGAGGAGCTCGGTTAGGGCAGCGGTTTCTGCCCGCTGCCTGGCCCCCAATCGCGCACGCTCTCTTCGTCGGCCGCCTCCTGCACGTCGCGCTCGGCGGCCTCCAGCTCGGCGTTCTCGAAGTCGCGGGGGCGAGGAGCCTTACTGGGCCAGAAGAACCAGGCGAGCAGGATCAGCAGGACCGCGATGACGGCGACAGTGCCCATCAGACATCGAGGTTCTTGACGAACTTGGCGTTTTCCTCGATGAACCGGCGGCGCGGCTCGACTTCATCCCCCATCAGCGTCTCGAACAGCTGTGACGCCT